>Ga0134127_10001677_pt1 | contig 16375 bp, 7 predicted proteins | sample KB31753_FD_96459 | JGI IMG/M metagenome (GOLD analysis project Ga0134127, IMG submission 96459) | Terrestrial soil microbial communities with excess Nitrogen fertilizer from Kellogg Biological Station, Michigan, USA - KB3-175-3 | ecosystem: Environmental > Terrestrial > Soil > Unclassified ...
AACGCCTTCAAGCGCGAGATCGAGATCGGCCTCCTCCATAATCATGATCACATTTTTACCGCCCATCTCGAGCGAGCATATTTTATCGGTGGCGGCGCAAGCCTGACCGACGATCCGGCCCACTTCAGTTGACCCCGTAAACGAAACCAGCCGGACGTCGTGGTGTTGCAGCAGCGCCTGTCCAACCTCGACTCCACGGCCGGCGACGATATTCAGCACACCGGGAGGTATGCCCGCCTCGGTCAACGCCGAGACAAGATTGTAAGTCGAGAGAGGCGTATCTTCGGCGGGCTTGATGACCACTGTATTGCCGCAAACCAGCGCGGGCAGGATCTTCCACGAAGGAATCGCCATCGGAAAGTTCCAGGGTGTGATCAGCCCGCATACCCCGATCGGTTCGCGCGAGCACATCGCGTACTTGTTTGGAAGCTCGGCCTTTGTGGTGTAGCCGTGCAGCCGCCGGCCCTCGCCCGCGATGAAGTAGGTCATGTCGATCGCTTCCTGGACGTCGCCGCGAGTCTCTTTCAGCACCTTTCCCATTTCGCGGGTCATATCGCGCGCGAAAGGCTCTTTGCGCTGAATGAGGATCTCACCTGCTTTGAAGAGGATCTCGGCACGGCGAGGCGCCGGTACTTTGCGCCACTTCTGAAACGCCTCCGCGGCAACTCCAACGGCGTGGTCTACGTCCTGGGCACTGGAGGCGGGGAAGCGGCCGACAAGTTCGCGGGTGTCAGCTGGGTTTCGATTCTCGATGTAGCTGCCGGACTCTGGAACAACCCATTCTCCAGCGATGTAATTGCGGTACTCTGGTCTTACTTTGGCTGCCGGTTTGGCCATATGAAATCTACCCCCCTATTCGACTTATGAAACAATGCGCTGGCAACCTGATGTTCGGGCAGCTTGTGGCAAGCGGCGCAAGGCGTTGTCTTATCGCGATCAGTCGGCTTGCCTTTGTTAGGATGGTGTTCCCACATTTTAGATTCCGGTGTGTGACAACTCCAACAAGTCTCACGGGTTGTTTTGTTGTTAATACCGGCGTGCTCGATGCGCGCGGTCATTGCAGGCGGCTTGCGGCTAACGAGCCAGAGGAAGGTAAACAGAGCGAGAATGCCGATTGCGACCGCGAGGAAATAGATGTCCTTTCTATTCATAAAGCCGAGCGGACGGTGGCTCCGCGGGTGAGTCGTCTTAAGAGCCGAATCTAGCAAAGCGAAAATGGGGTGTCAAGAAATCTGAGTTTCGTGCGTTTTGCGTGCTAAAAGCCGGGTGATGAAGACTTCAATGAATCGGTCCAGCAGTTAGCAGTTTGGAATCGATCTTGGGATGGTTGGCGTTTGAAGACGCTTATGCAAGCGCGGGCTTGTTTTACGCGGAGTTTGTCAAAAACGGGGGACGGCCGCGCTTGCCGCCGTAAAGGTGAGCTTCTCTATGCGGGGTTGAGAGCCATCTCCTGGTCGGCCACTACCGGAGCACTTGACCTGTCGAAAGCCGCAGCAGTCATGTGAGATAACTCGGCTTTACTTTGAACGACACTCTCGGCTTGGGTGACGACCTCCCAGAAAAGATTGCGGGTGTTTTCCCAGTCGCCGAGTAACGTTTCAGCGCGCGGGCTCCCAGTCATCTCGAAGTGCTTTTCGACCAGGCCGCGGAGGGTCAGGGATTTGTCGTCGGTCACTCGCGCAAGGGTGATGAGCTCATGGTTGCATCTATTCTGAAACGTCCCGAACTCGTCCAGCACAAACGCCACACCACCAGTCATGCCAGCCGCGAAGTTTCGACCGACTTCTCCAAGCACGACAACGACGCCGGCGGTCATGTACTCACATCCGTGATCCCCGACGCCCTCGACAACGGCAAGTCCGCCGCTGTTGCGAACGCAGAATCGCTCGCCCGCCCGACCGGCGGCGAACATCCTTCCACCCGTAGCCCCATACATCACGGTATTGCCGATGATGACACTTTCAGACCAGGGTAAATGCGATTCATTAGGCGGACGAATGACTATCTCTCCTCCGGCCATACCCTTGCCGACGTAGTCGTTAGCCTCCCCGATTAGACTCAGTTGCACGCCGTCGATATTGAATGCGCCAAAACTCTGGCCCGCTGAGCCCGAGAACTCGAGGTTAATTGTTCCGTCGGGAAGTCCGGTGTCCCCGTAACGCCGGGCAATCGCTCCCGCAAGTCGAGCGCCGATCGCCCGGTCGGTATTCCTGATTTCAAAAGCTGCGGTGATGGTGGAACCGTCGAGTGCGCGCGAACAGGCTTCCTCGATGGCAATTGCGAGCGAGCCGACAGACCTGTTCATCGGGCTGTCGGTTGCCTTCGAGTTGGGCGATGAGGGAATGGCGCGGTTGAGCATCGCGCTCAAGTCGATCTTCGCGTCCCGCGCGAGTGTGACGCCGCTTTTTTGCGTTAGAAGTTCGCTTCGGCCGATTATTTGATCGAGCGACGCGAATCCGATGCCCGCCAGCAATTGCCGTATTTCTTCGGCCAGCGCGCGGAAAAAGCCAACAACCATCTCGGGTGTGCCGGTGAATTTGCGTCGAAGGGCAGGATTTTGCGTGGCGATTCCAACCGGGCAGGTGTTCAAGTGGCACTGCCTGGCCATCACACAGCCAAGCGCTACAACCGCCGCTGTTGCAAAGCCAAACTCATCAGCGCCCAGCATCGCGGCGATAATCACATCGCGGCCGGTCTTCAGTCCGCCGTCGACTCGAAGCCGCACCCGCCCACGGAGCCCGTTCATTATCAGGGCTTGTTGAGCTTCGGCGAGGCCGAGCTCCCAGGGAGTCCCGGCGTTCTTTATCGACCCTAACGGCGACGCGCCGGTGCCTCCATCGTGGCCGGCGATATGAATCACATCCGCGCCGGCTTTTGCGACACCTGCAGCGATGGTGCCTATTCCAGCTTCTGAAACCAGCTTGACCGCTATCCGGGCCTGGGGATTTATCTGCCTCAAATCAAAAACCAATTGCGCGAGGTCCTCTATCGAATAGACGTCGTGATGAGGGGGCGGTGAGATCAACATAACGCCGGGTACCGAGCGTCGAAGCGCGGCGATTTCGCCGGTAACCTTATGTCCCGGCAGCTGTCCGCCTTCGCCGGGCTTCGAGCCCTGGGCGATTTTGATTTCCAGCTCATCAGCGGACACCAGGTATTCCGGAGTAACGCCGAACCGCGCCGACGCGACTTGCTTGATCCGGCTGTTTGCGAGGTCGCCCGCCGGTCGCCGCTTGAACCGCGCACTGTCCTCGCCTCCTTCGCCGCTGTTACTCTTTGCACCGAGCCGATTCATCGCAATTGCCAGGTTCTCGTGCGCTTTTTTTGAAAGAGCTCCGAGCGACATGCCTGACGTAGAGAATCGGGCGAGCAAACATTCGGCGGGTTCGACCTCACCAGGTGATAACGGGTTGCCGGGTCGGATATCAATCAGATCTCGAATCGTTGTTGGAGGGCGGCCGAGCACTTCGCCGGCGTAGCGCGCATACTCGTTCGGGTCTCCGGCTCTGGCAGTGCGGTGCAGGGCTCGAAACACGGCAGGATTAAAAGTGTGATATTCGCCACCGTATCGATAGCGAAAGAAGCCGGCGTCTTCGAGCGCGGGCTCGACGTTCGCGTAAGCAGACTTGTTAAAACGAGCGGCGTCACCTGCGATTTCATCAAGCCCGACGCCGCTCAATCGCGACGAAGCGCCGGTGAAATATTCATCGACCAGGCGCCTGTCAAGGCCAACGATCTCGAATGTCTGGCTGCCGCAGTAGCCCGCCAGCGTCGAAATCCCCATCTTCGCCATTATCTTGAGTAGCCCGTCTTCGAGCGCATTTCGGTAATTTCTCAGCGCGTCTGAGACGGCGAGTCCTCGTCCTGGCCCTTCTTGTGCAATCACGTCGAACGCGAGCGACGGGCACACGGCGTTGGCCCCAAAACCAATCAGGCAAGCGATCTGGTGATCGTCCCGGGCTTCACCGGTGTGAGCGATCAGGCTCGCCTGCATTCGGAGACCTGCCCGAATGAGGTGATTGTGAACGGCGCCTATAGCGAGCAGCATCGGCACCGGCCCGTCAGTTTCCGCCGCGCCCAGGTCGCTAATGATGACAATCGAGGAACCCGCTTCCACGGCCTCGCTTGCGCGCCGGCAAAGCTCGTCGATAGCGCGCTTCAAAGCGCTTCCTCCCATCGTTACGTCAAACAGCGCCGCCAAGCTCGAGCAGCTAAGTCCGAAGATGGGCTTCGTCAACCGATCCAAAGTGGCGTCGGATAGGATGGGACTCGGAAGCTTGATCATCGTCGATCGAGAACATTGTTCGCCCAGGTCTGCGCGCGATCCGAGGAGCGTGTTCAAGGACATCACAACTCGCTCGCGTATCGGATCGATGGCCGGGTTGGTGACTTGTGCGAATCGTTGCTTGAAGTACGAGTAAAGCAACCGGGGTTTTGAGGATAGAAACGCGAGGGGCGTATCGTCGCCCATCGAACCAATCGGTTCCTTGCCCGAGGACAACATTGGCCCCAGGATTCTTTCGACATCTTCCACGGTATAACCAAAGCACTTCATCCGCCTGGTCAATTCGCGTTCATCGCCGACAGCGCTAATGGGATCATCGGCGATCTGAGGGCAGATCGTGAAGGAACGCGCCGCTCCAGTAACTCTATCGCTCCGAGCTATTACCAGCCGCTTGATCTCGTCGTTTGTGTGCAGGACCCCCAACTCGGTATCAATTGCGATCATCTGCCCCGGACCAAGTCTTCCTTTACGATTCAGCTGCTCGGGAGCCAGCTTTATAACGCCCGCCTCTGAGGCGACGATGACCCGACCGTCGATTGTGACTGCATATCTCAAGGGCCGCAGCCCGTTGCGATCGAGGGCTGCACCGACGATATTCCCGTCACTGAACGCGATCGCCGCTGGCCCATCCCACGGTTCAGTCAAACTCGCCGCGTCATCGTAGAACGCTCGAAGCTCCGGGACCATATCATCCGCATTCTCGTAAGCTTCCGGGATTAGCATCATTAGTGACTCTCTGACGTCGCGCCCGGATCTGACCGAGAGTTCGAGAGCGTTGTCGAGGCTCGCGGAATCCGAACCCTTACTCCAGATGACGGATTGAAACTCACTCCGGCCTTCGTTCGATCTTCTGCGCCATGCCAGCTCGCGTGCCTTCATCCAACCGCGATTGCCGGAAATGGTATTGATCTCGCCGTTATGTCCCAACAAACGAAAAGGCTGTGCAAGCGCCCAGTTTGGAAAGGTGTTAGTGGAGTAGCGCTGGTGGAATACCGCGAGCGGTGATTCGAAGTCTGGTTCGCTGAGATCAGGATAGAAGGAACCAAGCTGGCTGCCGGTTAGCAGCCCCTTGTAGACGATCGTGCGTGATGAGAAGGAGGGGATATAGAAGTTTTCAATAGCGGACGTTTGCTGCTCGATCTCGCGGCGGGCGCGATACAAAGCGTTTTCGAATTGAGTACAGGACACGCCGCCCCGGGCGATCAGCAACTGCTCGATCCTCGGGGCAGTTGAAAGCGACTTTGCACCCAGGGCGCTTTCGTCGACCGGCACTTGTCTCCAACAAAGCGGGGTTGCTCCGTATTCTCTGATGACGCGGGTGGTGATCTCCCGGCAACGACTCGCCGCCGCTTCATCAGGCGGCAGAAAGAAGACTCCAACGGCGAGCTCGTCCTCGGACGGGTGTCCGAGGCGCTCTGCTTCTCTCCGAAAGAATTTCAGGGGGACTTGTGTGAGCAGGCCGGCGCCATCTCCTGATCGGCCGTCAGCGTCGACCGCTCCACGGTGTGTCAGGTTGGATAGCGCCTCGAGCGCATTCTCAACGATGTTGTGGGCCGCGCATCCGGAAACAGCCGCGACAAATCCCACTCCGCACGCATCGTGCTCGTCGAGCGGGTCGTACAACAATTGGTCGCGTCCCGGGTTTCGCATCTTCTCTCCTGCGCGAATCCATGCGGCAAGGGTGGCGTAGACACCTGGCTCAGCCAGCCGTCTCTATTAAGCAAAAGGGTAAAACGATAGTGCATGCGACCCAACGGTCATCGCCAAGAGCAACGCCAGTACCATACTGGCCGATTTGTCTTCATTTCTTTCGTTAGTCGCTCTAATTAATCCGAATGGCCATTGATATGAGCAAAGGAATGAACCTTGCTAAATTAAAACTTTTGTCTGTTGGACCGCTGATCGTCGTTTGCCCCGATGAATAGCCTATTCTTTGCCTCGTTACACCACAGGACATTTGTGCGAATGACAGAGAGGGTCCGAATCGAAGGCTCAGTAGCAATTGACTGACGGTTCGTCGATGACAATAATGTAGGCGCTCGGTGAACAGGCTACAAGATTGTAGGATCTGATGTTTTGGCTCCGAATATGAAACCCGATCCGACCGGTGAAATAAGAAAGCTGACGACGCTGGTTGAAGTCAGCCAGGCTCTGTCGGGCACTCTCGACCAGAGGGCTGCGCTTCATCGCGTGTTGGAGATTCTCGAAAACCACCACGGGTTCGTCAGCGGGGCGGTGACGCTTCTGCGCCCAGACTCGCGTGAGATTTATATCGAGGCGGCTTGTGGTATTACGCCGGAGGGCCGCCGGGCACGTTATAAGTTGGGCGAGGGGATTACCGGACGGGTCGTCGAGAGCGGCAAACCGGTTGTCGTTCCCCAGGCCAGTAACGAGCCGCTGTTTTTGGGGCGAGCGGCTCCTACCCGGAAGCTAAGCAGGCAAGAGATCACTTTTATCTGCGTGCCGATTACGCTGAACCGCAAGTCGGTCGGCGCGTTGGCCGGAGTGCTTCGATATAAGAAGGATCGCGATTACGATCGAGCGGTTAAGTTCCTGCGAGTGGTGGCATCGATGGTTGCTCAGGGACTCAAGGTTCACCAGATGGTCGAGTTTGAGAAACAACGCTTGCTCGACGAGAACATCCACCTGCGGCAAGAGCTGAAGCAGCGTTACGACTTCTCGAACATCATCGGCAACAGCGGCCCGATGCGCCAGGTATACGAGCAGATATCGCAGGTCGCTCCAACCAACACTACTGTCTTGATTCGCGGTGAGTCCGGTACCGGAAAGGAGATGATCGCCCACGCCATTCATTACAATTCGCCGCGAGCCGCCAAACCGTTCATCAAGGTGGCTTGTGCGGCCCTTCCTGAAAGCTTGATTGAGTCGGAGTTGTTTGGGTATGAGAAGGGGGCGTTCACCGGAGCAAGCAGCCGAAAGAAAGGCCGATTCGAGATGGCCGAAGGAGGAACGCTGTTTCTGGATGAGATCGGCGAGCTTAGCCAGGCGACGCAGATAAAGCTCTTACGGGTGCTTCAAGAGCGTGAGTACGAACGCCTGGGCGGAACCGAAACGATCAAATCTAACGTCCGATTAATCGCGGCCACCAACAAGGACCTCGAAAAGGCGATCCGCGAGGGCGCGTTTCGAGAAGACCTTTATTACCGGCTCAACGTATTTACCATTTATCTGCCGCCGCTTCGCGAGAGACGACCGGATGTTCTCGAGCTTGCCGAGCACTTTGTCGACAAGTACGCGCGGCAGCATCACAAGCACATAAAACGGATTTCAACCCCGGCCATCGATATGCTCACGTCCTATCACTGGCCGGGCAACGTTCGCGAGCTCGAAAACTGCATAGAGCGCACTTTGCTTGTTTGCGACGGAAACGTGATACACGGACATCATCTGCCTCCGACGCTTCAGACTGCGTCGGCCAGCGACACGGTGACGCGGCTCTCTTTGACCGCGGCCATCGAAGCATACGAAAAGGACCTGATCCAGGACGCCTTGAAGACCGCCCGAGGCAACCGCGCTCGCGCCGCTAAGCTGCTCGATACCACCGAGCGAATACTCGGTTACAAGGTCAAGAAATACACAATCGACTGTCAGCGATTTCGGTAAGGACCACCATCCGACAATATTGTCGCTAGCGGTTAAGTCTATGACAATTTTGTAGCCTTCTCTCCTGTCTTTTCCCCCAATTCGGTGACTATCTGCACAAGTTTCAGCCACGACTCGTAACTCTCGAGCTTCCAGGTGCATGGCACCAATTTTGCCAAAACAGGTTGCCATTGGCCTGCAGGGGGCGACACCTACGAAAGTCTGAGGTAGCTAATGACGCTGACGCTTGGATCGAAGTTGCTTGTTGGCGCGATGCTGATTATCGGTTCGCCGGTCGCAGCCGTTGCTCAGACCGGTGGCGTGGAAGATCAGATCAAGAAGCTGCAGGATGCGGTAGCCGCAGCACAGGGCTCGGCTGATAACTCCTGGATGCTGGTGTGTGTCGCGCTGGTTCTTCTCATGACCGGCCCGGGTTTGGCGCTGTTCTACGGCGGACTAGTGAATCGCAAGAATGTGCTGGCGACGATGATGCAGAGCTTTGTGCTGATGGCTGTTGTGACAGTCGTCTGGTTTGTGTGCGGCTACAGCCTCGCCTTTAGCGAAGGGGACGCCGTTATTGGCGGCCTGGATCACATCCTGCTCAAGGGTGTGGGAATCGCGCCAAATGCCGACTACGCCCCGACCATTCCTCAACAGACTTACATGATGTTTCAGTTGATGTTTGCCATCATCACGCCCGCTCTTATCACGGGAGCGTTTGCCGAGCGCATGAAGTTCAGCGCTATGCTGGCGGTAACGATTCTCTGGTCGCTGCTGGTCTACGCTCCGCTCGCCCACATGGTATGGGGGAAGGGCGGATTGCTGAATGCGACGTTGGGCGGACGATTTCCGGCCCTGGACTTCGCCGGAGGAACGGTAGTCCACATCAGCTCGGGAGTCTCGGCGCTGGTTTGCGCAATTTATATTGGGAAGCGGAAAGGCTACCCGTCTCTACAGTCTCCGCCGCACAACTTGATCCTCAGCTTTATTGGCGCGTGCTTGCTGTGGGTCGGATGGTTTGGCTTTAACGCCGGCAGCGCGGTTTCCGCCGGCGGGCTGGCGACGTCAGCGTTTGTGGCGACGCACTTCGCCGCTGCGAGTGGTGCCCTTGGATGGATGGCCGCGGAATGGGCCCGGACCAACAAACCGTCAGTGCTCGGAGCGATAAGCGGCGCCGTTGCGGGGCTGGTAGCGGTTACTCCGGCTTCAGGATTCGTAACTCCGGCGTCGGCGCTATTGCTCGGCGTCATTGGCGGGGCTGCTTGTTATTTCATGACGGCAGTGGTCAAACGGAGACTTGGGTATGACGATTCGCTGGATGTTTTCGGAGTACATGGAGTTGCGGGCACGCTAGGTGCGGTGCTGACCGGCGTCTTCGCCACCGCAGCGATCAACCCGATTTTCAAAGATGCAACCGGCAGTGTGCTGCCCGTCGGAGCCGTAGACGGGAACCCCCATCAGATAGTAAACCAGCTGATAGCCGTTGGCTTTGCCTGGTTGATTGCAGCGGCTGGCACCACCGCTATCTTAAAGCTCGTAGATATGAGTATTGGCCTGCGTGTTTCAGAGGAAGAAGAGGCTATTGGACTGGATCTTACACAGCATGGCGAGCTGGCATACGCTCACGAGGCGGGGTCGGACTTCGAGATGGAATCTTCGGCCGGCCTGGCCGGCGCTCCGGACGCAATAAGTCACGCGCCCAGACTAAGTGAGGCCGGCGATTAAGCGGATCAAATTTAGGGAGGGGATTATGATAATCGATGATGAAAAAACATATGGAGAATTGATGAACTTTCTCCTTCAGAGGAGGAGACATCACGGTACTGACGACAGATTCATGTCATATGTTGCCGAATCAGTTCAGGTATTAGCAAAAGACTTGCGCGCGTTCGGTTTGGAAATAAAGGTCGAAAAGAGTTCAACAAACCCGATAGTATTTCGTCAAAAGCTCAATTCCTTTAGCGTGGGATGCGAATGATCGGACCGTTCTCCGCTACTTTCCGTTGAGTGTAGTTTTGTTGACCCAGTCTGCGCTGCGTCAGTTTGAATCCGCCGTCCAACTGCGTAGATTTCCTAAATCTGTGTTGATGGCGTCCGAAACGTGAATAGGCCACGGATGGAACGGATGGGACGGACTCACGCGGATCTGATCCGTGCGGATCCGTCTGATCCGCCCAATCCGTGGTCTATTCACCCCGAAACCTCGCCCCATGCCGAGGCCAGATCGATAGAAACACACGAATAGGACACTACCCAATCAAACAAAGCATGACTGCCTCCCGGGGTTGCGTGGTATAAACGTTAGCTGCCGTACGAGCATGATCGTGGCAGAACGAGAGCGAGCAACCAAACCCCGATGATTGTAATGAAATTCGGCGGCACATCCGTTCAGGATGCCGCCGCCATTAATCGCGTAGCTGAGATTGTGCTGGGACGCGTCGATCGCGCGCCGGTGGTGGTCGTTTCGGCACTGGCGCGGGTTACCGAGGCGCTGCTTCGCGTCGCGGATGATGCCAGGGCCCGTCGTGTCGAGGAAGCTGCCGCCGGCATACGAGAGCTTCTCGAACGCCACCTCGCAACGTCACGAGAGCTTCTCGAGAATTCGCAGGAGTCTCTGCTTGCAGTCGAGCGAGAACTTCAGAGTCAATTTGCCGAACTCGATAATCTTGCCAGGTCGGTTGCTACGCTTGGAGAGTTGACCGCACGCAGCAAGGACGCGATTGTATCGTTTGGCGAGCGGCTATCATCGGTAATGATCGCGGAAGCATTTCGGCTGCGTGGGATCAAAGCTCAGCTCGTCGACTCGCGCGAGTTCATCATCACGGATGATCACTTCACCAGGGCAGCGCCCGATATGCCTGAAACAAACCGTCGGGCCCGTGCGGCCTTGGAGCCGATAATCAAATCCGGGCGGGTGCCGGTTGCGCAAGGCTTCATTGGATCCACGCTGGAGGGCGTGACGACGACGATAGGGCGCGGCGGTTCGGATTACTCTGCTGCGTTGATTGGCGCGGCACTTGGCGCTGAAGCGATCGAGATTTGGACCGATGTGGATGGCTTGATGACCGCGGACCCTCGAGTTGTCCGCGACGCCCGGCGAATACGCATCATTTCGTTCGCCGAGGCCTCTGAGTTGTCATACTTTGGAGCAAAGGTCTTACATCCCAGCACCGTCCTGCCGGCAGTCGAACAAGGCATCCCGGTTCACATCTACAACACCCACAACCCAACCTGCGAAGGTACAGAGATAGTTGCGACCCCTCATCCGTCACGCAATCTGATCAAATCGATTGCGTTTAAGCGAGGAGTGACAATCGTCAACGTCGCATCAACGCGGATGTTGATGGCCTACGGGTTTCTGCGAACTATTTTTGAAGTGTTCGACCGGCACCAGACCTCGGTGGATGTAGTGACCACGTCGGAGGTATCAGTATCGATGACCCTGGACAATACCGACCGACTGGACGCAATTGGGCGAGACTTGAGCGGAATCGGCGAGGTTAGTGTGGAGCGGGATAAGGCCATAGTCTGTGTGGTTGGAGATAACTTGAAGTTCACACCCGGCGTTGCAGCCAGGTTGTTCCAGGCGATTGAGAACACAAATGTGAACATGATCAGCCAGGGCGCCTCTGAGATAAACCTGACGTTTGTGATTGATGAGAGCGATGCGGATCGAGTAGTTCGCCGGTTGCACGATGTGTTCTTAACTGATGTTGACCCGGCAGTGTTTGCGTGAAGATATCGCACGCCGTGGCGGAGAAATGCTTCGCGTATTTCTTGCGCTTGTCGATACTCAAACGCGGCCATAGCCCAACCAGGAGGGAAGGTTCTCCTCGCGCCATCGACGATAGTCCTCCATGGTGTCGAAGGAGCGGTACGTTGCGTCATCCATTACCGGCTTGTAGGTGTGAATAAAACAGGTGTCAATTGACAACGCTACATCGTGGGCATATAAGGTTGGTGCTACAAAAACGGCCCTGCATTGAATCAAGTCCTAAGTGAGGTCACTGACATGCCTTCGTTAGTTGCTTTTAGGCGGCTAGGCGCAGCCGTACTCGAAATAGCACTCGGGGTATTTCTGGTTGCACTATTTGTATCAAGTCGAGCCGGATCGCACGCTCTCGCAGATCCTGACATTGCGGCGGAATTCACAGAAGCGGCAGGGCATTCCCCGCTCGCGGCGCTGACTCCAGGACAGGGCACTACTCTCATCACAAAAGTGATCGGTTCGATAACAGGTTCTGACGCAACATTCGGGGGGCAGCGACACTTCATTTCAGGCACGCCGGGCGAAGTCAATTGCGTGCGTTCAGGTGTGATCGGGCCAAGATCTTACGATGTCGTCAATTTCATAAACACGACTAATGTAGCGCAAAGCGTTAGCATAGATTTCGTATCCGGTTGCGGCAATAACACGTATGCAGCAGCTTACAGCCCTGCGTTTGATCCGTCTGATATCTGCGCCAACTATCTGGCGGGAGCAGGCCGCAGTGGAAGCTTAATCTGGAGATTCACGGTTTGTGCGAATTCCTCATTTTCAATTGTCGTCTATGGACGCGAACCCGGCGTCACCTGTGGCAGCTACGCGTACTACATTTATGCCGTAGGGATAGCCCCGTTGGGGCCGATCGAGGACGAGCCCGTGGCCGCCACAAAGATGGATGACCGCGGATTCCCGGATGCCGATACAACGATTAAGAGGCTCAAGGGTGATCCTTTTACCGATTCGAAGACCAGAATTGTTATGAAGGAAACGGGAACTTCGACGGCCGGCGTCTTGCCGCTGCAAGGCACGCCACTGGTTGCGACAGTGACCGATTCGCTTTCCAGCTCGGATACTATAGCCATCGGATTCGCTCACTTCCGCAGCGGCATTCCCGGCGACCGAAATTGTCAATTCTTCACCAACCCGCTCGCAGCCCGTCAGTACGATGAATACTTTTTCCGCAATGAGTCCGCTTCGATTCAAAAGGTGAGCGTTTCGTTCACAACATCATGCGGGTCTAATCCTTACATGGCGGCATACAGCGCGATGTTTAATCCATCCAGAATTTGCGAGAACTACATCGCCGGCGCTGGCTTGTCTGGGAACGTTAACTGGGACTTCACCGTCTGCCCAAACACGGAGTTCTCTTTGGTGGTATATGGGCTAGTCCCCGGTTTGGCTTGTCCGCAGTACACTTTCAGCGTTTTCGCCAGCGGAACGGTATTCCTTGGCACTCTCGCTGACGTTGTAGTCAGTAAGGCGGCGCCGTCTGGTCCGGTCTCGGTCGGGTCACTTCTGAACTACACGTTCACGGTATCGAACTTTGGGCCCGGTCGGGCGAACAATATCGTGTTTACCGACCCGTTGCCGCCGGGGACGACGTTTGCCCTTCTTTCAGCTCCGGGTACTGCGTTACCGCCGTCTTGCGAAACGCCACCGGTTGGCAGCGGCGGAACGGTAACCTGCAACCTGAACCTCGACCCACCATCGGGCACCCCGGTAGCTCCCGTTACTTTCATGATAGGAGTCAATGTGACGTCCGGCGCAGGGTCGTCGCTGGTCAACACCGCAACAGTCACCAGGCTCGGCATTGATCCGAATCCGGCGAACAATTCGTCTACAGTCATAACCGCCGTTAATAACCCATTTAACACTTGCATCCAGGATGACTCGACCGGGAACATATTGAGATTCAACTCGACGACCGGCGAGTACCAGTTCCAGGATTGTGTAAAAGGCATTACTTTATCGGGGCGAGGTACGCTTGTCCGAACAGCTTGCACGGTTGAGCTTGAGGACAACGGGCCCGATCCTAAACGTCCCGATCGCAGGATACGCGCCTCTGTTAGCACGTGTACGCAGCGAGCCAGCGCATCGGTGTTCATCGTGTCATCAAACAAAACGTTCGATATCGCCGACACCAGCATATTAGACAATAGCTGTCAGTGCCGGTGAGCAGTGAATCTCGCGAACGCGGATCGAGAGATCATCACCGCCGATCAGTGGACGCAGCTTTTCGAGCGAGCGTCGTAATGTGCGATTCGACTCGCTCCTTTGCCAGGTTTGAAGTCTCGCCTTTAAGAAATTCACGCCATTCCACTATTGCTTCCGCATACCTGTGAGCTTTCTCGTGCGCAATGGCAACACGGGCATGGCAATCAGGACACGGTCGATCTAATAAATCCGCAGCCTGAAAGAGAAGCTGATCGGCTTTCTTCGCGTTACCAGAATCTGAAGCTCTGCGGCTGTGCTCCATAAGCTTTGCGATCAGCTCTGTAATGGGCGCCGCACCCCAATACGCCGCCTTGAGGGCGCGCTTTAGTTCGCGCGAGAACGGGTTGAGTTCCAATCCCAATCTCGCTTCGCGTTGCGCCGTTTCGTAGTCGCGGTCCGCAAGATACGCCTCGGCCCGGAGCCACCGGGCGTTTGCGAATTGCGGGTCGTATTCAAGCGCTTTGGCGGAAAAGGTGCGAAGGCCATCTGCGTCGTTGCTCATCAACGACAGATAAGCAAGCAGCAGATAGCTTGAATCTGGCGTCGGTGTTCTCTCGAGTGATTTCCTCGCGTGTACTGATGCCAGTGAGAGCGCGCTAGCGCGGATGTCCCTGAGGCTCTTCTCGCCGAACTCGCTGGGAATCGATGACGTTGTTCCCAGACGTTCGGCACACGCAGCGAGCGCTTGTGCGAAAAGGAAATCGTAGGCACTTGAAGGCTCGTAGCGATCCGCGGCGCGACCTCCCAACCTGGTGACTTTTTGGAGGTCTCCGATCTCCGCTGCTGCCAACGCTCCCTTTATTTCGCGGTCCCCCTTCACTAACTCGATTCCATACCAAAGAGACCCGCCAGTCAGGGCGACGCCGATTGTTGCGACCGACGCGCGGAGCAACCACTTCGAACGTGAACGAACTCGCAAGGGATACTCGGCCCCGCTAGCCGCGTCATCGGACAACGCGATGCGGTGCACAACCTGCGCAAGGCCGGCAAAGCCGAAAAAGTAAAACCCGGTTGGAATTTGATCGAAGATAAAAATATTGTGAATGCTGACGGCTGTGAGCGATGCAAACAGCGCCGCCCCAATAACCCGCAAGCGACTATTCGGTGCGCGTCGATATGTGCCAATTAAAAGACGCATGCTGGATGCAATCACCGCCACATACAGCACAAGACCCGGCAGACCAAAACAAATCGCCGCATCAAGATAGGAGTTGTGCGAGCTCTCGTTGTTGGTCTGTGGCGCCAGCTTTCCGAGTTCTTTTGACTTGTACGGAAGAAACGCAGTACGAAATCCCTCAGGTCCGCAACCTATTAATGCATATTGCGGAACCATTTTTATTGCATCACGCCAAAGAAGCGTTCGGCCCGATCCGGTCATCCCTTCGCTAAGCGTAGAACGCAGTCTCACAATTATGTTTCGCGACGCGCGGCTCGAAGCCGCCAAAAGCCCGCAACCGATAATCAGCACGATAACGATAACCAGTGTTGAATTGCGAAGGCGCCGCGAGAGAGGGCTTTTAACGGCTCCTCCGGTTAGCGATACAACAAAAACAACAAGCCCCACGATCAAACCCAGCCATGCGCCGCGAGTTCCGCTGCACAGGGTCGCGGCGAGAATAAGCAGCGCCGCCGCGAGCGCGATCCGCCGCGCCTGTCCGCGCGAGATTATCGCGAGCGCCAACCCCGGGAACGCCGAGTACAGCAGGAAGTTCCCCAGGTAATCTGCGTGTCCAATTGTGCTTGCTATCCGAATGAGCGCGCCGTCCGAAGTCGAGCTCGTGTACAGCTTTGATGAAACGAAGGGCTCAAGCCCGAAGAACTGCGCTACCCCGTATGCCCCAACAGCCAGACCCGTTAGCGCTAGTGACCAGATCACGGTTTCCAGCCTCTGCTGCGAACGCCCAATGCCGACAAGCAGCCCCAGGGAACAAAGCAGAAAACTTCCCCGGGTTAGAAATCCCATCTGGTTTTCAAAGCTCCCAAACAATGCAACTTGCTGATTGGTGGCCAGCAGCGACGAGCAGGCAATCCACGCAGTGTACAAAACAAGGATCAATACGTGCGTTGTCTTCAGGTCGCGGAAGTACGAGCGTCCGGTGACGCGCGATTCAATGCCAAGAAGCCCCAGAGTCGTCGCAAGAATAGCAGAGCCGGTAATCAGCAAAACGAAGCGAGGCAGCGTGTAAATACGATACACACCGGCCCAGAAAGTGAGAGGTACAGCGCACAAGAGAATTGTTGCAGTGGCGGCAGCGCCAATAATTAGAACGTCGCCGGGGACAGACGCTATTGTCCTGTCGCTCTCAATCCGCTTTTCCATAATTGTGCAGGACCTGGCCGGCTGGCTCGCACTTTTGTTCAACGGCGAATCTAGCACGCAGTCAAAACCGCCACAACTGAAAGGAGGGTACTGTAGCTGATGCGCGCTCGGATTGGCATACGTACGACCGCCAGGCTTACCTATGAAGCGTCCAGGCTTGATCATTGACTCCGATTTGCTGCCGGGT
>Ga0134127_10001678_pt1 | contig 16358 bp, 12 predicted proteins | sample KB31753_FD_96459 | JGI IMG/M metagenome (GOLD analysis project Ga0134127, IMG submission 96459) | Terrestrial soil microbial communities with excess Nitrogen fertilizer from Kellogg Biological Station, Michigan, USA - KB3-175-3 | ecosystem: Environmental > Terrestrial > Soil > Unclassified ...
GACTCCATCCACAGCGCCAGCTCCAGCGCGCTGGTGGGCACGACCTCCCAGTAGTTCGTGCGATCGCTGTTGGTCGAGCCGTTGAGCAGCGCGCCCGCCTGCTGCAGCGGAAGAAAGTATCCGCCGTTGTAGTGCTCGGAACCTTCGAACATCAAATGCTCGAACAGGTGCGCGAAACCGGTGCGCCCGCTGCGCTCGTTCTTCGAGCCGACGTGGTACCACAGGTTGACCGCAACGATCGGCACGCGGCGATCTTCGTGGACGATGACGTCGAGGCCGTTGGGGAGCGTCCGTTTGGCGTACGGGAGAGCGATTGCGGTGGTCACGCGCCCTCAGCGAACCGGAATCAGCGGAATCTTCCCTTTGTTCGCTTCTGCCGTTTTGTGCGCGAGAATCGAGACCTGTGCCGCGGTCCGCTCGGCGATCAGCATGAATGACCGGCCCGCGGAGGATCCTGGCTCACCAACGACAATCGGCACGCCGGTATCGCTGCCTTCCCGGATCGGCTGATAAACGGGCAGCCGACCGAGGAACGGAATGCCAAGCTGCTCGGCGAGCCGCTCGCCGCCGCCATGGCCGAAGATGTCGGCTTCGTGGTGACAGTTGGGGCAGGCGTAATAACTCATGTTCTCGATCAGACCCATCGGTGCGATGTTCAGCTTCTCGTACATACGCACGGCGCGGAGGCTGTCAGCCAGTGACACCTTCTGCGGCGTGGTGACGACGATCGAGCCCACCACCGAAACCGTCTGGCTCAGGCTGAGAGCAACATCACCGGTCCCCGGAGGCATGTCGACGATCAGGTAATCGAGATCGCGCCACGCCACTTCGCGGAAGAACTGCTGTATCGCTCCATGCAGCATCGGACCACGCCAGATGATGGGAGCGTCGTCAGAGGTCAGAAACCCCATCGACACGACCTGAAGGCCATGCTTTTCCGCCGGTACGATCTGTCTGCCGTCGGTCGTGAGTTGCGTCGCCGACAAACCAAGCATGATGGGGACGTTAGGGCCGTAAATGTCTCCGTCGAGGATGCCGACCCGCCCGCCGCATTTGGCGAGCGCGAGGGCAAGGTTCACGGCCACGGTCGTCTTGCCGACGCCCCCCTTGCCCGCGCCGACGGCGATGATGTTCTTGACGCCAGGCAGCGGAGGACGTCCGGTCTCAGGTGCCGACACCGAACGTACATTCGCCGTCATCCGCACATCGACGGACGCGACGCCCGGGAGCGCGCGAACGGCGGCGATCGCCTGCTCCCGCAACTGATCCTTGACTGGACACGCCGGCGTCGTCAGCTCGATCGTGAATGAGACGTTGCCGTCCTTGAGTAAGAGGTCCTTCACAAATCCGAGGGACACGATGTCGCGGCGGAGGTCGGGATCGTTGACGACCCGCAGCGCATTGAGCACGGCGTCGCGTTCGAGCGTGGCGGCCATTCGTCTATCTTAATTGAGGCGGACGTTTCGAAGGCGGACCTGACGTTTCGAAGGCGGACCTGAAGGTCCGCCTCTACGTTGGATGTGAAGGTTCCTCATTGTCGTAGAGGCGGACCTTCAGGTCCGCCTTATACGACAGCAACAGGCTCAAACAGGCGGCGTCCGGCGTCGGTCAGCAGAATCCACAGCGCGTAGACGCCGAGCGCGGTACCGAACGGCAGCACGAGCAGGTTCACGACCGCGAGGCCGAGCGTCAGCACGCGACCGGCCGGGTGGCGACGACGAAGCAGGACGCTCGCGCCGACGTGGGCGCCGCCCCACATGAGAGCGACAACGCCCATCACGGCAAACGCGGTGGCGGTGACCCCTGCCGCAAACCCGACCGCCGAGCCGTCCGGTCCAAACAGAATGGCGAGCGCTCCAGCGGACAGCAACAGCAGCGAGATGCCCACGAGCATCGCAAGTGCACCCCAGAGCGTACAGAGAATGGCGAGGAGGTTGACGTGCCGCTCCACCTAACCGCGGGCGGGAGGGCTGACGAGGACGCGCAGTTCAATGCGCGTGGAAAGATCGTGTCTGACGGAAACGGAAAAATGGAAGCAGGCGCCGTCTTCGACGCCTGCGGGAGTCGTGATGTGCACCTGGTGGTAGATCAGTTCGATGCCGGCCCCGGCGCATGCCGCACACGGCTGCGCCCACGTCTCGCCGCGTCCGCCGCACCCGCGACACGTGCAACGCACGGGAACATCGAGAGGGACGGTGGCACCTTCAATCGCTTCGCGTGGAGAAATCTCGACCGCCGCGGTGAGCGTCTTGACATGCTCTTCCGCGACGAAGGCGCTGCGCATGCGTTCAATGGCCGGGGCGACCGACGGGAAATCGATCGCGACCTCGTCGGCAAACCATCGTCGATCGTGACGCGGCTCGTCGCCGCCACGCACTGCGATCGCATGCCCGCCGAAACGACCGAACGCCTTCCAGGCCATTCAACTGCTGTTACGATAGGGGCCGCTCGTAGAGAAGTCAATGGTCCGAAAAGAATGTCCGTTGTGCGGTGAAATGATGGAACTGCGCGAACGCGAGATCATCGATCGCGTGCCAGGCACCGCGCAGACCCGTACCTCGAAATTCCGTGAATGGGTCTGCCCCGAATGCGACTATTTCGAGGAAGCCGAGGAGGGTTAGCGGGCGCCGAGCGTCAGCAACAGCTCTTTACGCAGGCCTTCGTCGATCTCGTCGATACTGAGTGCGGTCTCGCACTCGTCGCAGAGCACTTCCAGAACCGCGGGACGTCCTTCTTCCGACACTTCCACGCGCGACTCGTCGATATGGACGACATGCATCTGCAGCGTCTTCACCAGAAAGTTCTGGTCGTTCCCGCAGCTCGGACACGTCAGTGCCACTCGAGTCTCCTCGTTGATCGCCAATATTGTGAACTCCCCTAAAAGCGATTGTAGGAGATGGGATCTGCGGGCGCAACGCAGAAGTGTTGCCTGAAGCGCAGAAGAGCTGGGAATTGTTCGAATTTGCCCGCTTCGCTGCGTTTTTACACCAGAACGAACGAGCCGCCGGCCGCATAAACAACCAGCGCGTCGATTGACGCCTTCGGAAACAGGTACCTAAGTGCCTGCAGGTAGAGTTCGACCTGCTGGCGATCCTCCAAGCGTTCGCGCCCGGTCTTGAATTCGAGCAGTGTAAACGCGCCGGGCGCGGTTTCGACGACACAATCGAACGTTCCGCGGACGATCCGGCCGTCAATCGACATCGTGAAGGGAACTTCATGCAGCGCCCGTCCGGCCTCGTACACGACTCGGACGTCCTCGCGCGCGCAGATTGACTCATACGCCTCGACGGCTGCATCCACGGTGTGCCGCAGATCCCCAAGGTCTTCAACTTCTTCTGCGCGCACCAGCCCCATCGCGAGATCGCGAATTGTGTGCGCGTCTCGGATCCCGCTCCGTTGAAGCAGCCGATGCACCAGGGTGCCGACGAAACGGCCGGACGTCGCCGTCGTCCGTTCGATGCGGCCTCGATCGATTTCGGCCAACACGACGGAAGCGACCGATACACGCGCAGGCGCCGAGTCAGTCAATGCCTCAACGCCGGGAGCCGGGAGTCGGGATTCGGGAATCGAACTCGATGCAGCGGGAACCTTCGGATCCCCGCTCCCGGATCCCGGATCTCGGACGACGTGAAACGTATGCACACCGCCTGACGAGGCGCACCATTCGACGACGCTACCGCATGCACCGAACTGATTGACGAGACTCTGAGGGAGGACCGACGCAAGGCTTCCGCGCCCTGGCTGCAGCGTGCCATCCTTCAATACGCTGCCGAGGTACAGGCGATCGCGCGCGCGCGTCAGCGCGACGTAGAGAAGGCGCTTGCTCTCCTCCGCGTCCTTCGCCGCGGCGTCCTCGTCCGCACGCGATCTGAAATCGCCGACCGCCACCGACAGGTCTGATTCGCTTGCGCCATCGACTACGCGAATAGGATCGCGAAAGCCACCGGTGCCTCGCGCGAGGTTGACGACGAAGACGACCGGAAACTCCAGTCCTTTCGCCGCGTGCACGGTCATCAGATTTACCGCATCCATCGCGTCGATTACGGCGTTGGATTCATCGCCGACGGCGAGCCGGTCGAGATGCGCGGCGATCCGCCCGAGCGTCGCGTAGCCGCGGTTCTGAATCCGCCGGATCAAGGCGCGAATCTTCTTGAGGTTCTCGCGCGCCTGCAGCAATCGTGGCCCTCGCATCTCGACGAAATACGCCGAGTCGGCGAGCACGAGGTCGAGCAATTCCGCGGGTGCGAGGCGATCAACCAGGTGCCGCCACCGTGCGCACGCGCCGCGCAACCGGCTCAAGGTGGCCGCATCCGCTGTATCGAGCTCCACTGCTGGCGGCGAAGGGCCCAGCGCTGATGCGATATGCGGCGCCAGCCGTCGCAGCGTTTCATCGGAGATCCGCGCGAACCGCGAACGCAGGAGCGCAGCCGCACGCATATCGGAGAGAGGGTCGGCGAGATACCACAGCAGCGCGAGCACGTCCTTGATTTCGTCGGCATCGAAAAAGCCAAGACCTTTGTAGACGTACGCGCCGATGCCACGCCGCTCGAGCGCCGCCTCGAACTCACGGTGCGAGTCGCGCGTGCGAAACAGAATGGCGACGTCGGACGGCGTCAGCCGGCGAGCAACTCCGGTTGTCTTGTCACGGACGACGGTTTCGGTTTCAAGCAGCCGTGCAATTTCGGCGGCGGTCGCGTCGGCGCACGCTTCGGGGCTGTCACCGGTGATCAGGCCCAGTGGCGATTCTCCGATGTCTCCGTCGACGGGGAACTGATCCTCTTCCGCATATCGAAACGCATCACGGCGATGGTCAACCTTCGGGACATCGCGCGCCACGTCATTGACGAACGCGAGGAGCGCCGGAACTGATCTGAAGCTCCGCGAAATAGTCCGGCATGCCTCCCCTTCGGGTCTCAGCGCTTCGATATACCGCCGCGCGTCGTCAAGAATTGACACGTCGGCGTCGCGGAACGCGTAGATCGACTGTTTGCGGTCGCCGACGATGAAGATTGACGGCGGCAGCGGACCGGAAGACGCCAGGCCAGCTCCCTCGCCCCATGACTGCACGAGCAGCGAGACAAGTTCCCACTGCGCCCGGCTCGTGTCCTGAAACTCGTCAACAAGGACGTGGTGGTACCTCGATTCGAGGCGATAGCGGCTCTGTGCGAATTCGTCCATCTGCCGCAGCAGGTCGAGCGTGCGCTGCAACAAGTCGGCGAAATCGAGGACGGCGTGCGCGTCTAGAGTGCGCCGGTATTCCGCCTGCGCCACCCGATACATGCGCAGAATGCCGCGCGAGACGAGCACATTCAGATCGCGTCTGTAGCGGTCGGACGCGTCCTTGATCGCCGCGGCATGATTCACGACGAAGTCGCGGTGCATTGCCCACGCGCGGTCCGAGATGAACTGTGCCTTGCTGAAAAGAATCCGTTTGCGCGGCTCACCCTCATCAGTCAGACAGTACTCGCGAGCGCGCGCATAGGTCGCCTGTACGACAGCGGGGTCAAGCGGAGTCCCCGCGGCAAGGCGTGTTTCCAACCGTCGAAGGTCGCGCGCGAACAGCAGGAACACCGGCTCGGGAGGGCCCGTCTCGAGAAAGCCGTCAAGCCCGCGAGACATCGAGGTGAACACGCCAACGAGCGCGTCGGCGGCACGACTCGTTGCAGCGGTGACGGTCAGATCCGGCGGACCAGTTTGCAGGTATCTGTTGAGGACCGCGGGCGCCACCAGCCGTCTGTTGAGAAGCGCGGCAAGACCTCGGCGCGCGCGCCGATCACCAAGCTGGGCGAACACGAGCGCAATATGTTCGTCCTCGCGAGCCAGGCTGCGGCACGTCCGCAGCGCCCGATCGAGTGATTCGTCAATCAGCCGTGGAACCTCGGTTTCGTCGGCGACGTCGAAACCCGGATCGAGGTCGGCTTCGAGCGGAAACTCGCGCAGCAACGACAGGCAGAAGGCATCGATGGTGCCGATGGCGATGTCGTCGGTCCGGTCGCGGAGCTCACGCCAGCGTGCCGGCACAATCTCGCCGCGCGCGGCGGCATCACGCAGCGTCGCGATGATCCGCTCGCGCATCTCGGCGGCCGCCTTGCGCGTGAAGGTCATCGCAAGGATGTTCGATGGATCGACGCCGGCACGCAGCAGGTTCACATAGCGCTCGACGAGCACACGCGTCTTCCCTGTTCCCGCCGACGCTTCCAACGCCACGTTGTAACGCGGATCGACCGCGCGCAGACGTCCCTCGCGATCGCGCGCGTCAATCCTCGCGTCGATCGTCGCCTGGTCGACGACCTTACTCATCACCCACGTAATCCTTGCGGCACACCGACGGATAGGCACAGTACGAACAGATGCGCGTGTCGTACGGACGCGCGGGGAACTCGCCCCGCTCGATGCCCTCGACAATGTCGAGCAGGCGCGCCCGTGCGTCCGACAGCACACCACCCTGATCGTTTCGGCTGCCCATCACCGATACGAATTGCCGTTTGCCGCTGAACGCCACATAAGCCGCGTCGTCCACACGCCATGCGCCTTCACCACGTTCAGCCAACCGCTCCTGCGCGCAAAGCGCGTACACCGGAACCTGCAGCGCCCGTTTGGGCTGCGGTGCATAACCGGTCTTGTAGTCAATGACACGAAGCCGTCTACCGGTGAGGAGATCGACCCGGTCAGCAACGCCTCGCAGCGTTACAGTGCGCCCGTCATCGGCGCCAAGTGAAAACTCGCCATCCAGGCGGTACTCCAACCAGCGATCGACGACGTCAACGGGACGGGACGCTTCCAGCCCCAGCACAACATCGACGATGCCGACGGAAATCGCGGAGCCGAACAGGCGCGTCCGTTCGAGCGCGGCATCCGCTTCCGGGAGAGAGACGAGCAGCGGTTCGGCCACTTCCGCAAACAACGCGCGTGCAGCATCGACATGTTCCGGATTGATCGTCCGCTCGCCGCGTTCGTCCCATCGTGCAAAGAATCGTTGAAATACCTCGTGGATGAAACGGCCGCGAGCGCGCGGCGACAAGGAAGCTTCATCCGCGGGAACTTCGTCGAGCTGCAGCACGTTCGACGCAAAAAACTGAAACGGACAGTCCTGATACCGTTCGAGCGCGCTGACGGCGTATCCACCGGCGAGGTGTCGATCGGTGCGTCCGGGCTGAAACGAATCGGCAGATCGCTCGAGTCGCCACCCAGCCCAGGAACGGGCGGTTTCGGATAACACCATCCGGGATCCGGGATCCGGGATCCGGGATCCGATGGTTCGAGGTTCGACAGTTCGGGGTTCGTGAAGTTCTGCGACTTGGTCCAACAGCACCGACCGGGTGGTCAGCGAGTCGTGCTCGAGCAAGAACGTCGAGACGACGAGCTGCTTTCGTGGCAGCTGCAGCAAGTCTGAGAATCGGCTGCGCGCCGACTCCAACCGGTCCAAGTCGGCGGGCCATCCGAGATCGCGCAGGATTTCCGGCGAATAGAAGATGTTCCGATGCGGCTTCTCGGGCCATTCGCCGTCTACCAGGCCGGCGAGCTGGACGTAGTCGAACTCTCCGAACGGCGCGCTGTCGGCATCGATGAGATGCACACCGGATTCACCCGTTCTGGGGGCAAACGTTTGTACTTCGATGTGCCTGCGCACCATCGCGGCGACCTCGTCGAAAAGCACCGCAGCGGAGGCAAAACGACGATATGCGTCGCGAAGCGCGCGAATCAGGCCGAGGATTGCGGCGCGCGCACGCCGCTCGCGCGCGACGAGTGACTCGTCCGTGTCCGCCGCGCCAGGGAGAGCCGCGTAATCGTTCAGAAATGCCAGGACGCGATCGAGGTAATCGGCGACCGTTGCCTTGGCGCGCAGCGGCTCGAGCTCGCGCGCGATGGTCTCCAACACCGACAGAGCGATCACGGCTCGCCGCGAAACGCGTGTTCCCTCTCCCTGCCACCCCATGTGGAGCCGCTCGAGGACGTCGAGTCCGCCGAGGTAGCCAGCTTCGCTCAGCGCACGATCAAGGGCCGCGACGTCCGCGGGGTGAAGAAATCGATCGTCGGCGGTCTTGAATTGAAGATGCGGCGAACGAAGCAGGCCGATGGCAGGAACGCGCGCGAAATTCGCGCTGATGCACGAGAACAGCACGTCGACGACCGCCGCGTACGGTTCGGCCGCGAGCGGAAGCGCGTCGAACATCTGATACGGGATACCGGATTGACGAAACACCTCACGCGCGAGGTACACATACGGAAGACGCTGCCGTACGACGAGCGCAGTGCGATCGAAAATGCCGCCCTCAGCGGCAATTTGGTCGCGCACCCATCGCGTGAATTCAGTAATTTCCTCTTCGCGATCCCGCGTCACAACCGAAGTGGCAGGCACCACATCGCAGAGGTCAAGGAGCGGCGGGCCTGAGCTGGGGGGCTCCGCGCGAACCTCCTCGATGCCCGGAAGCCATTGATGCATCCGCTCGTGAAATGATCCAGCGAGTGTCGCGTCGGTCACGACGACATCGAGGCGCTGCAGTCCGGGCAGGCGGGCAAGAAGGTCCCAGTCAGCGGGATACAGGCCATAACGATCGGCGGCGCGATCGCGCACAGCGACGATGATGTGCCTCCGCGGTTGATCGACTTCTTTCGCGAGCAGACGCTCGCGGATGGAATGTTCGTCGACACCTCCCGCCTCCTCGCATCGGCGTTCGAAGTCGCGAAATGCCGCAGCCAGGAAACGGGTCTGACGAACGAGCCGTTCCGCCCCTCGATCCTGCTCGGCGCCGCCGTCCAGGCGACCGAGCGCCAGACGCTCGAAGTCGTTTACGGACTTCTGATGCCGCTGCAGCGAGTCGAAGAATTCGAGCATCGCGCCGACGAGCCCTGGCCGGATGCGGAACGGCGGTTTCGCGCCCGTTTCGATTGCAGTCTGGCAGGCAATGGTCAGGAGCGCTTCTCGTTCCTGAACCGTGAACGGTCGCGCGTGCCGCGCACGCTCGAAGAGCCGACCGTGCAGCTCGGCTCGCGTCACCATGTCGGGAAGAACTGTTGCGGCCGCCGCGCGGAGCCGGTCTTCAATCGAACGCAGCAAGTGGTGAGCTGCCGAGCGGGTCGGCACGACAATCAGGCGATTGCGGGCATCGAACGGAGAACCTTCCGTCGCAAGCGCCGCCAGGGTGCTTCGAAACGACCGGAGGTCCGCCGCCCGCACGAGTCGGGTCGTGCGGGGTGTAATCATTGAAGCCGAGGCGGTTCGAGCAGCGCGCGGATCTCGCGTTGGACCCGATCGACCATCAGCAGCGCACCCGCCGCGGACGAGGAGGCTTGCATCGCGACGGCGACCTTGCCGGACGACACAGCATCGTAGCGGATGTTAACGGCCGTTTCCGCGAACCGCCATGCGCTGACGAGCAGTTCGTGTGTCGGACGGAGGTAATCGGGCACCGCCATCCGCTGCAGGCGGTCGGCGCCGCCGGCGAGACGGCTTCGAATCGAGACGAGCGTAGTAGGTGGCGGCCCCGTCAGACGACGAATCGCGTCGAGCGACGGCTGTATTTTCACGAGTTGCAGGAGTTGGCTGTTGATCGTGCGCTGGTACTGGCGATAGCCCGAACGCTGTATTTGCCATCGATCGCGCAGCAGGCGGAGACGCCTGGCGTTGTCGAGCTGCACCTGCAGCGAAGCATCCAGTGCCTGCACGACCTCGGGCCTTCGCCGCCCCAGCTGCGCGTCCTCTTTCGCCACCCGATTGATGAGGCGCTCGATATCGCCGATACGGGCCTGTGCGGCAGCGCCGGTGGCTGACGTAAGCAGCCGGCGCGTCAGAGCCGCGTACCGATCGTCGATGACAGCTTCCTCGTGAATTTGTTCTTCGGCGAGCCGGCGCAAGCGCGTCGCTTCAGGCGGCGACAGGGCCGCACCTGCTTCGGCTACGAGTGCCACCGATTCCTGCAGTAGCGACACGCGGTCAGCGACGTGCGGCGCCAGCCGCGCAGCCCTGAACGTCGCATCAATCTGTTCGATGATGTTCGGCGCCCCCAGTATCGGTTCGTAACCCGTTTCGGTGGGCGCGGCGACGAGCGCCAGATTGAAGTCGCTTCGCCCCGCAGACGCACGGAGATCCGAAATCGCCTCGTCGAGCAACGACACGACCTCCCGGACATCACGCTCGCGGTAGCCGTAGTGCGTGGTGGGCCAGTTGGCGAGCGTCTCGCGCGCCTGTTGGGCCGCGCCCAACGCGGCGTTCTTGTCCGTTGCCAGCGCCACCTCGTTGAGCACGCGCGCGATGTCGTTGCTGAGACGCTCGAAATCCTCCTCGCCCCGAGTGTCCGCGTAGCGCTGCGCCCGCACCGCCGCGGCATACCGCTCCGAGCGCGGCCAGTCGACCTGCGCCGCCGAAATAGAAACGACGTGCAGCCGCGGCTGCTCGGCGGGTCCACCGACGGGCATTGAGAAGACGACCTGATCGTCGACTCGGGCGAACTCACCGAAGCTGACGAAGGAGCCGCCGTCGCGCAGGAACAGGCGAAAAAGCGTCGCATCGCCAGCCGCGTGTGCGGCATTCGCCGTCACGAGCGAGACCAACGCGATGAGCGCAGCGAGCCTGAGGCGCATCAATGTTGAGTTTGTATTGTATCCGCCCAATAGTGTGGAAATCCTGTGCACGTCAGGTGCAAAACCTGTTGAGAACCGGACAGCGAAATTTTTTTTGCGAGGCGATCCAAGCAATCCGCCCCCGCCCTTGATGTGGACGCCCCCTTCGCGTGTCGCTTCGCTTGATCGCACCGCCTTGCCGAATAGAATCGTCCCGCTCGTAACTCCAACCAGACATCGCAGACGTGAAAATTCATCATTTTGAACAGACCATTGGCGGACGCGCCTACCAAATCGAAGTGACCCGCGTCAGCGACAGGTGGCGGGCGCAGCTCCGGCGGGGTCCCGGGATGCCGACTGCCATGATGCCTTTTTACGGCCCGACGCCCGGCGAAGCCGCAGACCAGCTGGGACGGTGGCTGACCCTCGCACACCAACGCTTCGCGGCCGCATCGGCGGCGCGCGCAACGACTATATAGACGCGCCGTGACAGGGAAGGTCTTCGAGGACGCTATGTCGTGCGTATGAGCGAGAACCTTGGGTCTGCGCCGAGGCTCTCGGCTACCGGCAGCCCCAGTTCTTTGCGCACGATATTGGTCCCCTGGACCAGCGCCACCATCTTGTAGAACGCGTGGCGACGGCTCATGCCCTCGCGTCCCATGCCGCAGTCGGAAGAAATGACGAGCCGCTCGACGGGGATCATCTTCAACGCGCGGCGAATCAAATCGGCGACCTCGTCGGGAGATTCGACCTGCAACGTGTGGTGATCGATCACCCCGATGCACACCTTCTTATCCGTGATCGCCTGCGCCACGGCCTCCAGGTCCATCGCGTTCGAACTTTTCATCTCGAACGTGATGACGTCCGCATCAACCTGATTGAGCAACTCGAGCGCCGGCTTGTACGTCTGCACGCTGGCAAACATCCGTTGTTGAGACGGATTTCCCCAGCACGTGTGACACCAGACCTCGGTCTTGGCGCGAAGCCCTCTGACGGTGTTGTTGAACACCTTCAGCATGAACTCGGGATTGATCACCTTGTCCACGTACCCGCGCGCCGCAAGCAGGTGGATCTGCGGCTCCTCCATCTGAATCACCTGGCAGCCGCTGCCAGCGAGGTCGTGCAGTTCCTCGTTGAAGGCATCGCTCAGCGCCATGACGCGCGACGGAATGTCTTTGTAGTACTCGTCCTGCACCGCGAAGGCAACCAACTCCGGCGTGACCGTTCCGAACTTGATGGGCCGGGTCGTCAACCGCTGGGCCGCCTTGAACAACTCGGCGTACTGCATCTCGCCGCGCCCGATTGGACCGACCACCTTGGGCATGACGCGCGCTTCCAGGTAGTCGTGCAGGATGTGTCCGCGCGGGAACGCAAGCCCTCCTGCGCCCGCCCCGGCCAGCTTGGGATGCAGTGTTTCGAACCCCGTCATGTGGTGAGGTGGATAGCTCGTCCAACTCTGTCCGCCGACGTCCTGATCGAACCGGCAGTCGCCGTCGGTGACGATGTCCAGACCTGCCACCTCTTGATCGCGCAGATACACCGAGAGCGCATCGACATACTGCTCGCGGAAACGCGACGTGACCATCGCGTCCAGAAAAGATCGAGTGCCGAGGTTTTCCGTGTACCAGCTCGGTCTAGGGAGCGACCCCGTTATGGTCGTCGGCAGGAGCTTTCCCGCAGTCGCCTTCAGCATGCGCGTGTCCCCGTCCGGTGAAATGAACCACCAAACAGTACAGCGCCGGCGACCGGCTAGCTAGTGGTAGGGTCGGCGGGTCCGCCTACGCACTGCACCGGTGCTCGGCGAGACGCGCCCCACGTACGTGGGCCGGGTTCCGTGCCCGGCCAGCAAAGGCCCGAGCACGGACCTGGCGATCTAGAACTCGATCTGGGTTTGCGCGAGCAGGCGGCGCTCGAGCAGTTGCGAGTTCGCGGTGCGATAGAGCTGTTCAAGGGTCACGACAATGCCCAGCTTCCCGCGGCCCCACTGACTCCAGTGGGCTCCGCCGAAGATGTAGCGTCGCTGTGAGTCTGTTCCGTTGGAGCCGTCAGGATCGAACAAGTCCAGGCGACCGACTCCAGCCCAGCCCGTAGGCCCCTTTCGTCCCTCGCCAAAGAACGACATGCCGCGGCGCTGGACGTCCCTGGCGACAAACGGGTTGTCGGTAGCGGACAAATACTGCGCGGTGACAACCGCGTGAGGTTGTTCGAAGGTCGCCATGACGATCCCCACATTGCGCGGACGGTCTCTGGCGTACCAACCGTATGAATAGAACCCCGATATGTGCACGGACGTCTCGGCCGTGGCGTCGGCAAACGCGCGCACCGTCGCACGTCCCTGGACGCTCTTGTACTTGTCCTCTTCAGCGCGTCCGTACCCTTCACCGTTGTAGATGCCGACGTGGAACTCCGCGCGCTCACCTCTAGCCCAGTAGCTGGCGCCCACATCGCTCGGCCCCGGAATGAGGCCCTCACGCTCGGCAAACATCGGACCTTGCACACGGTAGCGGTTGGTCGACTCCTCGAACGTGAGCCACGGCGTCTCGTGCATGCCGAAGACAACGGAAGATTTGTCCGTCACATCCGCTTCGAGATACGCGTATTCCAGGCGCAATGCCATGTTGGTCGCGAGCGTCGCGTCCGTCGTCGGCCGCACGTCGGGCGTAAACCGGGCGCGAACGCGATCGGTCAGGCGCGCGTGAACGTCGAAGTATCCGCGGGTGACGTCGAAGGCGTTGTATCCGTCCTCTTCGTGCAGTTCGGCGGAGTACTGCAGGAACGAGAGGATGCCGAACGTGACAGCGGGAGTCGTCGTCGACGTCGGCGCGGGGTTCTCCGGAGACTGGGCCAACGCGGGAGTAGACAGGCTCCACAACAACGTGGTTATCAGGCAGAGTCGATTCACGCTCTCATGCTCCTAGAAAATCGCCGGCGCGCCGGCTCGGAAGTCACCATTGAGTATCGGCACCGAATTGGCTCCGAGCCACTGGTCGAGCAATTTCGCGTAAACAGATCGGAAGTCCGTCTCGTAGCGGACGTCGCCAGAGTTGTTCTCCAGCGTCGGGCTGCCGGGAGCCAGCGACGCCGCGGTGCCGTACAGACCGCCGCGGACCATGCCTCCGAGCGCCATCATCACGCCCGCCGCGCCGTGGTCCGTCCCGTTGCTGCCGTTCTCAGAAATGCGACGACCGAACTCGGAGAAGACAATCACGGTCGTATCGTTGGAGAGCCCCTGGTTGCGGATGTCGCTGTAGAACGCCCAGAGGCCGTCGCCCAGCGTGCCCATCAGATTGGCGTAACCACCGCCACCACCCTGACCCTGCTGTGCGTGTGTGTCGTATCCGCCCGTCTGCACCCAGTACACGCGCGACCCAACGCCCTTGACGATGGCGCCGGCGACGGTTCGCAACGCCAGCGCGAAACCGTTGTTGGGATAGACGACCGTCGGCGTGTACGCCGTCGCTTGCGCCACCCGGTCAAGCGTCTCGATCGCCCCGCGGCTGGTGCTGTTCACGAATGCAAGGTGCGGCCTGCCCATCGCGGGGTTCGACGCCATGATTTGCGCCGCACTGCGCTCTTCGAGGGCCACCGAACCACGGTTCGGGCTCGCATAGGTGTACGTGCTTGCACTCGGAATTGCGGGAACCCCCGTTGTTCCCGAAAGGAGTGCACGAGGTGTTTCGCCGGTGGTGTTCCACGCCGCCAGCGCGTCAAGCGGTCGAGGCAACGTGTCGAGATAGCGTCCGAGCCAGCCTGAGCCGGTGTACGACTGGGGGTTCGCGGTTCCCCAGATGTCGCTCGCCTCGAAGTGAGAGCGGCTTGAGTTGGCGTATCCAGTTCGCTGCACCAGCGCGAGATGCCCCTCGTTGAAGATGTTCAAGAGGCCGCCTAATCGTGGATGCAATCCCAGCGTACGGCCGGCGGCATCGCTGCCAACCTGCAGCACCTGGCCAGCAGGGATAGCGATCGATGGGCGGCGGCTGTAGTAGGAGGGGTCCGGATACGAGACCAGCGTGTTCAGCGCGTCGTTGCCGCCGCCAAGGTAGACGACAACGAGACGACGGGATGGCAGCCCCTGCGCCTGCGCGATTGCAGTCAGGAAAGCCGGGGCGGAGAGGCCAAGTGTGACCGTCGCAACGCCGTCACGGATGAAGATTCGTCGAGATACGCGCATGGTCGCTCCTACTCCTATCTAGACGAGCTGGTACTCGGCGGAGCCAACGAGAAGACGTGCAAGACCCGCGGCCCGGGTCGTGAGTTGCGCGGAGTTCCAGCTGCCCGCTCCCGCTTGCACGTACGACATCAACGCCTGCTGAGGAATCGAATCGAACGGCGCCGGCGTCACCCGATCGAGCATTGCCTGAAACAGCGCCTGCGGCGTCTGACCTTCAGCTTCGAATTCGACCCCGAGGGTTTCCTTCTGGCTCGCAGCCAGCGTCGCCGCGAAGTTCGTGCGGGCGAGCATCGTCCCGGTCGAGAACCATCCGGCGCCGAGCGGCCACCCGCCGACGTTTGGGGGCTCGAAGAGCAGCTGCCCCATGGCGGCGAGCGGCGACCGTGCCTTGTCGAGCGAGAAGTTCTGCCAGCCGACTTCCTTGATAGCGCGCGCGACGTATTCCGCCGGCCATGCGAAGCGCGCGAAGCGCATCGACGGATCGTTGAACCAGGGTGAGCTCAAGATGTGACGCACAACCGGCCGGATCTCGGTGCCGCTCTGCAGATACACGGCAGCCGTGCTCTCGATGAAGGCCGGATCCGGCTGATAGATCTCGCTAACAAAGAAGTTCCAGAATTTGCGAGCGAGTCGACGGGCCGTTTCAGGGTGCACCGCCAGTGCGGTGATCAGGTCGATGCCGTCCTGCATGCCCGCGGATTCGCTGCGCGCCGGGATCGTGTGGCTTCCATTGCTGTAAATCGGGAACGAGAACGTCTTGTCGCTCGTTTCGTGCTCGCCCGCGTTGTAGATGAACTCCTGATACGAGTTCATGTCGGTGCGGTTGTAGCCCTGCGACTCCCGCAGGTTCCACCCGGAGAACACACGGGCGGCGGCGTAGACGTCGCTTTCGGTGTAGAAGTCGACGCCGATCGTGAACAGCTCCATCACCTCGCGGCCGAAGTTTTCCTGCGGCTTTGTTCTGGTATTGAACTGGCCGTCGAGCCACACCAGCATCGCGGGATCCATTGCCGCCTGCAGCACGAGGTCGCGGAAGTTGCCGAGCGCGTACTGGCGGAAGAGTTCGAGCTGTCCCTGCGGCCCGCGAAGCGCACCGGGCTTGAATGCGAGCATCTTCGCGGCCTGCAGCGGACCGGAGTCGTTGGCCAGCTTGCTGTACGCCGTGGCGAAGTGGTTGTGCCAGAACAGCGCCATCTTTTCCTGCAGCGGCCGGCGCGTATGGACCATGCGGAACAGCCAGCGCTGGCGTGCGTCTTCGATGTCGACATCCGGCGCAAACAGCTCGCGCGTGGTGACCCGCGCGTGATCAGCCCGTCCGATTCGTGTGTCGACATCGTCGGGTCTTCCTTCGTAGTCGACGAGATACGACACCGCCGCAGCGGTGGACATGTCGCGGAAGGTGTCGACCTCCACGGGGCTTACGCCGAATCCGGCACGCCGAAGCAGATGATCGATTTCCGGGTTGAGTTGGGACATATCGACTCCCGTGCGCAATCGCAGCGGCGATGTCAGACGGCGATCGTGACGACTCCGTCCGCGAACGTGGTGGCGAACTGACGCAGTGAGGCTTTGGCCGGCCCTTCGAGCACCCGACCGGTTCGGCTGTAGCGCGATCCGTGACACGGGC
>Ga0134127_10001679_pt1 | contig 16357 bp, 12 predicted proteins | sample KB31753_FD_96459 | JGI IMG/M metagenome (GOLD analysis project Ga0134127, IMG submission 96459) | Terrestrial soil microbial communities with excess Nitrogen fertilizer from Kellogg Biological Station, Michigan, USA - KB3-175-3 | ecosystem: Environmental > Terrestrial > Soil > Unclassified ...
CCCCCTCCCGATCCCCACACCGCTCAGCTACTCGTCTAGCACGCTCAATGATGGGCTTTCCTTGTTGTCTACGGGCTAAGCGGCAAAGAATTAGACCTTGAGTAGTAAGAGCCTCGGCGAAAAGCGCATCGTCACCGCTTCCTTCTAGGGTACTTACGGCTTGTTCAATCGCGCTTTGCGCTAACTCGTAATTGCGGTCAGCCAAGTAGAGTTGAGCCAGTGTGTCATCGACTTGAGCGCAGCCGATGGTATCCCCTAAATCGCCGAATAAGCTACGCGCTCGCTCCAGATGAGCCTCGGATTCGTTGAACCGTCCCAGACTTAGCAAGAGATACCCACGATTGTTTTCAACCGCAGCCATGTACCGCCGATTTTGAAGTGCCTCAAACTGTAGGGAGGCCTCTTGGTAATGGCCCAAAGCTCGATCAAAGTACTGCCTCTGACCTTCTGCGACTCCGAACTCCTTGAGCGTATTCGCCATTTCAGTATGAAAGCGTCCTCGGGTCCATCTGCTAATTCGTTCAAGAGATGAGACTTCCTTTAGAATCGTCAAGGCTTCATGCAAACGGCCGGAATGACGCTCGACAATAGCTAGCCTGATAAACGCCACAGTTCGCAGTTCATCGTCCTCGTTCGTGAGTCTTTCGACGCAGGACAATAAGGTGGCGTGAGCAATATCGAAAAGCCCCTGATGGTAATAGCAGCACCCGAGTTCAATTTGTGCCTCCAGAGCTTTACTGTTTTCGCCTAGATGGGTGAAAAGAGCGAGGGAACCGCTGATGAGCGCTTCAGCTAAACGCTGCCTCCCTGGAACCCGCTGTACCCTGGCGATGGAATCGCTCAGAGCCCCGGTTGTCAGCATTAGCTCAGCTGCGGCCTTGCCGTCGAGACCCAACAAGTTCGGCCATTCCCCGAGTTTCCACCACGGCGCAAGAACGGCGCAACCACCGTCGTAATCGCCAACCTCGATTTTTTCGCGCGCAATGGCACAGCAGATCAAGACTTCGTCGCGTTCCACCAAAGCTGCACGTTTAATTTCTTCGGCCTGACTAATGTCACTCTGAGAAGTCATGCTGCTAATCGTGGAAACACTGCATACCTTGTACGCACTGACAATCGCATATCCAAGCACCCCCGAATTGTAAACGGAGCATAGGCGCGATGGTTTTCGTTTTGAATTCAGGATTATCCATGTGATTCGTGAACATGTATACGTCGTAGACAGGGTGACTACAGATGGACTGCTGATGTTTAGCGAGTCGTATCGTTATTTAACCTCAATCATCTCAATACTTAACCTCCGATGGTCTGTTTATATCTTTTCTGGCACGTCCTTTGAAATGTACCAATCTGAAAACAGTTATTTGTTTATGGTCGGCTCAACGATAGCTTAGCTTGCGAACCTTCAAGTCGACCAAGTTAACCGACGTTTCAGGTCACCAGGAGCAAAAAAATGAAAAACCTTAAAGTGTTTGTATTATCTGGCATTTTGGTTCTAACGATGTGGACCGGTGTCTTTGCCAAGGGCGGGATCATCTCAGCCACGAAAGCTGGAACCATTTCGGCAACAAAAGCGGGAACCATTTCAGCCACAAGAGGAGGGACGATTTCGGCAACTAGAACCGGCCTTATTTCGACCACACGCACGGGCCTGATCTCAACGACGCGGCAGGATACCTCGGTCGGTTCTAATCAAGCTTGGCTTATGGAGCTCCTGTTCATGATTGACTCACCGTGGGATTGGAAGCCAGTTTGAAGGATTCGGTCATATTGCGTACTCGATCAGAATAAAGTCTTCCAGATTGACGCGTTTTGACTCCTCAAGCCACCCATAATCTGACCGTGCAATGTGCATGCCGCCGGAAAGGCCACTATGAAATCAAAATCATGGACCGTGTCTCTCGTCGTTGATCCCACTCCTTTTGCGGTCAACATGTTGGGAGGATTTATTGTTCCGGAGGACTAAGGATAATATTAATTTTCACATGGGTTTGTCACGGCTGCTTAGAGGCGATCTTGACGAGAGATTTCTCGACCCTGATTTGCAGTGACCGCTGCTGAGTTGTTGCAAGCAGCCTTTTCAGATTTTCTGTTATTTGAATTCTCTCGACCCGTTCAAGCCGATCACCTATTTCTTCGAACATAACTAGCAGTGCCACTCCGGCCCCCTCGTTATCACCGCATCGTTCGGAAATCTGGTAGGACGCTTCGAAGCTCTTTTTTGCGTCATTAACTCGTCCAACCCGGCCAGCTAAAATGCCTTTGGTTGTTAAGGCCTCAGCCAACAGCACATCATTATCAGCCAGTTCAAAGACCTTCATAGCCTGTTCAATCATGGTTTCTGCAAGTGAGTATCGTTTTGTTTCGGTATAGAGTCTCGCAAAAGTCTCGTTCACTTGAGCCGCACGAAGGCTGTCAGAGAAGCCGGTCAGCAACCTAAGAGCCCGTATGAGGTGCTCCTCTGAATCCTTGTACTCACCACGACTTAACGAAAGCATCCCCATGTTGTTTTCAACTATGGCAGCATATCGATGGTGACCAATTGCCTCAAACTCATCGAGCGCCTTTGAGTAAAAGTGAGCGGCCTCATCAAAATAAATCGCGAGGTTTTCAGCGACTGCAAGATCCTTGTAGATTGAAGCCAATTCAAGATGACAGCGGGCCGTGATCCACGGCCCGCATAACTCGGCTAAGTGAATGCCTTGCAACGACTGTGTCAGAGCATCTTTAAGGCGCCCCGCTTGTCGCTCTAGGCTTCCAAGCCTCATTAGAGCGAGGCTACGAAGCTCCGAATTCTCGTCAGAGAGGGTGGCGAGAACTCGGATTAAAGTGGAGCGGGCAATATCGAATAGCCCCTGTCGTTGATAGCACAATGCGAGTTCAATACGAGCCTCCGCTGCTCTGTTTTTCAGATCCAACTGTTCAAAGAGGGCTACTGACCCATGCAAAAGCTCCTCACCGTGTCTTTGTCCACGTAATAACTCTACGCTGCTAGCTACGAATCCCGCCAACTTGCCAGTTGTGAACAGGAGATCGGCACACGATTGTTGATTCAATCCTTCGAGCTTGGGCCAATTACCCAATGACCACCAAGGCCGAAGGATTGTGCAACCCGCCTCATAATTTCCGACATCAATCTGCTCCCGAACAATTGCACAGTAAATCTGCACTTGTTCGCTGGAGGTTAGCTCCAATGAAGGGAGGTGAGGCGGGAGGGGCTCATGTAGTTCTGCCAGCTTACGATGAATTGCCGACTCATTTTCGTGCGATTTGAAGATGCGCGCTTCCTCATAGAGTCGTTTACTGACGCGGTAGGCGGCATACCATTGGTGTGCTGCAGGGTAATTGGTCTTCAGTTCTGTTGCTCGACGGAGTTCGCGCTCTGCTCCTCGCCAGTCCCATTCAAACCGTAACTTCACTCGCGGATTCGTTTGGTTTATAGATTGAGTGGGAACTCTATTTCTATCTGTTTTTTTGCCTACAGAATTGATTGAGTTCTCTTCCGGAGGTAGGTAATTCGTTGCCAAGCGCAGATAGCAGTCCACTATTCCGGCGTAGGCCAGGGCGTAGTTTGGGTCGAGGTCGATGGCGCGCCGGAAGTGCTGGATTGCCTTTTCGATACCTTTCTTCGTGTAACGGCTCCAGTGATAGCGACCCTCGAGATATGCCTGGTACGCTTCGGCATTCTCCGTGTAGCGCGCGGTTACTCGCTTCTCCTCGGCACCGCTCAATTCCAGCTTCAGCGTCGCTAACAGCTGTCGCGTGATCGCACCCTGGATTTCAAGCAAGTCGTTGCTTTCCGAATCAAAACTCTTTCCCCACAACTGCCAGCCAGTCGTTACATCAACCAACTCCACCCCAACTACAACGCCGGACCGGTGCGCATTAATCTTCCCAACAAGCACCACGCTCGCACCCAACTCCTTACCAACTCTCTGCGGATCCACCTCCTGCAGTTTGTAGCGAAAGATCGTGCTCCGAGACATCACATGCAATTTCGAAACACGAGACAGATTGTTGATGATGTTGTCTGTAAGACCGTCGGCGACGTATTCCAGTTCCTCGTCTCTGGTCCTATTGATGAACGGCAGAACGGCGACGATCGGCAGCGCCGGACCAGTGACTTCGTCGTCCTCCGGACATTGCGATCCGTTCGTCGTGACCGGCGCAATGAAACGATAGCCACGACGCGTCACAGTCTCGATGTACCGAGGATCACCGCGCTCATCGCCTAACGCACGCCGGAGAGTGAAGATGTTTTGTGAGAGATTCGCCTCCTCGACAAACGTATCAGGCCAAACCTCTCTCAGTAACTCATCCTTCTCCACCAGCTCACCCGCTTTCATTACAAGCATGATGAGTATCTCGGTGGCCTTCGGAGTCAACGAAATGGTTTCGCCATCACGCGCGAGGACACGTTTACTCAGATCGAGACTATATGGTCCAAATTCGTAACAGACATTAATGTGAGGCATAGCTTTGAGCGTGAGTGAATTACCGTTTAAGACTTTTAACAGTTTTCAGACAACTCGGCAATACACTTTTCCCCCATCCCACGCGATATCAACCACATTCATTACGACAGAGCGTTATGAGAATAACTTCTTTGATAATGAGTTAATAACTCTTTGAGAATGTCCTAAGGATTTCTGATTGTAGAAAACGTATAGTTCGCCCGTCGTTAAGCGCTACTGCTATTCAACGGGTTGCAGGATTTTATGAGCAACTTTGATCAATGGCAAGAAAACCGAGAACTTCTCGGATGCGTTTGATCCGGGCCAGTTGAGAGAGGGGGCAAAATCAACTGGTGGGACAGGTGGGTGTCCTGTACCGGATCTGGGAACCTCACCCCAACGGCTTCGCTTTCCTTGTGCCTCATGGTGGCTTCGCCCAGCAAGGCTGGCCTTGGGGCACAAGGCAGTGGAGAACGGATTGACAACTCGCGCTGCAAGATCGTCGCTCGGCGGAATCTTTGTCCAGCTAGTTATGCGGCTGGTATTCTCTTCGTTTTCGGGATGTCAGAAGAGAACTTAAAACTGAAGGAGCGGGTGCGCGAATTTTGGCAGGAACATCCCTGCGGGACGAAATTTGCCGACGCTCCTCCCGGCTCACGCAGGTTCTACGAACTCGTAGAAGAGCACCGCTACACGAAAGAGTGGCACATTCCCATTGCTGCGTCTTTCGCAGACGCAAAGAATCTGCGCGTACTCGAAGTTGGTTGTGGATTGGGGACTGACGGCGCTCAGTTTGCCAAAGCAGGAGCCGATTACACTGGAATCGATCTGACTCGAGCCGCGGTCGATTTAGCGAAACGACGCTTCGAATTGTTTGATCTGCCGGGCTCCTTCCGCGTGTCCGATGCGGAGCATCTCGAGTTCGCGGATAATTCGTTCGATCTCGTCTACTCTCACGGCGTGCTTCACCATACTCCCGACACCGCCGGAGCAGTCCGAGAGATCCACAGAGTCCTGCGTCCGGGCGGGCGCGCCGTCGTGATGCTTTATCATCGCGACTCGTACAACTATCGCGTCAACATCTCCATGCTGCGGCGCACAGGTGTACATCTGCTGCGCTGGAACTCAGGATTAAAACTCGTTCATCTGTTAACCGGTGAACCCGAAGAAGCCCTGCGCGAGCACGCGCGGCAACTGCAAGCTAAGCCCAAGTATTTAAGCTCAGAAGAATTTTTGAGCAGGAACACTGACGGCGCAGGTAATCCACTGGCGCGAGTCTACTCGCGAAAGGAAGCACGCGAACTCTTCAAAGATTTTGCCCACGTCGAGCTGCGCACTTACTTCCTCAACAAGCGTTGGTTGCCACTCGTCGGTCCAATTCTTCCTCGCTCACTGGAATCGCAAATGGCTTCCCGATGGGGCTGGCATTTGTGGATCTATGCTACAAAAGTGCGATGAAAAAATTCCTGATCACCGGCGGCGCGGGTTTTATCGGATCGCATCTCGTCGATCGACTCCTTGCCACAGACGTCGAGCGCATCGAAGTCGTCGACGACTTCAACGACTTCTACGATCCATCGATCAAGCGCGCCAACATCCGCGAGCACCTGAACGATCCGCGTTACCATATTTCAGAGATCGACATTCGCGATCGCACAGCTCTACAGCCACTCTTCGACAGTAATAATTTCGACTGTGTGGTCCACCTCGCGGCACGCGCCGGTGTGCGACCTTCGCTTTCCGAGCCACAGCTTTACAGCGAAACAAACATCAACGGCACACTGAACCTACTCGAGCGCGCGCGCGAAAGTCATATCGAACAGTTTGTCTTTGGCTCCTCATCATCGGTCTACGGCATCAACGCCAAGGTGCCGTTCAGCGAAGACGATCCGATACGCCAACCAATTTCACCTTACGCAGCCACAAAAGCCGCCGGCGAACTTCTGTGTCACACTTACTCGCATCTTTACGGACTGCGCTGCGTTTGCCTGCGATTCTTCACGGTCTATGGACCACGCCAGCGCCCCGATCTCGCAATTCATAAATTCGCCAAACTGATTACCCAGCGTAAACCAATCCCCGTCTTCGGCGATGGCACCACACGCCGCGATTACACGTACATCGACGACATTATCGACGGCGTCATGGCCGCAATCGATTACAACGAGAGCAAATATGAAGTCATCAACCTCGGTGAGTCGCGCACCGTCGAACTCAACGAGCTAATCTCGTTACTCGAAAAGGAACTCCAGATCGATGCGACTATAGATCGCCAACCGCCACAACCCGGCGACGTTCCGCAAACGTTCGCCGACGTTTCGAAGGCGCGAGCGTTGCTCGGTTACAATCCAAGCACGCAGATTGAGGAGGGGTTGCGGCGATTCGTCGAATGGTTTCGACGTAACAGTGACTAAAACTGCTAAAATGCCCGCCAGCGCATCGCCAGGGATGCGCCCGCTTGTAGGATTTGCCCTACACTACAATCGATGAGAATTCTCGAACAACAGGATCCACTCACCTCAGACCGAACCGTCAACCCGCAGACTGACGGTCCAGAAGTCTCGATTTTCCTGCCTGTTTACAACGAAGAGCCAAATCTGCTCCCACTGCACGCGAAACTCAACGAAGCCCTAAAGAAGCTCGGGCGATCGGCTGAGATCATCTACGTGGATGACGGCTCGACTGATGCAAGTTTGAGAATCCTGCGCGAGATCTCGAATCTCGACCCGCGCGTGCGCGTCGTCGCGTTGCGCAGAAATTATGGTCAAACGGCAGCGATGGCAGCCGGCATTGATGCGGCGAAAGGAAAAGTTCTAATCCCGATGGACGCGGACCTCCAGAACGATCCGGCCGATATCACGCGTTTGCTACAAAAGCTGGACGAGGGTTACGACGTAGTCTCGGGCTGGCGCAAAAACCGCAAAGACAAAATGGTCACGCGCAAGATCCCATCAATGATCGCGAATCGTTTGATCTCGTGGATTGGTGGCGTGCCGCTTCACGATTACGGCTGCTCATTGAAGGCTTACCGCCGCGAGTCGTTGCAGGACGTGCGGTTGTACGGCGAGATGCACCGCTTCATACCAATCTACGCCGCCTGGGCCGGCGCGCGCGTCACAGAAATACCGGTCGAACATCATGCGCGCACGATGGGTAAATCGAAGTACGGGCTGTCGCGCACGCTCAAAGTTGTCTTCGATCTCATGACGATAAAATTCATGGCTTCGTATCAAACGAAACCGATCTACGTCTTCGGGTCGTTTGGAATGCTCGCGTTCGCGATCTCGATCCTGGGCGGACTGTACGCCGTGTTCCTCAAAATCTTTCACCGAGCCGACTTCGTGCAAACGCCCTTGCCGATCCTGTGCATCGTGATGTTTGCAGTCGGAGTTCAGTTCTTATTGATGGGCTTGCTTGCTGAGATGCTCGTCCGCACGTATCACGAGTCGCAAGCAAAATCGATTTACGCAGTGCGCGAACGGCTGGGCTTCAACGACGCGAAGCCGGATTAACGAAACACCATGTGTGGAATTACCGGTTGGGCTAATTTAACTTCACACCCGCCGCCGCCGGACGGCGCGCACGAGCTGTTGCATGCGATGTGTGAACGGATGGTCCATCGCGGCCCTGACTCTGAAGGCCTGTTCGTGACGAACGGCGTCGCACTTGGGATGCGACGACTCGCCATCATCGATCTCGTCACAGGCGAGCAGCCGGCATTCAACGAAGACAAAAGCGTCGCAGTCATACTCAACGGCGAGATTTACAACTACCGCGAACTGCGCGACGATCTCGAAAAGCGCGGCCACGCATTTCGCAGTGCGTCAGACACAGAAGTCCTTCCGCATCTTTACGAAGAGTACGGCGACGACATGCTGCGCGAACTCAACGGCATGTTTGCATTCGCATTGTGGGACAGCGGACGCCGGCGGCTTCTCATCGGTCGCGATCGCTTCGGCGAGAAGCCGTTGTACTGGGGCGTCTTCGATAACACTCTGCTTTTTGCTTCAGAGCCGAAGGTTTTGCTGGCCCATCCGGCTGTAAAGCCGGCGCTCAATTTACAAGCGCTACGTTACTACCTGTCGTTCGACTACGTGCCCGCGCCGCTTTCGATCTACGAAGGCATCAACAAGCTGCCGGCAGCGCACAAGCTCGTGCTTGAAGATGGTCGAGTCGACGTCGACAGATACTGGCGCCTCAGTTACAAAACGGCCCAACCTGTTCCGTCTGAAAACGAAGCCGCGGATCATTTGCGCGAACTACTTGCGGATGCTGTGCGAATGCGGTTGGTTTCTGACGTTCCGCTGGGCGTGCTCTTGTCCGGCGGCGTCGATTCCTCAAGCGTTGCCGCGTTCGCGGTGCGTGCGTCGACGGAACCTGTGAAGACTTTTTCGATCTCGTTCGCTGAAGCTTCGTTTGACGAGTCGGCATACGCGCGCGGAGTCGCGAAGTTTCTCGGCACGGACCACCACGAAGAACGTTTGAGTGCAAACCTCGCTGCAAATCTCGTCAGCGAGATCGGCGCCTGGATGGACGAGCCATTCAGCGATCCATCACTGGTGCCGACGTACCTGTTGTCGCGTTTCACACGGAAGCACGTAACCGTTGCTCTCGGTGGCGATGGGGGCGATGAAATATTCGCCGGCTATCCGATGTACGCCGGTCTTCGCTGGGGTGAGTTTTACCAGAGCCTGCCACCCACGTTGCGCGCGCGAGTTATCGAACCGCTAGTCCGCATGCTGCCCGTAAAAACAAAGAATCTTTCATTCGACTACAAGGCGCTCCGCTTTGTGACTGGCGCGCAGTACGATGCGGTCGCGCGACATCACGTTTGGTTTGGATCTTTCACGCCGGAAGAACAAACTGATCTATTAACTGCCGACGCGTTGGCAACAAGCGACGGCGAGATTTACGCGCAGGCGCGACAACTCGCGGACGAGTGTGACAACGAAGATCTCGTGACGCGAATGCAAAGCGTGGACACGCGTCTCTATCTCGCTGAGGACATTCTCACAAAAGTTGACCGCGCAAGCATGGCTGTTTCGCTCGAGGTGCGCGCGCCGTTTCTCGATCCACGAGTGGCAGAGTTTGCGGCGTCACTGCCTCCTAATTACAAATTGCGCGGACACAAAACGAAATACATTTTGAAGAAAGCGGTCCACGAATTATTGCCTCCATTCGTCACGAAGCGAGGCAAGAAGGGATTCGGCGTTCCCGTCGCCGAATGGTTGAAGCTCAACTTGCGGCCGCTCGCAAGAGATCTATTGTCGCCTGAACGTGTTCGCCGCGCAGGTGTTTTCAACCCCGCCTACATCACGCGTTTACAGGATGAACACGAACGAGGCGTTGCGAATCATCGCAAGCTACTTTGGACGTTGTTGATGTTCGAACTCTGGCACGAGAGTTTTATCGAGACGCCGAGGCGTATTGAGACGTCGATTTTTCGATGAGCGATCTCTTTCAGGCTGCGTATGACGAGCTCTTCTCCTGGTGCCGAGAACATGATTTCGCCGGACACGATCCGTTCGATGCGTTGAACAGTCGCGTCTTTCAATCGACTCCGCTTTCACAATCTCGAAATGCACGTTTCATTTGGACCCAGCTGGTAAAGCGTTCTCCGGCAGACTTGCGCGCGTTGGCCCAGGTTCCTCCTGAGCGGAACGCGAAGGGGATTGCGTTGTTCGCGCTCGCGCAGGTCGCGAACTACCGGCGTGTGAAAACGGAAGAATCCGAGAAGCAGGTGCGCAGCTTTTTGGCGGGACTGCTGTCGATGAAGATCGAGGGATACAGTGGCGCGTGCTGGGGTTATAACTTCGACTGGCAGAGCCGAAATTTCTTCGCGCCGAGAGACACGCCGACGATCGTACCCACGGCATTTGCTGCGAGGGCGTTGATCGAAGCTTCACGGGATTTACAAGATTTTCAGGATTTGCAGGATGTATTGCGCAGTGTTTGCGAATTCATTTTGAAGGACTTACCAAGAAGCGTTAATAACGACACTGAGTTGTGTTTCAGTTACGCGCCGAACAGTAATACTCGGATCTTCAATGCGAGCTTGTTGGCAGCGGAAGTGCTTGCCGGCGTCGGACTCTTCGATCCAGTCGAACGAGCAACGCGATACGTCGTCAACAATCAAAGGCCTGACGGTTCCTGGTCCTACGGAACGGATCCGAAACAGTCGTGGATCGACAACTTCCACACAGCATACCTTCTCTTCTCGCTGAAGCGCATAATCGACGTGGCTCCATTCGGCTCGCAATTCAAACCAGCGTTGGAGCGTGGTTATGAGTACTGGAAGAACAACTTCTTTCTTGCAGAGGGTTGGCCGAAATACTACCATGACGATCCTTATCCCGCGGATGCGCACGCTGCTGCCAGTGCAATTGTCACGTTTCTTGAATGTGCCGAACTCGATAACGACGCTCCGCGACTGGCCCGCGATGTCGCAACGTGGACGATTCAAAACCTGCGCGACAAACGAGGTTTCTTTTATTATCAACGACGACGTTTCTACACGGTTCGCAAACCCTACATGCGTTGGACGCAGGCGTGGATGCTCTACGCGTTAGCGCGCTTGCTCGAGGAACAGAACTGAGACTAGATGCCAATCGCAGCAGATGTAAAACTCGGACGCGACGTGCGAATCGTTCAGCCGGATCTGGTCAACCTTTATGGTTGTTCGATTGGGGCTGAAACGAAGATCGGCGCGTTTGTCGAAATCCAGAAGAACGCGAGCGTTGGCGAGCGCTGCAAGATCTCGTCGCATAGCTTCGTGTGTGAGGGCGTGACGATCGAAGACGAATGTTTCATCGGTCATGGGGTGATGTTTATTAATGACATCTACCCGACGGCCGTCAATAATGATGGCACACTTCAAACCGAAGCTGACTGGCAAGTTGTCGAGACGACGGTGAAGAAGCGAGCAAGCATCGGCAGCAATGCAACGATCATCGCAGGCGTTACAATCGGCGAGCGAGCGCTGGTCGGCGCAGGTGCGGTCGTCACGAAAGACGTTCCGGATTACGCGATCGTTGCGGGTGTGCCCGCCCGCGTAATCGGCGATGTTCGCAAACAAAAATGATCAGAGTCGGCGTAATTGGTTACGGGTACTGGGGACCAAATCTAGTGCGAAATTTTATGTCCGCACCGGGTTCGGAAGTGACGCGAGTGTGCGATCTGCGCGGAGAGCGGCTTTCATCGCTGGGCAAGATATATCCAGGACTCAAGACATGCAGCGACGCGCGCGAGTTGGTCAACGACCCGCAGATCGATGCCGTAATCATAGCGACGCCTGTCTCTTCGCACTTCGAGTTAGCCATGTCGGCGTTGAAGGCGGAGAAGCATGTATTGGTCGAGAAGCCTTTGGCCGCAAATTCCGACCAGGCCCGCAGACTCGTCGACGAAGCGGCGGCGCGAAACCTGACGCTGCTGGTGGACCACACGTTTGTCTACACTGAAGCGGTACGCAAGATTCGCGAGTTGATCGCGTCGGGCCAGCTCGGCGAGATCTATTACTACGACGCAGTCCGCGTTAATCTCGGTCTGTTTCAGCATGACGTGAACGTGATCTGGGACCTGGCGATTCACGATCTTTCGATCATGGATTTCGTACTGCCTGCGAAGCCCGTTGCGATCTCGGCCACCGGCATCAGCCACGTCCCCGGACAACCTGAAAACGTGGCTTACATCACGCTGTTTTTTACGAGCGCCCAAATCGCTCACGTGCACGTGAACTGGCTGACGCCGGTGAAAGTTCGTCATACGCTGATCGGCGGCAGCGAGAAAATGATTCTCTACGACGATCTCGAGCCAAGCGACAAGCTCAAGGTCTACGACAAAGGCATACGCGTCACGCCTGGACTAGAAGACGTTTACAAGATGCTCGTCAGTTATCGATCGGGTGATATGTGGGCGCCACGGCTCGACAACACCGAAGCGCTACAGACCGAAGCGCTGCACTTCATCGACTGCGTGGAGAACAACAAGCAGCCCGAGACGGATGGACCAGCCGGACTGCGAATGGTGAATATGATCGAAGCCGCAGAAACGTCGCTTCGCGATCGCGGTCGATTGGTCGAGATCCAGTGGTGAGCATCAATGCGTCTCTGGATCGATCTTGCCAACTCACCTCACGTTCCATTTTTCAAAGCGCTAGTCAAAAGATTTACCTCGCAAGGTCATGAGGTGGAGACGACCGCGAGGGATTTTGCTGAAACAGTTCCGTTGGCCCAGGCCGCGGGATTCGATGCGCACGTTGTCGGCGTTCATGGTGGGCGCGCGGTGTCTGCGAAGGCGGGGACGTTGATGAGTCGCGCATGGGTACTGGGCGGTTGGGCGCGCGGTCGCAAGTTCGATCTGGCAATCAGTCACAACTCCTATTCGCAGATTATCGCAGCGCGCGCGCTGGGAATTAAAACTGTGACGCTGATGGATTACGAGTATCAACCCGCGAACCATCTGGCGTTTCGTCTTACTTCGCGAATCATTGTGCCTGCGAGTTTTCCCGTGACGCGTTTGAGACGTTACGGTGCGAGTGCCGGCAAGGTGCGTCGTTATCACGGCACGAAGGAGGACGTTTACCTTGCAGACTTTCAGCCTGATGCGACGTTTGACGCGCGGTTGTGTCAGCTCGGCATCAATGCGGATAATGTGCTGGTCCTAATGCGGCCGCCGGCGCATGATGCTTTGTATCACCGGTTTGAGAACGCGCTATTTGACCAGGCGCTGGCGATGTTGCTGATGAACGAGAACGTGCAGGTGATACTACTGCCGCGCAACGACGTGCAACGAGCGTTGTATTCGACGAAAGCCGAACGGCGATTGATCGTGCCTGCGGCGCCGTTGGACGGCGCAAATCTGATTGCTTCCAGCGATCTCGTGATCAGCGCAGGCGGAACAATCAATCGCGAAGCCGCGGCGCTTGGAGTTCCAGTCGCGAGCATTTACGCGGGCAAGTGGGCGGCGGTGGATGACGAACTCGTAAAAGAAGGACGGTTGCGACGGATTTCAAACGCAAGCGAGTTGAGTCAGTTGCCGATCGTTAAAAAGCAGAGGGCAAACCCGCGACGCTCGGTCGAGGTTATCGATGAAGTCGTGCGGCTCATATTTGAGTGAGTGAACAATGGTGCGAGCAGAGCGAACCCGACAAACAGTGATCGATCCGACGTTGGTGCGCACTCCGAGGCGCGCACCGCGATGGATTGTGCCGGCCGTGAAGAGCGGACTCGTGATTGCGGACGCGCTGGCCGCTGCCGTTTCGTTCATGCTCGCTTTCTATGTTCGCGAACGAACTTCGGTGTTCGCAGCCGGCCGAAGTTTTGGATGGAGCGAGAGGTTCGCACCTTATGGCGCGTTGCTGTTGTTTATTGTGTCCATCAGGTTGTTGAGCTTTCGATACAGTGATCTATATCGCGTTCGCGGCGAGTTTTCGCTTGTCGACGATTGGACGCGCATCTTCAAAGCAACGGCGATCGGATCGTTGTTGATCGTGGCTGCGGCGTTTTTATATCGCGGCGGTTTTGAGTTTCGTGCGTTCTCATACGCGCGCGGCGTTTTTGTGCTCGACTTCTTCTTCGTGCTCGTAAGTTTGGGCCTGCTCAGAGCTGTGATGAGATCGGCGCAGACGTTTGTGCGCAGCCGTCACATCAACCTGATTCCGACGTTGGTTGTCGGTCGTGGTCCGGAAGCTTCGCTGTTCATACGCGAGATGCGCGAACGGCCGTCGCTTGGTTATCGCGTGATCGGGGTCGTCGAGACGGAAGCGAGCACGTCCGGGGCCGGCGCTTACGAGAACGTTCCGGTCGTCGGGAACCTCGAAACACTTCCTGAAGTGATTCGCGACTCCGGCGCGAACGAAGTCATCATCGCCGATCCGCACGTCAACGGCGATGCGTTGTTTGAAGTGATGATGCGTTGCGGGCGGCGACGCGGCGTCGAGTTTCGCATTGCGCCCAGCTTGTTCAACTGTCTTCCACGCAAGACTGAGATAGATCAGATCGGCGTGTTGCCGATGATTCGTCTCTTTCGCGAACCGCTTTCGAGCAGCGCGCGAATCGTCAAGCGCACGTTCGACCTGATTGTCGCCGCGCTTGCGATCGCGCTGCTCTTTCCATTGTGGGTGCTTATCGCGCTGCTTATCAAATTAGATTCGAGAGGCCCGGTTTTTTACACGCAGGAGCGCGTCGGAATGGATGGACGGCTGTTCCTGCTCTACAAGTTCCGCACGATGAAAGCGGGCGCTGATTCGGAGGTCCATCGTGAGTATCAGCGCGCGTTCATCGCCGGCCGCGCGGAAGCGAACCTCGGCAACGAACACAAACCAACTTACAAACTGCTCTCGGATCCGCGGATTACGCGAGTTGGAAAACTCTTGCGCCGCACCAGTCTCGACGAAGTGCCACAGCTCCTGAACGTGTTGACAGGGGACATGAGCCTTGTTGGACCACGCCCGCCGATTCCGTACGAAGTTGAGGCGTACGAGCTCTGGCATCGCAAGCGCCTCGACATGAAACCGGGCGTGACTGGGCTGTGGCAAGTGTCCGGAAGGAATCAATTGCCGTTTGAGGAGATGGTGCGGTTGGACTTGTTTTATATCGAGAACTGGTCACTGCTGCTGGATCTCAAAATTATTTTACGCACAGGGTTCGTGATGTTGGGCGGCGAGGGGCATTAATCATCCTGTCAATCCTGATAATCCTGCTAATCATGTAAACAGGATTTTCAGGATTTTCAAGATTAAACAGGATTCACGGAGCGAGTCCCGCCAGCGCAATTCCGAGCAACAGGACCTTCTTAATACCTCGATAGAGCGGTTCGATTTCGCAGTTCTCTGTCAGCGCGTGTGCGTCGCTGCATGGTCCAGCCCCGGTGGATATCGAACTGATTCCTTGCAAAAGCGCGGCGCTCGAATTGTTTGAACCAGCATTTCCAATCGGCGGATCAAAACCCATCGCGCGGTGCACCGCTTCAGCCATCTTCACCAGATGCGACTCGCGATTGCCCGGCAAAACTGCCGCCGGCGACGTCGAAATCACCTCCGTCTTCACAGTCATTCCAAACCGTTTCGCCTCTTCATCGAGTATGGCTGCGATCTGCTTTTCGAGATCTGCGATCACGTCATTACTCGTAGAACGCAGGTCAACGGTGAACCACGCGTCGGCAGCCTTTGCATTAACTACTTCCGATCCGCCCAACATGCCGATATTCAAGTTCGACGACGGATTCGTCGGAACCTTCAATTCGTAGATGCGTGCAATTGCTCGAGACATGGGTAAAGTTCCCGAGTACGGAGGCGTCCTTGAACGCGTGTGACCGCCTGGTCCAATGAAGTGGTGGCGGTACCAATTGATTCCGATGCCGGCGTAGGTGAAACCTTCGTAGCCGCCGTCGAGCGCGATGTAATAATCCACTTTACCCTTGTTGTCTTTCGTATACTGCTTCGCGCCGGTCATGCCGTCTTCTTCGTCGGTGGTGAAGAGAAACACGAGATCGCCTTTGGTCTTGATCTTCGCCGCGTCGAGTGCGCGGATGGTTGCAAGCAGCGCTTCGATGTTTCGCGTGTCGTCGCCGACACCGGGCGCATGCACGCGGCCTTCGCGAACAGTGGCTTTGATCTTGAGCCCCGGCTGAAAGACCGTGTCCATGTGTGCATCGAAAACTGTGACTGGACCCCCGCTGGTTCCTTTGCGCGTTGCGATCAGATTGCCGGCTGAGTCGTAACGAATGTCGAGCTTGTGTTTGCGAAGCAAACTTTCGATAAACTTCGCACGTTCTTGTTCCTGTTTCGAAGGGGCGTTGATCTCGGTGATTGCGATCCACTCGCGCAGGATTCCGTCACGATCGTTGTCGATGTGATCGAACGAGGCTTTCACGCGCGGGTCGTCTTGAAGCGATTTGACCTGGTC
>Ga0134127_10001680_pt1 | contig 16355 bp, 16 predicted proteins | sample KB31753_FD_96459 | JGI IMG/M metagenome (GOLD analysis project Ga0134127, IMG submission 96459) | Terrestrial soil microbial communities with excess Nitrogen fertilizer from Kellogg Biological Station, Michigan, USA - KB3-175-3 | ecosystem: Environmental > Terrestrial > Soil > Unclassified ...
CCAGTATTGGCTCGCGGTTTGGTTGTTGTTTCCCCGGCAAGCACAAGATAAAAGGGGGGAATTGGCAATGGCCGACCAAGGGCCAAAAGAACAAACCAAGGGCGAAGACGAAGCGATTACGATTCTCGAGTTTGAGAACGGCGCGGTTGGCATAGTGGAGAGCAGCTGGAATCGACCCGGCGGCATGGATGACAGCATCGAAATCTTTGGGGACAAAGGGCAGACCTATGCCGACATGCTGATGGGTAACGCGCTGCCGACGTACTCCGAAGTGGGATTCGGATATGCGGTCGAAAAAGCGGCGACGACCAAGGGCTGGACCTATCCGGTGTTCGAAGAGCACTGGAATTACGGCTTCCCGCAGGAGATGCGGCACTTTGCGCGCTGCGTGCGCGGCAAGGAGACGCCGATCGCCGACGGCGAAACCGGGCGCGTCGTGCAGGAAGTGCTGTACGCGGCGTATGCCTCGGCTGGAGAAGGGAAGAAGATCGCGCTGCCATTCCGGCCCAAGGGCGTGGCGAAGCCGATCGATCTTTGGAGGCGGTCGTGATATTGCGTGTTCTGCTCGTTGCCGCCGTCGTGGCTCTCACGGCGTGTGGTGGCGACAAGCCGGCGCAGCAGGCGCCACCAATCGAGGAGGCCGAGGCACCACTTCCGCCCTCCGACCTCGAAACCCAGCTACCGCCTTCGGTGCGCGAGGCGGTGCTGAAGCCGTTTACCGGCGACGTCGACTCGCTGGTCAAGCGACGGGTCGTGCGGGTCGGCGTAGCGTTCAACCGAACGTTCTATTACGTCGACAAGGGTGTGCCGCGCGGCATCGCATACGAATACGGCCAGCTCATGGAGGCTCGGCTCAACAAACATTTCCATACCGACAACAGCAACAAGATCCACGTGATCATCCTGCCGCTGCCGCGCGAAATGCTGCTGCCGGCGCTGATCGACGGCAAGGTGGATCTGGTCGCGGCGCAGCTTCCGATGACACCGGAGCTGCAGCGGCACGTCGCCTTCAGTGATCCCACCCGGACGAACGTCAAGCAGATTCTGGTCACCGGTCCCGACAGCTCGGCGATCCACTCCATCGAAGACTTGGCAGGCAAAGAAGTGTTCGCGCGCGACTTTGGCGGTTACGCGCAGGGCCTGCGCACGCTCAACGAGTATTTCACGGCCCACGGCATGCCGCCGGTGGTGATCCGGGAGCCCCCGCCGAACCTGGAGGACGACGACCTGCTCGAGATGGTGAACGCCGGCCTGATCCCCGCCGTCGTGGTGGATGACTATCTCGCTGCTTTCTGGAAGAAGGTCTTTCGGAAACTCGTCGTCCACGACAGCATCACGCTGCATTCCGGCGGGACGCTCGCGATCGCGGTCCGCAAGAGCAACCCGCACCTGCTCGCGGCGCTGAACACGTTCATGGGGAAGTACGGGTTGGGCACGGCCTTTGGAAACCGGGTCAATCGAGACTACCTCGTCAACGCGAGCTACGCGAAGAGCGCCACGTCTGTGCGGGAGCGCAAATCGTTCCTGGCGGTCGTGGCGCTGTTTCGAAAGTACAGCGACCGGTACAAGGTGGATTTCCTGCTGATGGCCGCTCAAGGGTATCAGGAATCCCGGCTCCACCAGTACGCCAGGAGCCCGGTCGGTGCCATCGGCATCATGCAGATCATGCCGGAAACCGGCAGGCTCCTGAAAGTCGGCGACATCACACAACTCGAACCGAACATCCATGCCGGCGTCAAGTTCATGAGCGACCTCCGGAACCGGAACTTCGCGAACGAGCCGATGGACGACCTGAACAAGGGGCTGTTCAGCTTCGCGGCTTACAACGCGGGACCGAACCGGGTACGCCAGCTGCGGCAGGAAGCCGGGCAACGCGGCTTGAACCCCAACGTCTGGTTTGGGAACGTGGAGCAGATCGCGTCCGAGCGCATTGGGCGCGAGACCGTGACCTACGTCGCGAACATTTTCAAGTATTACGTCGCCTACCGCCTCGTGATGGAAGAGACGGAGCGCCGGAGCGCAGCCAAGGCTGAGGTGAAAAGGGGGCAATAGGATGCGACAGGGCGTTGGCGTCCTGGCTCTGCTCGCAGCCTGCTCCGGCCAGCCGGCTCCGACGCCGGAGGCGGATTGGCGCGTGGCCGGCGGGGAGCCGGGCAACTCTCGCTATTCCCCGCTAACGCAGATCGATACCAACAATGTCGCGCAGCTGCGCGTGGCATGGGTCTACCACACCAAAGATCTGCCGGCAGACCGCGGCGAGATTCAGGCGACTCCGATCGTGGTGGATGGCGTCCTGTACACGACGACGCCCGCGCTCGCCGTCGTCGCGCTCCGTGCCGAGAATGGCAAGCAGATCTGGCGCTTCGCCCCACGCACGGACCTTACCCACGTGAATCGTGGCGTGGTCTACTGGGCCAATGGTGATGACCGGAGGATTCTCTTCAGCGCCGGCCGTCGCCTGTACGCGCTCAACGCGCGCGACGGCCGGCCGATTCCCACGTTCGGCGATTCAGGTTCGGTCGACCTCGCCGCCGGCCTGTCGCGCGATATCGGCGACGCCTATCTCGTCGCCACCACACCCGGCGCGATCTACAAGGACCTGCTGATTCAGGGCCAGCGCGTCGGTGAAGAGGAAGGCTCGGCGCCGGGAGATGTGCGCGCGTACGACGTGCGCAGCGGCGCGATCGAGTGGACGTTCCACACGATCCCGCATCCTGATGAATTCGGTTACGACACCTGGCCGCCCAACGCCTGGCGCACCGCGGGCGGCGCGAACAGCTGGGCGGGCTTGAGCGTCGACACGGCGCGCGGCATCGTCTACGTGCCGACCGGCTCCGCCACGCCGGACTTCTACGGCGGTGATCGACTCGGCGCCAACCTGTTCGCAAACTCGCTGATCGCGCTCGACGCCGCGACAGGTAAACGCCTGTGGCATTTCCAGACCGTGCATCACGATCTCTGGGATCGCGATCTGCCGAGCGCGCCGAATCTCGTCACCGTCACGCGGGCGGGCGCCCGCGTAGACGCGGCTGCGCAAATCACGAAGAGCGGCTTCGTGTTCTTGTTCGACCGGCAGACGGGGAAGCCGTTGTTCGATGTCGTGGAGCGTCGCATGCCGCCGTCCGATCTGGCGGGCGAGCGCGCCTGGTCCACGCAGCCGATTCCGGTCAAGCCTGCGCCGTTCGCGCGGCAATCGATCACGGAAGCGGATGCCACCGATCTCGCCCGCTACCGCGCGCTGAACCGGGGCGGCTTCTTCACGCCGCCGAGCGCTAAGGGGAGCATCGTGTTGCCGGGCTTCGATGGCGGCGGTGAATGGGGCGGGGCGGCCGTCGACCCGGAAACCGCGGTCATCTACGTGAACGCGAGTGACGTTCCGTGGATCGCTGCGATGCGACCATCGGCCCATCTGCCGGCACGCAGCGGTCCGCCGCGAGCCGGGTCCGTGGTCTACGCCGAGGTATGCGCCTCGTGCCACGCGAGCGGCGGACGTGCACCGTCACTGGCCCATGTCGCAGAGCGATTGACCTATGAAGCGGCGCGCGGCGTGATCGACTGGGGTCGAGGCTTCATGCCGTCCCTCGCGGGGCTGCCCGACGCCGAAAAGCGCGCCGTGCTGGTGTACCTGGGCTTTCCGGCAAGCGCCGATACCGCGCCCTCACCGTGGCGGCGCACCCGCGGCACCGCGAGCGCCTACGAGTTCGTCGGCTACGAGCGCTGGCGGGACTCTACCGGATATCCGGCGATCAAGCCGCCCTGGGGCACGTTGAGCGCGATCGACTTGAACACCGGCGAGTATCGCTGGCGCATCCCGCTGGGCGAGTTCGCCGAGCTCGAGGCGCGCGGGATCCCAGCGACCGGCACGGAGCTCTATGGCGGGCCGATCGTCACCGGGGGCGGGCTCGTGTTCATCGCCGCGAGCCAGGATGCCAAGTTCCGCGCTTTCGATAAGAAGACGGGTACCCTGCTATGGGAGACTGAGCTCCCCGCGCCGGGATATGCGACGCCGAGTACGTATGCAGTAAGAGGAAAGCAATTCGTGGTGATCGCTGCGGGGGGCGGCAAGCTCGGCTCGAAATCGAGCGACACCTACATCGCGTTCACGCTGCCGTAGCGATTATGACGTTTGGGGCGCACGTGTGACGATCGCGTGACCAGGTGGGGTATGCTCGTGTATGACTCGAGCATTCATCCTGGTTATCGCCGTCGCGGGACTCGTCGTGAGTTGCGAGAACGTGTGCGGCTGTCCTCCTGGGCTACCACCAGTCAAGGTGATATATGGGCGCGTTGAGACGGCCGCCGGCATCGGTGTCCCCACAGCGGTTGTGCTCTATCGCTTTGCGATCGATACGGACTGCGTGTTTGATGACGAAAACCCAGCAGGCGAAATAGACGTTGGCGCGGGGGGCTGGTTCCGCGGTGAGGTCTACGGAACCGGCAAGTGTCTCGAGTTGCGCGCGTTCGATCCTGCCGCGGGCAAGACCGACACCACGTTCAGCCTCCTCCTCACCGACTTCGCTAATTCCGACAGTGTTGGGGCTGTGCTCCGACTCCCCTAGGCCCGTGTATACGTAGGGAGCACGCCCCTCACATGGAGCCGATCATGGAAGTGCCCCCGATCAGACCGGACCCGGGACCGGTTGAAATCCCGGAGCCGACCAAGCCCCGTCCCCCCGAGCCGTGGGAGCCCGCCAAGATCCCCCGCGATCCCAAGCCGCCAACCGTCCCGGGGCGATAACTTCAGCAGGTGGAGTTCAAGCTCGACGAAGCTCTCGAAGTCCTGGAGCGCACGCCCGCGACGGTGCGTGCGCTCCTCGACGACGTCAGCCGGCGCTGGGAGCGCGGCACCGAAGGTCCGGACACGTTCAGCCCGTTCGACAACGTCGGCCATCTGGTCGATGGGGAGGAAACGGATTGGATGGTGCGCGCGCGCATCATCCTCGCCCAGGGCCAGAATCGCCGGTTCGAGCCGTACGATCGCTTCCGGCACAAGAGACGCAGCGCCAACAAGACGCTGGAGCTGCTCCTCGAGGAATTCGCAACGCTGCGGGCCGAGAACCTGAAGACGCTGCGGTCCTGGAATCTGACCGAGGAACAGCTCGAGCTGCGCGGTGAGCACCCCAGCCTCGGCCCCGTCACGCTGCGCCAGCTCCTCGCCGCCTGGGTGGTGCACGATCTCGGACACATCGCGCAGGTCGCGCGCGTAATGGCGAAGCAGTACCGGGCCGAAGTGGGTCCGTGGGTTCAATATCTCCCCGTCCTCACAGACCACGAGGTTCCACGATCATGAGATCCTGGCTCGCGCTTGCCGTGCTGCTCACCTCGTCCTCCATCGCTGCTGGACAGTCGCTGGCCGCGCGTCCCGAAGATGTCGGCACGATCGACGGGATCATCAAGGCTTTCTATGATGTGATCTCAGGGCCGGCCGGTGTGCCCCGGCAGTGGCAGCGCGACAGCACGCTCTACATCGCGAAGGTGCAGTTCGTCGCGATGGGCCTCGAAAACGGCAAGCCGGTGGCCGATGTGATGGATCACGGCACGTTCGCGGCCAAGTACAACGGGTCGTTCGTGAATCGGGGATTCTTCGAGCACGAGACCAAGCGCGTCACCAAGCGGTTCGGCAACATCGCGCACGTGTTCAGCGCCTACGAGTACCGCGCGACCGAAGCCGGACCGGTGCAGGGCCGCGGCGTGAACAGCATTCAACTGTACTGGGACGGCACCCGTTGGTGGATCGCGAGCGCCACCTGGGATGACGAGCGGCCCGACAACCCGATTCCACCGGAGCTGCGCTGATGTTCGACTTCGAACTCGCGATGAAGGTGATCGTCGCGCTCGGAACCGCGGGCTTCGTGCTCCTCACGCTCGGCGTTGGCGTGAAGCTTCTGTTCTTTCGGAAACCTCGGCTGCCATCCCCCATCGACGCAGAGCTGCTCGAAGGCATGGAGGAGCGGCTGCTTCACCTCGAGGAGCGGTTGGATTTTGCGGAGCGGATGCTGACCGAGGTGCGCGCGAAGGCTCAGCTGCCGGGCTCGTAACTCTGCAGCTCGCGGGTCACAACGACATCTGTGGTAACCACCGCCTGTACCTTGACGACCCAACCCTTGTCGCGCGACACCCAGACGATCTGCTGCTGTATGTCCTGCCCGAAATAGGTCACCACTTCCAACCGCCAGCAGTCGAAGGTGCCGGCTGGAACTGTGACTCGATCGCGAGCGACAACTCGCAAATCCATCGGGCTTACACCTCTGACACCGATGCGCGAGACGAGTGCGACCTGGTAGAGCGAGCCTCGCCATCCCGGCTTGAGCGGAAACGCGGGAAGGAGCGCCCCAACACGATCGAGAGGCCAGCCATTTACGAAGAACGTCTCGCGGGAGAAAGGCAGCGCGATCGCCTCGCGATGCGATTGACGAATCGGTCCCGAAAAATCCAGGGATTCCGTCGCGCTGTCGGCGGAGAACGACTGGACGACCACAGTGCGGTTCTTATTGTAATAGTAGATGGACCGCTGAGGCCGCAGCGATTCCGCATCGAGATAGGTCGTATCGCCATACGGCCCCCAAGACGCGGAGTCCCGTGAGTTGGTCATCATCAGTAGCCACGCCGCCCGGCCCCCGAAGGTCGCGTGAGCCAGATGGATGCGCGAATAACCATTCGGCGCTGTGAGAACGTCGTCCGTCGTGCGAGTCGATCGGTACGTCCACGTACCTTCAACGAGACGAGATAGGTCGAGCGAGTCCACCCGAACGAGCGGAAACTTCGGCTCTGGAGGCTTGTCGGACAGCGCTCGTGCTTCGTTGGTGGACGCCCACGGAATCGTGCTGCGCAGGAATTCTCTTACGCGATCGCGATTCAGACGCGACTCGCCCATCCTGGAAAACGTAAGCGACAGCTTCCAGGAACCAGCAATGAACGCCATGACGAACGCAGCGGCGGCGACGTGCCCCCACGACACCGCCCAGCGGCGACGGGGCGGCATGAACCGGACGCCCCGGGCTCGGCTGTGAAGAATGCGCTCACCCAGCTCGGGGCTGGGATCCGGAGCCGGCAGCCGTCTCAATGCTGCTCTCAGTGCGTCATGACTCATGGCCTAGCCTCTCTAGCGTTCGCCGCAGCCGAGAGAGCGCGCGCATCAGACGGACACGTGAAGTCACGACGCTGATGCCCAGCATCTCGGCGGTTTCGGCGTGCGAGTAGCCTTCGATTTCCTTCAGTACGACCACACTGCGCAGGGGCACCGGCAGCGCGTTTACCGCCGTCTGCAGCTCTTCCAGGTCCCGCTCCGGCGCTGGTTCACTTTCCTGCTCGAGCTGTAGGGTGGCCTGGCGTCGCCCTTTGCGCAGCTTCATGAGGGCGACCCGCGCGGTGACCCGCCGGAGCCAGGCATCCAGCCGCCCCTGTTCCTTGTAGCCCTGCAGCGCTTCCGGTAACCCGACAAAGACATCGTGGACCACGTCTTCGGCGTCCTCCCGGGACCCGGTCAGGCGGTAGGCGACCCTGAACAGGGCCGGGCCATACAGCTGGTACAGGTCCCCCAACGCCCCCGTACTCCCCGCCTGGGCCTGCCGGGCTAGGGCTGCTGGGGCGGCTGGGCCCGCGGCGGACGGCACGATCCGGGTCGCCATGATCTACGATACCAATGCTTTGAAAGTCGTAAACGTTACCAGTGGTGTTTAGAGTGCAAGTCGTTTATTTTCAACTGTTCACACGTCTGGCAGTCTCCAGGCGGACGGGCCAACTCATCAGGCGGCGCTGGCGGGCCTCGGCAACGGGTCGAGGTAGCACGCGCGGCGCGCCAAGGTGATCGGCGACCCTCCCAGCAGCCTGCCAGCTTTAACTACGGCGAAACACGCCTTTCCCAACAGCCCGACGCAGCAGACGAGCGTCGTTCACTTCCCCTCCTTGGGGAACGTGGTACGAGTTTGTCCCGCCTCAGGGCAGGAACCAAGTACGTTATGACACCGCAGCAAGCGCACAACCATTTACCACGCCCGGCGCACAAAGAACCTCCCGCCCACGCGCCCAACGCGGCGCTGATGATCGACTTCGACAACGTGACCATGGCGATCCGCTCGGATCTCCAGACCGAGTTGAAGCGGCTGTTGCAATCTGAGATCATCCGCGGCAAGGTCGCCGTGCAACGCGCCTACGCCGATTGGCGGCGTTACCCGCAGTACATCGTCCCCCTCTCCGAATCGTCGATCGATCTGATCTTCGCGCCGGCGCACGGGGCCAACAAGAAGAACGCGACCGACATCCGGCTCGCGATCGACGCGCTGGAGCTGGTCTTCACGCGGCCTGAGATCGGAACCTTCATTCTCCTGTCCGGAGATTCGGATTTCTCCTCGCTCGTGTTGAAGCTCAAGGAATACGGCAAGTACGTGATCGGCGTCGGAATCCGTGAGTCTTCCAGCGACCTGCTGATCCAGAATTGCGACGAGTACTACTCCTACAACGAGCTCGCCGGCTTCACCAAGACGAGCGACGTCGAGTACATCAAGCGCGATCCGTGGGAGCTCGTCGTCGAGGCGGTGAAGCAGATGACGGCGCACAACGACGTCATGCGCTCCGACCGCCTGAAGCAGGTAATGCAGGAGATCGACCCGAACTTCGACGAGAAGGACGCGGGCTACTCGCGCTTCAGCAAGTTCGTGATCGAGGCGGCGCGCCGCGGCTTGATCACGCTGACCCGGCTCGACAACGGGCAGTACGAGATCGCGCTCGGCCCGGAGGTCGCAGGCGCGGCGGCGAGCCCGGCATTATCAGCGATGAGCGAGGCCAGTGAAAAACCGCGCAGCCGCGGAGGACGCGGCAGAGGTCGCGGCCGGGGCCGCGATCGCGAAGAGCCGGCGGCGACGCCGGTAGAAACGGAGGAAGCGCCCGCCGAACCCGCCGCTGACGCCACTCCCGCGGCGAAGGCAGGATTCTCCTTCGGTGACGCGTTCGGCATGATCAAGCAGGCCATCACGGGCGCGGACGAGAAGACGGCGGAAGAAGAGCCGGAAGTTCCCCAGCCGGTTTTCCCGGAACCCGCAGCGCAGGCTGCCGCCGCGACACCGGATCTCGTCGAAGAAGAGGACGACATCCCGATGCCCGCCTCGTCGGCACCGCCACCGCCGTACAGCACCCCCGGATCCGGACCGGGCTTTCCGGCGCGCAGCGCGCGGTTCCGCCGCGGCTCGCGCGGTGGCGCCCCGCGGGGCGGTGCAGCGACTCCGGATATTCCACGAATCGGTGTGGTGGAAGTCGATCCGAACTTCCGCCCGCGCGCCGACACGCCTCCTCCCAAGCCGCCCGCGGGCCAGGCAAGCGCGACGAATTCATCCGCTCCTGCGCAGGAGCGCGGCGAACGGGGGGAACGCGGTGAGCGGGGCGGTCGCGGTCGCGGTGGACGCGGCGGCCGAGGTCGAGGCGGGGAGAATGGTGAGCGTGGCGAGCGCGGTCGTGGCCGCCGCGGCGGTCGAGGCGGACGCGGACGCGGTCCACGCCGGTTTGAATCCGAATCGTCCGAAGCGGGCACCAACAACGTACGTCCCATGATCGAGCCGGCTGCGACCGCTTCAGAACCTTCACAACCTTCCCAACCTCCACGTCCTCCACAACCTCCGGCGGCCGAACCGGCCGACGCTGAGTCCTTCTGGTCGCGGGTCAAGCGCGGCCTGACGGGGGGCGGCGCATAACGTGAGCAGTGCCGCCGTTCGGGCAAAATTCTACGCGCGACCTACTGAAGAGGTCGCGCGTGGACTATTAGGGCGGATCCTGGTGAGCGAGGTCGGTGGTCGAGAGACCGCCGGACGCATCGTCGAGGTGGAGGCGTACGTCGGTCCGCACGATCCCGCCTGTCACGCCTACGGCCATCGGCGGACGGAGCGAACGGAGCCGCTCTACGGCCGGCCCGGCACCGCCTATGTGTACTTCACCTACGGCATGCACTGGTGTCTCAATGCGGTGACCGAGACAACGGGCTTCCCCGCCGCCGTCTTGATCCGGGCGCTCGAGCCCTTGGCCGGGCTCGACACGATGCGCCGGCGTCGCCGCAAAGAGCCGCTGTGCGCCGGGCCCGCGCGGCTCTGTGCGGCGCTGGGGGTGACCGGCGCGTTGAACGGCGTCTCGCTGCAGCGAGGGCCGCTGCGGATCCTCGAGGGGGCGCGGGTCCTCAAGCGTGACATCGTCATGGGACCGCGGATCGGGATCACGCAGGCGATCGATTGGCCGCTGCGGTTCTATCTCAAGGATTCGCCCTGGGTGTCACGGTAGACTCTCCGATCATCATCGACGCGCACATCGACACCGTTCAGCGCATGCTCGACGGGGAGGTCGACATTTGCGCCCGCCTGAGCGACGGACACGTCGACGTGCCGCGCATGCGCGCGGGCGGTGTCTCGGCAGTCTTCTTCGCCATCTGGATCGACCAGACGTACGGACCCGGCGCGGCCTACAAGCGCGCCATGGATCTCATCGGCGCGGTACGTCGCCTGACCGAGACGTGCACGGACGTGGAGCTCGTGACGACCGCGCAGGGAATCCGAGCCGCGGCGCGACGCGGGAAACTCGCGGTGCTGATGGGCGTCGAAGGCGGGCACGCGATCGAGAACTCGCTCCACAAGCTCGATGCCCTGTACAACCAGGGCGTCCGTTACATGACGCTTACCTGGAACAACGGCAACGATTGGGCGGGCGCGTCGATGGATACGAACCGCGCTGGCGGCTTGAGCGATTTCGGCCGGCAGGTCGTGCAGCGCATGAATGAGCTGGGGATGCTGGTGGACGTTTCGCACGTGTCCGACGCGACCTTTTGGGACGTGCTCGAGGCCACGACTCGGCCCGTGATCGCGTCACATTCGGGGTGCCGAGCGCTGGCTGAGCACCCGCGCAATCTCACTGACGACCAGCTGCGCGCGCTGGCCGAAAACCAGGGTGTGGCGGGCATCATCTTCTATCCAGTGTTTCTGGACGAGGATTTCCACCGGCGGTACGACGAAGTGAACCGGCGCCTCGAGCCCGACTTCGCCGCGATCCGCGCGCGTTATCCCAACCAGCCCGGTGTGGCCGATTTCGAAATCGACAAGTTTCGGGGCGAGTACCTCCGGAACCTGGACGACCTCGACATCCCCGACATCGGCTGTTTACTCGATCACATCGATCATGCCGTGGAAGTCATGGGGATCGATCATGTCGGTTTGGGAAGCGATTTCGACGGGATCAGCGTGCTGCCGAGGCCCATGAAAGACGCGACGTCGCTGCCGCTCGTGGGGGCGGGGCTGGAATCCCGCGGCTACAGCGACAGCGACGTCCGAAAGATCTGCGGCGAAAACTTCCTGCGCGTCCTTAGTGGCGCTCGGTAATTCCTTCCTTCGACGAGCCGAGGCTATACCGAATTCCGCCTTGGAGCGAGTGCGTATTGCTCTCGAGCAGGAAGTTCGCGGCCCCTGACGTCAGGATGTAGTGCGCGAACACGTTGAGCTTGCTCGAGTAGTTGATCTGCAGCCCGCCCATCAACCAGAAGAACGCCTTGCTCGCGGCTTCTTCCGCGCGATCCTGGGCCTCGGTGGCCTCCGACAGATTGCACGTCTGTGTCGAACAGTCGGGTATCGGATTCAGGACCTGCTGGAGCGCGAACCCGGCGCCGGCGAACGGCTCGATGACCTTCTGCGCGGGGAACGCGACGACGCCGAACATGAAGCGGCGCACGTCGCTGAAGTTCACGTCACGGAAGCCCGGGCCCACCGCGGAGTTGGTCGAGTTGGGGTCCTGGATGACCGCCGTCGCCTCGGACAGGAAGAACGACTGCTCGTACGCGACATACAACGCGGTGCGGCGCGACTTGATCAACCAGTGACCACCGATGATCGGGTCATAGACCATGGGCTGCACGTTCGTCTTGGATGCGAACGCGCCGCCCTGGGCGCCCCAGTACCACTGGAAGTTCGTGTTGAAGCCGCGGCCCTGCTGCGGCGGTATGAAGAAGTACGACGCGCCGAGCGCGCCCTGGACCTGGCCCGTAAACGCGTCGCTGAAGAACGGGTTGTCGGGACGGTACTGCGCGCGCACGTCACCGCGGATCGCGACGTGCTGGCCGACGAATTGCCGGAACCCGAGCCCGCCGGCGAACATGTGCTGCGTGAAGTCATACGGCGGATCGGGGCCCAACACCATGCGCGCGTAGCCGCCCGAGGCCAGCAGGGTCAGCTTGTCGCTCATGGGGAAGTTGAACACCAGGTTCGCGCCGAGTGAGTTGACGTTGACGTCCTGCGTGGCGGCGGTGTTGGTCGTGGCGACGAAGTCGCCCGTGATCTCGAGACCGATGCGGTCGCTCAGGTTGTAGCCGATCCGCGCGCCGCCGCCGAAGCCGTTCTTCAGCAGGAACGACTTGTCAAATCGCCAGTACGTACCGTACGCGCCGAACTCGATGTTCTGAGCTTTCTGGGCCGCCGCGGGACTCGTCGCCAAGGTCGCGAATCCCACCAGGGTAATCAGCCGCTTCATCGGGACTCCTCCGGGCTCCCACTAGGGGGCCGCCAACAGGACCGCGTTGAAGAGCAGCTTGAAGGTGCCGTGCGTCTGCCCCCGGAACTGGGGCCGAAACCCGAACAGGATCACCCGTCCGCTGCCTGCCGGTACCTCCACCAGAGCGGCTTTCCCTTCGAGCCGTTCCGGGAAGCGGGCATAGCCCGATCGCAGCGGCTCGCGAGGATACGTCGCCAGGGCCCGAGCAGGACCCGAAACGGTGAAGGCGGCGCTACTCTCGAAGTAGACTTTGAGGGAATCACGGATTCCGAGGGTTACGCTACTCCCAGCTCCCCCGGATCCACCCTCCCCCAAAACCGTACCGAAAATAGAGCCCGGAGCGTAAAATCGCAAAACTTGGGGACCCGATGCCTCCCCGCCTAGAACGTTGACCACCGGGAGGTTAAGGCGTGTAATCGCGAAATTACTTGAACCATCGAGGCACACGAGGGTCCCACCGCCCCGAACAAATGCCGAAATAGCCTCAGCGCCCTGGTCCGTCATCCCGCCAGCGTACTGTAATGGGATGTGAGTCGAGTCCAGCCCACGGAGCAATGAACCTGCCTCGGCATCCGGCAGCACCAGCACGTCGAAACGCTGCCGTAAGCCCCCTTTCTTGAGATCGCCGTCGCGGACTGTCGTGTAACTGATCCCATACTGCTCGAATAACCACCGCGTCCATCCCTCGTCGATGTTCCCGGTCCATGGCTGATACAGGCCGATCCTCGGCATCCGTTGACGCGTGCGCCCTTGTCCGGCGGCGGGGGCGTTTTGCAGAGCGGTGACGCTGAAGCCATGTCGCGCCGCCTGCTCTGCCAGAATCGCGCGGGCTCTCGGTCCGCGCACGATGATGCTGTCGCCGAGCACGGTGACGCTTTGCCCGGCCGTGAGAAGCGCCGCGATCGCCTGCGACTCACCGTTGGTCCTGTTTCTCAGTACGAACACTTCGCCCGTTCCCTCGATTCGCCCCGGCGCGGGGACCACGCTGTCCACGCGTACCAGGTTGGCGCTGAACGCGGCATTCACGACCTCGGCCCGCACGTCCATCGTGTACGGCAGCGTCCAGCCGGCGACGTCGTACGGCGGCCGATCGTTGACGGGCGTGTACTTCTGCGGCTCGAGCAGATCCTTGGCATGCGCGCGGTACGGCTGCGCCATCGGAACGACGAGCGACCCGGCGCTATATCGCTTTCCGTCGGCCGTGAACGGCTCAGCCGCGCGCCAGACCTCCACGCCGCCGGCCAGCAGCACGTTGGCGAGCGCCGCCCAGCTCTCCGGATCGCGCTGCTCGACCGGCAGCACGTAGGCGAAGGGATTCCCGGCCATCCCGGCATCCACCGCTCGGCGGCCGAGACCGACAAAGCGGTCGATCACGTTGACGCGGTCGCGCGCCGCGAGCCGAACCAGCGCCTCGGCCGCGATCAGCTCGTAGCGCACGATGTCGCCGAGGTGCCACGTGCCGCCTCCCCACGGCGCCGGTTGATTCACGCCGCGCCCCGGCTGGCGAACCGAGTCGGGCGCGAGCGTGATCGGCGACGCCAAGCGAGCGCTCGCCGCTTCCGTGAGAATGCCGATCATGTTGTGCCGCGTGGGAGTGCTGCGGAACCCGCCGTGCCACCACAGGTCGTACGTTTGCTGGTGCGCGACGCCCGTGAGACCGGCGTCGTACAGATCCGCCGCCATCTGCGCGCCGACCAGGTTTATCCCCGCGATGATGGCTGGATCGAGATTGGGATTTACCGGATCCTGGAACGGCGGCACGAACAGGCGCACGCCGTTCGCGCCCATCTGATGTACGTCGTAAACGATTTCGGGAAACCACTCCTTGTACAACAGGCGCGTGACGAGTCGCGTCTCGATCTGCGTCAGCATGAACCAGTCGCGATTGTTGTCGTGCCCGATGTACTTGTGGTACAGCCAGGGCAACGGACCGCCCTCGTACCGCGTCCCCTTGTAGCGCCGATACCAGCTCACGACGCTGTCGAGACCGTCGGGATTCATCGACGGGATCATCAGGACGACGACAGAATCGAGGAGCGGGCGCAGCGTCGAATCAGTCGCGAGGCGATACGCGAGCGTCATGCCCATCTGACTCGACGCGATTTCGGTCGAGTGAATGTTGTTGCTGATGAGAATGACCGCCGGTTGCCGAGCTCGGATCTCGGCGAGCTGGGCATCGCTGAGCCGTCGCGGATCGGCGAGCAGCGCCTGCGCGCGCTTGATGTCGGCCAGTCGTTCCTGATTCTGCGGCGCCGTGATCGCCAGGATCAGAAACGGCCGGCCCTCGGTCGTGCGGCCGAGCGTGTCGACGTGCACATACGGGCTCTGCTGCGCGAGTTGATTCAGGTAGCCGCTGACCTGACGCCAGTCGGCCAGCATCGAGTCTGCGCCAGGTTCGAAACCCAGGGCGTCGGACGGTCGGACTGTCGGACTGACGGACTGTAAGACGGCGATAAGAAGCAGCGAGTGCATTAGATCAGTCCTAGCTTTGAGCCCACCTTTTTGAAGGCACGCAGCGCGAAGTCGAGATCGTCTTTGGTGTGCGCGGCGGAGAGCTGGCAGCGTACACGCGCATGTCCTTGCGGCACAACAGGATAACCGAACCCCGTCACGAACACGCCCTCGGCCAACAGCAGCTCGCTCATGTGGATCGCCTTGGCCGTCTCGCCCAGGATCACGGGGACAATCGGGGTCTCCCCGGGGAGCGGCTTGAACCCGAGCGCGAGCAGCTGCTCGCGGAAGTAGCGCGCGTTCTGGTGCAATGTGGCGACCAGCTCGGGATGCGCTTCGAGGTACCGCACCGAGGCGAGCGCGCTGGCGGCGACGGTCGGCGGCAGCGCGTTACTGAACAGCTGCGGCCGCGAGCGCTGCGTGAGATAGTCGGTCAGCGCGCTCGGCCCCGCGGTGAATCCGCCCGCGGCGCCGCCCAGCGCCTTGCCGAGCGTCGAGGTGATGATGTCCACGTCGCCGGTCATGTTGTAATGCTCTGCTGTCCCCCGGCCCTTGGCCCCCAACACCCCGGTGGCATGCGAGTCGTCCACGGCGAGCACCGCGTCGTACTTGCGAGCGAGCTCGACCAGATCGGGCAGCTTGGCGATGTCGCCTTCCATCGAGAAGATGCCGTCCGTGAACACCAGCTTGCGCCGCGCCTTGTCGGCCGCTTTGAGCTTCGCTTCGAGATCGGCCATGTCGGAATGGGCGTAGACGGCCGTCTGGCACTTGGTGATGGCTTTGGCCAGTCGGATCGAATCGATGATCGACGCGTGGTTCAGCTGATCGGAAATCACGACGTCGGGCTCGCTCAACACGGTGGGGCAGAGGCCTTCGTTCGCATTCCAGCAGCTCGCGTACGTGAGCGACGATTCACAGCCCACGAATTTCGCGAGCGCGTTCTCGAGCTCGCGGTGAATCGTGAACGTGCCGCAGATGAATCGCACCGACGCGGTGCCGGCGCCCCAATGATCCAGCGCCGCCTGGCCCGCGTGCACCACGTCGGGCACGTCGCACAGGCCCAGGTAATTGTTCGACGACAGGATCACGACATCACCGCGACCCTCCATCTTTACTTTCGAATCCTGCGGGGAGTCGAGATAGTTGAGCCGCTTGTAGACGCCGTCCTTCTTGAATCCTGCCAGCTCCTCCTGCAGCTGCCCCATGAAGCTCATGCGATCTCCAGAATGACTTTGCCGGCGTCGCCCGAGCGAATCGCCGCGAGCGCGTCGTCGATTTTGGCGAGTGGGAATTTGTGGGTGATGACGGGGCGGGGGTCGAACTGTCCGGCGATGAGGTAGCGGCGCATTTGATGCCAGGTCTGGTACATCTTGCGCCCGATCACACCGTAAATC
>Ga0134127_10001685_pt1 | contig 16324 bp, 14 predicted proteins | sample KB31753_FD_96459 | JGI IMG/M metagenome (GOLD analysis project Ga0134127, IMG submission 96459) | Terrestrial soil microbial communities with excess Nitrogen fertilizer from Kellogg Biological Station, Michigan, USA - KB3-175-3 | ecosystem: Environmental > Terrestrial > Soil > Unclassified ...
AAATTTGACTGAGTCGTCGGCTTCTCGCCCCGGTGTATCGTAACTACCTGTCGCGCCTGTAGCTCAGTTGGATAGAGCATCGGCCTTCTAAGCCGAGGGTCGGGGGTTCGAATCCCTCCAGGCGCGCCACTTTACAAGATAGTTTGACCGGATTGTCACCGGCCTTGTCACCGTGCATGCTGGGCCGCGAGCTTCCTCGTCGCCTCCTTCAAATCCGCCGGCTCACGATGTGGTAACGGTCAAAAACCGACCGGAGTCTTATGGGCGGTGACCTTCATCGCGACCCGCTCCGCGACGCCACGGTTGACCAGGTTCCTGACCGCCGTGCGGCGATAGTCGTGGCGGAGCATGAGGCGCGTCACTGACAGTGTCACCAGGCGCCTTGGGTGGACGGCCTGGCCGTCGTCGAAGGCGTCGAGCGGCGTCGGCGAGTGGCAGCCGCCAGAATGCTGCAGTTCAAGGGCCTGGGCAGTGGCGGGTGTTCAATCGTGGTCGGTGCGCAATTACCGTCACGGGCGCTTCTGCAGGAGGTCGCGCTGGCTAGCGAGTGCGGCGGGGGTCATCGGAGGCCTGTGCCGGACTTCGGGTCAAGGGGGCATGGCCCCCGGTCCTTGACCCCTCCCGCTCACCAGACTAAGCTCTCGCCACCTGTCCGACGGTTCCGGCCCGGCTCCAGGAAGGCTCGAGCATGAAATGTCCCCGATGCCAGCACGAGAGCGAGGCGGGGGCGAAGTTCTGTGAGGAGTGCGCCGCGCCGCTGGCTCGGGCATGCGCGAAGTGCGGTCGGCAACTGTCAGCCACGGCGAAGTTCTGCCCTGAGTGTGCGCACGCAACCGGAGTACCTGCCGCGCCGCCACCGGCTCAGCGATTCGACTCCCCGGAGTCCTACACCCCCAAGCACCTGGCCGAGAAGATCCTCACCTCCAAGTCGGCCCTGGAGGGAGAGCGCAAGCAGGTCACCGTGCTATTCGCAGACTTGAAGGGCTCGATGGAGTTGCTCGCTGATCGTGATCCTGAGGAGGCGCGCAAACTCCTCGATCCTGTCCTCGAACACATGATGGAGGCCGTGCACCGGTTCGAGGGCACCGTCAACCAGGTGATGGGTGACGGCATCATGGCCCTTTTCGGCGCGCCGCTCGCCCACGAGGACCATGCCGTCCGGGCCTGCTACACGGCGTTGAGAATGCAGCAGGCGGTCAAACGGTACGCGGAGGACGTCCGGCGGCGGGAGGGCATCCTGATTCAGATCAGGATCGGCTTGAACTCGGGAGAAGTCGTGGTTCGGTCAATTGGAAGTGACTTGCACATGGACTATACGGCTGTCGGCCAGACGACGCATATCGCGGCACGTATGGAGCAGATGGCTGCACCGGGCTCGATCCTGATGCCCGCGGCCACGCTGAAGCTCGCCGAGGGCTATCTGCAGGTCACCTCACTTGGCTCGATGCCAGTCAAGGGGCTCGAGGTCCCGGTTGAGGTGTATGAGGTGCTCGGAGCCGGAGTGCTGCGGTCACGTCTGCACGCGGCAGCCGCCCGAGGCCTCACGCGGTTCGTAGGCCGGGGAAGCGAGCTCGACCAGCTGCGCCACGCCCTGGAACGCGCCGCAACTGGGCAAGGGCAGGTCGTGGCGGTTGTCGGGGAGCCCGGCGTTGGTAAATCGCGGCTGTTCTGGGAGTTCACGCAATCTCACCGTCCGCAGGGGTGGTTGATCCTCGAGGGCGGTTCGGTGTCCTACGGGAAGGCGACCGCCTACCTACCTGTCATCGACCTGCTCAAGACGTATTCACGAATCGAGGGCCGGGACGACGCGCGGACGATCCGCGAGAAGCTGACAGGCAAGCTGCTATCACTCGACCGGACTTTGGAGCCCTGCCTCCCGGCGTTGCTCTCGCTTCTGGATGTTCCCGCGGAGGATGCCGCCTGGGACCGCCTCGATCCGCCCCGGCGGCGGCAACGAACACTCGAGGCGATTAAGCGCGTGCTGCTTCGGGAAAGCCAGGTCCAGCCGCTGCTCCTCGTCTTCGAGGACCTGCATTGGATTGACGCCGAAACCCATGCATTGCTGGATAGTCTGGCCGACAGCCTCCCCGCGGCGCGGGTGCTCCTGCTGGTCAACTACCGGCCCGAGTACCGGCACGGTTGGGGGAGTAAGACCTACTACCGGCAGCTCCGCGTAGACCCGCTGCCAGTCGAGGGAGCCCTCGAGTTCCTGGATGCGTTGCTCGGTGTCGATGCTACGGTCGAATCTCTCAAGGGGTTGTTGACCGCCAGAACCGGCGGAAACCCCCTCTTCCTTGAGGAAAGCGTACGGGCCCTGGTGGAGATGAAAGCGCTCGGGGGAGACCGGGGCGCTTATGTGCTCCTGCGCCCGATGGAGGGGATCCAGGTTCCCGCGACCGTTCAGACGATTCTGGCAGCCCGGATAGACCGGCTGTCTGCGGAGGACAAGACCCTTCTTCAGACCGCCGCGGTCATCGGTAAGGATGTGCCACTCGCTTTACTCCAGCCCATCGCTCATCTGCCGGAGGATGACCTGCAAAGCGGGTTGGCTCGACTGCAGGCCGCGGAGTTCCTCTACGAAACCCAGCTCTTCCCAGAGGTCGAGTTCACCTTCAAGCATGCCTTGACGCATGAGGTGGCCTATGCCGGGCTGTTGCACGACCGCCGCCGCATTCTGCACGCTAGCATCGTTGCCTCGATCGAAACGCTCTATGCCGATCGGCTGAATGAGCAATTGGAACAGTTGGCACACCATGCCGTCAGGGGGGAGCTTTGGGACAAAGCGGTGGGCTACCTGCGCCAGGCCGGAACCAAAGCATTCGAACGTTCGGCGAACGCAGAAGCGATCGCCCGTTTCTCGAAAGGCCTGGAACTGGTGCGGATGCTCACCGCGACTCCGGAACAGGCCCATCATGAACTGCAGCTATACCTCGCTCTCGGACCGGCGCTTCAAGCGACAAAGGGATTTGGAGCACCGGAGGTCGAAGAAGCCTACACGCGGGCGCAACAGCTCTGTGAACAGGTCGGGGATTCGCGGGAGACGTTTCAGGCTCTTTGGGGAGTTTGGCTACTGCGTACGATGCAAGGGAAGGTCGAGACGGGCCGTCAGATCGGGCATGAGCTGCTGGCGCTCGCACACCGCTTGGAGGATCACGCCCTTGTCCTCGAGGGCCACCATGCTCTTTGGGCAAGTCTGACTTGGTTTGGTGAACCGCTGGCGGCACAAGGGCACTTTGAGAAAGGAATCGCTCTCTACAACCGCGACCAGCATCGATCGCATGCATTCTTTTACGGCGGCCACGATCCAGGCGTATGTTGCCGGACGTTCTTGGGCCTCTCATTATGGGTCCTTGGCTATGCCTCACGCGCCGTCGAAAGCAGCATCGCAGGACTCGCCCTGGCGGAGGAGCTGTCGCACCCCCTCACCACGGCGCTGGCGTTGGTGTGGGGATGCGGGTTGCGTCAGCTCCAGCGGGAGGTCGTGATCACCCGGAAGCAGGCGGAGGCCGTCATCGCGCTTTCGACTGAGCATGGGTTCCCGCAGTGGTTGGCCGCTGGAAATATCTTTGATGGCTGGGCACGCGCAGAGCAAGGAGAGAGCGAGGCAGGGATCGCTCAGATCCGCCAAGGTCTGATCGCATATCGATCGACGGGTGCCGAGGTCTGGGTTCCCTACTTCCTTTCCCTGCTGGCGGTCGAGTACTTGAAGTACGGCGAACCGGAGGCAGCGTTAAACTCCATAGCCGAATCGCTGGATGTGGCAAAGACAACGGGACAGCATCTCTGGCAGGCGGAGCTGTGTCGACTCAAAGGTGAGATCCTGCTTGCGCAGTGGCCTCACGGTGCCGCTGAGGCAGAACGGTGCTTCCGCGAGGCGATTGACTTGGCGGCTCGGCAGTACGCGAAATCTTGGGAGCTGCGGGCAGTGACCAGTCTGGCCCGGCTCCTCACACGCGTGGGACGGGGTTCGGAGGTACGGTCGATGCTCCAGAATACCTGCGAATGGTTCAGGGAGGGGTTCGACACCGCGGACTTGAGAGAGGCGCGGAACGCGCTCGACGCTATCTGAACTGGTAGAAGCCGGGATGCGGTGGTCTGCTGTGTGTAGTGTGTTTGTGCCCAAATGTGCCTAACTCAGGCGCACTCTAGTGCATTCCAGCGCACTGCAGCGGAAGAAGACGTAACCAGAGGCATCGCGTCGGACACGGTTCGAGAGTCGAGAGACCTAAGAGATTCCGGACAAGCCTGCGAGGAGGACAGAAATAGGCCTACGTTGAAGCCGAAGCCCTAGGGACTCTTTCTCTTCCTTGGATCCGGGAAGTCTCAACCTCGAGTACCACTTTCACGAGGCAGATCCTGAGCCCACTACGTCAGGCTAACGGTTACCCGCCATCTGCAGTCCGGAGTAGCTTCAGGGTCTGGTTATGTCGTGGATAGTTCTTAGAGTATTGACGTCTATGGCGGAACATTCTCCCACGGGGGAAGACTAGAATGGCCGCCCGAGCGGGACGCAACCCGGGCGGCCAAAGTTTTCCGCGGGACTTACTTCCTCGCTTCCAGTATTAGGTTGAACGGCGTTTCCGTTGCCCGCCGGAAGCTTGTAAAGCCTCCCTCCGCAAATACCCGCGCGAGCCGCGCTTCACCGGCCTGGGCCCCGAGCCCGAGACCAACTTCCTGCGATAGGGAATTCGGCGTGCAGACCATCGTGGACGCTGCATAGTACAAGCGGCCGACTGGCGTCGAGTTCTCGGCGAGAGTGTTGCCTGCGAATGGCTCCACCAAGAGCACCGTGCCGTCATCCTTCAACGCTTGTCGCGCGTGGCGGGCGGCCCCGACGGGATCGCCCATGTCGTGCAGGCAATCGAAGAAGCAGATCAGATCAAAGTCCCGCTCCGTGTACGCCTGCGCCGCCGCCGTGGTGAAGCTGACGCGCCCGCCGACCCCGGCGTCGGCGGCGCGCTTGCCCGCGATCTCGACCGAGGGCTTGTGGAAGTCGATACCCACGAACTGCGAGTTGGGATAGGCCTTTGCCATGACGATCGTGGACGCCCCATGGCCGCATCCTACGTCTGCTACCTTGGCGCCACGCTTGAGCTTGTCGACCACTCCGTCGAGGGCGGGCAGCCATGCCGTGGTGAGATTCGCCTGGTAACCAGGTCGGAAGAACTGCTCCACGCCGTGGAACATCCGATGGTGATGCGCGCCCCAGGGGAAGGCGCCATTGCCCTGGAACGCTTGGAGGACCTTGTCGAGATCCATGAAGCACGACGCGACCACACTCTGACCTGGCGCCACGAACACCGGAGACTCTTGGTTGGCGAGGGCCATGGCTTGCTCCGGCGGCAGTCGGTAGGCGCCATCAGCGATTTCGAGGTATCCCGAAGCGGCATTGGCATCGAGCCACTCGCGCACCAGACGCGGATGGCAACCGCATCGCGTGGCGAGAGCCTCCGCGGCTATTGGCTTTCCGTCGGCCATCGCCTTATAGAGTCCCAGCTCGTCGCCGATTAGGACCATGGCCATCATCCAGGCGCCACCCATGTCCGTCACGACCTTGCCCATGAACTCGTGCAGTTTTGCCTCGTTCATAGCGTCTGCCATTGTTGTTCCTCCCTTTTTGCAAAGGGGATCAGGAAAGAACTCTCGGTGGAGTTGTTGCCGACACTTGAGGGACTCGACCCGGGACCTCCTCTGCCCCGACGAGCCTGCAGTTAGTACGAGGAACCGCGCCGGTGACTATGGCTCGGACGCGACAAACTTGTCAAGATCACCGAGTCAAACCCCAGTGATCTAGGTGAGCGACGACTTTTTTCACTCTCGCGGCTTCCATCGCGCATGACCACCCAGAAACGTCGACCACCCGGATCCTTGACCCCTCCGGTCCGCCAGACTAAGCTCTCGCCACCTATCCGACCATTCCCGGATCCGACCTGCTGGGAGGGCGCAGTATGCAGTGTCCACGGTGCCAGCATGAGACCTCCCCGAAAGTGACGTTCTGCGAGGCGTGTGGTACGCCCCTCGCGGGCTCTAGTCAGGGCGGCCCGCCGGCGGCGTCGCATGCGGACCTGCTGCGCAAGATTGAGCACCTTACGCGCGCCCTGAACGAGGCCCTGGAGCAGCAGACGGCGACCAGCGAAGTCCTCAAGGTCATCAGCCGCTCAACGTTCGACTTGCAATCTGTGTTGGAACACGTCGTGGAGAGCGCCACGCGCCTGTGCGCCGCCACGCGCGGGCACATCTTCAGGTTCGACGGCGAAGTCCTCCGTTTCGCGGCGGCCTACGGTGCATGGCCAGCGTTCACGGACTACCTGAAGCGGCATCCGACGCCTCTCGGCCGAGGTTCCGTGTCGGGCCGGGCGGCCGCCGAGCGTCGGACGATTCATGTCTCTGACGTGCTCGAGGACCCTGATTACCAAATGGGTAGCTGGTAAGGCAACAGGATTACCGGGCAGTCCTCGCGGTCCCCATGCTGCGCGAAGGACTGCTCCTCGGGGTCATCGCCCTCCTGAAATCGCAACCTGAGCCGTTCACCGACAAACAGATCGAGTTGGTGATCACCTTCGCGGACCAGGCGGTGATCGCGATCGAGAACGTGCGGCTGTTCAAGGAGCTTGAAACGCGCAACCGCGATCTCACCGAAGCGCTCGACCAGCAGACGGCCACCAGCGAAGTGCTCAAGGTGATCAGCCGCTCAAGGTTCGACCTCCAGCCGGTGCTCGACACCCTTGTCGAGAACGCGGCCCGCCTAGCCGGCGCCAAGGGGACCCTCATCGCGCGTTCGGAAGGCGACGGGTTCCGGTTTCTAGCCCAGTACGGCGCCAGTCCCGAGTTCAGCGAGTATTGGACGCAGAATGTCATGCGCCCTGGGCGCGGCTCGGCGGTCGGGCGGGCTGCCCTCGAGCGCCGGCCGAGTCATATCGTCGATGTTCTGGCAGATCCCGAATGGGAGTATTGGGACGCGCAGCGAATCGCCGGCTACCGAACCGTGTTGGCCGTTCCCATGCTGAGGCAGGACGATCTGGTCGGACTGTTCTTCATGTGGCGCACGGAGGTGCGCGCATTCACCGACAAACAGCTTGACCTTGTAGCCACCTTCGCCGACCAGGCCGTGATCGCCATCGAGAACGCGCGGCTCCTCAACGAGCTCCAGGCCAAGAACGCCGACCTCACCGAGGCCCTGGAGCAGCAGACGGCCACCGCCGAGATCCTGCGTGTCATCAGCCGGTCTCACAGCGACGTGCAGCCGGTCTTCGACACGATCCTCGCACACGCCGCGCGGCTGTGTGACGCTCACCGGGGCGCGCTCCTACTCTTTAGGGATGGCGTCTTCGAGACGGGTGCCGAGCTGGGAACACCCCTTGGGCTGTCCGATGCGCGGAAGACACCGTATCGGCCCGAGCCACACTCGCACTCACTGCTGGCACGCATCGTCGTCGAGCGACGAGTGATCTTCGTGCCGGATCTCAGGGTTCATCGGGCATACGAAGAGAGAGAGCCGCGGACGGTCGCCGCGGTCGAGCTTGCAGGGTCCCGATCGATGCTCGCTGCGCCTCTTCTCAAGGAAGATGTCCTGATCGGGGCCATCACAATTCATCGGCCCGAGCCGGGTCCGTTCTCCGAGGAACACATCTCCCTCCTCCAGACCTTCGCCGACCAGGCGGTCATCGCGATCGAGAACGTTCGGCTGTTCAAGGAACTGGAGGCGCGCAACCGCGATCTGTCCGAGGCACTCGACCGGCAGACGGCGACGGCGGAGGTGCTGCGCGTCATCAGCCGATCCCAGGCCGACACCCGGCCCGTTTTCGCCGCGATCATGGACTGTGCAGTTCGCCTCTGCGCCGCCGATCTGGGCTCTATCTCGCGGTCGAGGGCGGACAGCTCGTGCCGATCGAGCTCTGGCCGAGTACTCCCGAGGCCTGGGCGGTGTTACGCGAAGTCTACCCGCGACCTGCGGACAAGACGAGCCTGACTGGCCGGGCCGTCGTAGAGGCGAGAGTCGTCCACGTGCCGGACATCGAAGACCCTAACGCTCCGGCGGTCCTGAGGGTCGTGCCGAGGCGGCTCGGCTTCCGCAGCCAGCTCTCGGTGCCCATCCTGCGCGGTGGTCAACCGATCGGGGTTCTCTCGCTCACGAGGCGGGTCCCCGGTCCCTTCTCCGACCCTCAGATCGAGGTGGTCCAGACCTTCGCCGATCAGGCCGTCATCGCCATCGCGAATGCCCGCCTCCTGGGCGAGCTACAGGCGCGGACGGCCGAGCTGACGCAGTCGGTCGGCCAGCTGACGGCCCTTGGCGAGATCAGCCTGTGCCATCTACGAGTACGACGACGCGACGGAGACGTTCCACATCCGGGCCACGCATAACCTGGACCCTGTCCTCGTCGAGACGTTGCGGGCAGCTCCACTGCGCAAGGGCGAGGGTGCGATGGGTCGTGCAGCGGAGACCCGTGAGGCGACCCAGGTCGCAGACATCGCGGCGCCAGGCGCCTACCAGAGCCATATCCGGGATACGCTGCTGGGCGCCGGCTACCGGGCGCTGCTCTCCGTGCCGTTGCTCCGGGAGGGAGAGATCATCGGTAGTCTGTCACTGAACCGGCACACACCTGGCGCGTTCCCACCGGAGGCCGTCGAGGTCCTCAAGACCTTTGCCACCCAGTCGGCCTTGGCCATCCAGAACGCCCGCCTCTTTCGGGAGATTGCTGACAAGAGCCGGCAACTGGAGGCCGCCAGCCGCCACAAGTCCGAGTTCCTGGCCAACATGAGCCACGAGCTCCGGACGCCCCTCAACGCGATCATCGGGTTCTCGGAAGTGCTCGCCGAGCGGATGTTCGGCGACGTCAATGCCAAGCAGGCGGAGTACCTGCAGGACATCCTGGAGTCGGGGCGCCATCTCTTGTCGCTCATCAACGATATCCTCGATCTCTCGAAGATCGAGGCGGGGCACATGGAACTGGAGCCGGCTGACTTCGATCTGGGGAGCGCCATCGACAACGCGCTGACCCTGGTGAGAGAGCGGGCCACCCGGCACGGCATCACGCTGGGCTGCACCGTCGACGAGCGGCTCGGGCGGATCCGCGGCGACGAGCGGAAGGTAAAGCAGGGCCTCTTGAACCTGCTTTCCAACGCCCTGAAGTTCACGCCCGCAGGCGGGCGGATCGACGTCGGCGGCCGGCTGGACGGCGAGGTGGCGGAGGTGACTGTCACCGATACGGGCATCGGCATCGCGCCGGCGGATCAGGAGGCCGTGTTCGAAGAGTTCCGGCAAGTGGGCGCCACGGAGAGGAAAGCGGAAGGCACGGGGCTCGGCCTGGCCCTCTCCCGGAAGTTCGTCGAGCTCCATGGCGGCAGAATCTGGGTGCAGAGCGAGGTCGGGCACGGCTCGACGTTCACCTTCACGATCCCGATGAGAGCAGTCGCTCCTGGCGCGGGCGGATCAATGATTGGGTAATGGACCGGCGGGAGTTCCTAGCAGCATTCGTCGGGTAGCGTTCTCGCCGCGCCGCTCGCCGCCGAGCGGTGCCAGGCGAGCTACTTCGAGGTTCCGGCATGAGGTGTCCCCGGTGTAACTCGCCAACGACGGGCAGGACACTCGGGCGATTCAGCACTACCTTGGACACAGGAACATTCAGCACAAGACCGTTCGTAAGACGGCGGGAAGGGGACCTAACGTGGCGCAAGTGACTCCAGCGCGAGATGAGACCGCTAATAAGATTGCCTATTATCCAGCAACTGAGCTTTGTCAGGCCGCCCCGCGATAATCGGCCAATGGGCCCCGCTCGACGTCCTTGCGGAGCTATCCCGGGAACATCCGCTGGAGACTAGTGGCTCGTCCCCAATCGTCTCGCCCGACTGGCAGGAGGCTGGCCCGGGCATCTCATACCAAGTGCTCGCTCGGGGACCCTGAGCGAGAACGCGTCAGCATGCTAGTTCGACTGTCAACGGGTGCCTCCTATCCACCGCATGCCCATGCTGGCGCCGACGAGCTTTATTTGCTTGAAGGGGAGCTCTGCAAGCTCGGAGCGGGACCGGCTGTACGTGCGTCTTGCTCACCTCCACCGAGGACATCCTGCGGTAGGCGGTCTCAAAGGGTGGCTCATCCCCTTTGGGGTGCCGGATGGCTATGCGGATCTGCGCGTAGCTTGACTTCGTGTCCCGCTCGGATCTAGGGTCACTTCCTAGCAGTTAACCATCCGGTCCCCGGGGAGGCCCATATGTCCCTCTTTTCGGGTCCTGCGACAACCCGTCGGCATCCGTTGCGCCTTGGGTTCACATTGGTGCTCCTGTTTTGGGCGAACCCAGTCTTTGCCATCCCCTTTTCAGTCAGCATTACCTCGAACACTCCTTTGGACTTCGGGATGAATGTGACGAGCGGTGGAGTGTTTGGGGGCGCGGGCCGGGATACGCTCTCGCTCGGCAACTGGATTTACGACTTCACGGTGACAGAATCAAAGCAATTCCTCCCCCCAGCATCACCTGCTGGAACTCCCAGACGGGATCGCCTAGTAGCGACAGGGTTCCTTCAACATAATGTGAAGCCTCCTGGCCCGGAACACGCTGGTGATGATGATAAGGGCAAGCCGTTAAACTTTGGATTTTTCGTGGATGCCAACGAGCCGGACAAGCCTATGGGACTCAATGGTGGATTCGGAGGGGGGGAGACCCATCCTCTGGGGCACTTCGATAGTTTCAGTATCTCGAACCTCAGACTGAATACGAACCCCGCGACCCGGGAGATCAATTCCTGGAGCTTCCGGGTGGAAGGTCACCATCTCGTCGCCGAACCCGTCCCCGAGCCGGCCACGCTGCTCCTTTTCGGCACGACGGCGGCTGGCCTTGGGCTTGCCCGTTGGAGGCAGCGGAGGAACCGGGCGCGGCCGTAGTACCCGTGCGCTCTTGATCGGTCCACTCGGCTCTTGATAGGCTCCGGGGCCGAGGAACCGAACAGCATGAACGCGGCCAGCGGTGGTCAGCCAGCCCGCGGGGTAGTGGTGGGCCGGTTGACCGCGTCCCATCCTGATCGGCTCATCCTAGGAGCCACGATTCTGTATCTGCGCGGCGGAGCCCCTTGCACCTTCCCGGTGGGTACGTTGCTCCAAGTGATCTACACGGAGTGGAACGGGAGGAGATGTGTGGACTCGGTTGAGCGGGTCAGCGAGTAGCGCGTTTCACCGCTAGGATTACCTTCGCGCGCCATGAACCCGCCTAGCTGGCTTGGCCGCCCTGTCCCTGTCTGGCGCGGTACAGGATCAGCCGCCGCCCTGAGCCTTGTCAGTTTCCTTGGCGAGCCAGAAGTCTCGGGCGATCAGCGCTCGGACGATCTTCTTGTTGGTAGGCGGGTCGAGCGTCCCGGCCTCCAACTTCTTGATCGTCGCCACAGGCAGTCTGAGCAACTCCGCCATCTGGGCTTGGGTGATCTTCATGGCCTTGCGAATCCGAAGAAGTTCTCGCCGCTCCATCCCTTTGCTCGCAGCCTAACACTCGTTCCTAGCCCTGTCTCAGAGGGAACAGAATTGGCTGGCGGGAGTGGTAGCCTTTCACCAGCCTGCATCGCGGCCTTCGTTGGCCCTGGTGAATCTGGCTCTTTCTCGATGCCACGGGAGACTATCCCCCGCGAGGTCCATCATGGAAGACCACGCGCTACGTCTCTACATCCGAGCGAAGCTTGAGAACGGCCACCTCCTGCCTTACGACAGTGTTCCCCCCGTCTGGGGTGGCCGAGGGAACGGCACGACCTGTGACGGCTGCGAGGAGGTCATTGCGAAGGACCAGTTGGTGATGGAGGGTGTAGCCATCAAAGGCGAGGCGGTGCAGTTCCACGTCAAGTGCTTCTACGTCTGGGCGGCAGAGCAGACGGACTTGAGCTTTAGCCGCGAAGTGTGCGATTGCGGAAGCGACCCCGAGGGTCCGACTAGCCAAGCACTGAAGCGCCGGTCCAGCGACATCCGCACCTTCTCCTTCCCGGCTCCCAGCTACGCTCCTCCACCCGGTACGCCCGTTGCCGGACCTTGAACGGTCATCACTTCGGCGCTGCCGAAGCTGATGAGGCATCCGATCGAAGACCGCGTTGCAGGCCAGATCCAAACCGGCCTGAGGGATCGGCCGCGCGGGGGCGCTACTCGCGCGGCGTTGCGGCCGCCGCGGGTCTGGGGACGCGGCCGTTGGCGCCGACCGTGCAGGCGTCGGCGGCGCCGCGGTGAATCGGTCCCGGGATCGCGAGGTACGAGAGGCGCTTCATCTCGCGGCGCCCGTGGGTCACGGTATCGAGGATGACCCCACAGGTGAGGCTCAAGAAGGCCAAGAGCATGACACCGGTGGCGAGGACCGCGCTCGGGAATCGCGGCACGAGGCCGGTCTGCAGATACGTGTGGACAATCGGAGCGGCCAGCGCCAGCGACCCACATGCCAGCACGCCAAAGGCGATGCTGAAGCATTGCAACGGCCGCTCGTCCTTGAAGAGACCGAGGAGCACGGCCAGAATGCGAAAGCCGTCGCGGAATGTCGACAGCTTGCTATGCGAGCCGGCCGGCCGCACCCCGTAAGGCGTACTCATCTCGCCGATGGGCATGCGCAGCTCGAGGGCGTGCACGGTGAGTTCGGTCTCGATCTCGAATCCCTTGGCCAATGCGGGGAACGACTTGACAAAGCGACGTGAGAACACCCGGTAGCCAGACAGGATATCCGTGAAGCGGTTGCCGAACAGCTTAGCCACGGCGCCCGTGAACAGCGCATTGCCGAAACGGTGACCAGCGCGGTAGGCTCCGCTGTCCGAACCGACCCGGCATCCGACCACCATGTCGAGCTGCTCGGTGAGGAGCTTGTCGACCATCGCGGGGGCGCTGGCCGCATCATAGGTCGCGTCGCCGTCCACCAAGAGATAGATGTCTGCCTCGATGTCCGCAAACATTCGTCGCACGACGTTGCCCTTGCCTGGCAGCGGCTCGTGGCGGACGACTGCCCCCGCGGCCCGCGCGACGTCGGCCGTGCCGTCCCTCGAGTTATTGTCGTAGACGTAGATGGTGGCCCCGGGCAGCGCGTCGCGAAAGTGCTTCACCACCGTGCCGACGGTGGGCTCCTCGTTGTAGCACGGCACCAGCACCGCGAGCCGATATGGCTCGGTGGCGGTGGACTGTGGCTGGGTGCGGTCTGCCATCTGATTCACTTCCTACCTTCCATGGTGTCCGGCACGCGGTACAGCACGACCGGGGGCACCGGCTTCGTGATCTTGCGCAGCACGTCCGGCGGCATCAGCCCCTGCAGGGGCAGCGCATCGGCGACCTCCCCGGCCAGGCTGCGGGGCGCTTCGAATCGACCAAGCTCTTGCCAGTCGCTCTTCGGCGCATAGCTGGAGAGAACCTCCAGGCAACGGACCGTGCGCGCGCAGCGTGCCATAGACTCCTCGTTGTAGAGGACCAGCGCGTGGGCGGGCGGCATTTCGGAGGATACGGTGCGCGGATCCAACCCCTGGAAGCGGAGGAAGGCCTCCGCACGTCGCTGGGTGCCCGGATCGGTGTAGATCGTCTCCCCCGAGTGCATGGTCACGATTCGCACGAGCTCGCGCTCGGCAAAGCGCGGATTGACGTTCGTCACGCTCAACCCGAGCAGATTCACCCCGACCAGCACGCCGATGAGCGAGACCGCGAGGGCGCGCCGGCCCACCTGCCACTGTAGCGTCAGCCACCAGCCGACGAGCAGGCTGATCAGGGACGCGGTGACAACCAGGTAGCGAGGGACAAGGTACAGCTTCGGATTCAGGACGACGAAGGCGTACCAGACGACGGCGAAGGTCAGGATGAGCCGGAGCACTCGCAAGGGACCGGGCGCGGTGGCCCGCTTCTTGAGCAGCCGGAGAGCGCCGGGAATCGCGACCCAGAAAACCAGGCCGTACTTCTGAGTTATGAAGAGGCTGAGGATCGGGTCGAGCCAGACGCTGACGGACACGTTGCCTTCCGCATCGATCAGGGCCCCGCGCGCGCTCGTATGCGCCTGCTCGGCCGCACGGCTGATGACGTCGTGGTGCGCGCCGACGCTCATTCGGTACAGGGGACTGCCGGTCATCGCCGTGAGATACGCCCACTCGGCGCCCAGCACGGCGAGCGCCCCCGCCGCAATCATGACGTAGTTCTTCCGGGGCATCATCGGGTGAAACAGGAATAGGAGCCCCAGGAAGAGGGCGAACGCGGCAGCAGTCTCGCGGGTCAAGACTCCCAGGCCGGCCGCGACCCCGGCCAAGAGCAGCGGCCACCGCCGGTCCGGCTGTTCGATCGAGTACACAAAGACCCAGAATGCAATCGAGACGTACAACAGCTCGACGAGGTCGGCGTTCAAGTAGGTGGCGGTCACGACGAACCCGGGCGCGGTGACCATCAGAAGCGTCCCGGTGAAGGCGGGCAGCAGCCCGATGAAGCGCGATGCGCAGAGCGTGTTCACCGCGACGAGAGCCAGGAAGTACAGAATGCCGGCCAGGCTCACGGCGAACTCCTTCAGGCCGAACAGCTCGACCATCGCCGCGACGGGCAACGTAATCGTGTGACGCAGCGTCCGGTGAGCGCCTCCCACGTAGGGGAAATGATCGAGCCAGCCCAGAGCACCGTCCAGGTAGTGGCCGTCGTCGCTGGCCTGAAATCCCACGTATCGCCAGGCCATGATCACCGCGGCGAGGACCGCGCAGCAAACGAACGCAAGGGCTCTCCCGGTAGCCGGCTGGATGCGCCCGTCTTGGTTCCTGGCTCCAAGCCCTACGTGAGGTGTGTACCACCCGATACCCATGAGGGCCGAGACGAGTGCGACCGATACGACCACCGTTGCTTCGCTCACCGTGTTGCCCCTCGTCGAGGACTGCGCGAGAGGCCTGACGAGGCACCGGGCACCTGATCAACGAGGTGGCCGATGGCCGCGCTGAGCGCAGGGCCGTAGATGGTGACGCGGGGCAGGGCGTTCATGACTCACAGGGCGTAGCAAAGAGCATTCCAGAAAACCACCCGCATTATTTTGTAGCCGGTTACGGAGCAGACGAATTGCTTGCGTGGTAGGCGATTCCCCAGGTGGTGCTATGTGACTACCTAGGTCAAGGGAGGTACATCCCGTGAATAATCTGCCTCCTTTACATCTGGCATCAGCGCGCCGGCACCGCCTGCGCGAGTCCCGCGACGCGGGCTAGCTGCCCGTCCTGGTGGTCGGCGTGCCCGCAGGTAGGGAAACGGGCGCGGCGTGGCCGTTGCCGCTCACCGCGCAGGCCGCGTCGTCTGCAGTGCGGTGGATCGACAGGTCGGTGATCGTCGGGTGCTCGCCGCAGAGCGGGCACTTGGGATCGCGGCGTAGCTTGACCTCGCGGAAGCGCATGCCGAGTGCGTCGTAGGTCAGGAGCCGACCGATCAGGGGCTCGCCGATGCCGAGCAGCACCTTGATGGCCTCGGTGGCCTGTATCACTCCGATGATGCCTGGGAGCACGCCCAGGACGCCGGCCTCGCTTCAGCTGGGGACGAGGCCCGGGGGCGGCGGCGTCGGGTAGAGGCAGCGGTAGCACGGGCCCTGGTTCGGGGCGAGCACGGTGGCCATGCCCTCGAACTGGAAGATCGAGCCATGCACGTTGGTCTTGCCCGCCAGATAACACGCGTCGTTCATCAAATAGCGTGTATCAAAATTGTCCGAGCCGTCGATGACCAGGTCGTAGTCCTTGATGATGTCCATCACGTTGTCGACGGTGATGCGCGTCGGCAGCGGGATGACATTGACGTCCGGATTCAGCGCCCGGATCATCTCGGTGCCCGACTCGACCTTGGGCCGCCCCACGTTCGCGGTGGTGTGGAGGATCTGCCGCTGCAGGTTCGAGACGTCCACCACGTCGCCGTCCATCAGGCCCATCGTGCCGACGCCCGCCGCGGCCAGGTACAGCGCGGTCGGCGAGCCGAGCCCGCCCGCCCCGATCAGCAATACCTTCGAGCGCAGCAGCTTGCGCTGGCCCTTCTCGCCCACCTGGTTCAGCAGGAAGTGGCGGCTGTAACGCTGGATCTGGTCGGCGTTCATCGGGCGGTCCTTGGCCACCGGCAGGCCGGACTGCGCCCACTTCTGGAAGCCGCCCTGCAGATTGGTGACGTTCTCGTAGCCGAGATCCTTGAGGACCTTGGAGGCGAGCATGGAGCGGAGGCCGCTCTGGCAGTACAGCACGATCGGGGTCTTCGGGTCGGTGGCCGCGCCGGCGATGCGGAACTCGAGGAAACCACGGCTGATATTGGTCGCGGGCTCGATGAAGCCGTCCCGATACTCGTCGGGATCCCGCACGTCGATCAGGACGAGCGGCTCCCCCGCCGCGATCCGCTTCTGCACCTCG
>Ga0134127_10001686_pt1 | contig 16323 bp, 23 predicted proteins | sample KB31753_FD_96459 | JGI IMG/M metagenome (GOLD analysis project Ga0134127, IMG submission 96459) | Terrestrial soil microbial communities with excess Nitrogen fertilizer from Kellogg Biological Station, Michigan, USA - KB3-175-3 | ecosystem: Environmental > Terrestrial > Soil > Unclassified ...
AAGAATTAAATGTGCCTAAATACGCTATAATTGATAATGAGGAACAGTAAATGAGTAATGAACTAACAGTTACAAATTGTAACTCTTTGGCTATGTGGGATGATTCAAGAAAGTTAGAAGAAATACGTAAGCTATTCGCACCAAATTTAACTGAGATGGAGTTTCAATTTTTTGTTGGACTTGGTAAAGCATCCGGATTAAATCCATTCACACGCGAAATATGGAGCATAAAATACGATAAAAATCAGCCAGCGCAAGTATTTATTGGGCGTGATGGCTACAGAAAAGCAGCCCAAGCTCATCCAGAATATGATTATCATCAATCTGATGCGGTTTATGAAAATGATGAGTTTGAAGTCACTAATGGCGAAGTTCATCATAAATATAAATTAACAAACCGAGGTAAATTAATTGGTGCTTATTGCGTAGCCAAGCGCCATAAGTCATCACGACCCATTTATGTTTTTGTTGAAGTAAGTGAATATTCTACAGGGCGCAGCGTGTGGAAAGATAAGCCCGCCACTATGATTAAGAAAGTTTCTGAGTCTCAATGTTTAAGGGCATGCTTCCAGGATTTGCTTGGTGGAACTTATGGGGAAGAAGAAATGATTGAGCGTTCAGAATTAACTCCTCCAAAAACTAAAAAAGGCGATGTTTTAGCTAATAAATTAAATGCAGCAAAAGGACATACAATTGAAGCAGATCCAGTTAATGACCAAGAAGAAATAGTCATTGATGAAGAAACAGGTGAACTAGCCAAAAAAGAACAATTGAAAGAAATTCACGATTATTTATCTGTAAAAGTATTTGAATCAGGTAGGCTTCAGAAAGCATTAGAACATTATGGTGCAAGCAAACTTTCTGATTTAACTATGAGTCAGGCAGAGGATTTCATCAGTATTTTAAGTAAATTGACGGATAAGGAATAAAATGAAATACCCATTAATTATATCAATATTCTGTATTTTTTTTATCTCAATGTTGTTTTTAATGGCATTGGGTATTGATTATAAAGAAAATGATAAATCCTCTCACGATAAATCATGTAATTGTATATCAGCTGGTTACAATGTATGCATTCCCATGGAATTTTAAAAAATAAAAGAATAAATTATGAAAGTAGAATTCAATAATGAGCCATAAAAAATTAATTGATGTAATAAAAAGATGGGTAGATTTTTCAATCGAAAACCAAGAACAACTTGAAGTTGAATGTAAAGAATTCCCTTTACCAGACTGGAATAAGGGATATTTACAATGCTTAAATGATATTCAAACAATATTAAAGGAAACTAAATGAATTATTTAATGATAGGGATATCAGCATTTTTATTAATATTATGCATTCTTGTGTTTGGATTGATAGAAAAACAACAACAATTAATAAGCCGTTTTGATGACGTTATTTTTGTAAGTATGGAATTAAATCCAGAAGAAGAAGAGACTACTTAATGCCATTTTCTTTTGCTTTAATAAGTAAGTCCAGTTTTTCATTAATTTGCTTTAATTCAAGCTCTGTTTTGATGGATAACTTATATTCCTTTTCATCTCGTTTTCTATCAATGTCGCTGATTCTATTTTGAGACATTAAAATAAATGGAGCCTGGAAAATAGCCAAAAAAGAAAGTACAAGATTAAGTAAAATATAAGGCCTTCTATCCCAAGCAATAGACAAAAAGTAACTATTAATAATAATCCATAAAATAAAGAAAATAATTGAAGTAATTATAAACGTCCAGCTTCCACCAAATTGCGCCACCTTATCCGCCATTCTTTCAGAAAACGAAGGTTTGTCACGATTTTTTTCAGTCCTGAAAATTTTATTTACGATTTTATCTAAATCTTTTTCAGACTCCATTCTATGACTACCAATTTGCACGCGTTCTTTTTTCATTTAAAACGGAATTTTGGTTTTTGGCAACTGGTTTGGTAATAATTGTATCATCAAGATTATTGTTTATTTCATCGAAACAGGAAGCTAAAAAACAAAAGAAATTATTTTAAGCTATTTAAAAAAATATACCGCTTATTGTTAAAAAATATACCAAAAATATTGTATAATAATAATCCAATTTGTTGGGCAACTTTTATACTGATTTATTTTGTTGAAAAAAAATTAAAATATACTTACAAATCAATAATTTAGTAATTTTTCCAATTCTTATGTCTGATTATTCAAATAATCAGACATAAGAATTCCTTAAAATCCGCGGATTCAATATTTATTTGTATAAATGCTGCTTAAGGAATACCGAAAAAAAATTTCGATATAATTTCTTTTATCTTTTTAAATAATTTAGTTAATTTATAATTAATAGAAAAAGTCATGAATTCATATATGTTTTTGTGACATAAATACATGCATCAAGTCCTGTACACATAGCAGCATAATAACCGCTTTCAATCATTCGATTTATAAATTCCATTTGTTGGTAGTAATGTTTTTTATTAGACGGCGTGACTTTAAATTTATCTTTTTTTATTTCCAACCAAAAACCAGCATAACCTCCTTTCATTACCGCAATGAATATATCACTTGCTCCACTACATAAACCCATTTTCATACCATATCCTTTATGCGCATTGTCATTAGCAATTCGAATAATATTCCCTGAATAATTGGGGTATTGTCTTTTAAACCAATCAACAAATGTAATTTGAATTGATTTTTCAGGTTGAATAGACTTTATAGTAGGCATTTAATTTAATTCTTTAGACACCGGGTTTGTTTTTGGAATTCTTGACTCTAAGACCATAATTTGTTTATGAATTTCTTCAGTTGCATTTATTAAATGCGAAACCGCCAAAAGTAAGTGCTTCAAATCTTCCTTTTTTACATATTCATTTAAATCCATTTATTTATTTTCCTTCTCTTATCATAAGAGCAATATCTGTGGCTCGTTGATGAACTTGTTTTGCCCATAAACTATTCAATGCTTCTTGTGCTGCAAGTGTATAATTTTTTTCTCTAAGCGCATTTATCATGCCTACAAATTGTTCTAATTTATGGATTCCTAAATTGAAATTCATATTAATTAATGCCATTTGTACGCCTTCGGGTTGCATTTCATACCAATCATGTTTTTTTAATTCATCAACTGATTGCTTGAAATCATTTTGAAACATGAGCTCAGCTTCATCTTGCCTAATTCCATTTTCAAGATTTCTGCCCCAGCCAATAGTGAGATGACCATTTGTATCTATATAAGAATGCAAATCCAATCCTTCGCAATTCTTGATCCATAACTTTAATTGTTCTTCTGTCACGAATAAATCCCTATAAAAAAGCCCCAATCAAGGGGCTTAAAATTAAATATGGCTATACTGTAGCAACCACGGAGTACCATAGATGAACTATCCATGTGCTATCGCCAGTATCAAATGCTGCTGTGGCATTACTGATATAAAGGCCTTTGTTAACAGTAGTTGATAATGGACCGCTTGCTAAAGCACCAGCAAGCATATTTGAAGTGCTAGCCGCATATCCGTTAACTGTAGCAGCTGCCATTGTAGCAGAAGCCGCAACGCCAGCTCCATGAACAGTGCTATCATACTGAAGCGCCACTGCACCACCATTCGCATACTGAGCTGAAACAAACGTCATTTCTAAAACAGCTTGTTTAACGAAGATAAGTTTATTTGCTCCTGGAGCTGCTACTAATACAAAGGGAGCTGCATACATACCATTCCATTGAGCTGCTGTCATAGGAATTGCAGCATATTGAATTGTATTGAGTGCTAATTGGGTGCTAGTAACAGTATTATTAGCCATTTTTGCACCAGTTACTGCAAGGTTAGCAATGGTAATTGCGCCAGTATTTGCCATAGTGGCATCGCCAGACATTGCAACTCCTGTAGCTACGTTACCAGCACTACCCACAAATATACGCCCACTAGCCAGGGTATTGCTTAATGAACCCGGTGCTGTTGGAGCTGCGGTAAAATCGCCCGTGGTTGCATCGTAAGTGAAAAATCCTTCACCATTAGAATAATATATTAGTACATAATCTGATGGTAACCATTGAAAAACGCCATTTTGCAATGCTTCAATATTTGCAGCTTGAGCTAAACCATAGCCCGCAGTTGTAATTGTTGCTAAAGCATCCGTTGAGGTGATTCTAACTATTCTGGGGTCAATCCCCCAGTCGACTGAAATACTTGTTATTGCCATGTAATTATCTCCCTATAATAGATTGCGCATGAACTATCTCGTTTCATGCTTTAATTTTTCCCTTCTTTGTCTGTCTAAATCATCGACACCTAAATATCCATCGCCTTCAGAAAAGGCATCTGTTCTTACTTGATATTGGTCGGCAAGTTTTGCCTCATCCAATTCTTTATTTGAACTTTCATAATGTTCTGTACGTTTTGCTCCAGCTTTATCGGTGCGATTTACAGGCTCATCATAGTACCCCATTTTGAACTCCTATTATCTACAACCCTTTTTCATGTCCTTTTTCATATCTTTTTTAACTTCTTTTTTGATTAACTTTTTGTCCATAGCGGCATCTTCATGCTTCATGGATTTTTTCATTGGTTTTTTATTTTCCTTTTTCATTTGCTTGCTCCCTGTTAGATACTTTGTTTTCTATTTTATTTTTTACCCATTCTGCGCCTAATGACAAGAAATTTTCCATTTCTTTAATAATAGTATCTTGAATGTCCGCAGAATGATTTATGAATTCATGCTCAATGGCCTTAATAAGTTGATTACTAATAAAATTTGATAATAAGCTCATTTTATATCCTCATTTTGTTCTTGACACGCTCCTTGTTGCATTTCATTTAAAATAAAATTTATTTCGTTATAATGCCCCGTTAGCTGGCTTAATTTAACCTTCTCTTGCTCAAGTTTTTCTGTTAAATCACGAACATTATCTGTAATTTTCTGTAATTCTTTTTGTATTAATTGGGCTCTTTCTTGAATCTTTTCTATCATTATTCCATCCTTTTTATCAAAAGTTATCTTGCTCTTCTAGCATTAATAATTGCCGCAGCAATTGGATTTGCAACTGTAAAACTTGCTTGCGCAACCAAATATACTGTCGTAGTTCCCGATAATGATATTCTCTGATATGGAACCGCTAATCCTGTAGTTAATAATGATGTGCCTTGCAGAAGAATATTGTTATAAGAGGAAGATAGGGTTGCCGACGTAATAGATATGCATCCAAGAATAATTGTCATCGACCCGCCATTAGGATTTATTTGAAGACCTCCCCATACATCCCAATCACCTGCTGTCAAGCTGATACTGGTTATATTTTGAGCGGTTGCGGTTGTTGTAATTGATACCCCTGAAGCATTGCTTGTAACAAATTCACCTACATATCCAGCGCTTGCGCTGTCATTGGTTGTCGTACCCACAATGCCATTAGTGGTAGGGCTAAAAGTCAGGCTTGTTGCTGTGGCCACACCTAGAGTTGGCGTTGTCAAGTTCATATTTGTGGCAGCAATACCGCTAGGAAGTGTTGTGCTCCAGCTTGGAACATTTCCTGAGCTAGATATTAATACAGAGCTTGCGGCAGGAGTGATTACGCCCATAACATTCGCACTGGAAGCATACATAATCGTATTAATAGCATTTGTTAATGGATATGTAGTTGTTGACCATTGTGGTGTAGTGCTTGCTCCAGAAAGCAATAATTGTTGCGCAGTTGACGTTCCAGATAAAATTGCCAAGGTTGATGCATTTGAATATACAATTCCACCATTAGATGCAGTTAAACTGGCAGCAGTACCACCTCGAGTTAATCCTAATTGTCCCGTCCATCCTAGAGTCAAAGATGCAGCATTAACTAATGCTGTAGTAGGACTTCCACCTAATGTTAAAGTAACGTTAGTATCATCTGTCTTTGTAAGTGCTGCGCCAGTTGGAATTTGACTCGTAGTGGCCAAAGTTCCACTGGTAGGAAATGTAACACTTGTTGTATTTGTAAATGTGAATGTAGATGCAAATGCACCTGATAATGTATGAGCGCCAGATGTTGATAAAGCCCCTCCTAAGGACAAAGAAAAACTTCCCCATGAGGGTGTAGCAGCAGATCCTGAAAGTAATGGTAAGTTAGCTGTTGCTGTTCCTGAAAGGATATTAAGCTTGCTCGCATCACTCCATACTATTCCACCATTTGAAGCAGTTAAGTTATTATTTGTTCCACCTAATGCCAATGAAGTGCCTGCAACTGTCATATCTGAATCAGGCCATAAAACATTTCTTGTATTGGCAGTATTAGCAAAATTGAAATTTGTTTCATGTTGATTACTCGTGCCAGTAAAAAATTGTATTGGACCAGATGTATCTTCAGAATAAAATCCTAACTGTCCATTACCTTTTGTAAGAATTGATAATGAAATATCTGTATCAGTTCCGTCGGCACGTATATTGGGATTATCTCCTGTAATGCTATTTCCTATTGTTATAAAATTAACAGAAGAAGGTTTTGGATCAAATTCCAAAATAGTATTACCAAGCATATCCAATAAAGCTGCATTTGAATTAAATTGCACAGAATTAAATTGAACGTTGCTTGTTGTTGCTATATCTTGAGGCAAAGATAAGGTAACTGCGCCTGTTGGAGAAGAAGCAATAACTTGATTTAATGTTCCTGTAATTGAAGTTACGCCACTACCAAATTTAGAATCGACGTAGGTTTTATTTGTAATATCTGTTCCGCCAACAGGTGCCGCTGCAATTTGACCCGAAGTTAGAGAGGCAGTGGAGCTGGTAATTGTAGCCGATGGAATTGATAAACCGGTTGGTAACGTGGTTTGTAAACTTGGAACACCTCCAGAATCGGTTACTAAAACGGCATTATTAGAATTTGCTAATCCTGAAACGGCAGTTCCATCAAAAGGATAATATGCAATATTATTTTGTAAACCAAAATTTACAGTACCTGTACCACTTCCCGATAACTCCTGCCAACTTGCGCTATTAGAATCATAGTATTCATAAACAAATAATTCAGTATTAAATCTAAGTCGATTATATATATCAGGTGATGGAGCAGGCCTTTGAGCAGTTGTTCCTGGGGCTAAAAATGTCCATGGATTTGTAAATTGTAAATTACCACCATTTCCATAGCCCACTGTAATATCTGCATTGGCTAAATCTCCACCGCTTGTAAATTGACTGAATTTAATCGTTGATACCATCACATTTCCTTGTGAAGATTTTTTATCCTGGGAGTTGTCTTAAACCTACAGATACATATTGTGTTGTATCAGGTGTCTTTAAGTGTAACACATCACCGCCACTGACATATCTTTTAGCTCCTGAAACTAATACTTCGCTATATTGCTCCGTACCCATTGCGCCTGAAGCGGGGATGGTTATAGAAGCATTATTGCATACGAAGATATTAGCCGCATAATTAAATCCAAATAAAGCCTGGTATTTAGTAGATGGCGATCCAGGAATCGTCCAGGTTTGCTCGTTATTTGCCGATAAATTAAATTGTGCCACTACATCTGTGAATGGCATTGTTTCATTAAAATTACTATTCCATTGTATGGCCACTATAAATTCTCCTTAATTTAAAACTTCCCTAATCTTGCATCGATTTCAACATGATAACTTATGTATCCTTGGATATATGATTGAGTAATACTTGCAGGATTTGAGCTAGATTGTTGGTTATCATAAAGCTTGCTGTTTGGGGTAACTACTACAAATCCTGCGCTTTTATCACCAATAGTAGATGTCCATAGACTGGATGCAAGCGCTGTATTTAATACGGTAACTGCATTTTCAGTTCCAAAAACACCAACCATATTTGCTGTTCCAGTACTATTATAAAGGACAACATTACATGCAGTTATTCTTTTGACTGTATTATATTTAATATTAAAATTTGTATTATGGATTGCTGTATATTGCTTATTAATTCCACCTGAAGTCTGATAAACATCATAATACATTTGTCCCGGAAGCTGCGTTATATATATATTAGTACTAGTATTTGTTCCTGCAGCTATCCCATAAGGATAAGATGTTTCATAATAATATTGGCATTCCCTTAATACCTCATCAATCGTCTGTGGTGAAGGTCGTGTCGCAATTGAGCCAGGAGTTGCAGATATTGAGTTAATGGTAATTGTTGATGGATTATTTTTAACCAAAAATGCAACAACAATCGCAAAATTCTGGGTAGAACTACCGCTATCATAATTTGCAGAACTTAAGAAATTTAAAAATTGCAAATCTGTTAATGTTGTCGCAGGGAAAAGACCATTGTTTGAAAAACCATTTTCTTGACTTATTGCAGTCCATCCCGATGCCGTTAATGTAAATACAGGAATATTCGTTCCAGAAACTGTAATATTTCCCAAAGAAGTGGGAAGCGTAGGAATCGTGCCATTAGTCGTTGAATAAAACATTTGAACATTAACAACAACTTCACCGCTAGATACAATAGCATTTATATTAGTAGATAAATCAGTAAGAGTTGTCTCTAAGGCCTGGGAATCTTCCAGATATTGCAAGAAATAAAATGCCTGATTCGCAGCACTGCTTGTTACTGATATTCCATTCGTAACTGCAGAACGCGCTACAGCCATAGTGCTTGATGAACATGCCGCAATTGTTTGGTCCCAAATATAATCCGCAGTTGTCGAAATGGTTTTACTGCTTCCAAATTGTGCTGGATTTAATGGAAAATCCCATGCAGTTAATAGACTAGGGATGGGTTTATATTGTAACAAAGGATTATAAAAATGGAATAGATGGTCTTGTTGTCTTGCAATCGTATCTTCTTCATAACTGATATCAAATTCCATGTTTGAAACAACAATTTGCAAACTTGTTAAAAAGAACGTGATATTAGTTTGTAGTGTTAATTCTAATTCTATATATGCTGGAGGAGGGAAGTCACTATTCGTAGTAGAAGGCATTAATAAATGCCCTGTATATTCATTCCAGCCATTGCTGATAGCAACATTATTAAAATTGGTAAATGTTCCTAAAATATTTGCTTGAGAATCAACCATCTGCGCCGTTATATTTCCTATAGCTCCAGATGTTTGAGCGGTCATTGACAAAGATAGATAATTCTCTGTATTTCCATTACTTGTCCATAACATTCCATTTTGTTCGAATCTTTGAACAAGCGTTACTTTGCTCCATCCTGAAGTTTGTATCTCCAGGGCATAAGATGCATTTGTAGGATTTATAGAGGTGTTGTTTAAGGAAACTTGATTTAATGTAATTGAACCGGTGCCCACTGGGCTGCCTAATACAATGAACCATCCTGGAGCAATTTGTACGGTGGATGCCGATACGGAAGTAAATGTGTATGGGGATGTAAAATTAACTATAGAAAATTGTGGATTTGAAATTTGATTGTCTGTTGTAAATGCAATATCGGTAGGAGGATTTCCCCCGCCTTCAGTGCTTGGAACATAGTTTTCAATAAGATAAATTAAAGGGTCTGCTTGTGTATTTCCTTTTCTAATCTCAATACGGTATACATTGGGATTATCAGCAGGACCTGGGTCCCAATAAATATTATCGGGCAATGTACCATTCGCAAGAAACTGTATTGGGTCAGCCCAAGGAGATGAGGTTGGGTCTGGGGACATATATACCGGAGTTGGAATATAAGGTATTGTATTTTCTAAGACAAACATGTAATACATGTCGTCTAATTGATTTCCTACAAGGTCTACAAATGACCATATAGGATTATATGAGCGCACAAACATGCGTATTTCCTTATTTTAGTAGCTGTCAGAATGCCCTTTATGTCGGCTTTTGATTCCTTTACTTCCTTTCTTTTTGTGTTCACCTGATTCTGAGTAGGCTATAGCTACAGCTTGCTTAACAGGTTTTCCGGCAGCAACTTCTGCTTCAATATTCTTCTTAAAACCAGAACTCCCTGGTTTTGCACCTTTAATTAATGGCATTTCCCTCTCCATTGCTTGTTTTTTATTCATTTCCATACGATAATATTTATACATTAATAATAGGTGAAATATGATAAAAGATACAGAATTTTACATAGACCATGAAACTCGTATCAGAATCCAAGAGCAAAATGCCGTTGAAATTAAGAATGCTTTGGTAAATCTTGAAAATAAAATGCATTCTAATTTTATTTTTGTTATTGGATTAATCATTACTTCTATGATTGTTCCTATTATTCTTCATGCTTTAAAGTTAATTTAGGAGTTAATTATGTCAGCACTTGGTTGTTTTGCATTTTCATTTATTTGCATAATTTTATTATTTATCTTAGATTAATTTATTTAAATAATTTTTTAAGTCCTTCCCATCCTCCAACTGTTGCCCCTAATCCTAATCCGGTTTTTATTATTTTTTTAGATCCTGGAGTATGTAATCTCAATCCAGGATATCTATTTGCTAATTCAATCATAAATTGGTCGTCATTTAATAATTCTTTAATAGCGTTTTTAGCTAATAATCTTTCGTTTTCTACTTCCGTAACTGGTTCTAATCGTGTATATGGAACCACGTTTTCACGATATTGATTCGTTAAATTTTGATAGTTTTCTGCTAATTCTGAGTTTCTTCCTAATGCTTGGTCAGATAACATTTGCTGTCTTATGTCATTACGAGTTTGTTGTGTATCTCGTAAAGTACGATATTGTGTAGGAGTCAATCCATTTTTATCTGCAATTTTATTAAGATGACGTTCTAATGAACCTAATTCACTTTGTGCATAATGTGCATTTTGTAATGTTGGATTTTGAATATATTCATTTAATGAGCGATTGTATTTTGATTGAGAATTTGCAGTGATACGTTGTCTATTATTTACAGCTGATTCAGGGGGTAAAACTTGAGTAATTCCTTGTTCTTCTGCCTGATTAAATAAATTCTGATATTGATTTCTTGCATTAGTTAATTCAGCCTGTTTATGCGCAGATATTCTTGATACTATTCCTTGAGATGTGATTGGTATCTGCCTTAATAATGAACCAATGGCCGCCAATTCAGGGGCATATTCAATTCCCTTTTGAATAAGTTTACTTCCTGTAGATGGCGTGACTGTTTGTCCTAATAATTCAGCAAAATTTGTTTCCTGTTGATGCGGAATATTTTCTAAATTAAATCCATACTTTTTATTTTGTAATTCTTCTGGAACTTTATTTTTTTTATTAAATGATTCAGCTATCTGTTGTAAATATAATTTATTATTTGGCAATCTATTTTCACCAATAAATTTTTCCATTGGTAAAGTTTGATTTATATGAATGCCAAAATTTTTACCTTGTTCAGATATATTTTTAGCCATTTCATACGGTTCATTTAATGTTTTATGTCCTAAATTAGATAATCCAATTAATATATCTCTTGGTAACCATGAACTTATTCCCTCTTTTTTTGGAGGTAAAAACTGCTCTTTTTCTTCTGAGTTTAATTTTTTTAATAAATCTGTATTAATTACTTTATTTGAAGAAGTTTTATTTAATTGAGCTAAAATATTTGGATCGGTTACTTTAGTGTAGCTCATACCATTCTCCATTCATTTTTTTGTATTTTTTACCATTTAATTCTTTTATCTCTTCCTTTTCTGAATTTTTCTCTTTTGTACCCGTTAATTTTTTATTTTCTTCAATACTTTGTTTTATTTGTTTTATAGATGCATTTAATTTAGATAACGCTACAGGTTGTGTTTCAGCAAAATTAGGTTTATTAGCTAATGCTTGTTTTAATGCCAGCTGATTTCCTTTGGATGACATTTTGCTTTCTGCTGCAACAATTGGCCCAAGACCATATGTTTGCCATGCTCCAGCATTAGGATTTTCTGTAGTGTTTGCAAATCGTTCAGCTGCTCCTTGCGCTCCAAATCCAAAAATGCCGCTATGACCAAATAAATCAGGATTTTTTGTGGCAATATCTTTCATTTTTTCCAATGCATCTAAAGTCTGTTTTAAATGCGGTAAATCATTTTTGGCTGATTCAATAACTTTTTGTTTAGTCGCTTCATTTTTTAATTTTGCCTTTTCTTCTTCCATTATTTTCTTTTGCTCAGTTTTATATTCCTCTAATTGTTTTTTAGACTCTAAATCTTGAGCTCTTTTTTCTTCTGGAGATTCTGTATTTTGAGCTAATGGGTCAAATCCAAACTTATGCTTAAAAAATCCACGTAACATAGGATTTTGTTTAAACATATCAAGATTCATTCCACTTTGTGGTTTTTCTTGAGGTCGTGGCATAGATTCGGGATTAAATAATCCTTGTCCTTCGCCAAATGAGGCTTTAGGTTGTTGTGTAGGCTGTGAAGTCCCTTGACCACCTCCAAACATATTTGCCATATTTTGAAATTGTTGAAATTCATACATAGGATCATTGGAATACTCTAATTTTTTAAGCTGTTGCTGCATGATTTGTTTTTTTATTGCATCAAAAGCATGCGCTTGAGCAAGTTGTTGTCTTTGTAATTCCATTTGCTGTGCTTGATGCAATGCTTGTTGCTCTAATTGCTTTTGTTGATGCGCAAGTGTTCCTTGATGGTATTTGCCTTGCTCGGCCAATTGCTCCCGCTGAATAATGGGCTGCATATAGCGAGCAAATAATGATGAGCCTGTATTAAGGCCTTGTAATAAGGCATTTCCTGGTAATCCAGGTAAAGGAATATTAAGTGCCATATCGTGTCCTCATAGCAGGTCCATTAGGTGAATATCCTGTTGTATTCCAGCCTAATTTATTAGCCAACGCATTCCCCATGGATCCACTAAGTGCTCCGCCTGCAATGCCTCCTAGAGCGCCTAGTCCACTAGCTAACATATTTCCACCAGCTGATTTTTCACCATATTTTAAATTTGCAGCATTTTGTCCCATATTCATGGCATTTTGACCCATTTGACCCGCCGCATTAGCTCCTGTTCCATAGATTCCTTGTGATAATCCAGCGCCAGCCATATATTTTTGCATTAAATCATTAAGGTATTTTTCCCTGTCTTGCATTGCAATTCCAGTGCTGCCTGCTTGAATGGCCTGCAATGCGGGAGAAGATCCCATTAATCCTAATGAGCTTGCGGCCCCTAACCCTTGCTCTGTGGCCATGCCTTGAGCTAATTTTGCGGCAGGAGATTCTTGATAACCCTGCGCCCATTTATTATAAAGTTCCTCAGGATTTTGCAATGAATTAATATAATCCATGAGTGTTTGATATTGTTCTTGGCCTTGTTGGTTATAAGGTTGCTGATAACCCTGACCTTGATTGTAATATTTTTCCATTTCTTTTTGAGCGTCTTTATATGCGCGCCCTGGATGCAATAATTCTGAGAACCAGCTCATAATGTATGTCCTTATACAATGCTAAATCCTGTGGTTTCGCTACTGACTGTAACCCAGGTAGTAGCATCAACTAACTTAATTTTTATACTATCATATTGATTTGCAGAAGTAATACTGGTAGTTGCAGTTGCAGGAACTGAACTATCTTGTACTGTGATTCCTGAGGAGGCAGGAATTGCAATTTGCCATCCTCCTGAGCCATTACCAATAATAGCTACTTCAACACCTATATCGTTTGAGCTCGTTATAGGTAATGTATAAACAGTTTGAAGTGTGCTTGTTGGAATGTATTCGCTGTTCGTAGTTATATCAACCGCATTAACATTAGAAGCAGTTTCTTCTATTGAAACTAAAGTAGGCTCAATCGAATTGATTATTTCATTTAATGTATCAATTGTATTTGCAACCCATTGCGTGAATTCAAAACTAAAATTGTCATTTATTACGGTTGCCGTATTCACTCTATCAAGTAGAATGCTCATTAATTAGCTCCTCCGCTTGACCTACGTGTATTTCTAACGGCACCTAATATCACAATAGGCGATGGAGAAACGCAAACAAGCTTATAGCAACGATTTCTACTTGCACCAAGCTGATACCATCGCATACGCCATTGATATTGCCCTAGCTGGCTAAATTCGCGATTATCTGCCGTTAAAAAAGATATCCCCCCATCGTCACTATAATAAAGTTCAATGTGAGGCTTAAATAATTGATTATAGGTTGTATCATAAAAAGTTGGGAAATTTGAATCTTCGGTAATCATGTAATAATTTCCGTCTTCAGTAATCATATAAATTGGATTTCCATCTGAATCAGGATTTTCATCTATAATGAATTGGGTATTAAGAAACGGCGCATCCGATTTAATAGGCGTTTGATAGCCAAATACAAAGTCAATTTCAACGTAATCATCAAAAAACTCCGAATAATCTGGTGCATAAATTTGCTGGGTTGTTAGTTCATAACGCATTGGATAAGGAAGGAAAGCATCTGGCGCGTTATCTGAAGTACGATTAGGGTTTAAGAGTTCGTTGTAATAAATGTCCCCTGCCATTTGATAGATTGCATTATCATCTTCAACAATCACATAATGGATGTTATGGAAATACACATGTTTTTGTATTCTATTTCTCTCGCCGTTAAGCTCTATAACTCGAGCCCATTTGTTCGTGTCAAAATTGTATTCAATTGCATTTGCAGAATCTTTGATATCAAGTTGCCCAAAATTAAGATAAGTTCCAGCTACGGCACGATAAAAAATGGTATTTTCATATTGATATAAAAATCCATCGGCATTACCGGACAAGAAAGGATTTAACTCTATTTCACTGGCTGTTTGTTCCAGTAATACGTTAATAGCTTGAGTATCCATGTCTTGTGGAGCTTGTCCGTTAGTAACCATATAGGTGACAATACCGCCTCTATTTTTGGCAAGCCAAACCATGCGTCCAAAATCAATGGAAAGACTTAATGGATCTTCGATTCCATAATCCCAGTTATATGAAGTATTTAATTTCCACGGGAAAGTTGTTGTTACGCCAGCAACTGTAATTGAGGTTTCGATATTAGCCCATATATCAGTCGTGTAATCATTAAAAATATAAAGCTGGTTATGAAGTACTCCAAATTGCCCAATAACTCCTGTAGCACTTGCAAATAAGGGTGAACCATTGATTGTAAAACATCCACTTGGATTTCCATCCGCAGAGCCATTTAAATTGACTTGGCTTAACGTAAATACGTTACTGTTTAGGCTACTTACTACAAACCTATTTCCGAAGGCGGCTACAAATCGAGGCTTTTTAGGTGCATTTGAGTCTGTAACCTGAACAAAAGTTGTCGATGTTCCATTCTCAGTTAAAATGTAAATATTTATACCATCTGTAATCATGATGTAAACAAGATTTCCGGCAGGTAAAAAATCTTGCCAAATTTCTCCAGTTAATGATACATGGCCTACAATTTGCTGACTGTAAAATTTATTGTATTGATAAATTACTGTACCAACGATGACATATAGGAAATTAATCGTTTTAAAGATTGTTCGGGGCTGAATGTTGTAAATTAATTGATTATTGCCAAGGAAGTTAATATGTTTTCTTCCCATGGCAGGATACATGGCCTGTTTTTTCTTTCCTGTTTCAGCGGTGACACCATACCAATTAGCACAATCTTGGGCGCCAAATTGTGTGAATCTTTGTTTATCGAAATAACAAAATATGGGTAATTCTTCAATAGGCATGAATTATATCCTTAGATTCCTGCTCGTACTCGCCACGCGCCATTTAATAGAGATTGCTCATCACCACTAATGCTCAAATTAACTTCTGAAGATGCCGCCATTATGTCATATGCTTCTTGGTATCGTAATTCAAGTTTATCAGTCCATGCATCGGCACGTCCTGTATACAATGCAACCTCCCTGGCAACAGCAAAAAGAAAATACCTAATATAATACTGTGGCAAATGCGACATATCGCTATTTATAGTTAATTCTGCTAATTGAAATTTTCCCCGAAGAAAGAAATCAAAAGATTGACTAGGAGCAGGGTAAAGCTGGACATCAACATAATTTGTATTGGGAAATGCAATAATAAATCTTGGTAACCCTTGCAATGGCTCATATTTCCATGCCGCCAAAAAATCATCACGTGATTTATAAATTAAAGGATAAGTGACGCCATTTAATTGAAGCCATGCACTATCAATATTGGCTATTCTGCCTTCTGTGACAAATGTAACACTTGGGACAACAATAGGAGATGTAAACGTTAAGTTTGAAGGTCCCGTGATTGTTGCTGAATTACTTAAAGTAACGGTATTAAAGTAAATAGAGAGGATATTTGTATTTGCAGGAATCCCATTGCCAGTAACCAAGTCGCCTACCGTATAATTTGAACCATTCATTACTGTAAAATCAGGAGATAATGTTGTTAAAATTGCTTGCTCTGTTTGGATTTCATTTGTTGGGTATGTATCATCCACGAACCTAAAAATATTCATTCCTAGAGTTGCTGAAGCAGTTATAGTTTTGGCAATTGTAAGCATTAATCCAG
>Ga0134127_10001687_pt1 | contig 16322 bp, 17 predicted proteins | sample KB31753_FD_96459 | JGI IMG/M metagenome (GOLD analysis project Ga0134127, IMG submission 96459) | Terrestrial soil microbial communities with excess Nitrogen fertilizer from Kellogg Biological Station, Michigan, USA - KB3-175-3 | ecosystem: Environmental > Terrestrial > Soil > Unclassified ...
CTTGTCTTACGGTTTGAAGCCATCTCGCCGGAGCGATTGGCCACCATACGCGCAGTTATTGAAGGTGAGTTGGCTGCGGCTCAACAATCACTTGGCTGTTAGCCTCCATCACTCGGTCAGCATCCCTTTATGGTTGAAACAGTCGTGCGCGTGCTTTGCTTTGGCATGCGTGATCCTGAGCGCTTCACGCGTTCCCATCTCATGGGCTGAGGTCAAGGATCTTTCTTCTTCTAGATCCTTCCAAGTCGGGGAACAGCTCACGTACGATATTTCCTGGCTGAATATCACGGCCGGCACAGCTGTAATGGCAGTGAGTGATGCCGGTACGGACGGAGGCCGACCGCTGGCGAGATTGCTCACGACTGCGCAGTCGAGGCCCATGATCACCAAATTTTTTCCTGTAGATAACCGAGTCGAGTCGATCGTGGATCCCGCCACGCTCCTTCCGGAGCACTTAATTTTCAAACGGCGAGAAGGGAAAAAGAAGGAAGATATCGAATACGTATTTCACCAGAAAGAGGGGAAGGTTACAGCCTTCAAAGGCGGGGCGGCTGAAACGCTGGAGATGCCGCCGGGCACCCAAGACGTGATCTCCTGTCTCTATTATGCGCGCAGCACATTGTCGTTTCAGCCCGGCACTTCTCTGACGATGAACGTGTATCACGATAAAAAGAACCGCAAACTGGACGTACAGGTTGAAGAGATTGAGACTGTCAGTGGTCCGTGGGGAGAAGTTGAGACAGCTCGCGTGCTAGTCGTCATGCCGTTTCAAGGTCTTTTCCTCAACCAGGGCAATATCCGGGTATGGTTTACCACCGATGACCGGCGCATCCCGGTTCGCATGAAGGCCAAGGTCATCATCGGGTCGATTGTGGCCGATCTCGTCAGTGGATGGCCGACTTCTTCGCCGACCCACTGAGTGGAGCCCCACGGCTCCATCCACCCTCCGTAGCGGACTACTGTGGAGGACGGGCAGCCGTGGCTTCCTGCGTAGGCGAGTGAACCAGCCTTTCGTTGCCCACCCAACTCAAAACGGTTATACTCGCGTCTATCATTATGGGACAGTTTCCTCTTACTTTAAGCAGATTTATCGCCCAGGATGTTGTAGCCCCCCCGGGGGCGACAGAGGAATTTTCCGCCCTTCTGACTCAGATCGGGCTGGTCGGGAAACTCATTGCGCAAGATCTCAGACATGCAGGGCTTATCGATATCCTGGGAACGACCGGCGAGACCAATGTGCAGGGGGAGACGGTCAAGAAGCTGGATGAGATCGCGAACGAGACATTCCTGAAGGTCTTTCACCAGAGCGGACTTGTGTGCGCGCTGGCGTCTGAAGAGATGGAAAAGCCGGTCCTGTTTCCGGAGAATTGGCCGCGGGCCAAGCACATGCTGCTGTTCGATCCGCTCGATGGCTCATCGAACACGGACTGTAACATGCCTCTCGGTGCGATTTTTTCCGTCGTAAAATCAGCGCGCGAAGAGCGGATGCCGACTCAGGACGATCTTGCCCGCAAGGGAACGGAGCAGGTGGCCGCCGGCTATCTTCTTTACGGGGCCAGCACCATGCTGGTCTATACGGTTGGTCGAGGAGTCCATGGGTTTACATTGGAGCCCAGCATCGGCGAGTATCTTCTGTCCCACGAGCAGATCAGGATTCCTGCTCGCGGCAAGGTCTATGGCGTGAACGAAGGGAATTACCATAAGTGGCCCGGAGGAACGAAGAAGTACGTCGACTATCTAAAAATAAAAGATGTCGCTACTGGAAGGCCCTACAGTGTGCGCTATTCCGGCTGTCTGGTGGCCGACGTGCACCGGATCCTTCTTGGGGGAGGCATTTATCTCTATCCTGGTGAACTGGACAAGCCGGAGGGCAAGCTCCGGCTGTTGTACGAAGCCAATCCATTGGCATGGATTGTGGAACAAGCAGGCGGCAAAGCCAGCACCGGCACCATGCGTATCCTCGACGTGGAGGCCAAACACCTGCATCAACGGGCGCCGTTGATCATCGGAAGTGCGGACGACGTTCAGGATGCAGAGGAGTTTATCCAAGGGAGACGTGACGCGTGAAACGAGGGAAATTCGGCCAGGTTTTGACGAGTGATGTGTAACAAATAACGTTTGACGAATTTACCGGAGGGAAGCCATGGCTGATCGGATTCAAGAGATTCTCAGCTGGTACAGCAGCGACAACGCGGGAACAAGAACGAATATCGCTCGTCTGTTACGCCACGGAAAATTGGCGGGGACAGGCAAGCTGGTCATCTTACCGGTCGACCAAGGTTTTGAACATGGTCCGGCGAGAAGCTTTGCGTCCAATTCTCCTGGCTATAACCCCCGGTACCATTTTCAGCTGGCCATCGATGCCGGTTGCAATGCGTACGCGGCTCCGCTGGGATTTCTCGAAGCCGGCGCCGCTGATTTTGCCGGACGGATTCCGTTGATTCTCAAGTTGAACAATCACGATGTCTTGCACGACGAGAAAGATCCCTTGCCCTCGGTGACGGGCAGTGTGAAGGACGCGCTTCGGCTCGGCTGTTCAGCGGTCGGATTTACGATCTATCCAGGGTCCGCTCACTGCAACGCCATGTATCAACAGCTGCGCGCGATCGCGGAAGAGGCCAAGGATTGTGGCTTGGCGGTCGTTGTGTGGTCGTATCCACGCGGGTCGGTGCTCAGCAAGGAAGGGGAGACCGCGATCGATGTGGTGGCCTATGCGGCGCAGATTGCCGCCCAGCTCGGCGCCCATATCATTAAGGTCAAGCTCCCTACTGCGTACCTTGAGCAGGCTGCGGCGAAGAAGGTGTACGAATCGGCCAAGATTCCGATCACGACGCTGGCAGAGCGAGTCAAACATGTGGTGCAGAGTTCGTTCGATGGGCGCCGGATCGTCATTTTCTCCGGAGGGGCCAAGAGCGAGGACCAGCACGTGTTTGATGAGGCGCGCGCCATTCGTGACGGCGGCGGGTTCGGCTCCATCATCGGGCGGAACTCGTTCCAGCGGCCTCAGGCAGAGGCCATGAAGTTTCTCCATACCATCATGGGGATCTATGCCGGCGACATTCTGTGATGTGCTGGGATAGAGCGGTTGTCTATGAATCGGTTGAGCCACAAGGGATGAAGAGCAAGGATCACCTATGAAACTCGTTCGCGCAGGGCTCGTTTCGATTGCCTTGGTCACGGGAGGAATCATCATTGGTATTGTGGTGGCTTCCAACATGGGTTGGTTGCCGACCGGCACCGCCGGGCCGGAGCCGATCCCCAGCCCCATCGTACGCCCAGTGGCGACAGCCCCACAGTTGCCGATGGGAGGAGGGAGTTCGAAAAACTTCGTTGAGATCGCCAAATCGGTGAAGCCGGCGGTTGTCAACATCGCCGCGACGCGAACCGGAAAATCAGGAGAAGGTCCGCACGGGTCGCCGCTCGACGATCCGTTTTTTCGCAAGTTCTTCGGCGACGAATTTTTTAAGCGTGACGCGCCCCAGCGAGAGCCGAAAGAGCGTGGCCAGGGGTCCGGGGTCATTGTGGAAGCCAATGGTTTAATCATTACGAATAATCATGTGGTGAACAAGGCCGATGATATTCGGGTCTTTTTATCGGACAAGCGAGAGTTTAAGGGCAAGCTGATCGGCACCGATACGAAGACGGATATCGCGATCGTGAAAATCGAAGCGACCGGGCTCCCAACCGTCCCCTGGGCTGACTCCGATCAGCTGGAGGTCGGGGAGTACGTGTTGGCTGTCGGGAGTCCGTTCGGGCTCACCCAGACTGTGACGATGGGGATCGTCAGCGCAGTCGGGCGGGCAAGTATGGGTATCGCCGAATACGAAGACTTTATCCAAACCGATGCGGCAATCAATCCGGGTAACTCCGGAGGAGCGTTAGTCAACGTGCGCGGCGAATTGGTCGGGATCAATACGGCGATCTTCAGTCAAAGCGGCGGCAATATGGGCATCGGGTTTGCCGTGCCGAGCAATTTGTCCCGCGCCATCATGGATCAGTTGGTCCGGACGGGAAAGGTCGTTCGTGGCTGGCTCGGTGTCGCCATTCAAGATTTGACTCCTGAGTTGGCCACACAGTTTGGAATTACCGACACGAAGGGTGTGCTCGTCAGCGATGTCATGGCGGAGAGCCCCGCGAAGAAGGCGGGATTCGAGCGCGCGGATGTGATCGTCGAATATGACGGCAAGTCGATGGATTCGCCGACACATTTGCGGAATGCGGTGGCGCAAACTCCGATCGGGAAGAAAGTCCCGGTCAAGCTGATTCGAGACAAGAAACCCAAAACGATCGAGGTGACGATTGTGGAGCAGCCGAAATCGTTAGGACAACCCAGCGCCGAGGAGAACAGAGAGTCGGCGGTATCGTCGGGGGTCCTTTCGGATCTCGATGTCCGTGAGCTCAACGAGGAACTGACCGCCCGGTACGGATTGAAAGCCACCGAACGAGGCGTGGTGGTGGTCTCGGTCAAGTCTGGAAGCGCGGCGGAGGAAATGGGTGTGCGCGAAGGCGATGTGATTCTCGAGGTCAATCGCAAGCCGGTGAGCTCGCTCAAGTCCTATGAACAAGCCGCTTCGGGCCTTGCCAAGGATCAAGCGGTCCTGCTGCTGCTTAAGCGGAAAGGCCAAACGATCTATCTCACATTGCGGCCTTGATATTGGTTGGTCTGGTCTATCTGGTTGATTTGGTTCATCTGGTTTATCCGGAAAGTCTTGATTCACCAAATAAACAAGACAAACCAAACAAACCAATTAAACGAGACAGGCGGCTTTGCCTATGCCTATGATCCGCTCGTCCCGCGTTAAACCGATTTCTCGTCGAGCTCCTGTGGTGGTGGCGATTGTGCCGGCTGCCGGCCGGGGAATTCGGATGGGCGGCTCCGTTCCCAAACAATTTCTGTCGTTGGGCGGCGAACCGCTCGTCGTTCAGTCGTTGCGCACATTGCAAGTCGCCCCCGTGGTCGATCAGATCGTGCTGGCCGTTCCTTCAGCAGATATCGAATATTGTGAGAAAGAGATCGTCTCGCGGCATCGATTCACTAAAGTGGCATGTGTGGTGCCGGGAGGCGCCGAGCGCCAAGATTCAGTGCGGCACGCGCTCGCGCAGGTTCATCCAGAGACAAAGATCGTCCTCATTCATGACGCGGTGAGGCCTTTTTTGACGCAAGGAATGATCGAGGAGGTCGTGGCTGCGGCAAGAAAAGAAGGCGCGGCGATCATTGCGCTTCCGATGCGTGATACGGTGAAGCAGGTACGGGCGGATCGGACGATTGAACGAACGGTCGATCGCACTCCCTTGTGGCTCGCTCAAACTCCGCAGGCGTTTCGGCGAGACTGGATCGAGGCTGCCCATAAGAAAGCGTATGACGAAGGGATTCGAGCTACCGATGACGCATTCCTGATGGAGTGGATGGGATATTCAGTCGCGGTGGTTGAGGGAAGTGGGGAAAACATCAAAGTGACGAGGCCTGAAGACCTGGTGATCGGCGAGGCTATTCTGGCGTCGCGGATTAAGGAGGCGAGACGCGCGAAAAGCAAATCTCGCTGACAAGAGAGAGAGTCTATGACAATGCGCGTCGGCTGCGGCTATGACATCCATCCGCTGGGGCCTGGACGAAAGCTGATTCTCGGAGGAATCGAAGTGCCTCACAGCAAGGGTTTGCTGGGACATTCCGATTCCGATGCGTTGGTCCATGCCCTCTGCGATGCATTGCTCGGCGCGATGGGTGAAGGAGATTTAGGCCGGCACTATCCCAGCTCCGATCAGCGGTTCAAAGATATTTCGAGCCTGAAGCTGCTGAAGGATGTCGTCGGAAAGATGCAGGGAAAGGGGTATCGCATCGTGAACGTCGATACGATCATTATCGCGCAGGCCCCTCGGCTCAGTTCGTACTTGGCAGCCATGCAGAAGCAGATGGCGCAAGTGCTCGGGGTCGATCCGGACCTCGTGAACGTCAAAGTGAAGAGCGGAGAGGGAATCGGTGTGATCGGGCGAGAGGAAGGAATCGCCGCTCAGGCGGTCTGTTTGATCGAGAAAGGTAACGACGAAGGTAGATAGGCTGAAGGGCTGGGCTCAGGTAGATAGACTAAAGGGGTTAAGGCTGAAGTGTTCGGAACTCCAGCCTTCAGCCTGAATACCTAGCCGCTTGATGACAGGTAGACACGATGCTCAAGGCCATTAAAGCAGATCTCCATGCGGTCTTCGACCGAGACCCGGCGGCAACCAGCTGGTTCGAAGTCGTGCTGACCTACGCGGGCTTTCACGCCGTAGTGGCCTATCGCATATCCCATTGGCTCAAGACCCATCGCGTCCCGTTTCTTCCCCGTTTCATTTCTCAGACTGCCCGTATACTGACGGGAATCGAAATCCATCCCTCTGCGAAGGTCGGTACCGGGTTTTTCATTGACCATGGCATGGGGGTCGTGATCGGCGAGACAGCGGAGATCGGAGATTATGTGACCCTCTTCCAGGGCGTGACGCTTGGAGGGACGGGCAAGGAGCGTGGTAAACGTCATCCCACGCTCGGCAATCATGTCGTCGTCGGGGCGGGTGCCAAGATCCTGGGCGGAATTACGGTCGGCGACAATGTGAAAATCGGCGCCAATTCAGTCGTGCTCAAGAATGTCGCAGCTAATTCTACCGTCATTGGCGTGCCGGCCCGCGTCATTAAAACTCAAGGCGAGCGGCTACCCGACGCCACCATGGACCACAGTAACCTGCCTGACCCAGTCAGTGACCGGCTCATGGCACTCGAGCAGGAATTGATCGAGTTGCGTAAGAAGCTGGAGAATCAGGAGCCGCCCCGTCTGTTTTAGCCTCAGGGTTCGACGTTCGATGTTTTCGGAACGTCGAACCCTGGGCTCCAAACTTCAGGTCGTACCTGTCGCGCACGTCCAACATATCTCGTTCGCGTTAGCTCGACAGGCAGGCGCTCATAAACTTCTTGCGCTCTTCCCTCTTCAGGCCTTTTGCGCCTGCCTCTTTGTTACACGACTTCATCTTGTTCTGCTGAGTCCCGCCCACCTTCGTTGGTTTTGCGGAGAGGCATGCTTTCATAAACGCCTCTCGCTCATCGCTCTTTTCTTCACCAAATCCTTTGTCGTTCGCCTGGACGCTGCAGGCCGTCATCTTGGTTTGCTTCGGGGTTGCTGCCATGGCAAATGGAGCGACACAGAGACCGAGCACAACGAGGGGAACTACCGCGATGCAGGCTATCTTCGTCATATAGATCTCCTATTGTGAAAGTATGTGCGAGGCGCATACAAGATAGCATACCTTTGCATGTATGTCTCTACAAATTATAGGTATCCTTTCTTGATTCTCCTTCACCTAATGCCCGGCAGATTCCAGCCTTCATAGCCGAAGTGGTTACTTCGGCGGAGTAGGCTGCTGCGGGGAGCGTTATTGTTTGCAACGCTCCATTGCGGAGAGGGTGATCTAGAAGTCGAAGTGTGCGAAGTCTGTCAAAGCCGAGCGAGATTAGCGTGGCGGGTAAGGTAGGGATGGTTCAATGTCTGAAATCAGAGGTTTTCTGACCTTCGATCTTCAGCTTCAGAACTACTCATAGTCTACGCGCATGAGACAGAGTCCATACGGAGGGGCTGTCTGGCCTGCAGCAGATCGATCCCGAGATCTCAGAACTTCTGTGAGACTGTCAACAGTCCGTTTGCCCAATCCCACTTCGACCACCGTTCCCACTATGGCGCGGACCATGTGTTTCAGAAACCGGTCGGCGTAGGCTTCGATGTGGATTTCTTCGCCTTGGCGTAGAACGGCGAGCCGTTGCAGATGGCAGATGGGATTGTCGTTGTCCGTGAGGCTTCCCTCGAAAGAGGAAAAGTCCTGCAAACCGATGAGTGTCGCGGCTGCCTGCTGCATGGCGACCTCGTCCAGTGGTTTGTAGATGTGCCAGACGAATGCGCGGTCGATCGTGGGGCGAGGCTGACGATGGAGGATTCGATAGGTGTAGAGTTTGCCTCGTGCATCATGTTGAGCATGAAAGTGGTCCTCCATCATGGCTGAGGAACGAACAGCAATGTCTTTCGGCAGCACGGCATTGAGCGCTCGCATCCAGTTGAATGCGGGCCAATCCAGGTCTGTTCGAAAACTCGCCACTTGCCCGCGCGCGTGCACGCCGGAGTCCGTGCGGCCTGCGCCGATCACGGATACCGTGGCCTGACTGACTTGCCGGATAGCCCCTTCAATGGCTTCTTGGATCGTAGGGTGATCGGGTTGGCGTTGCCACCCTGCGTAGCAGGTCCCATCATACTCTAGGACTAACTTGACCGTAAGCATCGACGTGGGGGAGAGAATAGTGCGGGGGTCATCGCGTAGAGAGTCTGGCTGAAGAGAGGAAGGACTTCAGGCCTTCCATGAGCGCTTCTGCCACGCGCGTGGTGAATCGGGTGGTTCGAAGCAAGTCTTCTTCATCCGAGTTTGAAATATAGGCAATTTCGGCCAGGATGCTGGGCATGCTGGTGAAGCGAAGCACATAGAAAGGTGCAGTCTTCACTCCGTGGTCTACCAGGGTGTAGTGGCCATTCAGATTCGTCACCATGGCTTCTTTGGCGGTCCAAGCGAGTTCGAGAGATTCTTCGATCTTTTTCGCCGTCAGGAGATCGGCGACGAGGTATTCCCATCCCACGCCGGTGCTGTTGAGCGGGGTTCCATTTTCTCTGGCCGCCACTTCGAGCGCGCGTTGATCCTTGGCCTCTCCGAAATGGTAAACTTCAATCCCCTTCACGGAGCGTTGTGGGTGGGAGTTGACATGGATCGACACGAAAAGATCCGCCTCCTGTCCATTAGCAAACTTCGCCCGGTCTTCCAGCTCGACGAACTCGTCCCGTTCACGGGTCATGAGGACACGAATTCCCCGCTGCTGGTTCAAGAGGTCACGCAGTTTCAATGCCACTTTCAGTGTAATATCTTTTTCTTCCGTTCCACGTTGCCCGCGCGCGCCAGGGTCTCTTCCGCCGTGCCCTGGATCGATCACGATGGTTGTAAAAGATTTGGTTCGCGGCTGAGCAGGCTGCGGAGGAGCGGGGACTGGGTGCCCCGGGCCTGGTGTTGATTCAATAGGCGGAGTTGTTATGGGTTCACGGGAAGGCACCACATCGATGACAAGCCGTGGAGGGTCCGAAAGTGTGAGCCATTTATAACTTTTGAATGAACCGGTCGGCAGAGAGACATGGACCGATCGTTCGGACGGTTGGGTAATGATAAAGGGTTTGGCAATTCTGCCGGCCGAAAGTTTTGTCTTGGCGGATGAACCTAAAGTAGCGTTGGGAATTTCGATGGTCACCCCGTCGGCTTGGAGTTGGGGATGTTTGCTGGGACGGGCGGCTGCGTCGAGATCGAGGACAAGCCTTATCAATTCCGGCGAGCTGGCTGTCCTGAGATTTTGGATCGTCGTCAGGCCGAGCCCAGGAGGAGGCAGGTGCGCCCGGGAAGTGCGAGTCCGTTTGTGCTGGGTCTGAGGCGCTTGACTAGGCGCACTCGCTGCCGCATATGCCGGATCGGGGTGAAAGAGAATGAGGGCATGTCCGGAGAGGCCGAAGAATCCGACCAGGACGGTGAGGAGAAAGATACGCCACGGGGCTGACCACATAAATGTGTACTGCGCGTTGACGGGATACTGTGTATTTCTCAGATGTTCGCGCAGTTGTCAAGAGGATTGGCTGTACGACTCCGTATTACTCATGAGTGGTGCCGCCACAATGATAGATTCGTCGCACGACAAGCTTGGATACGTTCGGACCGGCGTCAAGGCTCGTCTCGCGGTGACTGAGAGAATTCTCGACGAATCGGTGGTGATGAAGGAGCATTGATACGCGGAGCATCGATTGACAGCAAAGGGGAGTGAGCAGTAGGGTCTTGAGCAATGGCACTGCATGTGATTGTCGATGGGTACAATCTCTTGGCGCTGACGGGCCGGATTGGCGCAGGGACGAGCTTGCATGCCGAAACGGCGCGAGAGTCCTTTCTGCACGATCTGGCATCGTATCGTCAACGAAAATCCCATGCGATCACGGTGGTCTTCGACGGCTGGCAACAGGGATGGGGCACGGAACAGCGGGAGCATCGGCTCGGTCTTGAGATTATCTTTTCTCGACGGGGAGAAAAAGCCGATCAGGTGATTCAACGATTGGCTGCCGAGTTCGGGTCTGCCTGCGCGGTGGTGAGTTCCGATCGTGAGATTGTCAACGTTGCGAAGGAGCAGGGAGCCTTCGTGATGACGGCCCAGGAGTTTATTGGAAAACTGCGGGGGCCATCGATTTTGAGCCGCTCCTCCCCCCACAAAGAGCTGGATACAGGGAATGATCTCCCGCCGAAGCGAGGTTCCGAGAAGCGTGGGAATCCGCGGAAGTTGCCCAAGGCGCTGCGGCAGCGCACCCGGCAGCTTAAGCGATTTTGAACAAGCGTTTCGCGTTTTCGGTTGTGATGCGCCCGATGGTGTCTGCTGACATGTCCGGCGTATCGGCGTGAAGCTCCGCTAGCGTTTGCGCAACGAAGGACACGTAGGCCGGTTCGTTGCGTTTGCCTCGATGAGGGATGGGTGTCAGATACGGGCAGTCGGTTTCGATCAGGAGGCGGTCTAACGGAGCGGTTTTGGCGATGTCTCGCAGCATCGTCGCGTTCTGAAACGTGAGAATCCCGGAGAACGAAAGGTAGAACCCCAAATCCAGCGCATCCTTCGCCAGCCACATATCCCCCGAGAAGCAGTGAAAGACTCCTCCCACCTCTGACGCCCTCTCTTCTTTCAAAATTGCGATGGTGTCTTCTTGTGCTTCCCGCGTGTGAATGATCACCGGGAGTTTCAGCTCGCGCGCGAGCTGGATCTGTTCGCGGAATCGCTCGCGCTGTTCCTTCGGCGACGAATGATTGTAGTGATAGTCGAGGCCGATCTCGCCGTAGGCGACGACCTTTTGGCGCTGTGCCAGCCGGCGAAATTCGTCGTACCAGCTATCGAGAATATGTTTCACTTCATGCGGATGGACGCCGATGGAAGCATAGACGAACGGGTATTGCTCTGCCAACGCAACTGCTGCCTGGCTGGTCGCCAGATCGCAGCCGATGGTGACGAAGGCTTCGACACCGGCTTCCCTGGCACGGACAATGATCGCCGCTCGGTCATCATTATAGCGGGCGTCGTCGAGATGGGTATGAGTGTCGATCAACATATCGCGACATCGTAGCATGGAGCCGGGCCGTTCAGAAAGCGCCCGTCTGCTATCTCTTAAAGATGATGATGCCGCTTTGTTGAATCACCGTGACGAGCTCCCAGCCGTCACGCCCATATTCTTCCAGTTTGCTTTGCAGCAAGGTTGGGGGAGGGGGGAATGAAAGGACCAACGTGCGATACTCGATCTGTTTCGTGACTGGCTCGCGGATCTGTTCCGCAAATGTCCAGACGATTGTGGAGCCGATCAGTACAACTGTTGTCAGCACAACGATGAATCCTTGTTTCATTCGCTGGGTCATGGGAGCCTCCTTTTGTTGCTAAAGAATGGACGAGCGGATACAAGGGTTTGGGATAGCCGCAAGAAGGGGAGGGGAAGGCAGTGAGAAAGCCGGGACGATTACGCTGGTCGAGTGACAAGGGAGTCGGATAATTCATTGAGCAGAGCTGCTGTCTCGTCCCAGCCGAGACAGGCGTCGGTGATGGAGACGCCGTGGGCCAGCGCTTTTCCCTGCTGCCAGGTCTGTTTGCCGGGATTCAGGTTGCTTTCGAGCATGAGTCCCATAATGGAGTGACGGCCGTCGCGGAATTGGCGGAGGACGTCGCGTGCGACCACACCCTGGCGGCGATGATCTTTACCGGAGTTGTCGTGGGAACAGTCGATCATGATGGGACGGACGATACCCTCACTTGAGACGACAGCTTCCGCGCGAGCCACGTGCTCAGCCGTGTAATTGGTTTTCCCGCCGCCGCCTCGCAGGACGATATGACGGTCGGGGTTCCCGGTCGTCTTGATGATAGAGGTGAGCCCATCGGCGTTGATGCCGAGAAAATGGTGAGGCTGCTTCGCGGCGACCATCGCATTCCACGCAACTTCAAGGTTGCCCTCTGTGCCGTTCTTGAAGCCGACCGGCATAGATAGCCCGCTGGCCATTTCCCGGTGCGGCTGGCTTTCGGTGGTTCGGGCGCCGATGGCGACCCAACTCCAGAGATCGGCAATGTATTGGGGAGACACCGGGTCCAAGGCTTCTGCCGCGCAGGGGATCCCTCGTTTGTTGATATTGAGCAGGATGGTTCTCGCAAGCTCCATTCCGACGGCGATATCGCAAGTGCCGTCCAGATGTGGATCGTTGATGAGGCCTTTCCATCCAACCGTGGTGCGGGGTTTTTCAAAGTAGGTGCGCATAACGATCAGCAACCGGTCGCGCAACGCATCAGCCAATGGTTTCAGCCGGTCGGCATACTCGTAAGCGGCTTCGGGGTCATGAATCGAACAGGGTCCGACGATGACCAGGAGGCGTTCTCGGTCTTGGCCGTGCAGAATATGGCGAATGGCATCCCTGGTTTCGACGACCAGCGCAGCGGCTTGGTCGGTAATCGGCAGTGTTGACTTGATCGCTCGCGGCGAGGGCAGCGGCTTGATGTCGATGACGTGTTGGTTGTCGAGCGGTCTCTGCATGGTTCTACTTACTCATAGGGAACTACTTTTGTCTTGCAGCTTGACGGAGGCGGTATGCGCTTGGATGCGTAAAATATAGCGGATATTAAAGGAAATATCCACCGGAGGCGTCGTCCACGGCTGGAGATGATCGAATTGGTGTATGGATTCCGTGGTTTGACAAGCTGTGAATGCCCATGATACATAGCTCGCCCCAATGACGCTGCGCGCCTCCATACGACGTCTGCCCCATGTTCTCCAGGGCGCTGTGGCGATCGGTCTTGTCTTATTATTGCTCGCCATTGCGCCGTTTGCCGTGGCGCAGGATGTCCATCATGAGCTGGCGGCGGCCGACCACGATGGCCATGAGCATTCCGATACCGACCTCTGCCAGTGGTTACAGCATCACACGGCTGGATCGCTCGATGTCGATGTTTCCCATCTGAATGTCTGCGACCTTGTCCGCAACCAGGATCTTCCGCTCGAATCAGTTCTTCTGTCGATCGATCTTTCAGACGTCGGTCCTTCCCGCGCTCCTCCCCGCGCGTAATCACCTCAACTGCATGCAGTATGCGCTGCTTTGCCGGTGGACGTTGTCCACGAAGGCTAGCCCACGCATTATTCATGTTGTATCAAGCGAAGGAGGAGTCGATGTCCCACGCGACTCGTGTCGGTCTACGGATTGGACTTGCAGGCATTATTGCCGCGGTAATGTCATGTGTGTCAGGTGCGGGATTCGCTGTCTTCGCGGCGGATAACGAAACCCGCATGATCACCGGCCTGGTTCAGAATCAGGATCTTCGCCGGGTGGATCAAGCCATCGTGCAGGTGCGAGATCAGGAAGGCAACGTCGTGACGCAGGGGGTCACGAACCAGGCCGGGGAATTCATCGTAACAGTTCCGGAAGAGGGCACGTATTCCGTCAGCGCGGTTCAGGATACCTATAAGAGCGAATTCGTGGTGGTGAAGATTGGTGTAGAGCGGGTGGCTTCGGTGGCGCTCACCCTGGCAGTGACGAAGGACATCGCCCTGGAGATCGTCTCTCCGCTTCCGGCGATCCAATACAAGGCATCGAGTGAAACCTATCAGCTCAGTCGCAAGGACATCGAAGCCCTGCCCAGGGGCAACAATAACGATGTCTACGAGGTGCTGGCCACGGTTCCTAGCGTGGCCTATGGAGCGCTGAAGCAGACACACATCCGCCAGGATCACGCCAACCAGCAGTTCCGTATTGACGGCATCCCCATCCCCGATACCGTGAGCGGGTCGTTTGCCGATATCGTTCCCCCGCGGGCCTGGGAGCGGGCCGACATGATCCTTGGCGGAATGGAGGCGCAGTATGGGAATAAGACGACGTTACTCGTGGATATTACGAGCAAGAGCGGCACGAAACCGGGCTTCGGATCTATGCAACTCTTTGGCGGGTCCAATCAAACTCTGAATCCGTCGTTTGAATATGGGGGCACTGTCGGTGAAAAGTTTCGTTACTATGCCTTGAATAGTTTCATCACCACGAACCGCGGCCTGGAGCCACCGACGCTGGGTCATACGAACAATCACAATCAGAGTGAAAAGAACAATACCTATCTACGCGGCGATTACCAGCACGACAATCACAATAACTTCAGTTGGATCTTTCTCAATTCGGTGGCGAAGTACCAGATCCCGACGATCCCCAACCTCGTGTCTAACCCGGATGTGTTGGCGCTGCTCCCTGCCGGCTTCGCTCCGGGAGCCTCCCAGAATGTCGACCAGTTTCAGAAGGAAAATAATCAGTACTCGCAGGTGGTGTGGCGGCATGACGTGGATGCGGTGAACTTTTTCAACCTGGGGTTCTATTTCCGCAGAGGAGAGGCGGATTTTCATACTCCTGCGAACAATGCGTTGGCCTATGCCGACGATGTCAACAGCGCTCAAACGGCCAATCAGAAGCGAACGGCCTATACGGGAGGAGGACGGTTGGACCATACCTGGGTCGCGAACAGCCGGCATCTGGTGAAAACGGGGTTACAAATCGACTATACGAATGCAAACAACATGGCGCAGGTCTTCGCGTTCGACACCAGCGGCGGGGCTCCGGCGGGGCCGGTTCTCTCTTTGCAGAGCGCTAATCGGAATATCCAATGGCGGGAGGAGTTTTGGATTCAAGACCAATGGAGTCCACATGACCAGTGGACATTTAATCTGGGTGTGCGGGCCGACGTCATTCAGGGTTTCTACAACGAAGGGCAAGTGAGTCCCCGTCTCGGCGCCACGTACAAGCACAATCAATCGAACGTGTTCCATGCTTACTATGGCCGGCTGTTCACCCCGCCGAATGTCGAGCAGATCGCGTTCGTGAATCTCAATACACAGAACACCACGGCTGCCCCGGATGATCCGACCGGTTTTAGGCCGAGGGCGGAACGATCACATTATTTCGAAGTAGGAAGCCATCACGCAGTCAGCCAATATGCGACATTACAGCTCACGGCCTACTACAAGCTCGATCACTACATGTCGGACGCCGGCCAGTTCGGCGCCACCCCTATGCTCAACTACTTTGCGTTCCAGAACGGGTGGAAGCGGGGTATCGATGGAGCGTTGAAGGTGCAATTCACCGATAAGCTGACCGGGCGCGGCAATGTGGGCTGGGGGCAATGCAAAGGGTACGGGCTGCAGTCGGGGCACTATCTCCTCGACAACAAGGAGATCACCGACATCAATTCAAAGGGCGGGGTCTTTTGCGATCACTCGCAGTTCGTGACGAGTTCGGCCGTCGTGACGTATCGGCTTCTGGAACGGACACACGTCACCGCTCAGATGTTGTATGGGTATGGCTTACGCACGTCGGTTGACGACGATGCAAAAACGAACTCTTCTCATTCTCCGTCCTATACTGTGTACAATGCATCACTTACGCACGTGATCCCGTTACCCTGGGACAATCAAAAGATGCTGCTCGGCTTCGACATCATTAATCTACTCGATCAGCAGTACTTCTATAACACCGGGGAAGGGAGCATCGGTCTGGGAATTGCGCACGCGGGGGCGCCGAGATCGTATTTTTTCCGCGCGCAGTGGTTCTTTTAATCAGATGCCGAACAAGGTCACCAGCGGCGTTCTCGGTCGCCCATCTCCTTGCGACGTACCGCAAGGGTACGCCTCAGTCGCCGGACTCCCTGCGGCCTTGCTGGATGACCTTGTTGGGCATCTGATGGTATAAGAGCCCAGTCAGCGCGCAAAATATATAGTTGTTCATCAATGAGCCATCATCGTCTTCACACACTGTTAATTGGGTCTTTTTTGTACCTTGTCCCGGTCGCTGCATTTGCGGTGATCGGTGATGAAGCCACACATGAAACGGACCACCAGGAAGATGTGTTGGAGCTTCCTGAAGTCCACGTTCATGGCTTGCCGCTCAATAAAGACCAGCAGCTCGGGCCGGTCGCCAAATTGACTCCTTGGCCCGGCATTCCCTCCTCGCTCGACGGCAAGGATCTCGACGACTGGATGAAAGTCCGCATGATGGTCTCGAAAGATGCCAAAGTGACGGTCGTCGTTCTGGAGCCGTGCAAACACCGGGAACTCACCACCGCCGGCATGGCGGCGTTGAATAAATGGACCTTCGACCCTCAACTGAAAGGCGATGAGCCGGTTGACGGGGAACTCACGGTGCGCATCCATTTCCGCACACGCTGATATTGCAAAGAGCTGAAGGCTGAAGGC
>Ga0134127_10001689_pt1 | contig 16319 bp, 17 predicted proteins | sample KB31753_FD_96459 | JGI IMG/M metagenome (GOLD analysis project Ga0134127, IMG submission 96459) | Terrestrial soil microbial communities with excess Nitrogen fertilizer from Kellogg Biological Station, Michigan, USA - KB3-175-3 | ecosystem: Environmental > Terrestrial > Soil > Unclassified ...
CTACTGCGCGAGGCTTTCAGACAGACGGGTGGCAGGATAGCTTGCGATTGCTTCCGCTTCGGTATCGAACGTGTCGAACACCGAAACGAGCTTGGTGATTGACAGCAGGTCGTGGTTCCTGGTGCTCACGTTGAGCAGCTTGAGACGGCCGCCAGCCTTCGTGAGCGTGGTATGGCACGCGACCAGTTGCCCCAGTCCGCCGCTATCGATGTACGGCACGGCGGCCAGATTCACGATCACGCTCGTGCGCCGCTGGAATACGAGACTCTCGATCTTGTCCTTGAGCAGCTGTGCCCCTTCGTCGATTGTCAGCTTCCCGCTCAGGTCGAGGATGGTAACCGTGTCGACGACGCGTTCGGTGACTTCCATGGTACGTGCGACCGTACCATCGTGCCCGCGGCTGCACTGTGCCGAATGAAACACCCCGGCGCACACCGAGGCTGGCTGCGCGTTCGCTCGAAGAGATCCGTTCGACGAATGCGGTCAAAAACAAGAAACCGATCCGCGTTTGGCAATTCATTGACGAAATCGGAGCTGCCGCCATATAGAGGCACCGCGGCACGCATAGAATCCAAGATGAACCGATACGGCGTAGCGCAGAGATCCCAGAAAGGCAGCGAATTGAGATGCTCTCAAAGGGACGAGACGTCATCGTGATCGGCACGGCAGCAGGAGGGTTGGAAGCGCTCGATCAGTTGATTGGCCAATTGCGTGCGGACTTGCCGGCATCCATCGTCATCGTCCAGCACATGGATCCCGGCAACTCTGGCGAACCGCTGCTACGACGATTGGGCCGCCACCAGGCGTTTCATCCCAAGCTCGCCAAAGATGGCGAGCGTTTGAAACCGACGCACATCTACATCGCTCCGCCTCCCTGGACGGTTCTGAATGACAGCGCCGCCGAGAGAAACCCCTCCTTCATGTTGGCGTCCTGCAGATCGCGCCAAGCGTGATCGTCGAAGGTGACGCCCCCGATGAGCGTGGGCTTGTACACGATGAAGCGCTTCGTCGTGAGGACGACGCTATCGGGCGCCAAATTCACGACCGGCCTTTTCTGAACGGCGATGTAGCGGACTTCTTCGCCGCCTTGCTAATTGCGGAAGGGCTCCCGCTAAGGGTCGGAGTGGCGCGGTCGAAAACTGTTCTTCGCGGGTGCCGTTCGATCGTTCAATCTCGACGGTGGCGTGTTGCCTGACTTCTCGCATGATCACGCGGTCAGTCTGAGCCTGTCGCTCAAACTGGTTATCTGAGTGGAGCAGCACCGGTGAGGGTGCCTGACGAGCACGGCGCGGTGGCTGGCTCATGGAAGACCGTTCTTGCAGGGACCTCCACCGTATCCGAGCTGGAGGAAGCCACGCTGTTCGAGCTTGCACAGGTTCGCTCCGGTTCCACCCGAGAAGCGACGACGGTCAACCGAGCGGCACGTCCCCGCGCGGCGCAGGGCGAAGGTCAAGCTTGCCCCGTCCATCGGAAAGCCGTACTGTACGAGATGAGCGTTCTCCCACCATGTGTCACAGACGGGTGACTCGGGTTCTCACCATCAGGTGGTCAACATGAGCGGGACGATTCCCGATCCGCCGCGCGAAGAGCTTCTCAACCGGCGCAGCACCGACGAGAGCGTGCGCGAGCAGCATTCGAAATCCGACGAGCAGCTGCGGGAGGAGCGCGCAACAACCGACGAGAGCCTTCGTGACGAGCGCTCGACAACCGACGAGCTTCTCGACCCGCGCCGCGACGAACAGCGCGTGGGCGAGGTCGTCCGCGAAAGCCGCGCCGAAACCAGGCAGATCCTGCGAGACGTCCGCGCGGACTCCGACGTGCAGCTGGAAAAGCAGGCGGACAGACTGCCGGAGATGTCCGAAAAGCTCGAGCACGTCGCCGAGAGCCTGTCAAAAGCGGCGGCGAGCCTCACCCACGTCGCCGGAATCCTGCAGGAATCGAGCGTCGACCACCCGATCGTCGCCGAGGTCGCCGAAGGCCTGAAACGAACGCCCGAGTCCGCCACGCAACAACTGGCCGAGATCGCGGATGGGGTCGCGCACATCACCTCCACCCTGTCGGAGGAACGCCGGAACGCCGATCAGACCCTGCACGACGAACGGGAAGTCACCGACCGACTCATCGTACAGGAACTGAAGCAGGTCGAGAGCAAGCTGGGCGAGCAGCTTCGCGAAGAGCGGCAGGCGCTCCAGCAGGATCGTCAGACGACCGACGAGGATCTTGCGAACGAACGGCGGTTTACCGACGACGCCGTCGAACACGTCCAGGGGCTGCTGGCCGAGGAACGGCGGAACCACGCGCACACCGCACGCGGCGTCGCCACGCGCAACGAGTTTCTCAGCATCGTCAGCCACGACCTGCGCGGACCACTGACGACGATCTCGAGTGTCGCCGAGCTGATGGAGCAGCGGGCGCCGACCGACGAGACGGGGGAACGGATGCGCGCGTGGGCCGAGCGTGTGCGCCGTTCGGTGAACGTCATGGAACGGCTGATCAGCGATCTACTCGATTTCAGCAGCTTCGAAGACGGGCAGCTGCGGCTGGCCGCGGAGCGACTCGACATCCGCACGCTGATTCACAGCGCCATCGACGCGTTTCACGGCGTGGCGCTGGCGAAAGGGCTGTCGCTCGAGGCCGATCTTCCCGCCGATCCGATCATCACGAAACACGATCCCCATCGCATGCTTCAGGTGGTCTCGAATCTGTTGCACAATGCGATCAAGTTCACCGCTGAAGGCGGGTCGGTCCGCATCCGCGTGGCGCGCGCAGGGACGTTCTGCCGGATCTCAGTCTCGGATACCGGTGTCGGCATTCCGGACGGCGAGCTGACGGCAATCTTCGAGCGTTTTCGACAACTGAATCCGTCAGACCATATCGGGCTGGGGCTCGGGCTCTATATCTCGCAGTGGATTGTCGAGGCGCATGGCGGGCAAATCTGGGCCGAGAGCCAGGTCGGCGTCGGCACGACGTTCCATTTCACGCTGCCGGAGGAGCGACGGAGTTCCTGACCGGCCGCGCGGAGCGGGCTGACGCTCCTGCGCGAGACGCGCGTCACCGCGCCGCGGCAGTAGCCGGCATCCCTCCGGAACTGCGGCGCAGCCGCCTTGTGTATGTCCTCCCAGGCTGCCGGTGAAGAAGGCGCGCACCAGCAAGCCAGGGCCGCACTCTACCAGCCGAACCCCACGCCCACGCTCGCGCGCAGCCCCGAACGTTCGCCGGCACCCGGCTCGGGGTATCAGAGCACCTCGGGACGGATCGAGATCTTCGGTGTCACCCCGACCCGGACGCCGCCACCGACGAGTGGTGCGACGCCCTGCGGCCTGAATCGCCCTTTCCTGAATCGCCTCAGCGCAGTAGGGGCAGTTCTCCATCGGGTCCGGCTTTCACCGATCGGCCTCATGGGCGAGCGACAACCGCTCGCGGCCGTTGAAAGTGTACTACCTAGCCCCACGCGCGGGATCTCCGCACAATTCCGGCAACTCGTCGCCCACGGCACCCCGGACGACCCGCGCCTGGTGCTCATCGGGGTCGACATTCATGCGGCGGTATTCCTGGAAGCCGACAAGCCGCAGCCGGTGGTCCTGTATGAACTGGTGAAGGGCTGGCTGACCGGCACGAGCCGGAGCTCGGGAAGATGCACGCGCTCGAGCCTGGTCGATGAATCTGCACGGTATTGATTGCAATCAAACAGGGGCGCGAGCGCGCTCGCGTAGCATGACCCGCGCTCGATGCAACGGACCGATCAGTCTTACCTGCTCCACGATGTGACGAACCTTCTCACCGTCATGTCGGTGCTGGCCGAATCTCTTCGCCACCACGTCTCTGACGACCATCAGGGCAGTGCGAGTCTCAGCCAGCTCGAACGGACGATAGATAGAGCCAAGGCGATTGCGCTCCGCGTCGTCATGGACAGGACCTCGGCCGACAATCGTGCGACCGACGTCAACGAATTCATCGACCAGATGGCGCCGACATTGGTCCAGATCGTGGGGCCGCGGATAGACCTCGTCATTCGAACGGACGGACCGGCCGGCAAGGTCTCGGCGGGCCCGGACCAAATCGAACGCATTCTCCTCAACCTGGTATTGAATGCATCCGCAGCGACGCCGGCCGGCGGACGAATCACCGTCGAGACAGCCGTGTCCGACTACGTGAGAGATGCCGGCCTGGACGGCAAGGCGCCGCCGCGCCATTATCTTCGTCTGACCGTACGGGACAACGGCTCCGGCATCCCACCCGACCTGCAGCCGTTCATCTTCGAACCCTTCTTTACGACGAGACCGGTCGCCGCCGGCCTCGGTTTGAACTCCGTCCAGCGGACCGTGCTACAGCTCAAGGGACGGCTGTACGTGGAGAGTGAGGACGGCATCGGGACATCGGTGCACGTCGATCTGCCTGTCCATCAGACGTGGAACTCAATCGGCTGATAGACGGTCAGTGCACGCCTTGGAGACGATCCTGGTACGGTGACTCTCGGCGAGGAAGCGTAAACGAGACTGTGGTGCCCGCGTGCTCGCGGCTGTCTATCCAGATGCGGCCGTCGTGCCCCTCGACAATACCCTGTGCGATGAACAACCGACGCCTCTTCGACCAACGATGCGAGCGGTGTCGGTCCCGCTGACAGGGAGAGTTTTCCGGCCTGGATCGAAGCGAGGTCGAGTAAGTCGTTGACGAGGTCCTTCATGCTCCGGGCGGTCCGCGCGATGACCATGAGCGGTTTCCCGAATGCCGTGTCCTGCAGGTTCGCGGTGCGCAGCACCAATTCGCTGGCAATGGCGACGACATTCACCTGGCTCCGCAAATCATGGGATACGCTGGCCAGAACCTGTTCCGGCACATGCACGGCGCGGCGAGCTTCGGCGTAGAGGCCGAGATATGGTCACGCTCATCGCTTGTACTCCTTCAGCGAGAGCGCGCTTTTCTGGTCGAGCCAGTCTAGCAGCTCCTGCGATCGCACGAGCACGCGTCGACGCACGCGGACGATGCCAGGCAGCTGTCGTCGTTCGACCATCGCCTACACGGCACGACGCGTGCGCTGTTCACTTCGCACCGTTCGCGTGCGGTATAGATCGTGTCGCGGCTGACGCCGCGTACTCCGCATCTTCCGCTACTGGCTTGCCTGAAGACAGTACCGCCGGTCGCAGGGGGTGGCGGCGTGTGGCTCGGATGGACTTGATCAGAAAGGATGAAGTGGCCGGCCTTTCAAGCGGTCGCCGATACTTGATCGCGAGGAGGCTGTGGACGGCACTGGGGTGGGGCGCGCAGGATGGGGCCCGCGCATCACTGCCCCATCTTCCCAAGCCGGACGTCCGTCGATCCGATCGACATCGTGTAGAGACTGCCGTCGTCGGTGATGGTCCAGTCGCCCTTGCGCACCGCGTTGATCCCTTGCGAGAACAACCGACGCGTTAGCACGCCGTCGGGCGCGGGCAGCAGGTGGTAGAGCGCGAGGTGCCTGACGTTCGCGTCATTGGCGATCCTGGCCGCCTGCTCCGGCGTGATGTGGTAGTCCTCGATGTCGTGCATGATCGCGGCGACGCTGGACCGTCCGGCGCGGCTCGCCGAGTCGCCCATCATGCGCGTCATGTTCTCCGCAATCGCTTCCGAAACGAGGAGATCTGCATTCCGCGACGCGTCGACGAGCGGCCGGTGATATCGCAGATCGCCGCTGATGACGACCGACCGTCCTTTGTAGTCGAACCGATAGGCGTACGCCGGCTCGATGGGCGCGTGGTTCACCTCGATCGCGATCACCTTTAACGAACCGTCCTCGAAGACCAGCCCGGTGCGGTCCTTCTGCGGCGTTGGCGCCCCGTCCAGACCGACCGTCACGGGCACCATCGGCCACGCCGACGATGGCATCACGGCTTCTCCATGGTGCGTCGTCCGGTAGCCCTGATCGAGCTGGTAGGCAGCGTTGAAGCCCTCGACGACGCGGTCCACACCCGGTCCGCCGTAGACCTTCATCGGCTCGCGACGGCCACCGGCCCAGGCCTGGAGATTCAGCTCGCCGAGATCGCCGATGTGATCCGAGTGGAAGTGCGTGAGCAGAACGCCGCCGATCCGCGATAGCGGAATGCCCCAGCGGACCAGGTTCTCGGCCGACTCGGGGCCGGCGTCGACCACGTAGAACTTTCCGGCGGCGAAGACGGCAACACACGCCTTGGCCCGGCCGGCGCTGGCCAACGGTGCCGATGATCCGCAGACAGCCACGCGCAATGCATCGTCCTCGAACATCGACGTGTCGAGCGGCGCCTGCTTCTGCGCGCCGGCGGCGAAAATCCGCGCCGTCAGTGACGGCGACAGCAGCGCGGCCACTCCGCCGACGACAATAGAGACCGCGGCGACGGCGAATGCGAGCGCTGCGCGCGTGTGATGCGGCCGGGCCGGCGCGGCTGCCGCCGGGCTGCCGACGCCACGCGCGAAGCCGAGAAGCACGGCGATGAGACCAAGCTCGATCGCCATCTCGACCACGTCGGGACCAATCCCGCTGTCGATCCAGCCGAGGGCGCGTCCGGTGGCGACGCCAGTGAGCATCGCGGCCGCCGACAGGATCCACGGACGGCTCTTCGTCCATGCGGCCGCGGCGCAGAGCAGGCCCATGCCCGCGAAGAGTCCGCCGAAGTCCGACCGTAGCATCGCGGTGCCGGCCTCGCCAAGACTCGTCACGCCGACCAGCCGTGCGGCTGCATCCGGCGCGAGCCAAATGCCGATCGCCATTCCTCCGAAGCCCACGCTGGCAATCGACACAGCGGTGCGCGCAAGACCTGTTCGGGTCATGACCGAACTTCCTTTCGTGAATCGCGGCGAGCCTCATGCCCGCAGCGTCGCGCTGCCATCAGGCAAGGTCCGGGCCGCTTCGGACCTGGCGAAAAATGCGGAAAATTTCCGCCAACGTGCCACCACGCGTGAAGGCGCCCACAGGTTGACCCGATCGGGACACTTCGCGGATATCATGCGCAGCCAGCCATGCGCGACGTCCCGACGGCGCCTCCCGGCCCCCCGCCGTTTCCAGACATGGTGTGGATCCCCGGCGGCACGTTCCGGATGGGATCCGACAAGCACTATCCGGAAGAACGGCCGGTGCACCGGGTGCGCGTCGACGGCTTCTGGATGGATCGCTATCCGGTGACCAACGCGCGGTTCGCACGCTTCGCCGATGCCACCGACATGAGAACGTTCGCCGAGCTGCCACCCGATCCCGCCAGCTATCCCGGGGCGCTGCGTTCGCGTGGGGACACGACTTCCTGCCCGGTGATCGCCACATGGCCAACACGTGGCAGGGAGACTTTCCGTGGCAACACCGCTGCCGGGACGGCTAGGAGCGTACCTCGCCGGTCGGCAGCTTTCCGCCCAACGGCTACGGCCTTTACGACGCGATTGGCAACGTGTGGGAATGGACCACCGACTGGTACCGCGCCTCTCATCCGCGCGACCAGATCAAGGCGTGTTGTATCCCGAACAATCCGCCCGGGCCGCGAGTGGAGGACAGCTTCGATCCGGCGGCGCCGCAGATGCGAATCCCGCGAAAGGCACTGAAGGGGCGGCTCACACCTGTGCGCGCCCAACTACTGCCGGCGCTACCGGCCTGCGGCTCGCTATCCTCAGCCGGTCGATACCTCGACCTCGCACAGTGGGTTTCGCTGCATCGTCCGCGCGGCGCTCATGCCGTGACGAGCGAGACGACCTTCCGCACCGGATGAGGGTCGGCATCGAACCAGCCGGCACGCTGGTATGGCTGCACGACGACAAAGCCTGAGCCTTCGAAGTACATCTGAACCGGCTGGCGCCCGCCATGACCGAAGGCCGAACGCCAGCTCACGTCGATTCTGAGCGCCGGCGTCAGGCCCGCCGACCACGCGACCGTCGCGTGCGGATCAGTGCTCACCGGATTTTCCGGTGACACGTCGAGCGTGATCGGTTGGCCGTGCTGCAGCAACGCGAGGGAACCGTGTCCCGAGAAACGGAACACGCAGAGTCCGCCGGAGGCGACGCCGGCGCCGTGCGCCACCAGGCCGGGCTCGACCTCGAGGCTCGACTCGAACGCCAGGACGTCGCTGCTCGAGACAATGATCGGCTCTCCGGCCAACTGCACCACGCCGACGTGCGCGCCGTGGTGGCCGCAATAGAGGCGGCCCTTGCCGGTCACGCAGACCAGCGGCTCGGCTTCGCGCAGTAGCGCGCCGGTCGCCGAGGCCGCGCCGATCGTCGGCAGCCGTTCGAACGCCAGGGCGCCGCGGTAGGCGATGGCAGCGCCTGGTTTCATCAAGACGCTGCCATCCAGATCGATCCTGAGCGTGCGCTCGGTCTCGTTGCCAAACGCTCGGGCTCCACGCCCAATCACGAGCGCCACTTTACTGCTTCCCCGGAATCTTGACGCCGCCCACGGGAATCGTGTTGGTGATGAGCAGCGTGTTGCCCTGGGTCTTCATCCGCGCACCCTGCTCGAACAGGTAGCGCACGTTGACCAGCGACAGCAGGCGCGTTTTCGTGGCGATGGGAACGGTGACATCGGGACCGACAGCCCAGACGCGATGTTCCGGCACGCTGGCAAACTGCGGCACCGACAGGCCGAAGTCGTCGCGCGTCACCTTCCACTGCGCGTAGTAGGCGACACCGAGACTGGCCGCCCCGTGGAGGAACGACTTGCCAGCACCACCCTCCAGCGTGAGCAGGTCGCCCGCCGTCACGTCGTCGACCGTGATCCGATGGACGCGGATTTCGCCATCCTTGGCGCCGTGCGTCTCCCAGTAGGCCATCGTCGCCACGCTGATCGAGCGCGCCGGGTCGACGAAGATCGTGCCGCCGCCCGACACTTCGTAGCTCCACATCCCCTTGCCCAGGTTGTCGCTGGCGCCGGCGGTGTAGCGACCGGTCGGCGCGAAGAAGGCGACGCCAACCGTCGCATCCGCACGGCGGGTATGCCAGCCCAGCTGCGCCGGCATCACGTAGAGATCGCTGAGGCCGTAGCTGGCGTCTTCCGAAAGCCCGAGTCCGGGCGCTTCGAGCGAACCTGCGGCGGTCGGAATGACCGCCATCATCCCGAAGTTCGCGCCGAGGATCTTCTTCGGCGTGACGTAGTAGAAGAGCGGGACCGCGGCGTTGATCGTCTGGCTGCCCTTCCCGCTCGGGTCGAGCGGCAGCGATCGGCCGTCGGCGCCCCTGAGCGACGACGTGTCGTAGCGGTAGTAGATGAATGATGCGTACAATCCCGGCGCCGGCTGCGAGCCGCTCAGAACACCCATGTCGCCGAGCAGGTTCTCGCCGTTCACCTGCGCCCGTGCCGGGGCGGCGCAGAGCGTCGCCGCCATGATGGTCAGACCTGCCAATGTCTTCAGTCTCATTGCTGTTTCACCTCGTGCATGACGTGGGTTGACGTTCGCGTTGACGTTGACTACCGCGCGGGCTCGGGCTCCGATTCCGGTTCCTCCTCGCCGCGCGCGAGGACGGACGATGGGCGATACATGACGGCCGTGGGCCATTCGATTTCGTCGGGGGTGGTGCCGTTGGCCTGCATCACCGCGGTCAGCCGCTCGTGCAGGCGCGAGCGCTGCGTGTTCGCCGCCGGCGTGCTGTTGGCCGCGTGCGCCAGATTGGTCGTCTCGAGCGGGTCGCGCGCCAGGTCGTACAGCTCGTACTCGACCGGCGCCGTGCCGAACGGGTCGTAGTAGACGGCGTACTTCCAGTCGCGTTCGGTGATGGCGCGGATGCAGGGCGCGCCGCTCACCGGAAACACGTCGTCTTCGTAGGTGAAGTGCAGGTGGTCCTGCACCTCGGCCGCCGGATTCGCAAGAATCGGGGTCAGGTCCTTCCCCTTGAAGTGGTACTGCGAGGCGTCGGGCGTGCCGGCGACGGCCGCCAGTGTCGGCACGATGTCGATCAGGCTGGCGAACGAGTCCGTCGTCTGCGGCTGCGGATACAGCCGGGGATTGGAGACGATGAGCGGCACGTTCAGCGTCTCGCGGTAGGCGTTGTAGAACTTCTGCCGCATGCGGCCGTGCGACAGCCCGAGCTCGCCGTGGTCGCTGGCGCGGATGATCAGCGTATCGCCGGTCAGTCCCTTGCGATCGAGCGCGTCGAGCACCTTGCCGACTTGCGCGTCCACCTGCTGGTTCAGGTAGGCATAGAAACGCGCGTAGGTCAGCTGACGCTCGCGCGTGAGCAGGTGTCCCGTGCCAGCGGCGAGCAGCTTCCGGAACGCGCTGTGGACGCTCGGCTTCGTCGCCAGGTCTTCGGCGACCGTCGGTGGCAGATCGATCGGCAAATCGCGGAAATCCTCCAGGCGGTAGCCGCCGCGGACGTAGGTCGGATCCCATTTGAGGCCGCGTACGCCACGGCCGGGATACTCCTGCACGTCGTGCGGGTTCACGAGCGCGACGATCAGGCAGAAGGGTTGATCGCCGTCATAGGTGTCGATGAAGTTGACGGCACTCTGGCGGAACATCGTGTCGAGCGACAGCCCGGTGTCCATCGCCGAGCCGCTGCCGTCGACGTAGCGCCCGTCGTTGTTGACCGAGCCGCCGCCCAGATCCGACAGGCTGAGCGGATCGCTCACGTCCGGCGGATTCCAGCCATGGAACCCGTAGCGATCGGCCAGATGCTTGACGTCGGCGTCCGACCAGGTGCGACGTCTCGTCCGCGGGTCGTAGGCGATCGGCCGCGTTACGTGCAGCTTCCCCTTCAGCACGACGTGGTAGCCCGCTGCAGCCATCACCGTCGCGAGATTGGGCAGGTCGCTCGAGAGGAACGCGGTCCGCCGCGCCGCGGTGTTCCCCGGATCGCTCAGGTTCACGAGGTTCTTCACGCCGTGCTGCGCCGGATAGAGCCCGGTCAGGAACGTGGCGCGGCTCGACGAGCACGCAGCCGTATTGCATTGCGCGTGCGTGAAGTGCAGGCCATTCGCCAGCAACCGGCGGCGGGCGGGCAGATTCGCCTCGGCCCACCCCTCCGGCCAGTGCATCACCTCGCGTTCCTGGTCGGTGATGATGATGACGACGTTCGGCTTCTTCGAGAGGTCGGTGAGCTTCATGATGCCCGCCGTCCTTCGCGCGCCTGCTTGGCGAGCACGCGCTGCATCATCAGGCGCGCCACCATCGGTCCTGCATTCTGGTTCTGCCCGGTGATCAGGTCGCCGTCGCAGACGAAATGGTTGGCGAAGAAGTCGCGCGCCGGATGATGCCGGCACTCGTAGAGCGCCCCCGCCTGGCGCAGCGCCGTCTCGGGATGGAGCGGCGTGATCTCGACGCCGAGCTGGTGAATCTGCCTGTCGCTCACCGCGGTCAGGCGCCGCCCTTTCACCAGCAGTTCGCCGTCCGGGGTCCGCGCCTTCAGCAGGCCGAGCGGACCGTGGCAGATCCCGCCGATGACCCGCCCCGCGATCCACGCGTCGCTGACCTTGCTCCCGAGGAGGTCGGACTGGCCGAGATCGAACGCGGCGCCCCAGCCGCCGGCGAAGTAGACGATGTCGTAGCCAGCGAAGTCCAGGCCGGCGATCGGAAGCGAGGCGGTCAGCTTTGCGCGGAAGTCGGCGTCGCCGAGCATCCGGTCGTCGTCCGGCGTGCGGATCAAATCCTTCATCGACAGCGGGTCGACCGGAATGACGCCGCCCGACACGCTGGCGACGTCGACCTGCATGCCGGCGTCGAGGAACACGTAGTACGGCACCGTCAGCTCGGAGCCGAAGACGCCGGTCGGGACGCCGATGTCGAGGACGCCGTGATTGGTGGCGATGCAGAGCGCCTTGAACCCGTGGAGGTCCAGCGTCACCGCGTCGGGGTCGTCGGGATGGACGCCGAACTGCTGAATGAGTTTGCGCGTGGCCAGCTTCGGTGCCGACGGCTGGCGGCTGAGTGTGCGGTCAGACATGATTCGTACTCGCTTTGTGTAAAGAGCTGTTGACGAGACTGGCCTTCTGCAGTCGCGCGTCCAGCGACTCGGCGGCGCGTTCCCACAGCGCCGGGTCGGTGGCGACGAGCGCCGCGATTTCGAGCGGCGTGAGATCCATGCCGCGCTCGGTGAGCCCGGTGAGCGTGCCCACGGGAGCGGCGAGAAACGCGGCGCGGAACTGTTCGTCGGTGATCAGTCGGCCGATGACGGTTTCCACGATTCGTTGTGCCAAGATGTTGTTCCGGCCGTCCCTTGGGCAATTCGAGGACCGGTCTCGCGCGCGTGCCGGCGGAACCGAGAAGGCGTTGACAGACCACGAGTTAGGGCAGACAGCAATGGCGGCGGGCGGTTCAGCCGGCGCGGCCGGCATCAGCGGATTGCCCCGATCGGGACACTTTGCACGGCCGGAAAGTTACCGTTGCGTGCGCACGGCTGTCCCGCCAGAATGGCAGCCCTGGCTGGTGCCGGCGCTGCATGATCGAGCTTCCACTCAGAATCGCCCTCGACCGCTTGACCGCGGCGGCGCAGGCCATCATTCCGGCGACGGCCATCGGTTTCAGCCGCAGCGTCGACGGCAATCGAACGTCGATCCTCTACGTCTACGGGCACGGTGTTGGCGGCTTCGACGTCGCGGCTGACGAGACCGCGGAGGCGCTCCGGCCCGAGACTGATCGCATCCAGCAGGCGCCGCGAGCGGTGCTCGAGGCGCATCGAGGGCGCGCCGCCGAAGCCTTTCTGCTCGATGTCCAGACGAAAGGCCTGGTCTCGCTTCGTCTCGCCGGCATTGAGCCCGCCACTCGCTTCTGGGTCGGGCTGGCGCAGGCCGACCCCCTGACGCTCGACCAGCTGCGACAGTTCGAAGAGCTGGCCGATGAAGCGGGGCGCGTGGTCACGGCTCCGCTCGCGGCCGACGCGCGCCTGCAACGGCTCGAACGGCTCGAGCAGGCGGCCGAGCTCATTCCCGCCCTGCTTCACGTGCTCGACGTCCGGGATGTGATCGATCGGCTGTCGGCGACAGCGAAGCGGGCGCTGCCGCACGACCTGCTGATCCTGAACCTGTTCTCCTCCGACCTCGCCACGGCGACGGTCTACGCGCGATCGGAACGGGGCCTCGAGCCGGGCCTGGTGATCCCGAACCGCTACCCGCCGTCGACGATCGACGCCTGGACGTTCGCCATCGTGGACGATCACCTGCAGCATCCGCTCGAGCGCAACGCCCCGTCGACGGCGCTGGGGATTCGCTCGTCGCTGCGTTTTCCGATCCGGCTCAACGGCCGGGTCGAAGCGGGCATTGCCTTTCTGTGCGCGACACCGCATGCGTATGCCGATGCCGACGTGCCGATTGGCTGGCGTCTGGCGGAGCACGTGGCATCGGCGCTGTCGCACTTCCGTCTGGCGGAGCAGCTGGCGGATCAAGCCAAGCGCACCGAGGAACTGCGCGCGCGCCAGACAAATCTCGAACTACTCGACGAGTTGTTGGCGACACTGACGGATTCGGGGGATCTACGCGACGTGTTCGGTCGCGTCTCGGCGATCGTGGCGAAAGTGGTGCCCCACGACGCCGCGGTGCTGATGGTGCGGCTGCCAGGCGGCCGACGGGCCAAGCTGTATGCTAGCAGCGGATTTCCCGCCGGTCTCCTGCCGGACATCGGCGACATTCCTGCCACGCTGCTCGAGCCGTCCTGGGAATTCGATATGACGGACGATCTGCGCCAGGCGGCGGAACCGGAAGCGGCCAGGGGCGTGGCGGCGGGATTCCAATCGCGCCTTCGCATAGCGATCCGCCTCGACGGCGCGTTCGCTGGAGCGCTCGTCTTTGCCTCGCGATCGCTGGCCACCTTCGCGGCGGCCGACATGCTCGCCGCCCGGCGGATTGCCGACCGTCTCGCCATCACGCTGGCGCGCGATCGCGAAGTCGCGGCTTCAAGGCGTGCGGACGAGGCCGCCGAGCGCGCCGCGCGCCTCGAAGCGCGCGTCGAGGCGCTGACCCAAGAGCTCGACGAGCGCACCGGCTACCGTCGCGTGATTGGCGAATCGGCAGCGTGGAAGCAGGTGCTGACGCAGGCGACGCAAGTCGCCGCCACCGATACCACCGCCTTGCTGCTCGGCGAGTCCGGCACCGGGAAGGAAGTCATCGCGCGCTTCATCCATCGCGCGTCGAAACGGAGCCGCGGACCGTTCATCGCGCTGAACTGCGCCGCGCTGCCGGAACAACTCCTCGAAGCTGAGCTCTTCGGTTACGAACGCGGCGCGTTCACCGGCGCCACGCAGAGCAAACCGGGACAGCTGGAACAGGCCGCAGGCGGCACGCTCTTTCTCGACGAAGTCGGCGAGATGAGCCTGCCGGCGCAGGCGAAGTTCCTCCGCGTGCTGCAGGAACGCGAGTTCCAGCGGCTGGGCGGCACACGGGTGCTGCGCACCGACGCACGTATCGTCGCGGCGACCAATCGTGATCTGCAGACAGCGATCGACGGGGCACAATTCCGCGAGGACTTGTTCTACCGCCTCAACGTCTTCGCCATCCGCCTGCCGCCGCTGCGCGACCGCCGCGACGACGTGCTGCCGCTGACGCAGGCGTTTCTGACCGAGTTCGGCCGTGCGTTCGCGCATGCGCCAGCGGGCGTCTCACGCGAAGCCCGCGAAATGCTGCTGGCCTACCACTGGCCGGGAAACATCCGCGAGTTGCGCAACATCCTCGAGCGCGCAGCGATTCTCTGCGATGGCGGGCTGATCACCCACGAGCATCTGGCGTTGCAACCGGCGCGCCCCGCACGTGCCGCCGCGGCCGCGTTTTCGGCTGCGACAACGTTCGTCACGCCGACGGAGCCAGCCGCCCTGCCGGCTGGCGATCTCCAGTCGGTCGAACGTGCAGTGATCGAAAAGGCGTTGGCCGACGCGCGTTTCAACAAGTCGAAGGCCGCCAAGGCGCTCGGACTGACCCGCCATCAGCTCTATATCCGCATGCGTCGCCACCATCTCGCCGAATGAAGCATCAGCTCGTCAGACGCGTGAACATGAGCGTCGCGATCTGAGTTCGAGAGTTCATGCCTCATCAGCGCTCGGCGGCGATTCGCTATCGACGATGGCCCGCCCGCCTGTTCAGCTGCTCTGGTTCCGATACCACGGCGACCGGATCTGCCGCGCGAAACGACTGGATTTGACGTCGTAGAACACATTCGGCGAGTAGGTGCATCTGCCATCGGTGGATACGGTAGGGACGGTTTGAATCGACATGCCGAGGCTAGAAGCGTAGAGTTGTGATGCTTTTCTGAGTCCTGCCCCCCTGGCCGAGCCAGCAGCTTGCAGCCCGCAGCCCTCACCAGAGCCAGAGGGGACGGCACGTGCCTGCGAAGATTCCGCTCAAACGACGGCGCTTACGTTTAGTCGTTCTCAACGACAGCGCAAAGGTTCTCAAGATGCTCTGCGACTGGTTACAGAGTCAGGGCCATCATTGCGATACCGCACTGCTTGCGGACATGCCCCACGCCCACGAGGAGGTGGGACGTTTCATCCTGAAGCATCGGCCTGATGTCGTCATCTACGACGTGGGGATGCCTTACACCAGCAGCTGGGATCTCTTGGAGGTGATCCGCGCGTCGTCGGCGCTTCAATCGCAGGCGTTTGTAATTACCACTCCAAACAAACGGAAGCTAGAAGCAGCGGTCGGACCAACGTCGGCCCTGGAAATTGCCGGTCGCGAGAGCGACCTTCGTCGTGTGTCCAAAGCAATCGATGCGGCGGGCGCAGCACCTCGAAGAGCGTGAGCTGATTCGTACGAATGGGTTACGCCAAAACCGCAACGACCTCGCCTCACCTGGTTTCCAACAATGCCTTCAGCGCTGCGAGATCCTTTCGATTCGCCCGCCGCATCGCCGCTGACATAAACGGCGCGACAATCCGCGAGAAGCCCGATGGTGTGCCGCGATTCGTGAGCGTCATCCGAGTTCCCGTTTCCGTCGAGTCCCACTCGTACGTGGTCTCCATCGGGAATGGACCGTCTGATGTGCGCATCACCAGTCGCTTGTGCGATACGTACTCGACCACCTGATAGACGTATTCGAGTCGCCGGCCCAGAAACTGCGCCACGAATGCGAATCGCGAACCGATCTGCATTGGACGCGGAGTCTGCCACTCGACGCTCTTGATGTTTACGTACCATCGCGGCGCGTTGTCCGGCTCGGAAGCGAACGCAGCGACTGTTGCGACCGGAGCCGCAATTATGACGTGCGTCGTAACGTCGACGTTCATCTAGCCCTCTCATAGTTCCCAGACGTCGACGAGGTACGCGTCTTGTCGAACTGCCGACGCCTTCGAGACCCCGACGTCGAGCAGCACCGCGACTTCCTTGTTGGACCGCCCCTCGGCGAGGAGCTGTAGCACTTCGCGTTCGCGGTCGGTCAGCAGGTGATACGTGTCGGTCAGCCCGCGGTCGC
>Ga0134127_10001690_pt1 | contig 16319 bp, 13 predicted proteins | sample KB31753_FD_96459 | JGI IMG/M metagenome (GOLD analysis project Ga0134127, IMG submission 96459) | Terrestrial soil microbial communities with excess Nitrogen fertilizer from Kellogg Biological Station, Michigan, USA - KB3-175-3 | ecosystem: Environmental > Terrestrial > Soil > Unclassified ...
CGCGCTCGGCGAGGTGGGGCGCGAGGGCGTGGCCGTGGACACCATCGACGACGTGGCCGCGCTGTTCGACGGCATCGACCTGCAGCGCATCTCGGTGTCGATGACGATCAACCCCACCGCCTGGATCCTGCTTGCCATGTACATCGCCGTCGCCCAGCAGCGCGGCGACGACCTGAACGCGCTCTCGGGGACCGTGCAGGCCGACATCCTGAAGGAGTACATCGCCCAGAAGGAGTGGATCTTCCCGATCCGCCCCTCGATGCGGGTGATGCGCGACATGATCGTGTGGAGCGCGCGGAACCTCGCCCGCTACAACCCGATCAACATCAGCGGCTATCACATCTCGGAGGCGGGAGCGACCTCGGTGCAGGAGCTCGCCTTCACGATGGCGAACGCGATCGCCTACGTGGAGGAGGTGACGCGCGCGGGGGTACCCGTCGACGAGTTCGCCCCCCGGCTCGCCTTCTACTTCGTGGCCCAGGCCGACTTCTTCGAGGAGGTCGCCAAGTTCCGCGCGGCCCGCCGCATCTACGCCCGGCTCATGAAGGAGCGCTTCGGGGCCACGAAGGCGGAGTCCATGCGCCTGCGCTTCCACTGCCAGACCGCGGCGGCCACCCTCACCAAGGCGCAGCCGCTCAACAACATCATCCGCACCGCGTTCCAGGCGCTCTCCGCGGTGCTGGGCGGGGCCCAGTCGCTGCACACCAACGGCATGGACGAGGCCTACGCGATCCCCTCCGAGGAGGCGATGAAGGTCGCCCTCCGCACCCAGCAGGTCATCGCGCTGGAGACGCGCGTGCCCCAGGTGGTCGATCCGCTCGGCGGGTCCTACTACGTCGAGGCCCTGACCAACCGCGTCGAGGCCGAGGTGCTGCGCATCCTGGCCAAGGTGGACGCGATGGGCGGCACCATCAAGGCCATCGAGGAGGGCTTCTTCCAGCACGAGATCGCCGATTCCGCCTACGACTTCGCCCGGCGCAAGGCCGCGGGCGAGCAGCCGGTGATCGGGGTCAACGTCATGGTGGAGCCGTCCGAGCCGCCGCCGCTGCCCATCCACAAGGTCGACCCCGCGGTGGAGGCGCGCCAGATCGGCCGATTGAAGGACGTCCGCCGCCGCCGCGATCTGGCCCTGGTGGACCGGCTGATGGACCGGCTCGAGCGCGAGGCGCGCGAGCCCGCGACCAATATCATGCCGGTGACGATCGAGCTCGTGAAGGCGCGCGCCACGCTGGGCGAGATCGTGGCGCGGCTCCGCACCGTGTGGGGCGCCTACATCGAGCGGCCGGTATTCTGATGCCTCCCCGGTCCTTCCGCATCGAGGTCCCCGAGGCCACCCTCGCCGACCTGCGCGAGCGTCTGGCCCACGCGCGCTGGCCCGACCAGGCGCCGGGTGCGGAGTGGGCGTTCGGCACGAGCCTGGCCTATATGAAGGAGCTGGTCGCGTACTGGAGGGACCGCTACGACTGGCGCGCGAACGAGGCGCGGCTGAACAGCTTCCGCCAGTTCAAAGCACCGGTGGCCGGGATCGACGTGCACTTCATCCACGAGGAAGGGCGCGGGCCGAAGCCGCTCCCGCTGCTGCTCTCCCACGGCTGGCCCGGCTCGGTGTGGGAGTTTCACAAGATCCTGCCGATGCTGACCGACCCCGCGCGCTTCGGCGGCGATCCCGCCGACGCGTTCACGGTGATCGCGCCCTCGCTGCCCGGCTACGGCTTCTCGTTTGCGCCCGGCCAGGCGCGGTTCGGCGTGGCGGAGATCGCGGACGTCTTCGCGTCGCTCATGACCGACACCCTGGGCTACCGGCGCTTCGCCGCGCAGGGCGGCGACTGGGGCGGCTTCATCACCTCGAAGCTGGGCGCCGCGTATCCCGACCGCCTCGCCGCCATCCACGTGAACCTGCTGTCGCTCCGGCGCGACATCAAGCCGCCGGCCCAGCCCTCGCCGGAGGAGAAGCAGTACCTCGAGGATCTCGGCCGGTGGCAGCGCGAGGAGACCGGCTACCAGTGGATCCAGGGCACGCGGCCCCAGACCCTCGCCTTCGGCCTCAGCGACTCGCCGGTGGGGCTCGCGGCCTGGATCGTGGAGAAGTTCCGGACCTGGAGCGACTGCGGCGGCGACGTCGAGCGCCGCTTCACCAAGGACGAGCTCCTGACCAACGTGATGATCTACTGGGTCACCGGCAGCATCAACGCCTCCTTCTGGCCGTACTACGCGCGCTTCCACGCGCCGTGGCCCATCGCGGACGGCCAGCGCATCGAGGTCCCGACCGGTTACGCCGCCTTCCCCAAGGAGATCGTGCGGCCGCCGCGCTCGTGGGCCGAGCGCATGTACAACATTCGCCGCTGGACGGTGATGCCGGCGGGCGGCCACTTCGCGGCGATGGAGGAGCCGGTGGCCCTGGCGACGGAGCTGCGCGCCTTCTTCCGGGAGTACCGCTGACGCGCCCCCGGCGGCGGGCCACCACCGGCGTCCTGGCGGCCCTGCTGGCGGCAACCATCGGGCCCGTCGTGTGGTCGGTGGGCATCGAGCCCGGCTGGGTGGTCACGCGGGAGACGCGCGTGCCGATCGCGCGCTGGCCCGAGGATATCGGGCCGCTCCGTATCGCCGCGCTCGCCGATCTGCACACCGGGTCGCCCCACATCACGGTGGAGAAGGTCCGCGAGATCGTCACCTCGGTGAACGCGGAGCGGCCGGATCTGATCGTGCTGCTCGGCGATTACGTCATCCACGGGGTGGCCGGCGGCCGGTTCGTGCCCATCGAGGAGACCGCGGCGGCCCTGCGCGATCTCCATGCCCCGCTCGGCGTGTTCGCGGTGCTGGGCAATCACGACTGGTGGTACGACGGCCGCCGGTGCGCCCGCGCCCTCGAGGCCGTGGGCATCCGCGTCCTGGAAGACGCGTCGGCGGAGGTGACGGTGCGGGGCCACCCCCTCTGGATCGCAGGGGTGAGCGACGCGATGACGCGCGCGGCCGCGATCGGCCGCGCTCTCGCCCCGGTGCCGGAGGGCGCGCCGGTGATCGTGCTGACCCATAACCCCGACGTCTTTGTGCGCATGCCCCCACGCGTACTCCTCACCCTGGCCGGACACACGCACGGCGGCCAGGTGAACCTGCCCGTGCTGGGGCGACTCATCGTGCCGTCGCACTACGGGGAGCGCTACGCGATCGGACACGTCCGCGAGGAGGACCGCGACCTCTTCGTCTCGCCCGGGATCGGCACCAGCATCATCCCGGTGCGGTTCCGGGTGCCGCCGGAGATCTCGCTACTCACGGTGGGGCGGTGAGGGCGCTCACCCGGAGCCAGCGCACGCGCCTGCTCGCGAGCGGCGCGCCCGCCCTCGGCGTGGCCCTGGTGCTGGCGGCCGCCTGCCTGTGGGGGCTTCTCGCCGCCTCGCGCGCCCGGATCGGCGACCTGCTCTTCAGCACGCGCCCCGCCCAGTCGGCCCGCTCCACCGTCATCGTGGGCATCGACGAGAAGAGCTATCAGGCGCTGCTCGGGCGCCACGGCCCGCTCTCGGCCTGGCCCCGCACCCTGTACGCCGACGCGCTCGACGCCCTCGGGCCCGCCGCGCCGCGGGTCGTGGCCTTCGCGATCTTCTTCGACGCGCAGCGGCCCGAGGACGACGCGCTCGCCGAGGCGATGCGCCGGGCCGGCAACGTGATCGTGCCGGTGGTGGCCCAGGGCGCGAGGGCCTTCGATCCGCGGCCGGGGGTCGCCCAGGAGTTCGAGGCCTTCGTCCGCCCCGCCTCCACCCTGCGGAACGCGGCGGTGGACGAGGGGCTGGCCAACATCACCACCGGCCGGGACAGCGTGGTGCGGAGCCTGCCCCTCCTGCTGCGAGCCGGCGGCGACGAGCTGCCGAGCCTGGCCCTCACGATCGTGGCGCGCTTCACCCGGCGGCCGGTGGTCCTCGACGCGCCCGCCGAGACGGGCGTCGTCCACGCGGCGGGCCGCGCGATCCCGGTCGGCGAGCACGACACGATGCCGATCGATTTCCTCGGCCCGCCGTCCGAGCCGGGGGGCGGCGGGCCCTTCCCCATCCTCTCGTTCGTGGACGTGCTCGAGGGGCGCTTCGACCCCGCGCTGATCCGCGACCGCATCGTGCTCCTCGGCCCCACCATCCGGGGCGTGGACGAGCACGCCACCCCGACGACCGGCGACACGCGGATGTGGGGCGTGGAGATCCTGGGCAACGCGGTCGAGACCGTGCTCTACCAGCATTTCCTCGCGCCCGCAGGGCCGGCGGCGACCACGCTCCTGATCGGGCTGATGGCCCTGCTCGCGGCAGTGGTGGTGGCGGCGTGGCGGCCGCTGCCCGCCGGGCTGGCGGTGGCGGCAGGGCTCGCGGGGTACGGCACCGCGGCGGCCATGCTCTTCGAGCGCGGCGTCGTGCTCGACCTGATCTTCCCGCCCGCCGCGCTGCTGATCACCTTCGCGGCCGCGCTCTCCTCGCGCCTCGTGCTGGAGCAGAAGGAGCAGCGCGTCGTGCGGGACGCCATGGCCCGCTACCTCTCGCCCGCGGTGAGCCAGTGGGTGCTCGCCGATCCGGACCGCCTGCGGCTCGGCGGCGAGACGCGGGAGATGACGGTGCTCTTCAGCGACCTCCGCCAGTTCACCACCCTCGCCCACGCGCTCCCTCCGGCCACGCTGGTGGCCGTGCTGAACATCTACCGCACTGCGATGGCGGACGTGGTCTTCCGTCACGACGGCGTGCTCGCCCAGTACGCGGGCGACGCCATCGAGGCCTTCTGGAACGCCCCCATGGACCAGGCGGACCACGCGCGGCGCGCCTGCCTGACCGCGCTCGATATGGTCGCGGCGCTCGCCACGCTGCGTCCGCAGTTCGAGGCCCGGGGCTGGACCCATCTCGATCTCGGCGTGGGGATCAATACCGGGGAGATGGTGGTGGGCAACATGGGCTCGAAGGACCGCCTGATCTACACCGCGGTCGGGGATCCGGTGAACGTGGCCGCGCGGATCGAGGGGCTCTCCAAGGAGTACGGGGTGCGGATCGTGGTGGGCGAGGCCACCGTCGCGGCAGAGCCACACGCCGTCGTCTACCGCTTCCTCGACCGGGTGGTGGTCAAGGGCCGCGCCGAGCCGGTCACCTGCTACGAGGTGCTGGCGCGCGCGGGCGCGCTCGAGCCCGCGGCCCTGCGCCGTCTCGGCCGCTACCACGAGGCGATCGCCCTCTATCGCGCGCGAAGCTGGGCCGAGGCGCTGCGCCTCCTCGACGAGCTCGCGGCCGAGGCGCCCGACGACGGACCGATCGCCCTCTACCGGCGGCGCGCACGGACGCTGCTCGCGGATCCGCCACCCGAGGGCTGGGACGGGGTCTTCGTCGCGGAGTCGAAGTAGCCTCGTGTATCATCTCGCCCCATGAAGCTCGGATTCGCGCTGCCCACCGCCGGCGACTGGGCCACCCCGGAGAACCAGATCCGAGTGGCGCGCGAGGCGGAAGCGCTCGGCTACCACTCGCTCTGGGTCTTCCAGCGCCTGCTCTACGCGCTCGAGCCGAAGAACGAGTACCCGCCGGTGCCGGGCAAGGTGTGGCCGAAGCCCTTCGAGCGCGTCTTCGATCCGATCGTGACGCTCGCCTACGTGGCCGCGGCCACCCGGCGCATCCGCCTCGGCACCAGCGTGCTGATCATGCCGTTCTACCAGCCGGTGGTCCTCGCCAAGCAGCTCGCCACGCTGGATGTGCTCTCGGGCGGCCGCCTCGACGTGGGCCTCGGCCTGGGCTGGTCGCAGGACGAGTACGAGGCGGTCGGAGTGCCCTTCAAGCAGCGCGGCCGGCGCGCCGACGAGTTCCTGCGCTGTCTCGACGCGATCTGGACCCAGGACGTCATCGAGTTCCACGGCGAGTTCTACAACGTGCCGCGCTCCCGCGTGGAGCCGAAGCCGGTCCAGAAGCCGCGCCCGCCCATCACGATCGGCGGCTACGGCTCCACCGTGGTCAAGCGCGCGGTCGAGCTGGGGGACGGCTTCAACGGGGGCAATGTGCCGATGGCGAGCGTGGCGCCGCTCGTCCGGGAAGTGAAGGATGCGGCGGCCGCGCTCGGCAAGGACCCGGCCGGGCTCCACATCGTCTGCCGCGGTACCTACCACGTCCACGACAACACGCAGGGCAAGGGCCGCCGACCGCTCTGGGGCACGCTGGATGAGATCCGCGAGGACATCGGGCGCTACGCGGAGGCCGGCCTCACCGAGCTCTTCCTCGAGGGCAACTTCACGCCCGGCGGCCCCTCGCTCGAGCGGTCGCTCGAGGTGATGGCGCGCCTGGCTCCCGGCCGCTAGTCCTCCTCCACAGTTTGTAGGACCCGCCTCCGAACCCTCCGAGCTTGAAGCCCGCCGGGCCTGTCGTCCGGGGCTCGTCCGGGCACGAGCTCCACACCGCCCTCGCTTGTTTCACCAAATATTTCAATATCTTGTCTGACACGATCGGTACCTTCCACGACCGCAGTTTCGCGCCTGGCATCCGAGTTGCCCTTGTAGGGGTCGAGTGCAGCAAGCAGGGGGCCGCGGAGAGCGGCCGCGATACTTAAAAAATCATACGGAGGAACGGACAATGAACCGCACCGCTCGCGTGGCCCTGATCGTAGGTGGACTTGCTCTCGGCATGGCAGCTCCCGCGTTTGCTCAGACCGCGACGGCCAACCTCGGCGTGAGCGCCACGGTGGCCAAGAACTGCAGCATCACCACCACCGCGGTGGCCTTCGGCGCCTACGATCCGATCGTGGCCAACGCCGCCGCGCCGCTGGACGGTACCGGCTCGGTGGTCGTCACCTGCACCAAGGGCGCGGGGACGCGTATCGACCTCGGGCTGGGCGCCAACGCGACGGGCACGACCCGGCGGATGACGGGCGGCGGCGACTTCCTCACCTACGAGCTCTACACGACCGTTGCCCGCACCACGGTGTGGGGCACGGGCGCGGTGGCCGGTCTCACGATCCCGGTGGCTCCCAGCCGGGCGGCCCGCACCTTCACGGTCTTCGGGCGTGTGCCCGGCGCGCAGGACGTGACGGCGGCTTCCTACGCCGACACGGTGGTCGCCACCATCAACTTCTAGCCCGAGCCTCCGAGGCTCTGGCTTTCGCAGCCTTCGAGAGCGCCGGCCGGCCGACCAGGCCCCGGCGCTCTCGCTCTCTCTTCGCTCGGGGCGACGGACGTCCCGGGATCCAAGGTCGCGCGGTCCCGGAATCGGCCGGGCGCCCGCCGTCGGCAATTGCACCTGATTTCCCTGTCTTCCTGATATGTTGTGCCTGCAAATGAGCATCGGAGATCCGTTCTCGAGCGCCTCGAACCGCACCGCTCGCGTGGCCCTGATCGTAGGGGGACTTGCTCTCGGCATGGCAGCGCCCGCGTTCGCCCAGACCGCGACCGGCACCCTCGGGGTGAGCGCCACGGTGGCCAAGAACTGCAGCATCACGACCACCGCGGTCGCTTTCGGCGCCTACGACCCGGTCGTGACCAACGCCACCGCCCCGCTGGACGGCACCGGCTCGGTGGTCGTGACCTGCACCAAGGGCGCGGGTACGCGCATCGATCTGGGCCTGGGCGCCAACGTCAGCGGCGCGACCCGGCGCATGGCGGGCGGTACGTATTTCCTGACCTACGAGCTCTACCAGAACACCGGCCGGACCACGGTGTGGGGCACGGGCGCGGCGGCCGGTCTCACCATCGCGGTGGCCCCCAGCCGGGCGGCCCGCACCTTCACGGTCTTCGGGCGTGTCGCGGCTGGCCAGGATGTGGCCGCGGCCTCGTATAATGACACGGTGGTCGCGACCATCAACTTCTAGGACGTGACGGACTAACGCCCGAGTGCAACGTGGACGAGCCGCGACGATACGCAGAGCGCCGGTGGGCCGGCTGGCCTCGGCGCTCTTGCTGTTGCTGTGCGGCGCGCTCCTGGGCCCAGGGCCGGCCCGCGCCGCCGACTTCACGGTCAACCCGATCCAGATCTTCCTGACCGGTCAGACGCAGAGCGCGATCCTGACCGTGCAGAACACGAGCACGGACCCGCTCCGCTTCCAGCTCAACGCCTTCGCGTGGGCCCAGGACCCGGCCGGACAGATGCTCCTGACTCCCACCACCGAGATCATCTTCTTCCCGCGCCTGCTCACCCTTGCGCCGGGCGAGCAGCGCATCGTCCGGGTGGGCACCTCCGTGCCCGCGGGCCCGATCGAGCGCACCTACCGCATCTTCGTGGAGGAGCTGCCGCCGCCGGCCCAGCAGGCCGCGCCGGCCGGCCAGGTGCGCGTGCTGGCCCGCATGGGGATCCCGATCTTCGTCGAGGCGCGCGCGGCGCGCGCCGAGCTGCGCATGATCCCGCCCGCTCAGCAGCCGGGACGGCTCGTGTTCGGCCTGCGCAATACCGGAACCAAGCACGCGATCCCCCAGACGATCCGCGTGCGCGCCCACGGTGCGGGGGGCGAGACCCTGTGGGAGGGCGAGCAGGAGGGCTGGTACGTCCTGGCCGGTGAGCAGCGCGTCTACGAGATGCCGTTCCCCCGCGAAGAGTGCGTCAAGACCAAGTCCGTCGCGGTCGAGGTCAAGACGGGCGAGCAGATCCTGACGGAGCGGCTCGACATCGCCGCGGCCGCCTGTGGGCCATGACCGGCCGCCGCCGGTCGGGGCATCCCTCCCGCATCCGTATTCCCTCCGCGGCCCTCTACTCTTCGTCCTCGCGCTTCTCGCGCTGAGCCGGGCGGCGAGCGCCCAGCCGGGCGAGATGGAGCAGGCCATCCTGCAGTGGAGCGTCAACGGGGTCGAGCGCGGCGAGGTCGTCACCCAGCTCCGGAGCCCCGACGTCCTCGTGCGCGTGGCCGACCTCGAGCAGGCCGGGGTGCGCGGCTTCGCGGGCCGCCGGGAGACGGTGGCGGGCGTGGCCTACGTCTCGCTCGCCTCGCTGGCTCCCGCGGTCACCTTCGAGATGGACGAGCGGGCGCTCACTCTCCGGCTGACCGCCACCCCGGGGCTCCTGGCCACGACGGTGCAGGACTTCCTGCAGAGCCGGCCCTCCGGGCTGATCTACACCACCGACACCACCGCCTTCCTCAATTCCTCGGTGAGCGGCATCGACTTCGAGCGCTACACGTGGACCGGCGAGGGCGGGCTCAGCATCCGCAACACCCTGCTCTACGGCACCGCCTTCCGGGACGAGCTCGGCGTCTTCTCGCGCGGGCTCACGAACTTCACGGTGGACGACCGCGCGCGGCTCGTCCGCTACCTGGTCGGCGACCGCTTCGATTCGACCGGCCCGCTGGGCGGCGGCGCGCTCCTCGGAGGTTTCAGCGTCTCCCGCGAGTTCTCACTCGATCCGTACTTCGTGCGCTTCCCCACCGTCGGTCTCTCCGGCGCGGTGTTCACGCGCTCCACCGCCGAGGTGTACGTCAACGGTCAGCTGGTGCGCCGCGAGGTCCTGCCCCCCGGCCCGTTCGAGCTGCGCAACCTGCCCGCCTCGGTGGGCAGCGGCACCGCCGAGGTGATCCTGCGCGACGCCTTCGGCCGCCAGCAGGTGATCTCCTCGCCGTTCTACTTCACCTCCACCCTGCTACGCGCCGGCATCCAGGAGTGGAGCTACGACGCGGGATTCAAGCGGGACAGCCAGGCCACCGGGCTCGGCGAGTACGGCGCGTGGGCCGTGCTCGGGCGGCACCGCGTCGGCATCACCGACGATCTCTCGGTCGGCGGCCGCGTCGAGCTCGGCGCCGATCTCGCCTCGGGCGGGCCCATCATCACCACGCGGCTGCCGGTGGGCGAGATGGAGCTCTCGGTGGCGGGCAGCCGCCACGACACCCGGGAGGGCTGGGCCGCGTCGCTCGCCTACAGCTACGCCTCCCGGCCCTTCAGCGTGAGCTGGGCGCTGCGCGCGGTGAGCGACCACTACGTGACGACGAGCCTGCGGGCGCCCGAGGATCGCGCGCGGCTCGAGGCCACCGCCCTCGTGGGGTTCCCGATCACGACCGCCAGCACCGTGACGCTGCAGTACACCCACACCGACTTCCGGGACGCCGATCCCCAGGAGCGCGTGTCGGCCGCGGTGAGCGTGCGGCTCACGAGCCGCGCCAACCTCTTCGTGACCGCGAGCCACGCGCGCCAGCCCGGCGTGAAGCCGGAGACGACCGTGTTCACCGGGCTCACGTACTACCTGGGCGACAACACGACCGCGACCGCCTCGCACGAGGTGAGCCGTCATCAGCAGAGCTCGGCGCTCGAGGTGCAGCGCTCGCTGCCCCTGGGCGAAGGCTTCGGCTATCGGGCCCGCGCGGTGCGCGCCGAGCAGGATCAGCCCCAGGTGGACGGCCGCAGCGGGGGCAGCACGGTGGACTATCAGGGTCTGGCCCAGGGGCAGTATCAGGGCCGCTACGGCTTCTTCGAGGGATGGTACGAGCGCGTCGGCGACCGCAACTCGACGACCCTGACCGTCGCGGCGGGCGTCGTGGCCATCGGCGGCGGCGTGCATCTCACCCGGCCGGTGCAGGACGGCTTCGCGCTGGTTCACGTGCCGGGCGTGGCCGGCGTGCGCGGCTCGCTCAACAACCAGGAGGTCGGCCGCACCGATTCACGGGGCAAGCTGCTGATTCCGAACCTGCTCCCGTACTATGCGAACCGGCTGGGGATCAAGGACGAGGACATCCCGATCGAGTACAGCATCACCACCACCGAGCGGATGGTGGGCCCGCCGGTCAAGGGCGGCTCCGTCGTCACGTTCCCGGCGCGCCGCGTGCAGGCCTTCATCGGCGCGCTGGTTCTGGAGATCGAGGGCCGGACGGTGACCCCGGCCTACGGCCAGCTCACGGTCTCGGCGGAGGGAGAGACCTTCGAGTCCCCGATCGGCCGGGACGGCGAGTTCTATCTCGAGAACCTGCCGAGAGGCCGCCACGCCGCGGTGGTGGATCACAAGGAAGCGCTGTGCCGGTTCATGCTGGAGACACCGGTCTCCCCGGCCTCGCTGGTGGACCTGGGAACCGTGCGGTGTGCCGTTCGCTAAAGCTGAAGAGGACAACCCAAGGGGAACCGCGATGACAACGAGGAAGCTCTTCACGATGCTGCTGGCCGGAGTGGGCGGGCTGCTCGTCGCCGCGACCGCGGAGGCGGCGTGCACCATCAGCATCACGCCCGTCGCCTTCGGTACCTACAACGTCTTCTCCGGCTCGGCCGACGACGCGACCGGACAGATCACGTACCGGTGCACCGCGCCGCGACCGCCCCTCGTGCAGATCCATCTGGACAAGGGCGGCGCCCCGAGCTTCAACCCGCGCCAGATGCGGCGGAGCAGCGAGATCCTGAACTTCAACCTGTACCTGGATTCCACGCGGAGCACGATCTGGGGAGACGGCACCGGCGGCACGCAGGCGTACACCCTCGCCAATCCCCTGCCGAACCAGAACATCAATGTGATCGTGTACGGCCGGATCCCCCCCGGCCAGGATGTGAGCGCGGGAAGCTACACCGCCACGGTGACCGCCACCATCTTCTTCTGATCTATGGTGCCGTCACCATGATGGAGGTGCCGGGCCCATAGCAACCGCTCCAAACAGCGCTCCTCGAGGCGTCGTGCTGTCCTGGAAGTAGCCAAGAATGACTCTGAATTTCTCTTCGACGTTGGCGCCTCTCGTGGCACTCCCATTGCCCTACAGGGGTGAGCTGGCGCAGGATACAGCCGCGAAGCGGCGCAGAGGAGAACAAGGCAATGCGGGATCGCATCTGGCGGATCGCGATGCTGAACGGGGCGCTCCTGGCTGCCCTCGCGATGCCGGCCTGGGCTGGATCCGCGCAGGCGCCCCTCGCGGTCAGCGTCGTGGTGCCGGCCCGCTGCGCGGTCCGGATGGCCGGGACGATCGTGCCGGCTGAGTTGCCGACGGCGGGGGCCCGGGAAGCGGTGGCGATGCGCTGCACCAAGGGTGCCCTGCCCTCCGGCTCGGGCAGTGCCCTTGCCCGCGGGGCGATCGGCCCGCAGATAACCCGCACCCTCCTTCCGGCGACTTCGGTGGCTGCGCCCCAGCCCCTATCCGAAACCTCCCCGCTCGCGGCGGCCGAGACCAGCGGTCCCCGGATGGTGATCACGGTCAACTTCTAGCTCCTGTGACCGCGAGTGTCAGCCTCGTGTCAGGATCTGTGAACTCCCTCCCAATTCCCGCAGCCGGTTACGAGCAAAGCGCAGTTATTTCATCATGTTGTCTGGCCCTCCTGCAGTGCCCGTCATGTGTACGGCCCGGCACTGTTCTTGCTGCGACGGTGTGACATGGACGATAGCCTCCCGAGCATCCTCTGTGTGGACGACGACGTAGACGTCCTCGAGCTGCTCAAGGAATACTTTACCGAGCAGGGCTTCGTCGTCCTGACCGCCACCAACGGGGTCGAAGCCTTTCTCCAGGTGAAGCGGTGGCAGCCCAAGGCGGTCATCCTCGACCTCTTCATGCCCCGCCTCGGCGGGATCGGCGCGCTGGGCCGGATCAAGGCCCTCAACCCCGACGTCGTCGTGATCCTGGTCAGCGGCATGGGCAATGCGCTCGAGCTGGTCACCGAGGCCGGCCTGAGCGTGGCGGGCGCCTTCACCAAGCCGCTCAACCTGACGCAGCTCTCGGACACCCTGGCCCGATCGGGTGTGGTGGCCCCGGCGGCCCTGGTGGCCGCGGCGTCGAGCGGCGAGACCGCGCAGATCAGGCGGCCGGTGCGCGCGCGTGTGCTCGTGGTGGACGACGAGCTCGAGTTCCGCAAGGTCCTGGCCGAGTACCTCGAGGACCGCGGCTTCGACGTGATCGAGGCGCAGGACGGGGAGGAAGCGCTCCTCCGCGTGCCCGACTTCCATCCGCACATCGTGCTGATGGACGTGATGATGGCGGGCATGGGCGGCGTGGAGGCCCTGCGACGCATCAAGACCGCCGCCCCCGAGACCTGCGTGATCATGGTCACCGCGGTGGAAGACATCGATTCCGCGCGCGGCGCCCTGGCCCTCGGCGCGTCCGACTACGTGACCAAGCCGTTCAGCTTCCAGTATCTCGACTCGGTGCTCGAGGTCCACATGCTGATGGACCACATCGACCCGAAGTCGAGCTAGCCCGCCACTCCCTCCGCCGCTTCCTCGCCCGACCGCACGCAGTCCGCGATCCCGACCCCGCGGTAGGCTCCGCCCGCTAGCCGAAGGCCCGCGTGCTGCGCCACCGCCCGCTCGATGGCCTCGGCGCGGGCCATGTGGCCCACATGATACTGGGGCATCGCGTGCGGGTAGCGCGCGACGCGGGTGAAGAGCGGCGTCCCCGTCACGCCGAGCAGCTCGCCGAGCTGTGCGCGCGCGGTCTGCACCAGCGCCCCGTCGTCGGCATCCAGCGCCGACTCGTTCAGCGCGCCGCCGATGAACACGCGCAGGAGCACGTGGCCCTCCGGGGCGCGTCCCGCGTACTTCACGCTCGAGAAGCTGCCCGCGAAGACGGGCCGGCGCTCGATTTGCGGCACCACGAAGCCGAAGCCGTCGAGGGGATGGCCGATGTCGGCGCGGCGGTAGGCCAGCGTGACGGTGGCGGCCGACGCGTAGGGAATCCCCCCGAGCAGATGGGCGAGCGCCGGATCCACGTAGCGCAGCAGCCGCGCAGCCTGGTGCGCCTCGGGCGACAGGATGAGCGCGTCGGCGGTGAAGACCGCGCCGGCGGCGGTGGTGACGCGCCAGCCACCGCCGTCCCGCTCGACGGTGGCCGCGCGCTCCTTCAGGCGCACCGCCCCGGGCGGCAGCCGGGTGGCCAGCAGGCGAATCAGCTCTTCCATGCCCTCGGCGAAGGTCACGAAGAGCGACCAGCGCGCGCCGCTCGTCCCCGCGTGGAGCGCGGGGGCTCGGCGGGCGGCCCGCCAGAGAGCCAGGATGACGCTGCGCTCGCGCCGCTCCATCTCGAGGAACCGCGGCATGGTGGCGCCGAGGGAGAGCTCGTCGGGATCGGCGGTGTAGATGCCGCCGACCAGCGGCTGCGCGACGCGCTCGAGCGCCTCGCGGCCGAGCCGGCGCCGCACGAAGGCGCCGAGGCTCTCGTCGGGAGACCCGCCGCGCGGCAGCACCAGGTCGCACGCCATCCGGAGCTTGCCCGGCCACGAGAAGAGCGACGAGGCCAGGAAAGACCGGAGCTGGGTGGGGGCCAGGAGCTGGAAGCCGTCGGGCAGCGGATGGAGCCGCCCGCGAAGGGCCACGAAGACGCGCCGGAAGCGATTGTCGGTCCCGATCAGCCGGTCCTCCACGCCGAGCCGCCGGCACAGGGCGAGCGCCCACGGCTTCTCGGAGAGGAAGGAGTCGGGCCCGCACTCGACGAGAAAGCCGTCGCGCCGCTCGGTCTGGATGGTGCCGCCCAGGCGATCCGCGCCCTCGAGCAGGGTCAGCTCGAGCGGCCGGCCGCGCTCGCGCGCCAGCTCCACCGCCCGGTGGGCGGCCGCCAGCCCGGAGAGCCCGCCGCCGACGACCAGCAGCTTCACGACGCCGGCCCGCGCCGGACCAGATCGGCCAGCATCGCCACGAACGCGGGATGATCGTTCGCGGCGGCGGCGCGATGGAAGCCGATCCCGCAGGAACCCGCCACCGCCTTCGCCTCCACGTCGAGATCGTACAGCACCTCGACGTGATCGCAGACGAAGCCGACCGGGACGATCACCACGTCGCGCGCGCCGTCGCGCGCGAGCGCGCGGATGACGTCGGCGACATCCGGCTCGAGCCACGGATCGCGCGGAGAGCCGCTCCGGCTCTGGTAGGCCACCGACCACCCGGAGCGGCCGAGCGCGGCCGCGATGGTGCGCGCCGCCGTCTCGAGCTGCGCCGCGTAGGGCGAGCCCGCGGCCATCGACACCGGGACGCTGTGAGCGGTGAAGACCAGCCGCGCGTCGGCCCGGCGCGCCGGCTCGATCCCCGCGAGCGCGGCCCGCGCGCGGTCCGCCATCGACTCCACGAACTGAGGGTGCTCGCTCCACGGCGGCGCGTAGACGACCTCGGGCGAGTCGGGGCCGACCTTCTCGCGCGCGGCCGCCACGTCCTCCACGTAGCGCAACCACGAGGCCTCGGTCTGGAGCGACGACAGGATGATCCCGAGCGCGCGTCGGCAGCCCCGGTCCTTCATCTCGGCCAGGGTCTCGTGCAGGAACGGGTGCCAGTTCCGCATTCCGACCCACACCGGCACCGTCCGTCCTTCCGCGGCGAGGGCGGCGCGCAGGGCCTCGGCCTGGCGGCGGGTCAGGTCGTTGAGCGGAGACCGCCCGCCCATCAGGTCGTAGTGATGCGCGACCTCCTCGAGGCGCTCGGGCGGGATGCGGCGGCCCGCGGTGACGAGCTGCAGGAACGGGCGCACGTCCTCGGGGCGCTCCGGCCCGCCGAACGCGATGAGGAGGACCGCGTCGATCATCGCGCGGACAGCTCGTGGACGATGTCCACGAGGGCCTTCACGCGCTCGACCGGCGTGTCCTTGTGGATGCCGTGGCCCAGGTTGAACACGTGCCCCGGCCGTCCGGCCGCCGCGTCGAGGATCTCGCGCGCGGCGCGACGGATCGCCGGCACGTCGGCCAGCAGCACCGCGGGGTCCAGGTTGCCCTGCACGGCCACGTCGTGACCGAGGCGGGCCCACGTGGGCCCGAGCTCCACCCGCCAGTCGAGCCCGATCACGTCGCCCCCTGCTTCCTTCATGAGCGGCAGGAGCCCGCCCGTGCCCACCCCGAAGTGGATGACCGGCACGCCGGGCCGCAGCGCGCCGATCACGCGCCGGGAGTGCGGGAGCACGAAATCGCGGTAATCGGCGGGCGAGAGCGCCCCCACCCACGAGTCGAAGAGCTGCACCGCCTGGACGCCGGCCGCGACCTGCCCGTTGAGGTAGTCGGCGGTGATCTCGGCGAGCCGCGTCATCATCTCGGCCCACGCCTCCGGCTCCTGCCGCATGAACGTCTTGGTGAGGAGGAACTCGCGTGAGGGCCCGCCCTCGATCAGGTACGAGGCCAGCGTGAACGGCGCCCCCGCGAAGCCGATGAGGGGCACGCGGTCGGCGAGCGCCTTGCGCACCCGCCGGACCGTCTCGAACACGAAGCCGACCGCGTCCTCCACGTCCACCGCGGGGAGCGTCCGCGCCGCCGCCGCGCTGCGCACCGGGCGCTCGATGCGCGGGCCGTCGCCGCGGGTGAACTCGAGCCCGACCCCCAGCGGCTCGAGCACGAGCAGGATATCCGCGAAGAGGATCGCCGCGTCCACCCCGAGGCGCTCCACCGGCTGGAGCGTGACCTCCGCAGCCGCGTCCGGATTCTTGCACAGCTCGAGGAAGGCGAGGCGGGCCCGCACCGCGCGGTACTCCGGCATGTAACG
>Ga0134127_10001691_pt1 | contig 16317 bp, 6 predicted proteins | sample KB31753_FD_96459 | JGI IMG/M metagenome (GOLD analysis project Ga0134127, IMG submission 96459) | Terrestrial soil microbial communities with excess Nitrogen fertilizer from Kellogg Biological Station, Michigan, USA - KB3-175-3 | ecosystem: Environmental > Terrestrial > Soil > Unclassified ...
CGCCACGTTCGTGAAGAAATGACCTTGATCCACGGTGTTCGGATCGAGCTGAAACGGTACCCAGATCTCGGGCGGAGGTCCGATATCGCGGACGTCGAATTCGCGGGCGACGACGCCGACCACCGTGTACGGCTTGCCGGACAAAGTGACGCTCTTGCCGAGAACATTCGGATCGCTGTTCAGATGCTGCGTCCAGAAGTTGTAGCTGAGCACTACGGTGTAGCCCGCGTTCGGCAGGTCTTCTTCGGCCGTGAACCACCGACCCATGAGTAGCGGGGGCTGAAGCACGCCGAAATACTCCGCGCTGACTTGCGCTGCGCCAATGGACTCGAGCAACTCGCCCTGCCCGTAGTTCAACGCTTGGTTGCGGCCCGCAGCAACGGCCTCGAGCACGTCGGTCTGTGCGCGCCAGTGCATGTATTTCGCCGGAGACGATGCGGGTCCTCCGGCTACACCGTTGTTCGCATTCACGACCTGCACCAGCGTGTCGGGATCTGGAAACGGCACGGGCTTCAGAAGCACGGCGTTGACGACCGAGAAAATCGCGATGTTGACGCCGATGCCGAGCGTCAGCGCCGCCATCGCGGTCGCCGTGAACAGCTTGTTCTCCCGGAACAACCTCCAGGCGTGCTTGATGTCCTTGAGCACAGTCTCCATCGATCATTCCTCGCGTAATGCTTTCATTCGTAACGCAACGCCTCGAGCGGATGAATGCGGCTCGCGCGCCGCGCCGCGATCCACACGGCTGCGAACGCCGTCGCCGAGAGCACGGTCGGCACGCCGACGAAGACCATGACGTCGCGCGCCTGGACGCCGTAAAGCGCAGCCGCGAGGAACGTGGCCAGGAAGAATGCGGCGGCGACGCCGACGACGATGCCGACACCGACGAGCGTCATGCCCTGCCCCACGATGCTCCAGCGCACGCGGTCGGCCTGCGCGCCGAGCGCCATGCGGATGCCGATCTCCTGCGTGCGGTGCTGCACCGAGTACGCCATGAGGCCGTAGATGCCGATCGCGGCGAGCACGAGCGCGGAGCCGCCGAAGATCGTCATCAGCAGCATGTTCAACCGCTGGCGCGAGGTGCTGATCGAGACGATGTCGTCCATGCTCGAGATGTTCGTTACGGGGACCCCGGTCGTCTCGCGAATGACGTTCTCGATCTGGCCGACCAAGGTCCCCGAGGTTGCGTTCGTGCGCACGACCCAACCCATCGGGCCCGACACCATCATGTAGGCGTGCCATTCGTCCGGCATCTGCGCTTGCGGCAGGTAGATCATCGGTCCCGGATCCTGCGCGATGCTGCCGGCACGCACGTCGCCGACGATACCGATGATCTGGCGCACCGGCTCCTTCGCCCGCCTGGTATCGCCGGGGCCCATGCCGATCTTGACTTGATCCGCCAGCGGATCGCCGTCCGGCCAGACTTGCTTCGCCAGCGCCTGGCTGATGATCATGACCGGCGGGCTCGAGGCCGTGTCCGTCGCGTCGAAGGCGCGGCCGCGAATCATCGGGATCTCGAACGTATCGAAGTAGCCCGGCGTGGCCATGTGAATTCCGCTGGCGCCCGAGAACGGTCCTTCATTCGCGCGGCCGATGATGTTGAACGGCAAGCCGTAACCACCCTGCAACGGCACGCAGCACGTCATCGACGCGGCGGAGACGCCGGGGATTCGCCGGATGCGCTCGAGCGCGAGGCGCGCCGTCTCTTCGACGGCGGCGGTCGTTTGGAACCTCGGTCCCGTCAGTGACGTCCGCAGAACGAGCACGTTCTCAGTCGTGTAGCCGGGGTCGACGGCATTCAGCGAGAGCGACGTGCGAATCAGCAACGAGGCGCCCACGAGCAGCACGACGGCGAGGCTGACCTCGACGAGCACGAGCGTCGAGCGTGTCTTGTTTTGTCTGAAGCCGCTGCCCGAACGGCTGCTCGAGTCCTTGATGACGGCGTTCAAGTCGGCGCGCGAGGCGACGAGTGCCGGGATTAGCCCGAACAAAATGCCGGTCACGACCGACAGCACAACGGTGAACAAGACGACGCGCCAGTCCATCCCGAGCAGCGAACCGGCTTCACCGAGCCGCGGCAAGCCGGCCATGTTCACTTTCAGCAGCGCGCGCATGCCGAGATAGCCGGAAACGAGCCCGAGAGCGCCGCCTGCGAATGACAGCATCAGGCTTTCGGTCAGAAGCTGCCGCATGATGCGCCAGCGCCCGGCGCCGAGCGCGACGCGGACAGCCAGCTCACGGCGCCGGCCGGTTGCACGAACCAGCAGCAGGTTCGCGACGTTGGCGCACGCGATCAGCAGCACGAAGCCGACGGCACCGAGCGCGACGAGCAACGTCGGTCGCGCCTGGCGCACGAACGACTCCTGCAGCGTGATCACACCGAAGCCGGCGTTCTCCGGCATCGCGGCCACTGTGTAGCGCTCGCGAAAAGCCGCTGCCGACGCCACCACCTGCGCTTGTGCTTGCTCGAGCGAGATACCGGGCTTGAGTCGGCCGACCGCCATGAAGTAATGGCCTTGGTCCGCCGTGTTCGGATCGAGCTGGAATGGGATCCAAACCTCGGGCGCGCGGCCGAAATCGCGGACATCGAACTCGCGCCCGACGACGCCGACCACCGTGTACGGGTTGCCGGACAGCATGACGCTCTTGCCGAGCACGTTCGGATCGCTCGCCAATCGCTGCGTCCAGAAGTTGTAGCTCAAGACGACGGTCTGGCCCGCGTTCGGCAGCGCCTCCTCGGCCGTGAACCACCGGCCCATCGCGAGCGGCGGCCGGTACGCACCGAAGTACTCCGCGCCCGTTTGAATCGCAGCGATCGCCTCGGGCAGGTCGCCTTGCTCGAAATTCATCTCGATGTTGCGCACCGCGGCGACGCTCTCGAGCACTTCGGTCTGCGAGCGCCAGTGCATGTACTTGGCCGGCGACGCTGCGTTACCTCCGGCGGTGCCGTTGTTCGTGTTCACCAACTGCACGAGCGTGTCGGGGTCCGGAAACGGAATGGGCTTCAGGAGCACGGCGTTGACGACGGAGAAGATCGCGATGTTGACGCCGATGCCGAGCGTCAACGCCGCGAGCGCCGTCGCCGTGAACAGGCTGTTCTCGCGGAACATTCGCCAGGCGTGCTTGATGTCGTTCCACGAGGTTTCCATCCGTTCATTCCTCGCGTAACGCGCGCATCGGGTCGATGCGGGCCGCGCGACGCGCGGGCAGCCAGCTCGCGACGAGCGCGCAGGCAAGCATCACGAGCGGGCCCGCGACGAGCGCAATCGGGTCCGCGAAGCTCACGTAGCCGAGAAACGACTCGACGGCGCGGCCCGCAGCAATCGAGAGCGCGAGACCGATCACGAGCCCGATCGCGACGACTCTCATGCTTCCCGCGAGCACCATGCGCACGACGGCGCGGCGCCCGGCGCCGAGCGCCATGCGAATGCCGATCTCGCGCGTGCGCCGGCTCACGGCATAGGCCACGATGCCGTACAGACCCACGGCCGCGAGCAGCAACGCGAGCGCGGCGCACCCGCCGAGCAGCGTCGCGGCGATGCGCTGCGGCAGCGTCGCGAACGCCGTCTCGCTCTGCATGCTCGAGAGCCGTAAGATCGGCAGCTGAGCATCGACCGCGCGAATCTCGCTACGCAGCAGCGGCAGTAACGACTCCGCGTCGCGCGCCACGCGCACGTGAAGGGTCATCTCCTCGTAGTCTTGGAGGAACGGCCGATAGATGTACGGCAGCGGCGCCTCCGTCAGCGTCTGGTACTTGCCGTCGCGCGCGACGCCGACGATCTCGATGTCGTTCGCGCCCGAGAACGCCGTGAGCCGCTTGCCGAGCGGATCCTGACCGGGCCAATACCGTGCCGCGAACGTTTCGTTGACGACGGCGACCTGCGGCGCGCCGTAGCGATCGCTTGCCGTGAACCCGCGGCCGCTCACGAGCGGCACGCGCATCACGTCGAAATATTCCGGTCCGACGACGTTGAAGTTGAACTCCATATCCTCGCCGGGCTGCGGCTCGTAACCCGCGACGCCGGCGCGGCGCCGGCCGCCGTCGCCCGACAACGGCACGCCCCGCGCGAGCGTGACGGCGCGAACGTCGGAAAGGCCCGCGACGCGCTCGACGAGCTGCGCGTAGAACGCTCGGCCGCGTTCTTCGGTGTAGCCTTGCGTGCGGAGATCGAACGACGCGATCGCCACGTTGGCCGCGTCGAACCCGGGATCGACCGTCGCCGCCTGTTGCAAGCTGCGCAGGAACAGGCCGGTGCACACGAGCAGCACCAGCGAAACGGAGACCTGCGCTGCGATCAGCGCGCCGCGCAATCCGAAGCGCCGTGTGCCGGCGACGGCGAGCGCGCCTTCCTTCAACGCCGACGCGGCGCCGAGCCGCGTGAGATTCAGCGCCGGCGCGAGACCGAAGATCGCGGCGGCAACGATCGCAGCGGAGAGCGCGAACACGAGCACGCGCCAATCGATGGCGACGTCGAGCTTCAGGTCGCCCGGCGGCCGCCAGCGCGAGAGCAGGCGGGCGGCCGCATAGGTCACGAGGACCGCGCCCGCGCCGCCGAGCGCCGCGAGCGCGACGCTCTCCGTCATGAGCTGCCGCACGAGGCGCGCGCGAGACGCGCCGAGCGAAACGCGGATCGCGACGTCGCGTACACGACCCGCCGCGCGCGCGAGCAGCAGGTTCGCGACGTTGACGCAGCAGATCAAGAGCACGAGCGCGAAACCCGCGAGCAGCAGGCCGGAGAAGCCGACGACGGCACCGCGCAGCTCGGGCGGCACGCGCGACTCGCTCTCCGGAAGGATCGTGATCGCGCGGCCGCGGCTCGTGACGTCGCGCCATTCGTCGGGATAGGAGGCCAGCAGCTGATTCGCGACGACCGCGTAGCGGGCTCGCGCTTGGTCCAACGACGCGCCGGGCTGTAATCGGCCGAGCAGCAGCAGCCCGCGCGAGCCGCGCTCGGCGAGCCGACCGGGTGGACCGATCGCAAGCGTCTCGAGCGGCACCCAAGCGTCGACCCCGCCAAAGATGCGCTGACTGCCTTTGAAACCCTCGGGCGCGACGCCGACGACGGTGAACGTGCCGGAGTTGATGCGCACGGTACGGCCGACGATGCCTGGGTCCGCGCCGAAGCGTGTTTGCCACAAGGCGTAGCCGAGCACGACGACGGCTGCGCCGTCGTCGGCTTCACCGGAGCGTAGTAATCGGCCTTGCGCCGTGCGAACACCGAGCACGTCGAAATAGTTCGGCGTGACCTCCTCGATCGCGAGCCGCACCGTTTCCTCGCGCTCGACGAGATTACCGGGCACGAGCCCGTACGCCGCGACGTCGGCCATGACGTCACGCTGCTCGCGGAAATTCTCGTAGTCGGGATACGAGGACGTGCCGTACGGCGGGCCGCTGAAGTCGCTCGTCCAGATCGAGACGATGCGCTCTGGGTCCACGACGTGGGCCGGCGGGCGCAGTAGCAACTCGTTGACGACGCCGAAGATCGCCGTGTTCGCGCCGATGCCGATCGAGAGCGTCAGCGCGGCGACGGCCGTGAAACCCGGCGCGCGCGCGAGCTGACGCAGCGCATAGCGGACGTCGCGAAACCAGGTATCTATGCTCATCGTCGGGCCGCCCCTGTCATTCGGAGCGCAAAGCGTTCATGGGATCCACGCGCGAAGCCCGGCGCGCCGGCAGCCAGCTCGCGACGAGCGCGGCGCCGCCGAGACCGACGACCGTGAGCACCAGCACCGTCGCGTCGAACGAGCCGACTCTCTCGAGCTGCGACGACAACACTCGGCCGAGCCCGAGCGCGCCGGCGACTCCTAGGACGAGGCCGATCGCGATGAGCTTGCCGCCCTGCCGCAAGATCATTCGGCCGATGTCCGCGGCCCGCGCCCCGAGCGCCATGCGCACGCCGATCTCGTTGACTCGCTGGCTCACGCCCCACGCGAGCACGCCGTAGATGCCGATGACGGCAAGCACGAACGCGACCGCGGCGAACACGAGCGTCAACACCATCGGCGCGCGCTGCGGGCCGAGCGAGCCTTCGACTCGATCGTCGAGCGTGCGCGCGTCGGATAGCGCGACGTCGGGATCGATGGCTGTGATCGCTGCGCCCGCCGCGCCCGAGAGCTGGCTCGGCGGCACTACGGTACGCAGCGCCAGGACTCCCGTGTTTTGCGGGCGCTGCTCGTAGTGCCAATAGACCGTCTCCTTGGCTTCCGTCTCCGCAAGACTCGCCTGCTTCACGGTCGGCACGACACCGATGATCGTGAACCAACGATCAGCCGGATCGAAATCGGCCCGCAGCCGCTGCCCGAGCGGGCTGCCGTTCGGCCAGTATTTCGCGGCGAGCGTCTCGTCAACGATCGCGACGGGCTCGGCTTCGTGCGCTGCGAAGTTGCGGCCCGCAAGGATCGGTAGCCCGAGGGTTGCGAAATAGCCGTCGTCGATCGACCGGTAGTTCGCGTGCGGCGGCGCCGCTCCGTTCGGCACTTCGTAACCCTCGAGCTGCATCGAGCCCGCGTTGTTGTTGCCCGAGAACGGCAAGACGGACGTCACGCCGGCCGAGCTGACTCCGGGCAGCGCTCGCAGAGCGGCGACCGCTTGCTCTTGAAACCGCGGCCAGGATTCGTCCTCGGTGTAGCGCGGACCCCCAAGCGAGTAGCGCGCTGTCCAGACGCCGTTCGGGCTGAAGCCCGGCCCTTCGGCGAGCAATCCGTAGAAGCTCTTCGTCAGCAACCCGGCGCCGACGAGCAACGTGACGCTCATCGCGAGCTGCGCGACGACGAGAGCGCCCCGCATGCGCTGCGCGCCGCGCCCGGCACCGCCCTGCCGGCCGCCTTCGCGAATCGCGCCGGTCAGGTCTTCGCGCAGCAACGCGAGCACGGGCGGCAGCCCCGACACGATTCCGGCGACCACGGCGGCGCCGAGCGTGTACGAGAGCGCAGTCGCGTCGAGCACATAGTTGAAGCCGGTGCTCGAGCGATCGAGCCCTAGCGCACCCACGAGCTCGAGACCGCCCCAAGCGACGGCCACGCCGAGCACGCCGCCGACCAGTGAGAGCAGCAGCGCCTCGATGAGCACCATCGTGACGATGCGCCCGCCGGCGGCGCCGAGCGCCGCACGCACAGCGAGCTCTTTGCGCCGCGACGCCAAGCGCGTCAACTGCAAGTTTGCGAGATTCGCACAGGCAATCAGCAGCACAGTGAGCACGACAGCCTGGAGAATCAGCAGCGTCTGATGCAAATCGCCGACTTGCCGATCGCGCAACGGCTCGGCGCGCCCCATGAATCCGGCGACCGTGACGGCATCGGCCTCTAGGCGGCCTTCGGCGACGTTGCGCTGCACGATCGTCGCGAGCTCGCTCTCCAAACCGGCCACCGTCGCGCCGTCGCGAAGCCGACCCACACTGTTCGAGAACTGATTGCCACGCGACGCATCGCTACGTTGCTGCGGCGTGAAGGCAAACGGCACATACGCCCCTACGTCGCGACTCATGAAGCCGAAGCCCTCGGGCATCACGCCGATCACGCGGTACGCATCGCCGTCGAGGCGGATGCTCGAATCGACAATATTGGCCTGCCCGCCGAAGCGGCTGCGCCACAGCGCGTGGCTCAAAACGACGACGCGTTCGTTTCCTAGCTCCTCCTCGTTCGCCGTGAACACGCGGCCGAGCACTGGCGCCACTCGCAACACGTCGAACAGTGACGCCGAAGCGATCCCGACGCGGACGCGCTGCGGTGGGCCATCGCCGGTGAGCGTGCGAGGCTGCTCGGTAATGATCGCGAGATTCTCGAGCGACGGCGCTTGCTCGCGCCGCTCGATGTAGTCGGGAATCGCCGTGCCGGCGTACTCCAAGTTCATTTTCGGATAGGAGTCGTAGACCATCACGAGCCGGTCGCCGTCCGGATACGGCAGCGGCCGCAGGAACAGGCCGTTGAAGACGCTGAACACGGTCGTGTTCGCACCGATGGCGATCGCCAGCACGGCGATCGAGGCCAACGCATACAACGGGCGGCCACCGAGCGCACGCACCGCGTAACGAACGTCTTCACTCCATCCCACTCGCGTCACTCCTCTCTCAGGACGCGCATGGGCTCGACGCGCGCGGCGCGCCACGCCGGCAGCAGTGCCGCCAATGCCGCAACTGCGGCAACGAGCACGATGACTCCGCCAAGCGTGAGCGGATCGTTCGGCGACACCTCGAACAGCATGCCGGAAATGAATCGGCCGAACGCGAGCGCCGCGACGATGCCGATAACACAAGCGATCGCGACGACGCGCAACGCCTTCACCAAGAACTGTGCGACGATATTGCGCTGCTGCGCGACGAGCGCGACGCGCAACCCGACCTCGCGCCGGCGCAAGCTGACGACGTAACTCAGCGTGCCGTAAACGCCGAGACACGCAAGCGCGAGTGCCGTGCCGGCGAACAACGCGAGCGCCGACGTGCGCAACCGATCGTCGGCGTACTCCTTGCCGATGCGCTCGGGCAGGGGCGCGACGTCGTAGACCGCACGCAGCGGCTGCAGCTCTTTGACCTTCGTTCGAACCGCGTTGACGATGCCGTTCGGATCGCCGCGCGCGCGCACGAGGAACGCGAGCGCCGGCGTCGCGTACGCGAGCCGGCATGGGTAGTACGAAGGCACGGTTCGCTGATCGAGCGCGAACTCGCGCGCGTTGCCGGTCACACCCGCGATTCGCATCGCGACTTCAGGGGCGCCGTTGGGCCGGATGACCGCGCCGACGGCCGACGACGTGTTGCCGAAGTAACGAGTCGCAAACGCAGAGTTGACCATGACCTCGACCGGCGCCGGCGTCTGGCGCGAGGCAGCGAACGGTGTGTTCGGCGGCGGTGGAATCACCCGGCAAAGCTCGCCGGCAACCAACGGGATCTGCATCGTTCCGAAGTAGCTCGGCGACACGACGCGAATCTGGGCCTTGGCCGGCTCCTGGGTGTCGTCGCGGCCGTCGATCTGCAGCGTCGCGATACCGAACTGAAAGCCGGAGCCGTCATCGATCATGCCGGGCACGGGCGACGCGACTGCAGTTGCTTCTACCCCGGGCAAAGCACCGAGCTCGTTGAGGACGAGCTCTACCTTGTCGGCGAGCTCGCCGAAATCATTGAACGTGCCGCCGATTCGAAATGTGAGGATCCGGCTCGGGTCGAAGCCGGCATCGACGCGGGAAAGCTCCTGGAAGCTGCGAATGAGCAACCCGGCACCGGCGAGCAGCACGACCGACAGCGCGACCTGGATGCCGACGAACAGCCACTGCAGCGAATGGCGCGACGACACCTGCGTACGGCGCGCGTCGCTCAGAGCGCCGCTCAACCCCACGCGCGTGGCGCGGACGGCCGGGACCAACCCGCAGGCCAGAGTGACGGCGACGATCGCGGCCAGCGTGTAGAGCAAAATCCCGCCGTCGAGCCTGAGCTCCTCGATGCGCGGAAAATCCGGCGCGAGCCTGCGCAGCGCCGCAGACGCGCCCGCAGCGACGAGCAAGCCGAGCAGCGCGCCGGCGACGGCGAGCACCGCGGTCTCGGCGAAGATCAGCGACCTGATCGCGGCGGGCCGCGCGCCGAGCGACAGGCGCATGGAGATTTCCGGGCTGCGCTTCGCCGCACGCGCGAGCAGCAGTGCCGCGATGTTCGTCGACGCGATCAATAGCAACACGGAGACCGCGCCAAAGAGGAGCCACAGCGAGCCGCGCACGGAGCCAACGGTCGTCTCTTTCAGGGCCTCGACGTAGACGCCGACGTTGCGGTCGCTGTCGGGATATTGCTCGGTGAGCCGCCGCTGGATGACCTCGAGATCCGCCCGCGCTTGCTCGACGGTCACACCGGGCTCGAGGCGGCCATAGCCGCGCATCCAGAGATTGCCGCGCAGCAACACGAACGGCTCGTAGATCGTCGGAGTGAAGATATCGACGTCGCGATCGGGAAAGCGAAACGACGCCGGCATCACGCCGACGATCGGGATCGCCTGCTCGCCGATGCGCACGAGGCGCTCGAGCACGTTCGGATCGCTCTCGAGCTTCGTCGTCCAATAGCGATGGCTCACGAGAGCGACAGGAGCCGCGCCCGCCACGCTATCGGCCGGCGTGAAGCCGCGGCCGATCAGCGGCTCCGTGCGCCAGACCTCGAGAAACCGCGGCGCGACGTGCGCGAGACGATACTTCTGCGGCAAGTCGCCCGAGGTTTCGGAAACGTCCTCGCGATAGTAGCCGGTGATCGCAGCGAACGCCGTGCTCTGCTCGTTCCATTCCTCGATTCGCACCGGCGCCGTGTTGCTGACAGGAGCGTTCGGGATCGACTGGTTCACGACGACGAGCCGGTCCGCCTCCGGGAAACCGAGCGGCTGCCAAAGGATCGCGTCGATCGCCGAGAACATCGCGCTGTTCGCGCCGATGCCGAGCGCGAGCGTCAGCACGACGACGAAGGTGAAGCCCGGCGTGCGGGCTAGCACGCGGATCGCGTAGCGAACGTTGCTGAGCAGCGGTTCCATAGATCGCTCCTATCCCCGTCGATCTACTACTACGTCGGCGCTCACAGCGGGGTTACGTCTCATTCTTTCGTGTTACTCCGCTGCCAATGACTCTGCGGGATCGACGGCCGACGCGCGCTGCGCCGGCATGTAACTCGCGAGCGCGGCAACAGCCATCAACCCGGCCGCGACGGCCGCATAGGTCAGCGGATCGACTGGATCGACGCCGTAGAGCAACGAGGTCATCAGACGCGTGACGGCCGCGGCCGCGATCACGCCGATCACGATCCCGACCGCGGCCAGGGCCACACCTTGGCGCACGAAGCCGCGACGCACGGCGCTTTGCTCGGCGCCGAGCGCCAAGCGAACGGCGATTTCGCGGCGGCGCAGAGAAAAGGCGTAAGACAGCACACCGTAGAGCCCGACGACGCCGAGCATCAGCGCCGCACCCGCGGCGCCGACGAGCGCCACGAGCGTCAACGTCGTTCGCTCCAGCGATTCATCGTAGATGTCGGCGAGGGTGCGCACGGAAGTGATGGGCAGATTCGGGTCCACGGACCAGACGGCCTCTTGGACCTGACGCGGAAACCCCTCGGAGCCCGCGAGAGGACCCCGGACCGCGACGATGACGGAACGGCTGACGACCACGATCTCGCCAAGCTCGGGGCGCAACGGCTGCCTCTCGCGCATGAACGACGGCCAGTAGACGATCGTCGGAGCCGGCTCGCGCAGCCCGTCCTCACGCACGTCCGCAGCCACGCCGATGATCTCGCGCCAGCCGGCCTCTCCGGGCACGCGAAGCCGTTTGCCGATGGCGGCAGCCGGGTCGGACCAGAGCTCCCGCGCCATGTTCTCCGAGACCAAGACCACCGGCCGGTACTCGTTCAGATCGCTCCACGAAAGATCGCGACCCGCGACCAGAGCCGTTCCGACGGCGTCGAACAGGCCTGGAGACACATACTTGAAGCGGCGAACGCTCGGCTCCGGCGCACGCCCGTTCGCCGGCCCGCCCTCGACCTCCACTGTGTCGCCCTGGAGGTTGAATTGGTCCATCGGCATCGAGCTCGCCAGCGCGACGGCGGTGACGCCCGGCAGTGTCGCAAGCGCGTCGAGAATCTCGCGATGACGCGTCGCGACGCGCTCCGGCTCGGCGACCTGGTTGTCGCGCATCGAGATCCGCAACGTCTGCACGTGCTCGGCGCCCGCGAACCCCGGGTCGACGGCGCGCAGCGCGCCGACGGTGCGAATCGCCAACCCCGCGCAGACGAGGACGACGACGGCCAACGCGACCTGGGCGACTACGAGCGATTGCTGGATTCGATGCTGCTCTCGTCCGCCGCTCGAAGTTCGGCCGCCGACGTGAAGACCTTCATTAAGTTGCGCATCGCGGACGCGGGCGGCAGCCACGAGCCCCACGATGAAGCCCGCGAGCGACGTGACGGCGAAAGCGGCGGCGATCACTTCGGCGTCGAGGCCGACTTCGGCCAGGCGCGGCACGTTCGCCGGGTTGGCGGCAACGAGCAAACGCAGTCCCGCCTCGCCGATAACGACGCCGACGAGACCGCTCAACAATCCGATCGCGAGGCCCTCGAGCCGTAAGGCGCGGCGGAGGCGCCCCGCTCCGGCGCCGAGCGCCGCGCGGATCGCGAGCTCGTGCCGGCGCGCGGCGGCACGAATCAGCATGAGGTTCGCCACGTTCGCCGACGCGATCGCGAGCACGACACCGAGCGCCGCCATGACGAGCCAGAGCACCTCGCCGATCCCGCCGACGACGTCCTGCTTCAACGGGCGGACGGAAGGCCGGATCTGCCAATCATCGACGTACGCGCGCGCGGCGCCGCCGGGTTGCGGCGGCCATGACTCGAGCCAAATCGGAAGCATGCGCGCGATATCGGCGTTTGCATCCGCAACCGTCGTTCCAGGTCTCAGGCGGGCGATGCCGTAATACGCGAAGGGCGGCAGCATCAGCGAGGCACGGTCGAACCGCATCGGCCCCATGAGCAGGTCGGCGTCCCGGTCCGCGATCCGGAACCCCCGCGGCATGACGCCGATGATCTCGGCCGGTTGCGCGTTCACGGTCAGCGTGCGCCCGATCACACCCCGGTCGCCGCCGAACCGCCGCTGCCAATAGCCGTAACTCAGGATGATGGTGCGGCCGGCGCCGGCCGCGAGCTCGTCGGAGCCGAACCAGCGGCCGAGCAGCGGCGGCACACCGAGCGCTTCGAGCACGCCGGCGGTCACGGCGACGCGCGGCACCTCCTCCGGCTCGCCGTCACCGGTTATCGTCGCGACGCCGGGCGTCCAGAGCCCGACGTTCTCGAACACGCGGTTCTCGTCCGTGTAGGTGAAGAACATCGAAGCCGACGCGAGCAGCCCGCCGTCCTCCAGCGGAAACTCGGCGCCCGGAGCGTCATGCCAGATCGCGACGAGCTCGTCGGCTCTGGGATACGACAGCGGCTCGAGCAACACACTGTTGACGACGGCGAACGTCGCGGTCGCGGCTCCCGCGCCGATCGCGAGCGTGGCGACTGCGACAGCGGTGATCGCCGGCCGTTGGCGCAACGAGCGCAGCGCGTAGCGTGCGTCGGCGAACAGTGCTCTCACGTGTTTCCCATGGCGGGTTACTCGGCCGCCAGCGATTCCGCGGGATCGACGGCCGAAGCGCGCCGGGCCGGCAGATAGCTCGCGACCGCGGCGACGGCGATCAGGCCGGCCGCGACGGCCGCGTACGTCAGCGGGTCGACGGCTTGCACGTCATACAGTAAAGACGTCATGAGCCTCGTGACGCCGGCGGCTGCAACGAGGCCTACACCCACGCCGACGCCTGCGAGCACGATGCCTTGGCGCACGATGCGCGCTTGCACGTCGCGCGTGCTCGCGCCGAGCGCGAATCGGATCGCAATCTCGCGCCGCCGAGTCGACACGGCATACGACAGCACGCCGTACAGCCCCACGACGCCGAGCACGAGCGCGGCCGCGGCCCCGGCGAGCAGCAGCACGAGTGTGAACGACGTGCGGCCGAGCGAGCCGGCGTAAATGTCCTGCATCGTGCGCATCGACGCGACCGGCAAGCTCGCGTTCACGGACCAGACGGCCTGCTCGATCTGCCGCGTCAGCCCCGGCGAGCCGGCTTGCGAGCTCCGAACCGCGAACGCGACGCCGTTCCAGACGACCAGCGGCTGTAGTAGATAGTCGGCCATCAGCGTCGGCCAATACACGGTCGCCGGCGGCGCTTCGTCGACCCCGTTCATGCGCACGTCGGCCACGACGCCGATGACCTCGCGCCAAGGACCGGCGACCGTGCGGATTCGGTGGCCCAACGCAGCGTCCGGCGTCGCCCAGAGATCGCGAGCGAGCGCTTCCGAAACGAGCGCCACCGGGCGCAGTGCATCGACGTCGGCCGGGTCGAGGTCGCGCCCCGCGACGATCGTCGTGCCCATCGTGCCGAGATAGCCCGGAGAGACGTTATTGAAGACGCGCAGTGCCGTCGTCTGGCTGGCGTCGACGCCTTCGACGTCGATGGTGTTCCAGCTCAAGCGGCCGTTCTCCATCGGCAACGCGGCCGTGAACCCGGCGGAGTCGACGCCGGGAATCGCTTCCACGGCGTCCTCGATCGCTCGCTCGAGTCTCCAGACGGCGCGCGGATCCGGCACGAGCTGCAGTGGCACGTTGATGCGGAAAGTCTGCAGCGATTCCGGCTCCGCAAAACCGGGCTCGACGTCGCGCAGCGCCTCGAACGTGCGAATCATCAGACCCGAGCTCACGAGCAGCACGAGCGCGAGCGCGACCTGCCCGACGACGAGCGCGTTCTGCGCGCGATGCTGCACGCGGCCGTGGCTCGCGCCGCGCGCTCCGCGCAGGCTCGTCGAGAGCCGCGCTCGCGCGGCGCGCAGCAGCGGCGCGATGGTGAAGACGACCGCTGCCGCGCATGTCACGACGAGCGCGAAAATGAGAGAGCGCGAGTCGATGCCGATCGCATCGAGGCGCGGCAACTGCGGCGGCGCCATCGCGAGCAGCGCGCGCAGCGCGCCGTAGGCGACCGCGAGCCCCGCCAGGCCACCGAGCAACGCAAGCAATCCGCTCTCGAGCAGCAGCGAACGCGCGATCCTTCCTGAGCTCGCGCCGAGCGCCGCGCGCACGTCCAGCTCGACGATGCGACCCTCACCGCGCACGAGCAGCAAGTTCGCGACGTTGGCGCTCGCGATCACGAGCACGATGCCGATCATCGCCATGACCACCCAGAGCACGTCGCGCACGCCGCCGACGACGTCATCCTTGAACGGCCGCAAAGCGGGCCCCACGCGCCACTGGTCGAGATAGACCTGCCGGCCGCTGGCGCCGCCCGGAAACGGAAATCGTTCGATCCAGATCGGCAGCATGCGCTCGATGTCGGCGCTCGCTTGCTCGAGTGTGACGCCGTCGCGCAAGCGCCCGATGCCGTTGAAGAAGAACGGCGGCGGCATCAGGTTCGAGCGATTGATGTTGGCGGGTAAGATTAGCGCGGGTGCGGTGTCGCCGAACTTGAAGCCGCGCGGCATCACGCCGACGATCTCCGAGCCGAAGCCTCGGACCTCGATACGCCGGCCGATGACGTTGGGATCGCTGCCGAAGCGCGCTTGCCAATAGTCGTAGGAGAGCATCGCGACGCGCGGCCCGTTCGCCGCTTCGTCCTCCAACCCTATCCAGCGGCCCATCAACGGCGGAATACCGAACGCCTCGAGCGTCTCGCTCGTCACCTGCACGGCGGTCACCTGCTCGGGCTCGGCCAGGCCCGTGACGTTCTCCAAGGTCGCACCCCACCCGCCGATCTTCTCGAACGCCTGGCTCTCGTCCTGATACGTGACGATCATCGACGGCGACATCAGCAAGCCACCCGCCACGGCTGTGAGCCCCGGCGCGCCCGGGGCGTCGTGCCAGACGGCGACGAGCCGGTCGGGATTGGGATACGGCAGCGGCTTCAACAGCACGCCATCGACGACACTGAACACAGCCGTCGCTGCGCCGATGCCGATCGCGAGCGTCGCGACGGACACGATCGTGAACGACGGAGTGCGGCGCAGCGACCGCGCCGCGTGCAACAGATCACGCAACGTCGTATCCCACATCGTGACTACTCCTTTGCGAACGCGTGGGGCGGCTTCAGACGCCTTGCCACGGGAATTGATCGAGCCGTGTGTCTATTCGATCGCCAAAGCTTCCGCGGGATCGACGGCCGACGCGCGGCGCGCAGGCAACCAGCTCGCGAGCGCCGCGACGATCGCCAGCAACGCTGCCACGGCCGCATACGTCGAAACGTCGACGGGCTGGACGCCGAACAGCAGCGACGACATGAGGCGTGCTACGCCGACGGCGGCGGCAAGACCGAGAGCTATGCCTATGCATGCGAGCGCCAGACCGTAGCGGACGAATCGCCGCGTGACCTCACGCCGCTGCGCGCCGAGTGCGAGCCGAATCGCGATCTCGCGGCGGCGCTGCGCGATGACGTACGCGAGCACGCCGTAGAGTCCTACGACGCCGAGCACGAGCGCGGCGGCCGCGGCGGCCGCGAGCATCACGAGCGTGAACGACGGCCGCGCAAGCGACTCGTCGTAAATCTCTTTCATCGTGCGAACCGAAGCGAGAGGCAAGTCGCGATTCACGGACCAGACGGCCTGCTGCATCTGCGCAATCAGCGCTTGCGTGCCGGCGAGCTCACTGCGCACGACGAACGTCATTGAACGGCGCGCGGTGACGTTCTCGAACGCGTAAAAGCCGCGCATGAACGCCGGCCAGTACACGATGGTCGGTGCGGGCTCGCTCAAACCGTTGTCGCGCACGTTCTGCACGACGCCGACGACCTCGCGCCAG
>Ga0134127_10001692_pt1 | contig 16314 bp, 15 predicted proteins | sample KB31753_FD_96459 | JGI IMG/M metagenome (GOLD analysis project Ga0134127, IMG submission 96459) | Terrestrial soil microbial communities with excess Nitrogen fertilizer from Kellogg Biological Station, Michigan, USA - KB3-175-3 | ecosystem: Environmental > Terrestrial > Soil > Unclassified ...
AAAAAAAGCGGGAATTCGTCAGTCGTTGAGGCGGCGGCCGTTGCCGGTGCGGCGGTCGGCCATCTTGTGCGCGTGCGGATTGTGGATGCGCATGCGCCGGTCGCCGGAGCTGCGCCGGTCGCTGTGATGCACATAGCGGCAATGGCAGGTCGACTGGGTGCAGTCTTTCAGCGGAAGCATGGGAGCGCCCGAAGACAGGAAGCGCCGGCCATCGAGCTCCCTGGCCGCCGCACAGCACTGCGGTCCCGCGAGCACGCTGACTGCGTGATACGGATTTCCGACGCGGCTGTGCTCGATTGGCCGGCCTGACGTGCGCGCTTGGGCGTCGATCCTTCGACGCAGCAGCCAGTTTGAGAGATTGAAGGCCATGGCCACACCCCTTGTGTGCCTGCGGCCATCTTACCGGCATCCTGCCGCACGCTGTTCAAACTTTTTATGTCACGCGGGCATCACGATCGGCAAAGCGACTCGAAGATTTGCTCACAACGCTCCGCCGCCTTGGGCCAACTTGCATGCTGCGCGACATAATCCCGCGCGCCCTGCCCGATCGCGCGCGCGCGCTCCGGATCCTGTAGGAGAGCGACTACACCGGCCGCAAACGCCTCGACGTTGCCGCTCGGCACCAGCCACCCGTTCGTGCCATGCGTGACCCCAGGAGCGGCCGAATCGAAGGAAACCGCCGGGCGCGCCGCGGCCATGTAGTTCAGAAGCTTGACCGGAATCCCGTCGCAGTCAGTACGAGGGTTCAGCGCGACATCGGCAGCCAGCAGCAAACGTGGCAGGTCCGCGAACCGCGGGGAAGACACGAGGTCGATGCGCTCGCTGATCCCGAGCTCGCGTGCGAGCGCTTCATAGGGCGCGAACGAAGAATCCGTCGCGATCAGGAGCCGGGTGTCCGGCACGGCGGCGGCGACATGCCGGAAAGCCTTTAGCATCAAATCGATCCCCTGATACTCCGCAAGGTTGCCCGTGAAGATCAGCGTTCGGCCGGGACCGCGCGGCGCCAGGGCGTGGCGGGCTGGGTCGAAATGATCGATCTCGATGCCGTTCGAAACGACGGAGATGCGCTGTTTCGCGATTCCCGCCTGCTCCACGAGTTTGTCGCGGATCAGCTCGGTCACACAGATCGTGTGCTCCGCAAGTCGCGGGAAGATACGGTCTCCCCAGCTCCCGAGCGTGGCCTTGGCCGCAGTCGGCAGGCCGAATCGGTAATAGGGCAGCTCCGACATGAGAAGCGTGTGGGCGTCAAATACGATCGGTACCCGTCGGCCGACGCGGGCCGCAGCGCCGACGAGCAGGCCCTCGAAGTGATGCGCGTGGATCACGTCGAACCGCTGCCACTTGAGGAGGCTGCGCAACAGCACCGCCAGCGGCGGATCGACCCGCACGAGCTTTTGGAAGGTCGGACCCGGACTCGTCTTGCGGTAGGAAGGCACGTCGCTGATCCGGTGGACCCGCACATTCGGAGCCACCGGGCCCGACCCGAGGTGATAGGTCGCGACGTGGACCTCGTGTCCGCGGTCCGCAACGGCTTCTGCCAGCCGCAGGATGCGGATCGGCGTGCCACGAGGAATGGGAAAGGGACAAGCCGCGACGACGGCGACTCTTAACTTATTGATCTGTGGCGCCTTTCCGAATGGGCCGGATTCGTGACATAAGACCAAGCGATGGCAGCCCACGGGCTGCGAAAATGGCAGGGTATGACAACCGCCCCCGACCTGTCCGTGATCGTACCCTTCTACAACGAAGAGGAAAGCATCGCGGCTATGCATGCGGCAATCGTTGCAGCGGTAGAGCCTCTCGGCATCCCCTTCGAGATGGTTTTTGTGGACGACGGCAGCAGGGACCGGACGCTCGAGGTCGCGACCGGAATCGCGCGCAATGACGAGCGCGTCCGAGTGGTCAAGTTCCGGCGCAACTATGGCCAGACGCCGGCGATGGCGGCCGGTATCGACGAGGCCCATGGGCGGGTTCTTGTGACCATGGACGGCGACCTGCAGAACGACCCCAGGGACATCGAGCACTTCCTCGCGAAGATCAACGAGGGCAACGACATCGTCGTCGGCTGGCGCTTCAACCGTCAGGACAAGCTGATCTCGCGAAAGATTCCGTCGAAGATCGCGAACTGGCTCATCGGCAAGGTCACTGGCGTCCCCATCAAGGACAACGGCTGCTCGCTCAAGGCCTACCGCGGTGCACTCATCAAGGCGATCCCGCTCTACTCCGAGATGCACCGCTTCATACCGGCGATGGCCTCGATAGCGGGCCCGCGCATCGCCGAGATCAAGGTGCGGCACCACGCGCGGCAGTTCGGCCAGTCGAAGTACGGCCTCTCACGCATCTACAAGGTCCTGCTTGACCTCATGGTCATCAAGACGGTCGCGTCGTTCACCGCGCGACCACTCCTCTGGTTCAGCATGCTTGCGACGCCCCTCATGCTGTTCGGCCTGTTCGCGCTCGGCTTTGCCCTTTGGGCCTGGGGGGCGACCGGGGCCGGCATGTCGCTGCCGGTCGCCGGAACCGGCGTTTTGCTGATCGCGTCCGCGTTCATTCTGGTGTGCGGCGGCGTGCTCGGGGAGCTCATCTACCGCGCCGGCGACGTGCGCGACCAGGATTTCTCACGGCTCACCGGAACCGTCAGGAGCAATCGCCCGAATGTCTGAGCTCGCCGAATTCGTCGACCTGTCCGTCATCATCCCGGTAGGCCACCGCCAGGCGGATGCGCGCGAGTTGTACTCGCAATACCGTGCCGGCCTCGACGCGCTCGGGCATCGCTACGAGACGGTCTTCGTGCTCGACGGCCCCAACGAGAAGTTCGCCGCGCGCCTGCGCGAGATCGAGGCCGGCCCGCATCGCGTGACAGTCGTGAGTTTGACGCGAAGTTTCGGCGAGGCGACCGCGATCATGGCGGGGTTCGAGCAGGCGAAGGGCCAGGTAATCCTGACGCTCCCCGCCTATTTCCAGATCGACGCCGCGGAAATCCCGGCACTCGTCGGAGCGCTCGAGGGCTGCGACCTCGCCGTCGCGCGTCGCTGGCCGCGCGCCGGCGGCATGTTCGAACGGCTCCGGCGCGGGGCCTTCCACGGCCTGCTCCGCTCCGTGACCGGCCTGCGCTTCCGCGACCTCGGCTGCGGCGCCCGCGCATTCGACCGGCGCGTGCTGGAGGAGATCCAGCTATACGGCGACCAGCACCGTTTCCTGCCCGTGCTCGCGGACCGCAAGGGATTCAAGGTCAGCGAAATCGACATAAGGCAGTCTCCAAAAGACCGACACGAGGGGTTCTACGAACCTCGCGTCTACGCGCGCGGATTCTTGGACATATTCACCGTGTTTTTCCTGGTGCGCTTCACCAAGAAACCGCTGAGGTTTTTCGGCATGATAGGCGTGACCTTGTTCGGGATCGGCGGGCTCCTCGTGACCTGGCTGGTCATTGAACGATTATTCCTCGGCCAGGGTCTGACGCAGAGGCCTGCGCTGCTCCTCTCCACGCTGCTCGTGGTGCTGGGGCTGCAGTTGTTCGCGCTCGGCTTGCTGGGCGAACTCATCATTTTCACGCACGCGCGTCAGGTCCGTGATTACCAGATAGACGCGGTGTTGAGTTTCAGGCAGGGGCAGCTGCAATCGTCAAGGCGGAGCGGCACATGAAGTCAGACGACCAAAGCATTTCGGATCTTCTGCACATGCTCAAGAAGCGCGCGAGGCCCGCGGCCATCGCCGCATTCGCGGTGCTGCTCGCGATGACCTGCTTCGTGTTCCTGCTGCCGGCGGTTTATGAGTCCAGAGCCACGCTTCTGATCGAGCACATGGATATGCCGGTCGAGCTGGCAGGGGGCGCGGGTTCGCAAGAGTACGTTGAACAGCGACTGCAACGCACGAAGCAGCGAGTATTGACCGACGATAGCGTGAAAGCGCTCATAGAAAAGCACAAGGTCTACGACATCAGCGACGAAACGGATCTGGAGTCTCTACTCGAAGAATTCAAGTTGAACGCACTCGTCACCCCGCAGGTGACGGGAGTGATCGATCCGCGATCGATGCGCTCCGCCGAGCTTACCTATGCGTTCGACGTCAGCTTCCTCCACTCGGACCCGCAGGTCGCCACGGATGTGGCAAACGACCTCGCAGATCTCTTCGTCTCATCCAGCGCAGCACAGGCCAAGGAAGACGCGCTCCGATCCATAGAGTTCGCCAAGGCGGAGTCTGAACGACTCGCGGGGGAGCTGCGGCAGCGCGAAGCGAAGCTGACGGCATTCCGCCAGGCAAATCCCGGCGGTTTGCCGGAGGACCGCGTGCGCAACCAGGACAGCGCAATGTCGCTCGACCGCGAGATCGCGTCGATCGACACGGACCTTCGTGCCGCGCGCGCCCGGCGCGACCTGGTGGAGGCGCAGATGCGCGATACGCCACGCGACAACCCGATCATTGCTGGGGACGGCCAGGTGATCATGGGCGGCGCCGACCGGCTGGCCGCCGCCCAGCAGGAACTCGCGGCGGCGCTGGCGAAATACAGCGAGGACCACCCCGACGTGCGGCGCCTGCGACGCGAAATCGCAACGCTCAGCAAGGACATGCAGGGCGGCGCGGGCTCGACGCCGACGAATCCGGCATATCTGCAGCTCCAGTCGCAAGCCAATGCCGCAAACGTCGAAGTCCGCGAACTGTCGGCGCGACGGTCAACGATATCGGCGGATCTAGCAAAGATGCAGGGCGAGATCACGCTGTCGCCCAAGCTGGAAGAGGAATACCGCGAGCTGGTCCGCGACTACGAGGTCATGAAGACGCAGTACGAGCAGATGCGCAGCCAGCAGGCGACCGCCGAGCTGAAGGCAAAGGCAGCCAACACGTCCGCGGCGGAATCCTACATCCTGATAAACCCGGCGCGAGTACCGGAGGATCCCATCGAACCCGATCGGGTGGCGCTCATGTTCCTTGCACTCGTCATGGCGATCGCCGCAGGCGTTGGGGCCGCATTCCTGCTCAACGTGGCGGACACGACGGTCCGCGGAAGCTCGGACATTGTTGCCATCGCCGGCGTCCAGCCCTTCGCTCACGTACCCACCCTCCGAAGCGCGATCGAAACGCGCAAGCGACGCATGACGGACTTTGCGTTGGCCGGAGCAATCACGGTCGTAGCGGTGGTCGTGCTTTACATCGTGAGCTAGCTGGACAGCGTGGGACATGACGCGGGGTCACGAGGCGGCTCGGCCTCGCCGGCTGACCAGCGCCCCGAGAATCTCCGCAGCTCGGAGATCGTGTAACTCTCATGTTCAAGAAACTCATGGCGCGCGTGGACGCGCGACTTGCGCGCCACGGCAATCTGGGGGCGACGCTGGTCAAGGCCGTGCTCGGAACGGCGGGCGTCCGAGCTGCTCATGGCATCCTTGGATTCGCAACCGCGATCGTGCTTGCAAAGATGCTGGGTCCTTCCGGATATGGCACCTACGCGTTCGTAATGGCCCTGGTCGGCTTCGTGACGATTCCTTCCGAGTTGGGTGTGCCCGGCCTCGCAGTTCGCGAAATCGCCGCCGCCAATGCGCGCAAGGACTGGGCGTCCATGCGTGGGTTCATCGTGCGCTCGCACCAGATGATCGGACTCATGAGCTTGACGCTCGCCCTGGCCGGGGCGGCGGGGCTGCTGATCTGGGGCAGGAAGCTGGACCCCGTCAAGGCGAACTGCATGTGGCTCGCTCTCATCCTGATCCCGCTGGTCTCCCTGGGATCGCTTCGAGGGGCCATGTTGCGCGGCTTGCGAAAGGTTGTGCTTGGGCAGCTGCCGGAACAGGTCATACGCCCGGCGGCGCTATTGCTTCTTATCCTGCTTCTTTACCTGGCCGGGCACGAATTCGAGAATGCCGTCAGTGTAATGGTCGTGCAGATATTCTCCGTTTCCATCGCCTTTGCGTTCGGGCTCGTGCTCTTCTTTCGCAACCGGCCGCCGGAGCTCGCAACCGCCGTTCCGCAGTTCAAGTCGTCGCTGGCATGGCTGCAGAGCAGCATCCCGTTCGGCCTTTCGGCTGCCATGCAGCTCGTCAACGGGCGCACCGACATTCTCGTCCTGGGGATGTTTCGCGACGACTCGGAGATCGGTGTCTATCGCGTGGCCGTGCAGCTTGCGACGCTCATCATCTTCGCCCAGCAGACCGTCAATGCCATCCAGGGACCTCACGTGGCGCACCTGTATGCCGCGGGGGACATGAAGAAGCTTCAGAAGATGATCACAAAGAGTTCACGCGCCATATTCGCGTTCAGCCTTTCTATTGTCGTTGCGCTCGTGCTGGTCGGCGGGCCGATTATCCGCATCGCGTTCGGGCCGCAGTATGTCGGCGCGTACTGGCCGCTTGTCATCCTCGCCATCGGTCAGCTTGTCAACGCATCGACGGGCTCCGTTGCCACCGTGCTCAACATGACCGGACACGAGCGTGATACGACGCGTATCATCCTGGTTGGCGCACTCCTGAATGTCGCTCTGAATTTCATGCTGACCCCGATCCTTGGCATGATCGGCGCTGCCATCGGGACCGCGAGTGGCCTGATAGCCTGGAACATGTTGATGTGGCACCAGGCGTTCAAGCGTACCGGCATCGACACGTCCCCGCTGGTCACGCGACGGCCGCGCCGCTGACAGTGTCTTGTTCCGATACGAGGCGGGCGTGAATCGTTATCCCCAGGTCCTGCACATCGGGTTCTCCAAGTGCGCGTCGACCTATCTTCGCGCGTTGTTCCGCGCCCATCCCGATATCCATCTCGTATTCAAAAGCGGATTTTTCACGCCATTCCTTGCGACGGGAATGACGTTCGCGGAGTACCAGTCACGATTCCGGGACCAGCCGGGCATCGTCAACGTTGAAAGCGATGAGCACCTGACGCTGCCCGGCGTACACCCGACGCTGGGCGTCCGCGCGACCAACCTGCAGGAGTTCGCGTCCGTTGCCGACCGAATTCGGCAATGTCTGCCTGATGTGCGGATCATCATGGTGATCCGTAACCAGGCGTCATTGTTGGTCTCCCGCTACTCGGAGTATCTGATCACCGGCGGAAGTCTCGAGTTCGAGGATTTCGCGGATGCGCTGCTGGGAGCGGCCGAAGGCGACAACCGCTGGTATCAGAACTACTATCGCAGGATCATAACGATCCTCGAGGAGCGGTTCGCGCGCGCCCAACTGCTCGTCCTGATGCAGGAAACCATGCGCGAGAACACCGCGCAGACGGTGTCGCAGATTCTGCGGTTCATGGAACTGAACGAGAAGGTCGCATTGCGGGTTGGCCTCCGCGGCGAGCGACGTTCCCTCTCGCTCAAGGGCATGCACCTCCTTGCGGGCCTCAACCGGCCGCTGGTCAGGCGCGCCAGCTTCGGCGGCGAATCCCCTGATACGCGCGTTCCGCTGGCAGTGTTCCGGAACGTCGTACGCGGCGTGCGCGCCCTCGATTACTATGCGTTGAGACACATGTCGCCGAATTCATCCGACGTGATGCCGGCAGCGCGGTCGCGGCGGATACTGGCGGCGTTCCGCGAGGACAACCTGGCTCTCCAGGATTACTTCGGCAGGGACTTGACGGCTCTCGGGTATCTCGAAATACCGCGTTGACATAGTGTCCGGCGTCGCATTTGCCGCCGAATTGCTCACCACCAACCACCGAGCGTCGCAAGCTGTTCAATGGCTGGGCTGCCCTGTACGGCAGATTCGATCTTTTGCTGTTCTCCCGCCGTAATCCTGCGTTTCCAGGAGTCCTTTTCGTCCCTCGGATTTCTGTAGACGCTGAAATACTTCTTTCCCCAGCCGGTCCGTCGGGGCAGGCGGCCACCCGTAGAATTGCGTCCGTGCAGCACGTCGAGATATTGGCGCGTCCCGTCCCCGAACTCGAGGCCCAGGTGCTCCAACATGCGCTCCGATTCCCGGTAGGCGTCCGCGGCCAACTGCTCGTAGGTGAGGAGCATGCCGCGGCTGGAGCCCTGTATCGCGATCGTGCAGGCCTCCACTTCTGCGCGCCACAAGAGCGCGGTCCGGGCGGCGATATCCTGACCGGCGATGATCGCTTCGAACTGCTCGACGTAATGCGGTGCGTGCTCGAGTAGCAGTTCGCGCAAGCGACGCTGGCGGGCGGGATTTCGCTCATAGCCCTGTCCCCGGATCTCCGACAGGACCGTCGCACAGGGATGCCGGACCAGGTAAACGATCGGCACTGCGGTCTGTTCAATCAAGGTCCGGATCGGCTTGATGAACGTCACTTCCTTGAATACGAGGGGCGGGCCCGCGACAGGGGTATAGGCCGCGCGATATAGCCAGTTTGCGGGTGGAAATATCCGGGCAACGGGCCACAGGGGGCTGCGTCCCAATGTCCGGACTCGGTACGACTTGCCGGCAAAGAACGGGGCCTTGTTTACCAGCGGGTCTGCAATACGGAGAAGGTCGTAAAGGGACGGGATATCGGATTCGTGGACGGCCTGGTTTTTAAGACGCTCGAACCAGGTTTTGAATTCCCGGCTCACGGCCGCCATGCGGTGAAACGGCTCGAAGCGGTAGATGACGTCGGGACACGAATCGACGATGGTCCCGGCCCATGTCGTTCCCGACCGGCCTGGACCGATGATCGCCCGCACCGGGCTCATCGACTGCGCTTTCACAGTTTCAATAACCCCAACGCCCCGCCTCTTTCCCGATCAAACTCTGCATCTGGCGAAGCTCTGCCGGCGCGAACCGGCTTTCGTGCGATCGGTCCCGCAAAATTCCTTTTCTGCCAGGGTCGAACTTCGAGGGGCTGCCTCCGATGTGATGTATATCCTCGGAGGCGCGTCGCAACATGGCGCTGTCGAACCCGATCCCCAGGAACCTGGAAAACCTGGCGAGCTCGTCGGTCGGCGCATCGCAAAACGACTCGTACGACATCCTGAAGATCCTGGACTCGGGGAGATCGCCGGTCAGAACGCGAATTTGTTTCATCCGGAGTCGCCAGCCCATGGCCGCATACTCCAGAGTCTGACCGTGCTTCATCTTGGAGTGGACGACGGCACGATAGTCCCGGCTCAGGACGATCGCGACGGTCCGCTGCGGATCCAAGGCGTTAACGTCGCGAAACCGGTACGGCGTCTTCGAGGAGTCGACGCAATAAGGCCGACCGGTCGCTGTAGCCACGGCATCGTAAAGATCGATGCAGTCCCTCGCGAGCCGTGGGCCGCCGAAAATCGCCCGGACCGGCGAAAGGCGATACAACCACGCGTGGTCCTTGAGCAATCGCCGTGGAAGATGTCTGGCGGCATCGAGGGTCGGGTTGCCTCGTCGAGAGCGCTTGAGCCTTTGCCTCAGGACGAGAGCGGCGAGCGGCCTTCCCAGGGCGCGCTCCACGCTGTTCCAGAACGGACATTCAGTGACAGCTGCCCCACAGGAGCACAGCAGCTCGTGCGACGGGTTATAGATACTCCGATCCTGCGTCAGGTACGCATCCAGCCAGTGAACTTCGCCCAGCGAAACGATCTGCGGGTGACTGCCCAGGCACTGATCGAGCAGCGTGGATCCCGAACGATTGTCGGACAGAACGAAAATCGTCGCGCGTCTCATGGTCGGGGAATTCCATCGCCAGGCGAGCTGACCGCCGAGCGAGCGAAGTCAGGCAGCAGTCTTCGATCTCAAGCCCATGAATCCCGGCAGGAGAACCTTCGCTTTCAGCAATTCGAAGGACTTCGCGGACTCGCGCGCAATCCGGTACCGGTCCGTGATAGGCAGTCCGGCAATGCCGGTGTTGAAGCTGAAGGCCTGTTGGTAGCCAGCCGTGCGAACGAGGCTCACGCTCGTTTCGTTGAAATGCCGCGGACCGCCGACCGGATACGCGAAGGACCTGATGTCGTCACCCACGACGCGCTGAAGTTCCCGGCGTGACTCGTGGATCTCCACGGACTGTTCGTCGGCGGTAAGCGTCGCCAAGGGTCGATGTGACAGAGCATGCGAACCGATCGCATGGCCCGCTTTACGCAAGTCGCCGACCTGCTCCCAGGTCATGAGTTCGGCACCTTGCCTGTCTGCCGCGGGCGGTTCGACACCACATGCGGCGGCAATTTCCGCCAGCAGGCTGCAGGTCCTCTCCGCAGGCTCAAGCTTGAAAATGTTCAAGATGCGCTTGAGGGACTCCGGCAGGCTCGTCCCGAGCTCATAAGTCCCCCCGCGGATGGTGACCCGGCTATGTTTCGACTTCTTGAGCAGGTAGGCCGCAATGTCCCACCAGCCGAGCCGGCGGGATTTCAGAATCTCGACCGGGATGAAGAAGATTGCCCGGATGTCCAGCTTGTCGAGAACCGGCTTTGCCAGCGAATAGCAGTCGATATATCCGTCGTCAAAAGTGACTGCGGACAGTAATTCGCCGCGTGGCATTCTTCTGCCGGAGGCTAGGTCCAGAAGCCCTGGCTCATCCAGCACTTCGGTGGACGACCGCAGCCACTGCATCTGACGGCAAAAAGTGTCGAATTCTACGTCGTAAACGCCGTCGTCAAATTCCGATGAAGTCTGCCCAGGCGCCCGGATGCGGTGGTAGTTCAGCACGAGTAGCGTCGCCGACGAACCCCGCGACCATAGGTCGGGCAACCCCATCGCCATCATGAGTCGGGCCAGTTTCAGCCTTTTGCCACCCATCGATACATATCCCCTGGCCGTGCTTCCGGTGGGGAAGCACGGTCCCGAATTACATTTTTCGGTCGGTCCTCCCGACGTGGTCCAGGCGATGGGCTCGTCCCGTCCCGACCGCAATTCGCTTATTGCACTGCCAACGAGCTCGGCGCTTTTGGCCTCGCGTCCGCTTGTTCCGCTTGCGTCCCTTCGAACGCGCCGACATCCGGCGCACCGTCCTGCGGCCGCGCCACATCGTCATAGTCCGTCTGCGGAAAACTGGACCCACCTCTGTTGCGTCCGGGACTGCCGGACGTCAGCCTGAAGTCGCGCTCGTTTGCGTCGACGAAAGCCATTTCTGCGACGCTGCCAACCTCGTTGTTTGACAATGTGATGTTGGCCGGCACGGTGATGGGATTGTTGCCGGCACTGGCCACGATGTTGTCGCGCACAGTCCCGTTGCCGACGTTGTGAGTGAGCCGGATCGCGCTTTCGCGCGCATCGACGATCGTGTTGTTGTAGATTGTCGGAACCGGCTTCTCGCAATTGTCCGCGGCGCCGACGTTGATGCCGTAGCTGTTCGCCATGTGCGATTTCCACAGGGCGCCGGCATCGACAATCACGTTGTTCCAGATGCTGACCGTGAACGGACCCTTTCCTTCGCTGATCATGGGTCCATCTGCATTCCATACCTGAATGCCATGCTGGCCGGTCTTCTCGACCCAGTTGTTGTAGATCTTGAGAGTCCCGGCGTTGTTGTTGATGCCCGAATACTGCGTGGGCTTGTTCAGGAGGCTCCCGTTTGAGCCGGCCCGGATCACGACGTTGTGGTGAACGGAATTGTTCCCGGCCCACAGCGACTTGGTGTTGATGCCTTCCCAGCCCGTGTCTACCACCCGGTTGTAGCGGATCTCCACGTCGCGAAGCGGGAGATCGTGCTCACGGTAGTTCGGCCCGACGTACATGCCCTCGCCTTCGGTGTTGTGTACGTAGCTGTGCTCAATGAGTATCCCTTCGCGCCAGAGGCCAGGATGATCCGCCTGCTTCACGGTGTGGTCATTCACGGAAATTCCGATTCCGTCGCCTGCGAGTGATGGCCACTTCCCGTCCACTTCGACATTTCGGATGGTCACGAAACGTGAGAGACCAGCAACTCGCAGAAACGCCGAAGGCGATCCGCCGCCGGTCATCGTCACCTGGATGCCGTACGTCGTGCCTGAGGGCGCACCTTGCCACTTCTGGCTGCCGTCGATGTCGACGTAGATGCAATTGGTGCAGGTGAAGACGAAGCCGCCTCCGCTGCCCGCATTGCGTCGGACGACAGCCGGGCCCGAACCGCGCGCGTCGTTCCGAATCGTGATTCTCCGGCCATCGGTCCCCTGGCAGCCGCTTATCTTGAGCGGGCCGCGGCTGCCCGCGGCGATCGTGACCGTGTCGCCGGGCGCGACGCGTGAGCAATCGAAATTTTCGGTCCCTGCCCCGATCGCGTAATCTGCCGCGTTCGACTTGGGAATGATTGCGAAATTGAGCGCGACCGCAAGCGTGGCACCGAGCAGTGACGAACCGAAGTAGCGGGCCTTCAGGCGCTTTTCAAGCCTCATGGTCGAACCTCTGCACTGGGTGGGCAGCAATGTAGTCAACTATAAACTCCGCCCGCCGGGCTGAAGTGTGCAGCCTGTCACATCGTTGTAGGAGCGCCTTGCACAGGCATCGGCTAAACACTATGCACCCCGCCGGAAATTCGCAATATCTCGTCCCCGGGCTTCATGCCGGGACGACCTCGAACCGGGCCCTCAAGGCGCGCTCATTCGCGATCAGCGGCTTCGCGCCACCCGATAGCTTGTCCAGGGACTGCTCGACACGGAGACCGCGAATATTCAGGGTTTCGCCGATGCGTGCAATCGATCCGTTCCAGTCCTCGACCATATCTTCATAAGCAACAAGCAGGCCTCCGAGCGAGGCATGGATGTCGAACAGCCGGGCCCGGTCCGAGGCGCAGGCCCGAAAATAGCCCCCAAAGTCGGCTTCGTCGATCGTCACCGGCTCCTGTTTCGCGGCGCCATTCATCCGGTCGCTGTGGTAGCGCCCGGTCAAGGCGGCCATGCAGTAAGACAAGGCGGCGTCGAACGTGTTCTCTCGATGCAGGAAGATGGCGGTTACGCGCCGCCGCTGGAGCCAGCCCAGGATCGCCGGATTTCGGTCCGCCTGCGACACCATGAGCTTGAAGCCGACAGCGCGGACATCCTGGCCGGCGGTGCCGTAGAAGTGCGCGAGATGGCGTTGCACTCTCCCCTTTTGCAGGACCAGGGCGGCCGCGCGGCCGATGATGTTGCGGCTCCGCTTTAGATACGGGTACTGGAACTCCCGGTGCAGCGTGCGCGGACCGGAATGGAAAATTTCCCCCGCGCAGAAAATATCGCCCGCGGAATCCAGCGACCGCACCAGGAGCGTCGATCCCGTGCGCTGGGTGGCAATGACGACGAATTCCCGGGCCGTCATGATCGACTCGATATTTCGCAATACATGCTTGGAGACCGCGGTTCGGCCGCTATCCTATCGGCGCTGGGTCCGCGGCATGATCCATCCGTAGTGGATGTGACGGAAATAAAACCGGCGTAGTGCGGTATCGACCTTGAATGCGAGCTCGTTTCCGGAGACGGGGCCGGATGTCAGCCATTCCTGCGGAAACTCGTACCCCCAGGTCCTCATGTAAGGACCGAAGACGCGCATTGCGTGCGCGCGCAGGCTGCCCTGGAAAGCCTCCGAGAAGTCTTTTTTGCGTCCCCCCGTGACGTGCCGCCATGGAAGCTGCCTCAGCAACCTAAGCCCGATCGCGCCAAGCCATGCCTCGAGGTCGTCATTCAGGTTCTCGTACCGCAGTACGTGTGCACGTTGCGGCAACAGGCACGCACGACCATTGTAGACGCGAGGGTAGAACCTTCTGACGTACGCAGGGAAGTCCGGGCCATTCTTCGCGATGAATGCGTACTCCCTCGCTTCCGGGCGAAACCGGTAACCCCAGGGTGCGCCTGAAATCCTGGTCGCCTTGTAGCGATCGCGGTGGTTGTCGCGAGCTTTCGCGAACTTGCTGACCACGATATCCAGCGGGTTTCGGACCGTCGCAAGTACTGCGTACGCGCGCTCCTCATCTGATGCCGACCGCAGGAACTCCGAGTAATCCGTGTGCTTGCGGAGAATACGCCGGCCTCCGTAGTTCTCGATGAGCTCATCGGCCAATGCCGACGACGCCGTCTGCGGCACTTCGATGAAGACGTAACGATTGGCGTCACTGATTACCACGATTGACCCGCCCTGCTCATCCTGCGCGACGCCTGTAGTGGAGCAGCTGCAACGGCAGTGACTTCAGCCGCTGCAGCTGCCATCGCCTGAGGTCCCGGACAAATTGCTTGTCATCGAATTGCGCTTCGCCCCGCATTGCGGCGTACACATAGCCCACGATAATTGTCAGGCCGCCGATCAGGTACGGCCGCTCATGCATGCGGAAAAGTCCTGAGGCGATTGCGTAAAGCGGGTGGTAACCCATGAACCAGATGCCGCGGCCGAGCCGGACACGTCCCTTGAAGACGTTGGCGTCGGAAGATCCCATGAGCCGATGATGGATAAGCCGCGCGTCCGGGTCATGGAAAGACAGCGTGCGGTAGCCTTTCATGCGGCATCGGTGGATATCGATGCCGTCCCACAGGATCGTCTGCGTGAAGCCACCGATGCTGTCGAAGGCGTCGCGCTTGTAGAGCTTGAATTGTCCCGCGACCATCTCGTCGATCATGAATTCCTCGACATAGGTTTCGCCGGTCGGGCGAAAGACCTTTCCCGAGACTGCCGCCAGTGCCGGGTCGTTATCGAGGCGGGCGAGCATGATTTCCAGGTAGCGCGGCGTAAACGACATGTCGCCGTCGAGCTTTGCGATGTAGCGGTAATCTGCGGTATGGAGGCGCTCGCGTCCGTAGTTGAAAGCCGCGACGACGCCCGAACCGAGCTGCCGGAAACCGCGATCCTCGCGTCTTATGACGCGAATCCACGAATGGCGGTCCGCGTAGGACTCGATGATGGAACGTGTGTCGTCACTCGAGCCGTCGTCGACGAACAGCCATTCCTGTGGCTGGACCGTCTGCGCCAGCATCGCGTCCAGCGTGCTCCTGACGTATCGCGCCTCGTCCCGTACCGGCGAGACAATCGCCAGCGAAACTACCGGCTTTGCTGTCATAGACCCCGGGCTTTTCGCTCGTGCGCCGCGCGCAACACGCGCCCGAAGCCCTCTTCAGGCGAGATCGCGGGCGTCCAGTCGAGCACCTTCGTCATGTGACTGATGTCCGCATACCGCGAGTGGACTCCCACCGGTTTGTCTTCGAGAGGCTTGATCTCCGCCTCGTATCCCTCCAGCCGCGCGAACAGACGGGCGACCTCTCGGAAGTTGATCAGCTTTCCGGACCCGATGTTCACGGCGCTGCCGTCGTTTACGCGCGAGAGCACGCGGAGCGCTGCCTCGATGCAGTCTTCGATGTGCACGAAATCGCGTCCTTGCAGCCCGCTGCCCCAAACCACGATGGGATTCTCCTTCTTCGCGGCACGGAGGGCGATGCTCGGCACCGGGTAGGCCAGGTCCTGTTCCTCGCCATAGCCGGAAAATGGCCGGATGCACGCGGTGTGAAGTCCATAGTGCTGATGCGCGATCCGCGCGAGGTATTCGCCTGTCAGCTTCGACCAGCCGTACGTCATGTCCGGCTGACCCAGGCGGCCGCCGAATTGGATGTCCGTTTCCTTCAGCGCCACTGCGCCGTCTTTCCCTTGCAGGTCGACGGGGTATGCTGCCGATGACGAGGCGTAGAGCAGCCGGGCCGGTTTGCGACTCACCGCCCAGTTAAAGCACAGGGCGTCGAGCGCGAGATCCTGGGCAACGGCCATCGGGTTGCCATCGATGACCGATCGGCCGCCCACGATCGCCGCCAGATGGAACACATCGCCGAATTCAGGCTCAGCCAGCGCGCCGAGTTCGGTGCGGCCGGCAAAGAAATCGCGCGCGTCACCGTGGATGAAGATGACGCGGCCGCCATCGTATTCAATCACGCCATTCGTCACGACGCGCTGCTTCTCCGCGCCAGGCAGCCACTTGTCGCAATGCAGCCCGATGGAGCAGTCATCCACGACCCACAACGAATAGCCTTCCTTCAGGAGGCGCCGCGTCAAATTGCGTCCGACGAATCCACAGCCACCGGTAACCAGGGCTGGCTTTTCCTTGTTGAACATCATCTCTCTCGTTTTCGCGCCGCCCTCGCGGCAATGGTGCTTCGATAAAACCCTTCGAGCTTGTCCGCAATCGCCTCCTGCGAATAGCTCGTTTTCGCAATTTCGCGGGCGCGGTCGCCCATCGCGGCTGCGCGCGCCGGATTCGCCAGCAGCTCGTCGATTCGCGCTGCGAATTCGTCTGCAGCCGGCTTGACCAGCAGCCCGATGTCGTTGTCGCGAAGGAGACTGGCCACGTCGCCGACATCGCAGGCAACCGTCGGACGGCCTACTGCCACGTATTCATTGACCTTGGATGGCCAACGACCGCGGTTCGCGATGGTATCGGACAAGGGCAAGGCAAGTACGTCGCATGCTGAGAGATAGTCGAGCATTTTCTCGAACGGCAGTCGCCCCGTGATGGTGACCCGGCTCGCCAGGTCTGCGGGCACGTTGCAGCCCGGCTCGCCGACCATGATCA
>Ga0134127_10001693_pt1 | contig 16304 bp, 8 predicted proteins | sample KB31753_FD_96459 | JGI IMG/M metagenome (GOLD analysis project Ga0134127, IMG submission 96459) | Terrestrial soil microbial communities with excess Nitrogen fertilizer from Kellogg Biological Station, Michigan, USA - KB3-175-3 | ecosystem: Environmental > Terrestrial > Soil > Unclassified ...
ATAAAGGATATGGCAAGCTGACTAAGCTGGGTGCCTGGTTGTAGGGATGTTTCTTTCATTGTGTATGCCTTAAACCGAGCGCGGCACTTTTAGCTTTGGTCTAGTTTGGTTTAGGGTGATTTTGTTTGAAAAAATAAATCCTTGGCTCTGGTCACAGGCTTGTGTCGCTGGTTTATTGGCGGCGTTTTGGAAAGGCAAAGAGAACCAAGCCTGTAATGGGCGCCCAGACCTGAAGACGCATTCACATGGAATATTTTTATTTTTGTTTCTACGGTTTAAATTGAAAGTCTTTTCCAAGAATTATAGTTACAACCGAAGAACCAATCTGCACATCCGCAACAGCTTGATTGTCCAAAAGTTTATTAATTTCCGGGGCAATATCTCTGTATTGTTCCCCAAATCCCATACTGGTTTTATCGTTTGTTCCTGTAGGGTCATCATTGACTGATACTACTGCAAACCCTTGGCTTTTCAGCTTGTTGGCGACTTGTTGCGCTAGGCCCGCTGTTTGGCTGCCATTTTGTATGTTTATTGGAACTAAATTTTTTTCCTTGACCTGCGTGATACTGCCCGCGACTTGCGACTGGTCGTTTCCGCTTGTATCCATATTTATTGGCGCCACTTCAATTATTTTGCTTTCCGATGGCCGGTAAAGTATAGCTTTTTTTGCACCGGCGTATATTAAAACTTTATCGCCTGTTTGGGCAGTAGCAAAAAAAGCTTGGCCAGAAAGTTTTTCAGGATCCGTAACTGTGGCGATGGTCGGATCTTCCCCATCTGGAAGTTTGATAAGCTTGCCAACTTTTTCAACTAATTCTTTAATTTCGGAATCAGTGGCTGTTCCATCGCCTTGTAATTGGCTGATTTGTTTTTTGAGGTTGTGATTTTGCCAGTACTGCCAGACGCCAAAGCCAGCGACGGCTATCAGCAGCAAGCTAACTGACAACAGGCGCAAGCGCCGCTTTCCGCGATTTTTTGTAACTGTACCTTTTGTTTGGGTATCGGTATCGTTTTCTTCCGAATATTGCGATTGGATGCTTACCATATCAAAATTTTACTTTAATATTGTTTCTATCATAACAAATTTGAAGGTGCTTACCAAATGTTATCCAGCCGGCGGAGTGGTGCCGGAATCGGCTGGCGGGCTATCCGCTGCAGGGGGTTCGGGAGCTGTCTCTGCTGCCGGAGCCAGCGGCTCATTAATAACCGGGGTTTCCGATTCCGAAGCGGGAGGAGTTTGGGGTTCAGGGGTTGGCTGGGATTCTTCTGGGGCTTCGGCGGGCGGTGTTTCCGCTGGATTTTCCTCTTCTGCCGGAGCTGCCGTTTCCTCGGCCGGAGTTTCATCTTCTGGTTGCGATGGCTCTTCTTCATTAACAAACAATTTCGGATTTTTTACGGCAAAAGCGATCCAGCTCAAAGTGACATCTTCCGGTACCGGCTTGTTGGTAATGATAGTGAATCCCGTGACGCTCTTCTTGATGACCAAAATTTGTATGCCTTGTTCGAACAATGAGGCGGCTAGTTCGTCTTGGCCGTCTTGCAAGGCTTTGATTTCATCTACATCTCCATTTTCTATGACTTCTTGATCGAGCTCGGTAGTTATGGAAGCGTGGACTACCGGCTGCTCTATATATTCTTTTTCAAAGATTACATCGACGGAAGTTTGGCCTTTTTTGATCTGGGCGAATCCGGCGGTGTCGCCGTTTAAGTATGGTCTTCCGAAGAATGTTATGTCCCCCAGCATATCGATGCTGTCTCCCAGTTTGCCGATGGTTTCGACTTTCAGCCCCGAGGTGGTGATTTGAGGCGAGACGATTTCAAACGCGGCGCTGACGCGGTCCGTAAACAATTCGGCGGATACGCTTAAGCCATCGGCCTGTTTGGTTTCTTTGATGTGTTTCAAGAACACCAAGATTTTTTCATCGGTGGTCAAAGGATTTTCTTCGCCGTTTTCCAAACCGGTTTCATCAAGGATATCTTCATCATTTTCTACCAAACCGTCATCGCTGTCTTCTATCAATACGCCGTCAGTCGAAACGCTGATTTGCATTTCCTGCATCAGTTGCTCAATCGGCAAGCCGGAGAAGTTGCCGTGCTCGACGAAGATCGTAACATAGCCGCACTTTACGGCTGGCGTCTTTGTATCTTCAGCCGCTTCGCAGTCAGCCATCTCGTCTGCGTTTAGGCTGTCGCTTAGAGCTTTACCAATGGTCGGCCCGGCGCCAGTGGCCCGCATGGCGTACCCAGGCTTTGAAGCCGAGGTCAGGTAATCGCCGGCTTTCACTGGTCCGTTTTCCATGCTGAACTTAACCGGGATACGGCCGGTCAGCGCTATTGGGAAACCGTCTAGCGCTTTGGAGCCAAGAATTAATCCCGGCTGGGTCGAAACTACGCCGAGTAGTCCGCCACTGTAGCTTTGTTCGGACTTTCGCACATCGTCGCCGTCGCCGCTCGAATCAATCACAACTATGTCGCCGGCTTCAAGCGATTCCGTTGAGTAATAATATTCGGCCAAGTCAGCGCCGCCGGTAAAGCCGACTTCCAAAGCCAAGCTTCCGGTAAGAGTGATACCATCGTTGATGAGTTCGCTTCTTACGTTAAATAGCTGGTTGGCCAAATAATCTAATGCTTGCCCGAGACGCACATCTCCGGTTTCTGTGTAGAAGTGGGCTTCACTGCCGATAATTAAATCGCGGGAGGTCATATCAATGGCGCGTATGTCGTCAAAGTCAGTCCCGGTCCACTCAGTTCCGGCGTCGTCTAATTGTTTGGCATCGGCGTGGAACAGGTCGGCAATAATGTTTGGTCCGGCTTGATGGTTGTAACAGGTAACGCCGCCGGTGTCGGTGCCACTATTAGTACCTATACACATTTGTCTGGCTTGTCCGAGCGGCGCTTGCTTAGTAATACCAACGGCGATGACTGAGTTGGATGCCCCATACAAAGCCTCGGGATCGACTTCAAAGTCAGTGGTCGTATCAGGGGTCGTTGTAAAAGCTGGGGTCACGGTCATTACAGTTGTGGTGTTTGAAACGACGCGCCGGGTTTGTCCGGATCCGGTGCCTCCAGTGAGACCTACCATCATTCCTGCAAATTCGTTTGGAATCCAGGTTTCGCCCGAATCGCCGATCGTGGTGGATGTGGCAGTCGTGGCGTCGGTGACAGTGATGACTTTCTTGGCGACCAGCGGCCGCGCGTCGTTGTAGAAGCGCCTGGCTTGTAGCGCCGATAAAGTGGAAACAGTGGTGGTGCCATTGCTGAACGTCACGTCGTCAATTTGGCCGTCCCAGAAGTTCAGGGCATTGGCCGCGGCGCAGTTAGCGCCAGTCGTGGGGCTGCAGGACGCGCCGATCGTCACAATTTGGCTGCCGTCCAAAGTCAGGGTGTTACCGGTTGCCGTGCTGAGGTTGAGCGGGTTGCCGTCGATAAACGTATCGACGTCGTTAGCATTCGTCCTGGAAATAATCAGTTGGTGCCACAGGTTATCGTTGTACGCAAGAGAGGAAGTGGAGGTAATATCATAAGAAGATCCTTGCGTCCAGGTGGCGTCATCATCATTACCAACTACGATAACTCCGGTAGTGGTCATGTAAGCGGCTAAACAACCGATGGCTTGTCCCGGCGTGGCATTGACGCATTTTTCAAAGAGCATGTCCACGCCGCTGGCTGGCGCGGTGGTTGTATGCTTGAACCACATCGAAATCGTAAAGCCGGTTGTGGTTACGTTAAAGCTCGCGTCAACATCGCAAGTGCCGTTTTGGTCGGCGTCAGAACACAAGTAATCGTTGCTGTTGTCAAAATTCATGGCCTTGCCGCGAACGCCGCTGACCGCGAGAGTCGGCGAGCCAAGGATGGTCATGTCCGTGTTATTGAAGCTGATGTCATTGGCCAGCGTGCCGGAAGTGTCGTCCATCATCAGCGCCATATCAATAGCATTCGGCATGAGCATGGTCTGGCGGGTAGTGTCGAAGAATTTAGACCAGCCGTTCGTGCTAGTGGAATGAGTGTGGATTTCCGTAAGGCCAAGACTATGGCCAACGTAGACGATATCGGAAGTATCTTCTGCAAGCGATCCTCTTTCGATAACCTCAAGGGCATCGGGCGCGCCTGCGACGATATTCGGAGTACTGCTCCAGAGGGCCGGCCCGACTGTTTCGTCATACCGCGCGTCAAATGTGCCATTTACTTCACTGGCTTTATCAGTATCAAAGTTAATCCACATTTCCATTTGATCCGAGGTTGTGTTAAGCGCGTACATTCTGGCCCGGCGCGTAAGGACAACCGAAGTATAGTCGTCTGCGGTCACGTCGGAATATTGCAGCACCTTTTGCGCCGTCATGTTGATGATGGTGATACCCGAGTCAGTTGCCAGCCCCACAAAAGTCTGGCCGCTGCCAGGGGACGTATTGGTCGCCGCGCCGGTGGAAATGGCGGTCGAGCTGGAGTTGATGTACACGGCCGACACATCGTTGATGTCTTCCCATTCGGAAGCTGCGCCGGTGGTGGAGAGATCGAATGCGGTAGTGTTGTCGCTGTTGTAAGCAATCGCGCTGTTGCGACTGGATATACCTAAGTCAGCGCTGGAACGATCAGTGCCGTCAATGTTCCACATGCGGTCGTTGACGAAATCAATTACATAGAGGCCGCCTTGCGCCGATCCGTTTGTGCCGACGTAGATCACGCCGTTTAACGCGGTGACGCTGGAAGGGTCGTTGTTGGTATCGGCGCCTAAAGCATATCCGGAAGCGTTTTGGCTGAATTTCATCCACATGGTGCCGGTGGCTGCATCAAAAATATACAAGGAGTCAGTAGTGACCGCGAGGATGGCTTTGCGCGGGAAATGGGTAGTGTAACAGCGGTCGTCGCTGGCGATGACGCACGGGTCACCCGGGCCGTCATCAAGGGTTTCCGTAAACCAAGAGAGCTGGTCGGTGGTCGCCCAATCAATCCATTTGCCGCCGTCGCTGTCGCCGGTCGTATCGTACAAGAAGATGTCTTTGATGCCGGTCAGCGAAGTGATTTTTGAATAGCCTTCGGCAACAACGTCTCCATAAGCAACCATATTGCCGCGATTTGTCGGCGAGCCAACTTGTAATAAGCGTTCGGTTGAGCCGGTGATGCTGCTGGTACCAACGCCTAAGCGGCCGTCGCCATCGACAACTAGCGGTGTAGTGTCGCCGCTTGAATCATCAATGCGGAAGGCTAGGTTTCCTGTGCCGGTCGCACGATGGTCAATATAGAGGCCGACATTCGCGCTTGCGGTGCCGGTGTTATCAATTCTGACTACCGATCCGGTATTGGCGGCGTTAGAGCCGCTGGCGGTGAATTTTGCTAGCGCGCCGGTAAAGGCTGTGGCTGATGAAGCAATGGCTAAGCCGTTGCCGCTAGTGAGCGCGTTGGCGGTAATATTCAATGCGACTTCGCCATCAATTGAGTTGGCAGTTAAATTTACTCCGTTGGCGGCATTGGAACGTTGGATAACGTCCATGCCAAGTACCGCGGCTGTGGTGTTAGCTTGATCAATTTGTAAAGTAAAGGCGCTGTCGGTGCCGCTGGAAGAAGGGTTGGTTAAAATTAATGAGTCGTCAGCCGAAGTTAGCGAAATAGTGGCGTCGCTGCCGTCTACGTCCGCGGCGTAAGAATTTTGCAATGCCGTAGCTCCGCCGCTACCGCAATCACTGCTTGTTCCGGAAACAGTGCCATTTGTGTCGACATGCAAACACTGGGTAGAACCAGTGACGTTGGTTTGCAGGTTGCCATCAAGCCTCGTTACTCCCGCATCCACCCACAAAGCATACGGGTTAGTGATGGTGATATTGGATCCTGATGGAGCCGCATCAATATAAAGAGTGGCAGCGTTGGTAACGGTTTCAGTGCCACCACCAGCGATACCATTCAAAGTAGGAGCCAGGAATTGATTGTTTCTCCAGCTAGCAATGGTCGTACCGTTGGATAAAGCCTGAACTGTGTTTTGGGAGAGGAAGAGGATTTGCTCAGCAGTAATAGAAGAGGCATCTGCCCTATCAACATCTAAACTAGCGCCTGGTGAAATCGTTCCAACTCCCAAGTTACCACCGGCAAAATATGAGTCACCATTAGAGCGAAACTCAGCCCCATTACCCCCTAAAAGGCTTATTTTCCCTCCATCTGATTGTTGTGTAATTTGCACAACCTGGGCATCACCGCTGGAAGTGTTAAACAAACTTATTCCATTAGTACTACCATTTTCGTAAATATTTAGGGCTTGAGGGGCTCCAGAGGCTCCAACTTGAATATCTCCTCGGACGTCGAGCTTGGCTAGTGGACTCGCTGTGCCGATTCCGACGCTGCCACCTTCAAAGATGCCGGCGTAGTTGTTGGTGCCGCCGGTCGCCGTTGCGTACAAGCCGACATTGGTTGAGGTGCCGCCGGAATGAGTATTTGAGAAGTAGCCGCCGTAGGTGGTTTGCGTGCCAGTGATTGCACCCGAAGTGGTAACATTGATGACTTTTTGGCTACTAGCGCCAGCAGTACCAGTGACAGTTAGATCCATTAAAGAGCCTGAGCTAAGTGTAGACGAAGCCAGTGATAAACCAGCGGTGGTGCCGGTGCCGGTAGTTGTTCCCAAGGTCAGCACTACCGAACCGGTGGAAGCCGGTGCCATAGTGATGTTGCCTGAGGTGGTGGTTTGTAAAGCTAGGTTGGCTGAAGTTGAGTTGAGTGTAAGGCCCGAAGCAGTAGAAGTGATAGTGTACCCTGCACCAGTAATCGGGTTTGCTCCAACGTTCATGGCGTTGGCGATGTTGCTGTCAGACACATCAATCGCGTCTGTTAGACCGTTGTTGACGCCAGAAGAAGTAATCAAGATACCGTCAGTCAAACTCGAGGCTGTTGTGTCAGCGTTGTTGATGAGTATCAAACTTTCTGTAGTTGAAGTTGAGTCAGCGTTGGATAAGACAATTCCTCGTTGGGTGTTGGCGCCGCCATCATTGTTGGTCAGTGTAAGAGCAAAGAGATCCACTGAAGCCGTACCTGGTGTATTTGTTAAAGCCAGATTTTCTGTTCCGGCAAAAGTGAAGTCCACATCAGTGTTGAAAGTAGCTACCCCATTAAATGCCGCAGTCGAGTTGTGCGTCGACGCTCCATCAAACTGATTAGCGCCATCAACTTCAAATGTGCCAGTGACGTAAGCGTCATCGCCGTTGAGCGTAACACCTGGAGTGCCAGCTCCCACCTTCAAGCTACCCGTCAGTACATTGAAGAGTCCAGAAGTTGTGGCAGTCGTTGCTGTAATGTTTCCTGATGTAGTAGTAGAGAGAGCCAAGTCTGCCGAAGCTGAAGTGACAGTCAGTCCGCTTGCGGTTGCTTGCACCGTGTAGCCAGCGCCAGTAATCGGATTTGCTCCGACGTTCATGGCGGTTGCGATGTTGGCAGCTGACACATCAATGGCTTCCGTAATACCATTGTTCACTCCACTGGAAGTAATGATGATACCGTCTGTTAAACTCGAGGCCGTGGTGTCAGCGTTGTCTATTAATACCAAACTTTCGCTAGTTGATGTGCTATCAGCATTGGTGAGCACTATTCCCCGTTGCGTAGCAGAACCACCGTCGTTGTTTGTAAGAGTTAAGGCAAAAAGATCTACAGCGTTGGATCCAGAAGTATTTGTTAAAGCCAGATTTTCTGTTCCGGCAAAGACAAAATCCACATCAGTATTAAAGGTAGCAACACCGTTGAAGGCCGCAGTGGAGTTGTGCGTCGATGCCCCATCAAATTGTTGCAGCCCATCAACTTCCAGGGTTCCTTCAATGTAAGCATCTTCACCATTTAAGGTTACTCCCGGCGCACCATTACCGACTTGCAGGTTGCCAGTTAAGACATTGAACAGAGCTGCGGCTACAGTCGTTGCGGTGATGTTGCCGCTCGTTGTTGTTGATAAGGCCAAGTCAGCAGAAGCTGATGTCACAGTCAGTCCGCTTGCTGTAGCTTGGATGGTGTAACCTGCTCCAGTGATGGTGTTAGCACCAACATTCATGGCGTTGGCGATGTTGGCAGCTGAAACATCAATGGCATCGGTCAGACCATTGTTGACTCCAGATGAGGTTATTAAAATTCCATCAGTCAAACTTGAGGCCGTTGTATCAGCATTATCTATTAATATCAAACTCTCTGTAGTTGAAGTACTATCAGCATTGGTTAGTACAATACCTCTCTGTGTATTAGCACCACCATCGTTGTTCGTTAGAGTTAAGGCAAAAAGATCCACTGAAGCCGTACCTGGTGTATTGGTCAGAGCCAAATTCTCTGTGCCAGCCAGAGTGAAGTCCACATCAGTGTTAAATGTAGCCACGCCATTAAATGCCGCAGTTGAGTTGTGGGTAGATGCCCCATCGAATTGCTGCGCACCGTCAACCTCAAACGTGCCAGTGATGTAGCCATCGTCACCGTTCAAAGTCAGACCAGGGGTTCCAGCGCCCACCTTCAAGCTACCCGTCAGTACATTGAAGAGTCCGGATGTGGTAGCAGTCGTTGCTGTGATGTTGCCTGATGTCGCAGTAGCTAAGGCCAAGTCTGCCGAAGTGCTGCTGATAGTCAATCCAGCCGTGGCAGTCAGCGCTGTGCCTAATCCTGTGATGTTGTTACTGTTCATGGCCAAGGCACTCGATGAGAAGTTATATTCATCAGTGCCGTTAACCTGAATATTCAAAGTTTTACCGGTTAAGACATTGGCATTCAAATCCCCAGAGTTATCCCTAAAGAAGCCGACATCTGTACCCGTTGGTGCCCCAGTTGTTTCTCTAAACAAGACATTACTGATATCCGTAAGATCAAACCCATCAGCATCAATATCCGAGGTCCAGGGGGTCATAGATCCAGTGCCGCAATCAACGCCGGTTCCCGATACTACTCCATTGGTGTCGACATGTAAACATTGTGAAGTAATACCAGTCACATTGGTTTGCAAGTTGCCATCAAGCCTCGTTACTCCCGCATCCACCCACAAAGCATAAGGGTTGGTGATGGTAACAGAACCTCCAGCTATCGGAGCCGCTACTATTCTGACCGTAGCGGCATTATCAACAGTATGAGCACTGCCTTGGGTGATAGTCGGGGCAGAGAACAGAATACTGTCCATAGAAGATGTCACTTGTGTAGATCCTGATAGGGTGATAGTCGGAGGTACTACAGAAAGAGTTGTGTATTCTGCAGAAGCAGAATCAGATAAAGTGCTGGCTAAACCATTTTGGGCATGCGCAACAGTTGAGGCTACTCCTGTGATAGTTGAATCAATAACATAGAGATCGCTTGTACCCAGAGCAGTAGTTGAAATTTTGAAAGGATCCCCTGCTACCGAATCATCTACACCTAAAATAAAGTTTGATGTGTTGTCCGCAAGTTCAAATTTTAAGTAAGCGTCGGTATCGGTGCCGGTTGAAGTGATGGCAATGCCTGCAGTGGCCGCGGCTGACATGACATCGAGCAAGTTATCTGGTCCCGTGTCACCGATTCCGACTTTGCCGGCAGCGTCAAAGCGGATTTTTTCTCCACCATTCTCCCAGAGGGTGGCGAAAGCAGTACCTCCAACATTATTGGCGTTCAGCCGCATTTCATCGGTGCCCAAGACACTAACTATTGTGCGGTAGTTACCGCTGGTATCCTTAATATCTAGGCCTTGGTTGTTATCAAGTCCAATGCTCCCCCCGCCTAGTGTTAAAAGTTCGTCTGGCCCTGTTGTCCCGATTCCTACATGGCCATCACCGCGGACATAGAGACCAGTGGTTGCGCCGTTGTTGGATGTCACTCGCAAAGCGTATTGGGAAGTCGAAGATGATTGGATGTCGATAGACACGCCGTTGGCCGAGGAGTTGCTGGCGTCGGCTAACATTAAGTTTCCTGTGCCAGCTCCTGAAATATTTAAAATGGCACCCGAAGCCGAGGCGTAGCTTTGCGTAAGTGCAAGAACATTGCCGGTGTGGGTGCAGGTGCCGCCGCTGGCGGTGGCGCAGTTATCGCTGATTGTCGCTACTGCACCAGTAACTGTTGTGGTCGTAGCTCCCCCGCTTGCGGTCAATGATCTGGAAAGATCAAGCAGGTTGCCGGACACGGATGCGCTCGAAGTATAAGTCGCCGTGTGCGATCCTTGTAAAAGATCTCCTGAAGTTGTCGCGATAGAATTGTTGTTCAAAGTCAGAATATCGCCGGTTGTCGTTGCACTGCCGGTAATGGTAGCGATGTCAGTCGTAGTCGCGCTGTTCGATAAAATAATTTTGCCGTTGCCGGCCAAGTTGTTGGCGTTGATGGCATAGGCTGATGCGACCAGCTGTTTGCGCGGCGACATTTCTCCATCGTAGCTGGTACCTGTTGGCGCGAAGTCGACGCTCAAGTAAAGCGAGTCGCTAGTGAAGTCAACTCCTGTGAGCGGATTACAGGAACCCAATTTTACGTTGAAGAGGCCGCTGGTGACCTGAACTTTTTGACAAGCATCAACCGGAGCCTGATCGCGAGTTTCCGTCCAAAGCAAACTTCCGGAAGTAAGCGCATCGTAAAGTTTGAACCGGATAGCGTAGGTGCCGTTGGCCACATTACTGCCATCGGATACAGCCGTAAGTTTTCCTTGGAAGTTGATGAGCACCGGAACTCCAGTTGCCGCATCAGTTTTATGGAAAAACTGCGCGTAGCTGACCATGACAACCAAGAACGCAAAAACTACCAAGCCGATAGCACGGCTCAGGAATTTTATCTTTCCTGGTTGTCGCTTGAAGATCCGACGCATGTTAAATTGTGTTTTTGTTTCGTGTACGAAAAAGCCGACCAATCTTAATTAATTGGTGGCCATGTGGGTGCCGGTCAAAATATCCATAATTGCTGCTTTTGGGAAGCGGCGATCACGTCGGCTGCCGATTCTTACAGCAGCAAGAGAACCATCCTTTTCCCAGTTTCGCAGGGTATTTGGATGGACATTGAGGATTGTGCTGGCCTGGCGGACAGTCAACAAATCCGGCAAATTTGCCATATTCATTGTCTTTTTGTTTCTTTGAGATCGCTATTTAGGCCATAATTGGCTCAAATCGCAAGCTCAAATGCTCAAAAGCCCAGGGACCTGGTCTTATCGAGCATATTTAATTGTTTTTTTGTTTCGTGATATTGGTAATTTTTTGATAATTTCTGGCTAGTTTTGGCCAGAAATCACTTTTACTTACCAAGAGTTAATGAAACTACTTATATATTAGCATAAATTTGCGAAAAAGTCAATAATATTAAGCAATACATACCGTCATTAGTCAAAAAAAAGTGTGCTATAATTTTAATAACTTAAATGGCACGAAAAATAAAACAAAAAATAGCTAAATCTGGCTTTACTTTGATAGAAATTCTCATGGTAATATCTATCATTGGCTTCCTGGCAAGTTTGATGTTAGTCAGTTTTAATAATGCACGATTACGGGCTCGCGATGCAAAGCGGGTTGCAGAAACCAGGAATATTCTAGTCGCGTTGATTAATTTTTATAATGACAAGGGGAGGTTCCCCTGCCATGAGTTCTCCTCTTCTAGTAGCCCCTCTGGACCAGATTTGAATTTTTTGACGCCACTATGGCAGCAAGGCTACCTAGCGGGACGACCTGATGATCCCTTTGCAGGTAGCGCAAGTTATGCATTTTATGCTTATGGAACCTTTAAACAGGTTGCAGCCGGACCTTGCGGACAAATTGCATTTTTTGAATTTACTACTGAAAGCCCAGCGACCTGTCCTGGCATGACGACGACTTTTCCTTTTTTATATGACCACGGCGGGAGCCATTGCCATATCTTTTATCCAGAATTTTTACCTCCCCCTTGTGACACCCCCGACTATTATCAGTATCCAACTGATTGTGCGCAGTTAATTGATACTGGAGCAGATGACGAATATCCCTAAAATTTATATTGAAAACCCCGGGTTTGGCCCGGGGTTTGTTTTTGAAAAATTACAAGTTTTGATTTAGCTTAGTCTGTTATCGGCGGTTTGGGTAACTTGGTTTTATTTCTTCTGCGAATCAGAATGATTAGTGTGATTAAGGCCAGGGTCGGAGCGCCTAATACGATTAAAATTCCAATGATTACGGCTAATAACTGCCAGGGCACCACCCAAAATGCGGCCGTCATATTATAGTTGCGCGAGGCATCGTTATTTACTGTGACTCCGAGTTCGGCTTTGTAGCGGCCCAAGGCGAAATGTTGCCATTGCCAGACTACAGTTTCGCGGAAGCTGGCGTTATCTTTCAATTTTTCCGGAGATATCGGCGTTTCTTCTATACCCCCGCCCCCGTGGGCCCACGCCGCCTCAAAACGCCGGATGCTTTTGGGCAGGGCCGAACCGCCGGTGGGGTTGGCGTTAATAAGTTTGCTTTGGTGTCCAAAAATATTTTTGATAGTGATATCGCCAATCGGTTTGATGCGGTCATCACCACTGTTTTGAAATCGATAAAAGAATTCGACAGGCAACCTATTAAAAAAAGTTTTCTTGTCTTTGGTATTGAACTCTAAAACTTTTTCACCTTCGGAAAAATCTCCGTTGACGCGAAAAAAAATCAACGTGCCAGCGCGGCCTTCCAGCTGGATGTTAGTTTGTCCGTCTTCCGGCGGCGCAGTTGTCCCGCTGAAGATGCCGGCAAAGTAGCCGCCCGGCTCGGCATCCGGCGGCGGAGTGATTGTGTACGCAACTTCCTGGTATTGTTTAGCGTCGATCGAAACGCTGGCCGGCGCTTCTACCCAAGACGGGATGCCTTCGCGGCCCGGCACGAACACAGGGTCGCCGCTTTCATCTTTGCTTTCGAAATTGGCAAAGGTAATGTAGAACGTTTTCCTTTCGTCGGACTCGTTGAAGAGTTTAAAAACCGCCGGCGTGGTTACGCCCGGATCGGCTTTGAGTTCAGTGCGAATTGGTGAAATGGTGATGGCGCGTGCAGGGGCTGGATCAATTAATCCAAACGCCGCAAGTGCTAGCATCAACACCAAAATCAGTTTGCTGGCCCGTCTCATCGTTGTCCGTGTTTCTTAATGATATATCGATTATATCTTTTTATTCCAAAAATAGCCAAGCCAATAAGAACTATCAAAATCAAGACAATAATGGTGATAGTATCGATCGGTAAAATCCAGAGCGTGGCTATCGCCCGAGCTTCTAATTTTGGATTGCCGTAAAAACCAATAGCTGTAAATTTGTAACGGCCGAACAGAAAATGGCCGCTGTTCCAAGTGGCCGCAAAGGTGCGTTGCGTTTCTGGTAGGACCACCAAACCGTCGCGGTTAAAGGCTGTGCTACCGACGGTTTGTCCGAGGCTGTTGGTAACGACGATGTCGCCTTTAGGCACGACGTGCGTGTTGCCGAAGTTATTGAAGGTCAATGATAAATCGATAGTGTGGTTATCGGTTTGCACCGGATAGAGGCCGGTAATTTTTCCTTGTTGGGTGCCTCGGCCCAAATTTAATAAGATGACGGCCGCAACTTTGTGAATGACTTCGGTGTTGCTGCCTTTTTGGGTGGGCAGTTTGTAGGAAAACAAAATGCCGCCGTAGTGCGTGCCGGGCTCGGCGTTTTCTGGTGGAGTGATGGTAAAAGATAATTGCGTGGTCTGACCCGGTTCTATAGTGAAGGATGGTTGCCCGGTAATAGTGATCCATTTGGCCAATGAATATTGATCGCTGGCTGTGCGATCGGAATCTAAAAAGCGCGGCTGGCCGGTTTCGGTCGGGACAAAGTCGTTGATGCTAACGGAAATGGGCATGGCTTTGCCTGTGGTGTTGGTAATGGAAATACTGCGTTCCAGATTTTGGCCCAGCTCGCCTTCCAGGTCAAACAAAAACGGCGTGATGGCCAAGCCTTGCACTTCCAAATTAGAGTTGTCATCAATATTTGTCTGCGCCAACGCTGACGAGCTGACGAAGCACGCCAGCACGAGGCCGGAGATTATTATCGATTTAATAAGTTTCATTAAAAAATTCCAGTCGTTACGTAAGTGATAATATTTTGATAACTGCCCGGGGTTTGCAAACTGCCGATCTCCACTTTATAGACGAGAGTGGTTTCCTCTGCGGTGACCGGCGCGGAATTGCAGGCGACTTCTTCGGGGCTGGTGGTCAGTTGGGCGTAAGTATTGTTGGTGGCGAATCGGGTGGTGGTGCCGGTGCAGAGAAGCGCGTCAGTGGTGTGATAGCCGAAAGCACCGGTTGAGACGGATCCCGGCCAGGCTGCGGGGGTGGTGTTGGTGCCGGAGACCGGATCAATTTGTTGGCCCGGCGTGGTAGTGCGCAAATGGCCGTCTTGCTTGATAGTGGTGGCGTAGCCGCCCGCGGCATTGGTGGTAACCGTAACTTTGTGCGCGGCAACTGATGGCGTGTTAATAACCAAACTGCCATAAGCAATAGCGTTGGTAGTACTGGTTACGCTGGTGGTTTCTCCGGCCACCGAAGTGCCGGAGTTGATGCCGGTAAAGGTCATGGTGATAGCTGGCGAACTGGTGGCGGCGCTGGCCTCGCTGGAATAATCAGTTTCTGTATCTATACCGAAGCGCGCTTTAACTTTAATTTTGTAAGTCGTGCTGGATGCCAAACCCGTGACGCGTTCGCCGCTGCCCGATCCCCAGTTGGCATAAGTTTGCCAGGCTGGACTGCTTCCTACCGTATCGTCGGTCTGAATAAAAAATGTGGTGGCAAAATTATCGCTTGAGATAGCAATAGCGTAGTTGGTATCGATTGCATTGCCGCCGGTTAAAATTACAAAGTCTAAAGCATTGTAAAGAGTGCCGCCGGTGTTGGTCAGAGTCGGCACGCCTGGCACGCCCGGATAAGCCCCCTGCTCAAATCCGGGAAAGGCTTTGTAGTTAGTCGAGCTGCTCGAGTCACCTTCTATGTCGCTGGCACTGTCTTGCGATCTATAATTAGTGGAACTCGACGGTTCGCCGCCGGCATCAAGAGTCGGATTCTCGATGCGATAGTTAGGGCTGGAAATAGTTTGCGCTAATGCAAAATTACTGCCAGTTACAGCCAATATGATTATCAGTAAAAAAAGAAGTCGTTTCACCCCGTTAGATCCTTTCTTAATATAATTGACGCTATCCCCATAATAGATCAGTCAGCGCACAAAACTTTTTTGTGAGGACTGATCTAACGGGGTTCATACTCTATATTATAGCAAAACCCTCCGCTCAAGTGCGGAGGGTGAGATTATTTGCTGGTTTTTTGTGCCCGTTTGATAACGTAGCGGTTATAGCGTTTAATCAACAGCCATAAAATCAGCAAAGCTACTATGCTGCTGGGAATAACAATGGATAAAAGTTGCCAGGGAACAATAAAAAAAGTGAATTCAGCATTTTGGCTTTTCAACTCTTGCGTGCCGTAAACAATCGAGAGTTCGGCTTTGTATTTGCCCAGCGCAAAATTTTGCCATTGGTATTTAGCCGCACCCCAAAAATCCGTTGGCGGCTTTACCAAGGACTCTTCAACCTTCTCGTTTATTGGCGGTCCGGCGTGGACCCAGCTGGTTTCGAACTTGCGAATACTTTTGGGCAGTACTGATCCGTCGACCGGGTTGGCCGGCAAAATTTTGCTGGTGCGGCCAATGCTGTTGCTGACCAATAAATCGCCTAACGGTTTAACGTGGTCTTCACCGGTATTTTGGAATCGATAATAAAAGGTTACGGGCAGAGAACTGAAAACACGTTGTCGTTTGAGTGTGGCAAATTCTAAAATGTCTGCATCTTGCAAAAATTCGCCGCCTACTCGAAGCAGTATGAGCGTTCCCAGTTTGGCACTAATAGCCACCTGGGTTTCTTTCGATTGGTCCGGCGGGGTGGTTTGCAAAAAGATTGCGGCGTAGTGGCCGCCTGGATCGGCATTGACCGGAACGTTAATTGCGATGGGGATATCTTTGGTTTCGCCAGGACCGACCGTGATACTGGAAACGCTGGTGATCCAGGTTGCCAAGTCTTCCGCTTTGGAAGAGAAAAACGGGTTGCCGGTTTCGTCCTGGCTGGAAAAATTAGCGTAGGAAATAAAGTAAGTCAGTGATTGCCGCTGTTCGTTTTGCACTCGAAAAGCTTCGTGCACGGTTTCGCCCGGGTTGGCGTTCATCTCCAAGCGCGGCGTAATTGTTAAAGCCTTGGCGCGATATGTGGGCAGCGCAACAAACAAAACCAAAGCCGCGACCAGTACGGTGCGGCTTAAGAGTCTTTGTTGCTTAAATAAGGTTAAGGAAAACAATTTCATCTAGGCTTGTGAGAACTTTCAGATTTGAGCCAAGTTCAAGGAGAAATCGAGCAGGCGACCACTTGAGCAGGATCGGAATG
>Ga0134127_10001696_pt1 | contig 16289 bp, 16 predicted proteins | sample KB31753_FD_96459 | JGI IMG/M metagenome (GOLD analysis project Ga0134127, IMG submission 96459) | Terrestrial soil microbial communities with excess Nitrogen fertilizer from Kellogg Biological Station, Michigan, USA - KB3-175-3 | ecosystem: Environmental > Terrestrial > Soil > Unclassified ...
GAGAAGAGCGCGAAGTTCACCCCGATGCCGGTCCAGGTCGCACCGAGGGGGTACGGTTGACCTGGCCAGACGCGCATGGAACCACGTCTGCATCAAGAAGATTGCCATGCAGGACATCTTTATCGTTCACCCCGACGGGCATACCTCAGCAGATCTGATTCCCGGCGCGCGCGACGGGTCGACGCTGACTCATCGGCAGCCGGGCGCGATTGGCGGCGACCCGTACGGCACTGATACGCCGCCGGCGCCCGCGGACTGGGAGGACGAGGCCACGCGCCGAGAGCATGAGCTGGATGGGGGCGGCGCCCAACGCGAGAGGAGCCGATCGTGAGCAGCAAATCGAAGATCAGCGGGCCGGGTGCGGCCGATTTTCTCACCGCGCAGGGGGGTGTGGACCTTCCGGAAACGGATTCATCGAAGGGGATGGGACAGACACGTGGCGAAGGGATCGTGAACGATGCGGCCGACCTCGAGCCGGATCTCGAGGCGCCCGATCCGGACGCGACCCGCGAGCAGTCGATTGGCGGAGCTATTCCGCCAGGCCGTGACGAACAGCGTAATGAGTAAGCTCGGCGTTGGTGCGCATCTTCATCTTTTCGAGGACGCGCGCACGATAGGTGCTGACCGTTTTGACGCTCAGCGTGAGCTCCGTCGCGATTTCTGACACCGTCTTGCCTCCGCCAATCATGCGGAGGACCTGGTATTCGCGGTCCGACAGCCGCTCGTGAGGGCGGTCCTCGCGATCGGGGTGAAGCCCGAGCGCGACCCGCTCCAGGACGTCGGGGCCGAAGTACTTGCCGCCGCGCGCCAGTTTCGACACGGCGGTGACCAATTCGGCGTCGGCGGCGTCCTTGGTCAGGTAGCCCGACGCGCCCGCGGCAATCGCCCGCCGCGCGAACTGATCCGCCGTGTGCATGCTCAGGATCAGGACGGGGAGGCGCGGGCGAAGCTCGCGCACGCGCTTCAGCACGTCGAGCCCGCTGCCGTCCGGCAGCGAGAGGTCGAGCACCATCACGTTCCAGACGTGCGAGTGCAGCGAGGCAATCGCGTCGCGGCCGCACCCTACTTCGTGGATGATCGCGCCGGAAAAGGCGTCGGCGAGGATGTCGCGCAGGCCGCGGCGCACGATCGGATGATCGTCCACGAGCATGACGCGCAGCGACGAGGGCCTGGCGGTCGTCTCCGCATCGCGCGGCGGCGAATCGTAGCGCAGCGTCGTGGTCATGCGGTCGGCCGCCGCCCGGGATCCGGGATCCGGGCTGCGGGATCCGCCGTGTCATGTCCTTGGTTTTCGCGGATCCCGGATCCCGGATCCCGGCCGGTTGCCTCCAACGGCAGCGTCAACAGCACCCGCGTGCCGTGGTTGGGCCGGCTCGTGATCCGCAGCGCCCCGCCCAGCTTGCGCGCCCGCTCGCTCATGCCGAGCAGCCCCAGCGACCGCACGTTCAGCCCCGGCCGCGGGATGCCGACGCCGTTGTCGCTCACGTAGACGATCAGTCGGCCGCGCCGCGTGGTGCCGACGGTCGTGGAAATGCGGCTCGCATGGGCGTGTCGGACCGCATTGGTCAATGCTTCCTCGAACACGCGGAACGCCGCGGTCGCGATCTCGGTGTCGACGGCCTCGGTCACGCGCGCCGCAACGGGCATCGCGATGCCGGCAATCGCCGACATCCGCCGCGCCTCGTACTCGATGGCGCCTCCCAGGTCACGGTGGTCCAGGTGCGGCGGGCGCAGCCCGGTCGCAATCCGGCGCACCATCGCGATGCCGAGATCGATCTGCCCGACCGCCGACTGCAGGCGGTCCACGACGTCGCCGGGGGTCTTCAGCTCCCGCAGCCGGCGGACGGTCGTCACGAAATCCAGCTTGATGCAGGTGAGCAGCTGCCCGAGCTCGTCGTGCAGCTCGCGGGCGATGCGCGTCCGTTCTTCCTCGCGCATCTGCTCGAGCCGCTCGGCCAGCGCCGCGTCGAGGTCCGGGGCGGGGGTAATGGGCAGTTTCAAGGTCTGCACTTTTAACACGGCAGGCCCTTTTGTGCTTGTTTGTCAGAAATTGTCCGACAAGAGGCGGGCGTGCCGCCGACAGCCGCGGGGCGGCTGCACACGGATAATCGACGAGGTTCAAAATTGTGTGCAGATATGACGCGCCGCGGATCGATCACGCTTGATCCCGACGCCATCCACCTTCTGAGCAATCACCTCGCCGTCATCGTTGGCTTCGTTGAGCTCATGCTCGCCGATGCCGCCCCCGGCGATGCGCATTTCAACGATCTGGTCGAGATCCGCGCGGCCGCCGTTGCGGCCGCCCACCTGATCACCCTCAGGGGTCAGGGGGCAGGGGGCAGCGGGCAGTAGGCGGCAGGTAGACTGTGACCATGCCCCGCGTCGTCGTCATCACGGGTGCGAGCGCCGGAATCGGCGCCGCCATTGCCAGCGAGCTCGGGCGCCGCGGCGACAGCCTCGTGCTCGCCGCGCGCGGCGCGGAGGCGCTCCAGCGCGTGGCCGCGGGCCTGCCGTCTCCCACCCGCGTCGTCACCGCCGACGTCACGCGCCGCGGCGACGTCGAACGGCTGCGCGACGAGGCGATTGCGGCCTTCGGGCACGTGGACGTCTGGATCAACAACGCGGGCAAGGGGATCCTGCGGCCGGTGCTCGAGCTCACCGACGACGACGTCGACGAGATGATCGACGTCAACGTGAAGTCGGCGCTCTACGGCATGCAGGCGATCGCGCCGCACTTCATGGAGCGCGGCCGCGGGCACATCATCAACATCTCGTCGTTCCTCGGCCGCGTGCCGGTGGCGACGCCGCGTTCGGCCTACAGCGCGGCGAAGGCGGCGCTCAACTCGCTGAGCGCGAATCTGCGGGTCGACCTGCAGCGCACGCACCCGGACGTGCACGTATCGGTCGTCATGCCGGGCCTCGTGGCCACGGACTTCGCGAAGAACGCGCGCGGGAGTACGGGGCCGATTCCGCCGGGGGCGGTCGGTTCGCCGATGCAGGCGCAGACCGCGGAAGACGTCGCGAGGGTGGTCGCGGAGCTGATCGATCGGCCCGTCCCCGAGGTGTATACGAACCCTGCGAGCTCCGCCGTCGCCGCGCGCTACTTCGAGGACGTCGCGCAGTTCGAACGCGACGCCCGGGACCGCTAGAAACTCAGCAGGTCGCGCGGCGGGTAAGATTGGCCTGAGTGCCGCGCTCTACGACATCCATTCAATCGCTGCTCTCCGCCATCGTCCACTCCTCAGACGACGCCATCGTCAGCAAGGACCTCAACAGCATCGTCACGTCGTGGAACCCGGCGGCGGAACGGATGTTCGGCTACTCCGCGGCGGAAATGATCGGGCGCTCGATTCGCACCATCATCCCCGACGATCGGCAGTACGAAGAGGACGAAGTGCTGGCCCGCATCCGCGCCGGCGAGATGGTCGATCACTTCGAGACGATCCGGAAGCGGAAGGACGGCTCGTTCATCAACATCTCGCTGAGCATCTCGCCCGTGCGCGACGCGGAGGGCACCATCGTCGGCGCGTCGAAGATTGCCCGCGACATCAGCGAGCGGCTGCGCGTGCGCGAAGTGGAGGAGCGAAACCGCCGCCAGGCCGCGTTCCTGTCGCGGCTGACGGCGACGTTCGCGACCTCGCTCGAGCCGCGGCAGATCCTCACGTCGCTGGCGGAGCTGTCGGTGCCCTACTTCGCGGACTGGTGCGCGGTCGACGTCCCGAGCGACGGGACGACCGAGCGCATCGCGCTGGAGCACGTCGACCCGGCGAAGGTCGAGCTCGTCGCCCGGCTGCGGTCGCGGCACGAGAATCCGCGGGCGCCGATGAGCCCGACCTACGTCATTCGCTCCAGCGAGCCGTCGATCGTCCTCGACGTCACCGACGCGGTGCTCGTCGGCGCGGCGGGGGGCGATGACGAGGCGCTGCGCATCCTGCGCAGCCTCGGGCTGATCTCGTATCTCTGCCTGCCGCTCACGGTGCAGGGGCGGACGATGGCCGCGGTCACGATGGCGCGGTCCGATTCGGGGCGGCGTTTCGACGAGGAGGACGTTCGCATCGCGGAAGACGCGGCCTCGCGCGCGGCGCTCGCGGTGGACAACGCGCGCGCGTACGGCGAGCTGCAGGCGGCCAACCAGCTCAAGGACGAATTCCTGGCGACCCTCTCGCACGAGCTCCGCACGCCGCTCAACGCCATCCTCGGGTATTCGCGCATGCTCCGGTCGGGGATCCTGAAGGAGGACCGCAAGGAGCAGGCGCTCGAGACGCTCGAGCGCAACGCCACCTCGCTCACGCAGATGGTCGAGGACGTCCTCGACGTCTCGCGCATCGCGGCAGGCAAGATTCGGCTGCACATCCAGCCGGTCGACCTGGCGACGGTGCTGCGCGACGCGGTCGCCACGATCACGCCGGCCGCGGACGCGAAGGGGGTGCGCCTCGAGTCGATTCTCGAGCCGCAGGCGGGACCGGTGTCCGGCGATCCGGATCGGCTGCAGCAGGTCGTCTGGAACCTGCTGTCGAACGCCGTGAAGTTCACGCAGCGCGGCGGCCGCGTGCAGTTGCGGCTGCAGCGGGTGAACTCGCACGTCGAGGTGGCGGTCAGCGACACCGGCATCGGCATCCGCGAGGACTTCCTGCCGCACCTCTTCGAGCGCTTCCGGCAGGGCGACAGCACGACGACGCGGACGCACGGCGGGCTCGGCCTCGGTCTCGCCATCGCGCGGCGCATCGTCGAGCTGCACGGCGGCCGCATCGAGGCATTCAGCCCCGGGGAAGGGAAGGGGTCGACCTTCCGCGTCAAGCTGCCGGTCATGATCGTGCACACCGAGGTCGAGATGGAGCGGCGCGAGCATCCGCGCATCGGCACGCGGCGCGCGTCGGCCGTTGAATTCCCGACGCTGCCGGACATCAGCGTGCTCGTCGTGGACGACGATCCCGACGCGCTCGGGCTCGTGCGCGAGATTCTCGAGACCGCCGGCGCGCGCGTCCGCTCGGCGACGTCGGCCCGCGACGCCATCGACGCCATCGAACGGGACACGCCGGACGTGCTCGTCTCCGACCTCGGGATGCCGGGGATGGACGGCTACGAGATGATCCAGCGCGTCAGGCGGATGGACGGGCCCGCGAAGGATCTCCCCGCGGCGGCGCTTACCGCCTACGCGCGCTCCGAGGACCGCGCGAAGGCGCTGCGCCTCGGCTTCGAGATGCACCTGGCCAAGCCGATCGATCCGTCGGAATTGATTGCGGCGGTGGCCTCGCTCGCGCGGCGGCGGCGGGCCGGGGCGAGCAAGTAGCTGGTTGGGTGGCTGGTGGTTGGTAGTTAGTGGTTGGTGGTGGTGCGTGGTTGGCGGTGCTTCGCGGTTGCTGGAGTTCGTGGTTGAGCGCGACCCCCTCCCATATAATTGAGTTTTGCTCGGCATGGTGGGTGTAGCTCAGGGGTAGAGCGCCGGACTGTGGCTCCGGAAGTCGCGGGTTCGAAACCCGTCACCCACCCCATCTAACCTGTTCTAGCTCGGACGGTTCGCCTCGCGGGGCATACCCGTCTCCACGCCGTCTCCACGCGCCGGTGCGCCGTCGAGCAGCCGGATTGCTCGGTCCAACGCTGCGGGACTCAGGTGCATGTATCGCTGCGTTGTTCCAAGTTCCTGATGACCAGCCAACTCCTGAATTGCCTTGGCTGGAGCACCACGCATCGCAAGGTGCGAACAGAACGAATGCCGCAAAACGTGAACGCCTTCGTGCTTAAGGTGCGCTCGTTTCGCTGACCGTCGAACGTAGTCAGCAACCATTTTCGGAGTCAGAGCAGCGCCGTCGTCCTCGCACAGCACCCGAGCACTGCGAAGGTGACGATGCTGACGTAGCGAGGCCGCCAAACGCACCGTCAGTGGGACGAAACGCAGTCGTCCCCCTTTCGGTGCCGTGACGTGACCGCGCCATTCAGAACGTTCCACGCAAAGCTGTCGTTTGTCGAGATCGACATCACGCCATTCCAGCGCGGTGATTTCGCCTAAACGTAACCCCGCTTCTCCTCCGAGCAATACGATCAACTCGGCTCGCCAGCCGAGTTCACGAGCCGCGCCTACCAGCCGTTCATAGGCTTCGAAGTCATGGAACGCCGCAGAGGATTTCGGAATTGGCAACAGTCGGATCGTGCATGGCATCCGCTCCAGAACGCCCCACTCCACCGCCTTCTTGAGCATCATGTTCAGCACGGTCAAAACGTTATTCACCGTTTTTGATTTCCGGCCCGCCAGTTGTTTCTTAACGGACTGCACATCCTCTGTCGAAACGGTATCCAGCTTCTTCGACCCGAGCAGCGGGATCAGATGCACCCGGATGATCGAGTCCTTCGCGGCGATTCCACTTGGCTTCTGACGGTTTGCGCGCGCGTGGCCGTCGAGAAACCTAGAGCTGAATTGTTCGAGTGTCGGCACCTCCTTTTTTGACAGCTCTGGGCCGTGCTGGAGCAAGTGTCGTTCACGATCCTCCCCCCACCTCATAGCCCCTGATCTCGACGCTACGGAAGCCTTCAGGCGCTCCCGATGGCGCTTTCCGTTCGGCAGGCGGAAGCGGATATCGACTTCCCACCCGCCCTTTCGGTATGGTCTAACCTTCACGCTCATCGCTCTCTTCCTTCCTGCGATGGCGTGGACTCTTGGCAGATTAAATCTATCAAAGAGTCGCGCCGAATGAGCACGCGCCGTCCGAACCGCACAACACCGGGGACGAGGCCCCGCTCGATCATCGTGTAGACGGCTTTGCGACTTGTGCGAAGAATTTCGGCTAGATCGTCCGCCGTGAGAAGAAACGGCAGTTCACCGCCGACCGTCAAATGTGGTGTGCGGCGCTGTCGGTCATTCTGGCATCGTGATTCTTGAGGGCGCAGGGATCTTGCACTCATAAACTCCTTGCTAGTGAGCCGCGCTTTCGTGTCCCGGCAGCTACGTTCGGGACCGACCGTTCGGGTCGTGCATGCCTTTAGCCTTGAATTGATTCCCGAAGCTGCTGCACCGCCGCCTCGATGGCGTTCAGCAGCTCCAGTTGTTCGCGTCGTTGCCGTTCGCGGGTATCCGCGAGTCGGCATCGGTCGGAGCAGTAGCCGTTCCGCCTGCGCCCTCGAATCGGCTGGTCGCAGCGGCGACAACGACCGTCGTCAGGATGGCCGATCAGAACCCGTCGTCGGGATTCTGGGCCACGACCCTCGGGAGGTTGAAGGTCTGGCCCATCCGGGGTCGAATCATCGCGCTGCATTGACGCTCTCGCCTTCAGCCTCAACTAATATCCCCTCGGCGGCGGTCACGCTGACCTCCCGTGTGACAGACGCCGATTCTGCTACCCCTGTGCCGCCTGCCACCCCCATAGGGGGTGTGGCACTGGCAGCACTCGTATTGGGCAACTGCCGCTGGCTGTTGAACGGCACCTTCTTGGCAGTGGCAGTTCCTTCATCCGTCGCCGCATACCAGGACCCACGGTCAATTTCCGTGATGAGTCCGCCTTGAAGCAGCTGCTTTTTGTGTGTGTGGAAAGTCTTTTCGGGCATCGCCAGACCGTTCGGCGCGACGATAGCCTTCCTCCATGTCCCCGAATCTGCTACGCCACCGAACTCGTATACGAGTGTCTGCAACGCTCGCAACGGACCTACTGGGAGCATCGGCATTTCGGGCGGCACCTTCCCCGCAGTTGCCAGAACGCAAGAAGTAACGTTCTTGCCTGTGATTTCGTCAACACCTACAACCACCTGCAACAGACGAAGACGGATTCCGGTAATCGGCTCGTCGTCCTTCTGCTTGTCTACGTTGATTTGGACGATGTCGCCGCGTTTTGAGACGCTGATCATCACGTCCGCTGCTCCACGCAGTGCGGAACTTCCTCTCTCGCCGCTCTTGCTGTTCGCCTTCTTGCCCGTGTGATGGACGGCGAGCACTGTTGCAGTGAGCGAACGCTGAACCGTCGCACAGGCTTTAACGAAACGTCCCATGTCCTGTGACGAGTTCTCGTCGCCATCGAAGCAACGCGCCAATGTGTCGATAATAATCAGCCGTGGATTGATTCCCGCCTTCTGGATCTGGAGAAGCAAACCCCTGACATGGCTGTCATTGGTGAATTGGACGGAATCCAAGATGATGAACAACCCTGGCACATCCTTCACGGAGTGTTCGTCCATCCACGCTTTGATTCGCTTCCAGATGTTCCGGCCGCCCTCAGCGACAACGTATACGACCGCGCCGCCGACGACGCAACGCTCCTGCCACTTCTCGCTACTCGCAACGCTCAATGCCCAATCGAGCGCGACAAAGCTCTTGCCCTCCCCCGACGGACCATAGAGCACGCCGAAGACGCTCTCCTCGATTAAGCCTTCGATCAACCACGCAGGTGGTGGTAGCTTCATCAACTGTTCAATCCTGAGCATGTTGAACGACGGTAGTTCTACCTCGAAGAATCTGTGTTCTTCGTTTAATGCTTTCGGTGCCGATTGATATTCACCATTCATTTCTTCTCCTTGTTGTGGGCGAGTCTCGCCCGGGCTACCTAAATAGACGACACTATCCATCCACGCCGACGCGATGCCAGGTGTAAGCATCGAGAGGACGCCAAGGTCGCTTTGAGTTGTAAGGAGAATCAGAGGAAGGATGCAGATCGGGGGCGTCGAAGTCCGGCCTAGCTGTCTCTCAACTGATCTCCTTTCGGGTGTTCCATCGTTTTCGTCTCGGTCATCGCCACGTCGGTTGGGCTGTCCCGGCCATCAGGCATTGCATGGCGCAACGAATCACCGCCACCTCGAAGGCTGCCGCCCACCAATTTCTCGTCGGCAACAGCCTCGCAGCGTGGAATCGATGTTGCGCCCGCCCTCCGCGATCTGTCAAGACCATCGAGACGTGAAAAATTGTGCAGCCGATAAAATATTTCAAGATGATCACACCAGGGGAGAGCGGCTCAATTCGTTGTGACGGTGCGACGGCTGCGCCGTCAGAGGTTCCCGCCCTTTGCGCGGTTGCACTTCTCGCAAAGTAGTTCGATGTTTCTCGCGGTGTTGCTGCCGCCTTCCGCCAACGGAACGATGTGATCCATTTCGAGCCGGTCGCGGCCGCCACATCGGGCACAGCAACCCTTGTCGCGCTGCCAAACGAACAATCGAATGTGATCGGGAATGCGCTCCCGCGGTGTCTTGGTGAGGTTCTCGAAATTCTCCAACGCCTCAACCTCGCGCCGCATTCTCTGCAGATCCCTCTCGGCGCTCAGCACGAGGTGCTTCACTCTAAGCACGAGTTCCTCGGGTGTGTGCCTCGCCAGCTCGCTGTGACGCAGCGGAAGGCGGTCGTGCAGTGTCTTGTTTCGAATTATTTCCTCCAAGCGCAGGTCCGTCCACCGCACGGGTTCGCCCTCTTGGGTCAGGAGGTCGAGTAGTTCCCGGACCTTTTTGGACTGCCACATCGGTTTGCGGGCTTCGCTGCGGTAGCTCGCATTTTGAGCCGCCTGATCGGGAGCTGTCGGATCACGAGGGTCGTCATAAATGCTTACTTCCATCACCAGATCCACGAAAGTGTCAGGCTCGCTCTCGACGCCTTCCTGTCGCACAAACCGCCCTCGGAACAGCCAATACTTCGGCGCGTGCGCCAATCTGACCGGCCCACTCAGTTGTTTCTGGAGTTCCTCATCGGAGATCGGCACCCAGACCCATTCATAGGCATCACGTTGCTTGTTCCACATTCGTAACGCGAGCCGTGGGATGCCGTCGGGGTCGTCACGCCGCGGTAGCAAGGTAAGCTGAGAACGCTTCATGCGATGGACAGAATGCGGCATGAACACTAGTGTGTAGCCCAAGCGTGGTCAAGCCTTGGACGTGCCGCGGTGCGCGCCGACCTACTGGCTGCCGTGGGCAGAGGATTCGCAAGCTGAGAGAGGCGCAGAACATCTCGCAAGAAGGTCTTGCGGAACGGGCCGACCTGCACCGGAACTACGTCGGCAGCTGCGCGCGGGGAACGGGACATCGGGATCACGGCCTTGGCGCAGATTGCGTCTGCGCTCTCGGGTTGTCGCTCTTGGAGTTCTTCGCACCGTTCCGCCACCGCACGTGCTGACCGGAACCGAGGTCCGCCTGAGCGTTGTTTCCACACGCTGATAAATCCCAAACGTTTACCGCGACGACGAGAGGGCGCAACGGCCGCCGGTCGCCGCGTTTAGCCCCATCACATGCGCAAGCGGATATAGCGGCGCGCCCTGTCCTAGACCCATGCCATGCGCTGACAAATCGACGTAGCGAACGGCGTAATCCTGCAGTGGCCCGCACCTGATAGATCCAAGTGTTCACAACGAAGAGCCCGCACGCCGAGAGACTCCTTAAGCTCGCTTGAGACCATCAACGTCAGGCGTCACCGTCTCTCGGGCCTGGGATGCCGTTCCTCCGGGTTGCGACGGCGGACATCCGGTTCCATCGCCGCGGCGGTTGTTTTGGAGTTAAAGCGGTCACCGCCGTTCAGAACGTCTAGGATCTAACGCAATCGTCCTTTCGGTATTTTTGAGGATCGACCATGCCGTTACCAACCGTTGATGAAGCACTTCAAGCGCTACAACACGCGCCAGCCGCCGGTGCGATTCAAATTGATGTCCAGCTGCGCATCGCGAGGCTGCAAGCTGCCGTCCAGGCAGAATCTGCGCGAACAATAGCGAGTGCGAGCGACGATGCAGCCAATACCATCGCGGCGGCAAGCAACGCGCTGCGTGGCAGTATCGACGCCTTTACCGCGGCTAGCGATGCTGGAACGGCGGAACTCGCGCGATGGACTGAGAGCACCGCGAAATGGACTAGGGCGCTCGTGATCGCCACGATTGTGCTGGTGATCGCGTCCATCATCCAGACGGCTTTCCTTGGTGTTCAGCTGTTCTCGAATAAGCCGTAGTCGCTTACTGCGACTCGGCGACGGGGGCAAGCGGTGGGGTTCCGAGGATTAGCGTTTGACCCCTTGCAACTGCATTGGTGTCGGCGGTTCGAACTTCTCCCCGCGACAAATCTCCCGTGTTCAGCGCGAACAACGAGTGTCTACGGTGGACCGTTTTATACCCCGCAAGTCCGCTGGTGTCCAACGTTCCAAAGCAATCATCGACGCACAATCATCAGGGCCGCGTTAGTATTCCTTCACTCGCCCTACGATCATCATCGAACGGGTGAACACTTCTCCGCGTTGAGTGGCGCGAATCGGGCGGCAGGATGTCAGGTGGCAGACGCGACGAGGTGGAGCTTGATGAATTGCTCCGACGAGATCCACCGGATGCCGAGCTTGTCGCACACCCCGGGGATCTTCCGGTTGGGTCGTCGCGGGCTTTCGTCAACGACGACAACGTATTTCTCAAGCTGTGCGAGCGCCACGACGTAGGGATCCGCTGGAGTGCGCATTCCTCGTGCCTTACACATCCCGGGAAACTTATGGGTGATGACGCCGACGTGCCTCAAATATTCCGGATCCTCGACGCCACGTTCGCCGGCCTGAAGGGCTTCGCTGAACGGCTTCAGCCGCTGGCGGTAAAGCGGGTTTTCGCGGAGTTCCGTCAGCACTGCCGCACACGCGACGATGCGGCCTTGTTGGATGAGTGACGTCACGATGGACCACGCGACTTCGCGATCAGGACGACCATCGATGTTGATCCACGCAGAAGTATCTACGACGTAAACGTCCGGCTCTTGATCAGCAAAGAGCGGCGAACGTTTCGTCCGCTTCATCTAATACGCGCCTCTAGCCTCTGGAAACTTGCCGGTTGCAGCCCTATCAACTCGGACGCGTCGAATGAGTTGATTACCTTTCGTTTGTTCGCCCGGAGCACCGTCGCGGCGTGCAACCGTCCGAGACGTTTCAGACGGAGGATGATCGCGCTCGGCTGGCTGTCTGAATACGTCTTCGGCTCTGAAGGTTTCGGCATCTCCCACGGGGCGGTCCGGCGGCGGTAAAACCCTTGCGGTGCTAGCCCCGCCTCTTCGAGACGCATCGCTACTGCGGCGTGGCTCACGCGGAACGCGTTTGCGAGTCGGCGCACGTCCGCGTCAGTAAATTCGTGAGGCGTGGTGATGTTGCCGATCTGATGGCGCAAGCCTTCGGCCGGAATCAGCACGCTAGCTGCGAACTGGTTGCAGAAACGTTCGATCCTGTTGCGGGGGTTCTCGTCGCTGATTCCGGTTTTCCGGAGCAGCAGATGGCAATACTCGTGGAGGAATGTGAAAATCTTTGCGCCCTCAGTCGGCTCCCGGTCGTTGACGCAGATAGCCGCTAGTCCGTTGCGCATCAACGAGAATCCGCTGAGCTCGTCCGGAGGCATGGCGATCATGTAAGTGAAAACGCCGCGATCCTCGATGCGCTGACGCCACGACCGTCGCGCTTCCGCGAGATTCCTCCAGCCGTATTGCTCGTCGAGCGAGATGCTGAACTTTCTGCGTTCGCGCTCGGCGACCGTCACTGGATTCTCGCTCAGCTTCGCTTGGCCGATGTTCAGCGAGGGGACAATGCGGGCTTCTTCGGCGGCGATCTCCTCGAACGCTTCGAGCGCTTCCTCGACTTCTTCGATGGCGAGCAATGTGTCCATGGTGAGCGGTCGTTCGCCACGGCGTGTGCGGTGATCGGTGGGCCGCCTTTCAGACGGCAACGGCTCGGGCATCAGCAGGCTCGTGAAGTTGATCCGATACCGCTGCGCCATCAGGCGAAGGAAACCGACCAGCGGGCGCTTGCGACCCGACTCGTAGGCTTTCAGATCAGCAATTGGCACCCCGAGGAGATCCGCCGCCGCCTCGAGGCTCAACCCTCGCAGATCCCGCGCCCACTCCAGGACTTTTCCGTTTACCGCTACCTCAGCCACGACGAGACAATACTCCACGTCGGCCATGACAGCGCAGGTCAACGGCGGTGGTGTGCAGCGTCATCGAGAGCCTTGCCATGTCTCGCTGGCACAGCTTCGGCCACATCCTCCGCCGCAGCCGATTCGCTGACTGACACTGCTTGGCTGCGCGTTGCCGGTTCTCACGTTGCGATAGGCTGTTGCCGTGCTGCGGCGGTTTCTTGGCGCGGTGTTCGGTGTGCGCCCCATTCAGACGTCCCGGCCACCGAAAAGTGATTGGCGACACGCGCCTATCAAGACGGTTCGAGAGGATGTCGATGCCGGACTCGTTGCCGAAATGTCTTACCGAACTGGGCATCACGGGTTCGTTGGCGTCGTGGGCGAATCGGCCTACCAAGACGCGTTGCGCGGCTTGCCTGAGGTGTTCACCGCGAAGCTGGTTCCCGAACCTCAGAATCCTTACGACTCGAGCGCCGTTGCGGTGATGACGGTGGACGGTCGAACCGTTGGCTACCTCGCGCGCGACATCGCGGAGTCCTATCAGCCACCGTTGCTTCAACAACCGCAGGCGGTCACGTGTCCGGCAAAGCTCACTGGCGGCGGTGATCAACTCATCGGTCTCGTTCTCGACTTCGAGCCAGTTCGACATGCGCTGGGATTGCCCTTAATAGCGGTGGACCGTGGTCCGATGGACTATGACGCGGTGGCGGAGTATCACCGCATCAATCACGAGAGCCGAGACCTCGTCCGGCAGGCGAGACCGCTGGAGCGCACCGATGTCGATGCTGCGGCGGCGCAGTATCGTCAGGCACTGGCGCTTATCCAGGAGTGCCACGCGGTCGCGGCATCACGCGGACTCCTCGCGCACGGGTTCCTGCCGAACCAGACCGATACCGTCGCTCTTGAGCGGCTGGTCCTATGCCTGATCAAGCTGAAACGAATTGAAGATGCACGGCGCGAGATCGACGCTTACTGCGAGAAGTTCCCGCACGCTCGTCAGATGAGACTCCTAGCGAACATCCGCAAACGCATCGAGACGGCGTCCGTATAGGGACCACAGCAGGGTTCAGACACCAAGACGAAGGAATAAGTGCCAGTCACATTTTAGAAGTCGGGAAACCTCTGAGCGAGATTCCACCCCCTGCCGGTAAATGAGCCGGGGGTCATCAGAATTGAGCCAGAACTGGCGCACGCTCGGAAGCGCGTCTCCAAACTGTCTCCACGATGGAGGCGCATTCGTGCGGATTGTGGAGGAATGGGGAAGACTCGCTGGATCACTAGATCGTCACGAATGGCGAGACGTTTTGCCAAAAGTCGCACGCCATGGCTGACTTAGAAATTGGTGATGCGCGGGTTCGAAACCCGTCACCCACCCCATCTCCAGTTCTTCCAATCACGAGGCGTCGGTCCGCGCCCCTTATCCGACTGGCTACTCGAAGGTAGTCGCTGTCCCTGTCGGCCCTCGCTGATCAGGTACCACGGCAAGCACGTCTTGATCGTGCGCCTTGCCGCTCCACCATTGGCCACGCCGCACGTCCCGAATGCGCAGGCCTGCCTCTCGATGAATGCGTCGTACGAATGTTTCTTCGAGTGCAACGGCTGCTTCGGGGACGACCGAATCATGCAACCGGCACAATCCGGACGCGTGCGGGACACTGAAGGACATGAACGCGTCGCCCCTGTCTATTCCGCCGCGGCTTTCATCGTTGAGCAAAAAGTAGCTGGCCACACAGACGCCGTCCGCGGTGAGCAAGCGGGATACCTCGTGCACATAGTGTTCAACGGCATCAGGCAGCATGTGCGTAAAAACGGAGGACAAGAAGATCACGTCGAAGGTGTGGTCCGGAAAGGGGAAACGGTATGCCGAGGCGGGCACCGACCCCTGCGGATTGTAGGCGCGACTCGCCAGGTCGGCGCGATGAAAGCGAAAATGGGGATGCGTTCGCGTGATGGCCCGCTGGCACCATGCGACCGCTTCCGGGTGAATTTCGACGCCGTCGTAACCGCCGGTGAGATATCCGATCAGGCCGATCGCGAGGTTGCCAATGCCCGATCCGATATCGAGAACCCTGTGCTCTGGCCGAAGGCCCTGAATCATCAGCTCTGTTCGCGCGGTCTCGCAGGCGTGAGCAAATGCTGCCGGCGCCAACGTACGGTAATAGTAGAAACGCAGGTGGGCCGGCGGCAGCAGGGCGTCGCTTCTCCAACGCACCAGCCGCTCCACTGGCGTCGCGATGCGGTAGGCCGCCCTGCGTGCACGACTGGCCAGTCGCCGCCACATCGGTCGTCTCTGCACTGCCGATCCGTCTACCTGGCCGTTCCCCGTGTCTACGAAAACGTTCCCTCTTTCGGCCCCCGCGCGTCCTTGCTGATCTGGCGGATCGCGCCGAGATGGTAGGCAAGGTGAGCGATGCTGGCGATCATCCCCGTGAACTCCGCGTCGGTCACATCACGCGGTGAGCTCAGCGTCTTCAGCCAGCGGTGTGCCTCGGCCCGGAGCCCGCCTCGGATCTCGCTCCACGCGGGTTCGTCGACGGCGGAGGTCTTCCACGCCGCGTCCCACGTCGCATCCGCGAACGGATTGCCCCCTTCGCTCGCCCATCGGTTCATCAGGGACAGCCCGTACCGCAGGTGCTGCGCATGCGCCGCAATCGTCGCGCCGCCGCTGACCGAGCGAGACGCATCAGCCGCCGATATCCTCTCGAGCGATCGCAGGAGGCCCAGGTCGCCGGAATTGAGGATGAACGCGCCCGTCCGCTCGCTCGTGCCGTCGACGAGCTCGGAAAACAGGCGCGTGAGGGCTGGACTCGCCTCGGTCGTGTGCATGAGGGTATTTGACAGCGCGACTGAGCTGAAAGGCAAAAGACCGCGTCATCTGCACCCGACCCTCTGAAGTCGCCCGCCGCGCAGACAAACCTCTTGGTCGCCCCTGTCAGACGTGTAGGACAGCTACTCAGGCCGGCGCAGGAGTTCATGCGGGCGGCGCGTCGCGATCAGGTACGAGCGTTGCTCCCACGCTCGTCGGAGCGGTTAGACCACAGGGTTCGCGCCTGCGGCTCCCCCTACCGCTCCACCTCTTCGCTGCTTCGGCAATACAATCCCCGCACGCAGACCATCGACGCACTTGACCCCGCAACCCTGACACCCGGCGAGCGCTCGCGGCCGTCGCCCGCATGGGCGTCCGCTGAAGTCGCCTTCGGGCTCGCCATCCTCGCCGCCGGGCTCTGGTGGAATTTCGGCTTTACGCCGGAAGTCCTGCTGCTGTTCGCGCTGGCGGCCTGCCGGTGGCGCGGGCCCGGTTGGCGCGCCATGGGATTACGACGTCCATTGCGCCCCGCCCGCGCGCTGCTCATGGGTGCCGTCGCCGGCGTCGGCTATCAGTTCGTGGGCACGTATCTCATCGAACCGGTGATTGCGCGTGCGACGTCCGGCGTGCTGCCGGACGTGTCGGCGTTTCGCGCCGCCATCGGCGAC
>Ga0134127_10001700_pt1 | contig 16278 bp, 11 predicted proteins | sample KB31753_FD_96459 | JGI IMG/M metagenome (GOLD analysis project Ga0134127, IMG submission 96459) | Terrestrial soil microbial communities with excess Nitrogen fertilizer from Kellogg Biological Station, Michigan, USA - KB3-175-3 | ecosystem: Environmental > Terrestrial > Soil > Unclassified ...
CGCGCTATGCAACGGAATCGCCGCGGGTCAGGGCATAACGCTCAGCGAAGGGATAACGTTGAGCGAAGGGGTGGTTCTCGGCGACGGAATCACTTTGAGCGAAGGGATAACACTGAGTGAAGGAATTGCGGCCGCCGAAGGCATTACTTTGAGCGAGGGGATCACGCTCAGCGAAGGCATAACACTGAGCGAGTCTTTCAACCTTGGCGAACCTTGAGCGCGTGCGCCCTGGGAGCGCAGGCATCCTGCCTGCCTTCTTCGCAAGCCGCGCTATTTCACGCAGCAGGCAGGATGCCTGCGCTCCGACGGAGAAGCTGATGCGATTCATTGACATGTCGGATTACAACAGGAATGCGCGCGCTTACTGGTGGACCACAGTATCGGTAGGCGCGATCGCGTTTGGTTGTGCGCTCTTAGGCGTTTTTCGACTGGATATGAATGGACGCCTCGGTGTTGTAGCTCTCATGGTGGTAGTCTTTCTGGCCGCGCTTCGTCCGATAACGATTCCAGGCACCAAGACCTCGATTACAGCAGGAGATATTTTTGTTTTCTTGACCGCACTCTTTTGGGGAGCGCCGGCAGCGACTCTGGTAGCCACAACCGACGCGTTTGCCGGTTCGTTCCGCACTTCGCGTCGCTGGACGAGCCGGTTGGGAGGACCGGCGTTAATGTCAGTGGCGGCGCTGACTTCCGCCAGTTTGTTCCAATGGACGCTAGCCTCGCTGACTGGTTCAGAGCTGCTCACGACCCCCATGCTGCTTTCGGCGTTGCTTCTGTTTTCTATCGTTCATTTTGCGCTCAATTCTTTGCTCACCGCTGCGCATCATGCGATCAAAAAGCGCACCGATCTGTACACGCTTTGGCGAGACAACTATTCGTGGACAAGCCTGACCTATATTGGCAGCGCTTCGGCCGCAGGGCTGATATACCTGGCCGTAATTGAGTATGGAATGGGCTCGCTGCTGGCGGCCGGGCCGCTGGTCGCGGTGATATTCGCGACCTGTCACTTCTACTTCAAACAATCTGACGAACGCACCAGGGCTACCGAGCGCATAAGCCGTCTTCATCTCGCAACTGTCGAGGCGCTTGCGACGGCAATCGATGCGAAAGATGAAATAACCCACGATCATGTCTTTAGGGTTCAGGTCTATGCCACGGGGCTTGCGCGCCATTTTGGTCTTGGAGAACTCGAAGTCGAAGCGCTCAAGGCGGGGGCCCTTCTCCACGACGTCGGCAAAATAGCTGTTCCCGATTACATCTTGAACAAACCCGGCAAGTTGACCGCCGCGGAGTTCGAGAAGATGAAGATTCACACCGTTGTGGGCGCGCAAATACTCGAGCGCGTCAACTTTCCGTATCCGGTAGTCCCAATCGTCCGTCATCATCACGAGCGATGGGACGGCCGCGGTTATCCCGACGGCCTCAAAGGGGAGCAAATTCCGTTGACCGCTCGCATCCTGACCGTTGTTGACTGCTTCGATGCGGTTCGCGAAGACCGGCAGTATCGTAAAGGAATGAGTCGCGACGAAGCGTGTAGTTTCTTGAGCAGCAATGCCGCAACGCAATTTGATCCTGGCGTCGTCGAGGCATTTCTAGCCAATCTTGCGACTTATGAAAATGAGATCGCCGAGCACAAAGCGAGACAGCAACCGCTGCTGACACCTACCACCCAGGCCGGTCTCTCTGAGAGCGCGCACAGCGCGGTTCCCGCGGCCGGATTGGCGCAAGCGGCCACCCAGGCCCCTGATTACGTAAAGCAGATTCACGCCGCACACTCAGAAGTGGCAGCGCTCTATGAGATGGCACAGACCTTCAGCGCGAGTCTCGATGTACAGGATGTCGTTACGCTGACCGTCAACCGAATCGGGCGAATGATCCCGTTCACCACCTGCGCAGTGTTCCTCCGCCAACAGGATGATTCCGCGCTGGCTGCATACGCTTTTGGCAGGTACGCCGAGCAGATTGTCGGGCGCAACATCGCAGCTGGTCACGGTATCGCAGGATGGGTAGTTATCAACGGGCGTCCAATGACCAACACCGACCCAATGCTGGACCTCAAGGAATTCATTGGCAGCAACGATCCGGGCTATCGGGCCGCGGCGGTGTTCCCGCTGACTGATGGCGGCGAAACAATCGGGGCGCTCGCGCTCTATACAACCGATCTGGAGTCTTACAGCAGCGATCATCTGCATCTGCTTGAATCGGTATCTCGGCTGGCTTCGACTGCGCTGCAACACGCGATGTTGCACGAACAAACAAAGGCGAGTGCTCGGACCGATGCGCTTACGGGATTGCCAAACGGCCGAGCCCTGTATGACCGGCTTGATCAGGAGCTCGCGCAAGCGGCCGAGTTGGGCTCTTCTTTGACAATTCTGTGCTTCAATCTCACCGGACTGCGAGCCGTTAACGAGTTCTTTGGCTATCAGGCAGGTGACCGCATGCTGGCTGAAGCCGCCGGACAACTGCGCCAGGAAGTCGGAGAGGCCGGAATGTTGAGCCGCATCGCCGGCGACGAGTTCATCTGTCTGCTCAGCGACGCCAGGCGCGATGAAGCAACCAGATTGGGTGAGCAAGCTCAGAACCGAATCAACGCGTTTCGCCTCGAAGTAAGGCCCGAACAATTCGCTTTTGTCGGGCTTAACGTCGGGGCGGCGGCGTTCCCAACCGACGGGAGCACCACCGACGAACTACTGCACGCGGCCTCGGTCGCAACGCGCAACAACAAGGCTTCAGCTATGGCGGACCACGTTTCTGCGAAACCGACGGTTGTGCCACTCTCCTCCTGCTCGAGCGGCTCGAAAAGCGGCCCACTGGCTCTAGTCGGATGAAAAGCGCCAGACGAGCCATCCGGCCGCCTGGTGTTTGACCTGGTGCCCTGATCTTCTCCGAAGCCATTCGCGTTGGGCCTCCCGATCTCGAGAGCGGCAACCACACCTGTAAACCTCACGGCTTCAAGTTACAAGTTGTGCTTTATTCAATCTCGCGTGTGGGATAGTCTTGACAGCACGCGATGAGCGAACCAGCTAAGCGAAAACCTTCGACGACAAAACGCGTAAAGAGATTAGTTGCGGCGCCGTTCGTAGTTCTGGCGGTGGTTATCATCCTGCTGGAGGACTGGCTGTGGGACGATCTGGCGCGGTTTGCCGCAGCGATCGGACGGCTGCCGGTATTCCGCCAAATCGAAGGTATGATCACCAGACTGCCTCCTTACGCGGCGCTTGCCCTGTTCGTAGTTCCGTCGACGCTGCTGATACCGGTGAAGTTGATCGCTCTATACTTCGTCGCTCACGGACATGCGATAGCCGGCTTGCTGACGGCCCTTACTGCCAAGATCGCAGGCACGGCGCTGGTTGCCCGCCTCTTCACCCTGACTCGTCCGAATCTGTTGCGGATCGTGTGGTTCGCCTGGATCTACGAAAGATTTCTAGCATTCAAGGCGCGAGTCTACGCAGCCATCAAAGCGACTGGGGTCTATAGAGTAACTCATCAGACGCGCCTTGCGTTGAAGGTATGGATGGCCAGGCGTAAAGGCTTCCTACGAAGGAGGTGGGATGCTGCAATCAAGCTGTCTCGACAGGGGAAAGATAGGGAAGGTTCGGACGTACAGTAGACTGTCCAGTCTGCGGTAGTTCGAAGAGACCAAACCCGAATGACCCGCAGCCTGGACAGTTTTCCAAAGCTCTGATTCCCCAGCTTAGCGTCGAGCTTATACTGATGAAGATTAGTGGTAGGGAAGGGTGGCTTGCCCCCGCTACTTCAGTGCGCGCCATTCGGAAGAGCGGGGGCAAGCCACCCCTCCCTACCTCTAGCATGCTAAGTTCTCTCGCTACCCATAATGCTCTCGTCTACGGTACCTTCCTCACGACAATCGATAACCTGCCGAAATGTTCAATGTCTCGCCGGTGATGTTGCGGCCCTCGTCCGACGTTAGAAACAATGCCATGGAAGCAATGTCTTCTTCTTCAACCATCCGCTTGAGTGCCGTAGGTTCGACGTACTGACGAACCACATCTTCATAAGGCAGCTTCATTTCTGCTGCACGATTCCGCATCACTCGCTCGATTCGTGGGCCGTTGACCGGGCCGGGCGCAATTGCGTTAGCCGTAATTCCGTATTGACCGCCCTCTTGCGCCAGTGTTTGCGTCAGACCGATCATGCCCCATTTTGAGGCGCAGTATGGACTCCTGTAGGCGTACGCTTGTAGGCCGGCGATTGACGTAATATTAATGATACAGCCACTCTGTCGCTCGATCAGGTGGGGAAAGACGTGTTTGGCGCAAAGAAAGGCTCCAGTCAGGTTGATGGCAAAGGTCCGGTCCCAGTCTTCGCGGCTCACATTAGGGACAAGCGCGGTCGGCCCAGCGACCCCGGCGTTATTCACCAGGATGTCGATCTGGCCAAAGCTCTGTAGCGTCGCGCCAACCATCCGCTCCACGTCCGGCTCCTCGGCAACATCTGTACGCACGGCAAGCACGCGGCCGCCGTTATCCTGAATCTCCTTTTCGACAGCTTTTATTTTCTCTTCGGTTGGTCCAGCCACCACAACCGCCGCGCCCTCACGCGTATACCGCAACGCGATAGTTCGGCCGATCCCGCCTCCGCCTCCCGTTACGATTGCGACTTTCCCATCGAGTTTCATTTCTCGCTCCTCGGTTTCGGTTTTGTAGGTAACCGCCACGCTCCGGCGATTCACATCGCCGCATATGATAGCCGATTGTGCGGAGGCGAGGTAGCTTCCGAGTTGCAGGCGTGCAATTTGCGATTCGGATCAATTCGGATCACGTCTTACAAGGTTGAGTAAAGAATCGCAAATCGCAAGCCTGGCACCCGGAACAGACGGAACGGAGTCCACAAACTAGCAGTTTTGAGGGCACTCCATGTCTTGCATCAAAGCGTGTACTACAAGCGAACGAGAGCACCATTCCGCATGAACTACGTGACAAAGTTTGTCTTCGGGCAACTGGCAGATTGTGTGAAGTGCCGTCAGACGCATTTCAATGCAGTCGGGCAACCTGGTCATAAAGGCATAAACGCCGTGGACATTTGCAGACGGGCTCGCGAATGGCCCTGAGACGAGACAACGGCTTTTTGCAGCGCAGCAACCGGTCACCCAGTCAAGGCATCAAACTTGCTGAAAAGGTAGCTGTCGCAACCCGATTAGGGATGAGGCGGCGACTGTTGAAGTAGGCAATAAGATGAGTTGGCTATGGACAAGTCAACCTGGAGACACGAGGACAGGATGACGAGAGGAACGCGGGGCGCGGAAAGAGAGATCAAAATGGTTAGCAACGGACAAAAGAGAAAATTGATTGCCCTCGATCCTACAACCAAGAGCGACATAGCTCAGAAGTTCGACACGGGGCTACGCGCTCGGGTTGTCGGCCAGGACCGAGCTGTGCGCGCGATAACATCGCTTTATCAGGTATTTCAAGCGGGGATGACCAGTCCAGAACGACCGCTGGGGTCGATGCTGTTTCTGGGCCCGACTGGGTCGGGGAAGACTCACGTGGTCGAGGCTGCTGCCGAGATTCTGTTCGGCGACCGCAACGCGGTGATCAAAATTGACTGCGCGGAGTTTCAGCATTCGCACGAAATCGCCAAGCTGATCGGCTCGCCGCCCGGCTATCTGGGCCACCGCGAGACCGCTCCGCTGCTGACCCAGGAGAATCTGGAAAAGTATCGGACCGACCGCGATCCATTTTCGTTGGTGTTGTTTGATGAGATCGAGAAAGCGTCCGACGCGCTTTGGCAATTGCTGCTGGGAGTGCTCGACAAGGGAACGCTCACCCTGGGCGATAACCGTCGCGTCGATTTTTCACAGACGATGATTTTCATGACATCCAACCTCGGCGCGAAGGAGATGAGCGAACTGATCACCGGGTCGATAGGGTTCGCACCGGCGAAGGCCGAAGAATTGGCGGCCGACGATCTTGACCAGAGAATCTATCGGACGGCTTCAGAGGCGGCGAAGAGAAAGTTTTCGCCCGAGTTCATGAACCGAATAGACAAGATCGTAGTCTTCCGCAGCCTGAAGCATCCGGAGCTGTGCAGGATTTTGGATCTCGAGCTAACCGGAGTTCAGCGCCGCATCGACGAAGGCACCGGTGAACACTTCACGATTTCGGTGACCGAAGGCGCGAGAGAGTTTTTATTGAGCGAAGGTATCGAGTATCGCTACGGCGCTCGTCACCTGAAGCGTGCGATCGAAAGGTTCCTGGTCAGCCCGATTGCTAACTTGTCGGCGACCGGGCAAGTGAAGATGGGAGACGTCGTCGTCGTGGATATCAACCAGGAAACGCAGAAGCTTGCGTTCTATCTGGACGAATCGGCGCCGGCACAGGCCGCGGCTGCAATGGAAGCGGCCCACGCTATTCGGCTGACGGAACGTCCGCGTATCGCAGCGTAACACAATAAGGACAACGACATAGGACGGATAGGACCTATTGGACCCATCCGTCCTATTTCCTATCCCACCGCAGCCAATCCAAATTTCCTTTGTTTCCTAACCTCCTCAACCAGGTGCGCCGTTTCGCGGGAATTCCGCCGAGCTGTGAGCATGTGATCGGCTTCGCGCTTTGCTGCCTCCAACACCGCATAGTCGCGAACAATGTTTCCCACCCTGAACGCCGGTAAGCCCGATTGACGAGTACCCATTACCTCACCAGGACCCCGAATCTCAAGATCCTTCTCCGCCACCTTGAAGCCGTCGCTGGTCTCTTCCATGATCGCCAGCCGCTCGCGAGCTTCCGAGCTGCGTTTGTCGCCCGCCAACAAGATGCAGTAGCTTTGCTCATCGCCGCGGCCCACCCGCCCTCTGAGCTGATGAAGCTGCGAGAGCCCGAAACGCTCGGCGTGCTCGACTATCATTATGCTCGCGTTTGGAACATCGACCCCCACTTCGATCACCGTCGTCGACACCAGTATGTGAATAGCGCCGCTCCGAAATTCATCCATCACCGCATCTTTCTCTTCCTGTTTCATTCGCCCGTGAATCAAGCCAACTCGAAAGTTTGGAAACACCGAGGTCTGCAGGTGCTCAGCCATCTGAGTCGCGTTCAGCAGATCGAGCTTCTCGGACTCCTCAACAAGCGGGTAGACGACATAGACCTGAGCCCCTTCCCGTACTTGCTTTGCCACGAATTGGTAGATCTTCCGCCGGGCCTCTTCGCCGCGCACTCTTGTTATCACTTCTTTTCTCCCGGGAGGCATTTCGTCGATGATCGATAAATCCAGATCACCGTATACGCTCATGACCAGCGAGCGCGGAATCGGCGTAGCAGTCATCACCAGCACATCGGGGTTATAGCCTCGCTTCATCAACTCCGCGCGTTGAAGAACGCCGAATCGGTGCTGCTCATCGACGACTACAAACCCAAGCTTGTGGAATTTAACTGCCTCTTGGATTAATGCGTGGGTGCCAATCGCCAGATCCACCTCCCCGGACTCGATTGCTGCGTGGAGCTGGCGTTTGCGCGAGGCCGTCTGCGAACCGGTAAGCAACTCAACCCGATACGAAGTCTCCGCAACCATTCGCTTAACGTTTTTTGCATGTTGTTCAGCAAGGATCTCGGTCGGCGCCATGATGGCAGCCTGATAGCCGTTTTCGATCGCCACAATCGCAGCTTGCACCGCGACGATCGTCTTCCCAGAACCTACGTCTCCCTGCAATAACCGGTTCATAGGCTTTGACCCGGTCATGTCGGCGACGATTTCGCGCATCACCCGCTTCTGGGCGTTAGTCGGCTTGAACGGCAAAATCGCGCGCACGGCTTCGCGTACGCGGTCGTTTACCTCGATGACCGTGCCCTTCGGTGATTTCTCGCGCCCCTGGCGACGCAGCCCAATCGCGAGCGAAAGCCAGAAGAACTCCTCGAAGATCAATCGCTGATGCGCCGGTGATGCGAACCGGTTGTAACTTTCCAGCGGGGCGTCATCGGCAGGAAAGTGAACCTGTCGAAATGCTGCAATCCGCGAAATGAGCTTGTTGCGGACGAGCACTTCATTCGGGACGACTTCTTCGATCTCCGAAGCATCGAGCCGTGCGAGCACGTGATGCAAGATCGAACGAAGCTGCTTGGTACGGATCTCACCCAGTTTGCGATACACCGGCACGCGGCGCCCGGTGTGGATCGGGTCTGCGTCGTCGTCGTCGACGGCGAATTCGTAGTCGGGGTTCTCGACCTCGTAAAAGCCTCGCTTGCTGCGCTTCCACTGCCCGTACAACAGCACGCGACGACCCTGTTTGAGTGTTGTTTGAAGATAGCCTTGATTCCACCAGTAGGCCCGGATCTGACCAGTGCCGTCGGTACCCGACAGCTCAAAGATTCGCAGCCTACCTCCTTTTACAGGATAGGTTCCTGCAATCCGCACCTCGACTTCGAGAGTCGCCCACATCCCGTTTTGCAGATCGCGAATGCGCGCCAGATTCGAGCGATCCTCGTAGCGCATCGGCAGGTAGTGAATCAGATCCTCGACTGTTGCTTGATTTGCATTGGCGGCGGACATCGCGGCCGCCGCTCCCTGCGCGAGCTTCTGCGCCGTCTTCATCGCAACGCGTGGGATTTCGTGGAGGTGCAACTCATAGAGCGGCGTTGATAACTTGAGCAAGGGACACCCTTATGATGAGTCGCCGACCGCCCAGCCAACGCACAGGGCTGTGCAGTGAGAGTTACCTTATCTTCGGTTTTGCGGTCCTATCGTACATCCTAAATATTCTTCGCGGCCTGAATATTCCGTCATCGATGTGCTGGGGCGCCTTACGCGCCATTTGTTCATCGCCAATTCTCGGGGCCTGTCTTACCATCCGGTCATCGATACCGGGATTCATCCTCTGTCGTTGTTGGCGCCTCTGGTTAAGGGCCACTGTTTGCGCAGCGCTCACCTCACTAAACGCGGAAGAGAAGGTTACTGCGGTGACCAATGACACTAAGAGTCTCTTCACCATATTCGCACCTCCGCGCCGGTCATTATATGCCGAGGCAGCGACGTCCGCTAGCGAAGCTTCGTCGTAAGATCGCGATGACGAGACCTGGCTTCCGGTTTTGTAGCTAGCTCGTAGGAGGAGGTTTGGTACGAGCCTGCGCCTGCCCCGGCCCACGTTGCATACCCACCTCGTCAGAGGTGGGTTCTTGATGCTCGAGCCTACAAGCCAGCGCCCACGCTCTCGCCTTTGCATACCCACCTCGTCAGAGGTGGGTCCTTGATGCTCGAGCCTACAAGCCAGCGCCCTCGCTCAAGCCTTTGCATACCCACCTCGTCAGAGGTGGTCCTTGATGCTCGAGCCTACAAGCCAGCGCCCTCGCTCTCGCCTTTGCATACCCACCTCGTCAGAGGTGGGTCCTTGATGCTCGAGCCTACGACACGCGTCGTTCCTCCCCGACTTCGGCATACCCACCTCATGAGACGTGGGTCCTTGATGCTCGAGCCTACGCAAAGGAGCTAAGCGGCGAGCTCGAGGCTACAACATCAGAAACCCACTTCTGACGAGGTGGGTATGCAGGAACGCGCTTGCGGTGCGCGGGCTGTAGGCTGCAGCATCAACAAACCCACCTCTCACGAGGTGGGTATGCAGGAATGCGCGTGACCGGCACGGGCTGTAGGCTGCAGCATCAACAAACCCACCTCTCACGAGGTGGGTATGCAGGAATGCGCGTGACCGGCACGGGCTGTAGGCTGCAGCATCAACAACCCACCTCTCACGAGGTGGGTATGCAGGAATGCGCGTGACCGGCGCGGGCTGTAGGCTGCAGCATCAACAAACCCACCTCTCACGAGGTGGGTATGCAAGCATTGCTAAGCGGTTCACTCCGCCTTACACGATCCTGAGAAGGATTGATACAATCACCGCCATTATGATCAAGAAGTCTCTGCTCGCACTAACGCTCTTACTATTGGGGTCAGCCTTCGCAGTCGACACAAGCGCGGCTACGCCAACGATGCGTCTCGACTACTACCACACCGGTAACGCCGCCCAGGAAATGTTCAGCGTTGATCGCGTAGCTATCGAGCCGCTACCGTGGCCCGGCAACCCTCAAAAAAACATCGACGAGACCAACCTCGGCAAGTACTTGTTCGAGGTCCGCGACCGAATGACTAATCGCCTCCTCTATTCGCGCGGGTTTGCTTCGATCTACGGCGAGTGGGAGACCACAGACGAGGCCAAAACCGCAAATCGCACCTTTCACGAATCGCTGCGCTTTCCGGCTCCTCAAGCCCCGGTCCAGATCATGCTCAAGAAGCGCGACTCAAATAATGCGTTCCGCGAGATTTGGTCCACAATCGTCGATCCCAAAGACATGTTCGTCGACACCTCCAAAGCCACACCGCCAGGCCCGTTGATCGAGATTCAGAAGAGCGGCGATCCAGCCGCAAAGGTCGACTTTCTGATCCTGGGCGACGGCTATACCGCCGCCGAGCGAGCCAAGTTCGAAAAGGATGCGCGAAGGCTGGTTGAGATACTATTCGCCGCTTCGCCGTACAAGGAGCGACGAAGGGACTTCAACGTGTGGGCGCTGTGCCCGGCATCCGCCGAGTCCGGAATATCGCGTCCGTCGACCGGTATTCACCGAGCTTCGCCGTTGGGCGCAACTTACGATGCTTTCGGCTCAGAGCGTTACGTGCTGACATTTGAAAACCGAGCTCTTCGCAATGTTGCGCAATTCGCGCCTTACGAATTCATCGAAATCATCACCAACACCCGCACCTACGGAGGCGGCGGAATCTTTGGTTTGTACAGCACGGTGGCCGCCGACAGCGACCAGGCGCCTTATGTGTTTGTTCACGAGTTCGGGCATCATTTCGCCGGGCTGGCAGACGAGTACTATACGTCGCCGGTCGCGTATACCACCCCCGCCGTCAAGACTGAGCCGTGGGAACCCAACGTGACGGCATTGCTCGATTCGCCGAACCTGAAGTGGAAGGACTTGATTGCGCCAGGGACGCCGATTCCCACTCCGTGGCAAAAGGAAGAATACGAGAAGCACTCGCGTGAATACGGCACGCGTCGCGCGAAAATCCGTGCAGAGAATCGACCGGAAGCCGAAATGGAAGCCCTGTTCCGCGAGAACCGAGAGTGGGAAAAGAAATTCTTTGCAGTCGAGAAATACGCAGGCAAAGTCGGAGCATTCGAAGGCGCGATGTACGAAGCGAAGGGTTATTACCGTCCAGAGATTGACTGCATTATGTTCACCCGCAGCACGTCATTCTGTGCGGTCTGTCGCCGCTCAATCGAGCAGGTGATTGCTCTGTATAACTAAGGCTGAAGGCGATAAAAGCGCCGGGTTTCTACGAAAAGAAGGCCGCCGTAGATCAACTACGGCGGCCTTCAATCTATAACTGAACGACTAAACTAGAAGTTCAGCTTTAGTCCGATCGAAGCTGTTCGGGGATCACGGAAGCTTGTGACCTGGCCAAACTGTGTGCTCGTCCTCAGGGTTTGTACTCCGGAAGGATTCGTGTGATTCAAGGCGTTGTACAACTCGCCGCGGACCTGGAACGATACGCCCTCGCGAATCTTGAAACTCTTTGCAATCGTCACGTCAAATCGCTGGGTTCCCGGTCCATAAACCACACCGCGCGGCGAGCTGCCCGTGCGATTCTGGCCCACCGGCACCTCGATGAACGCGGTAGTGTCGAACCACTTGGATGGTGTACGCAGACCTGAGCTAAGCTCCGGATCGCGGATGACGTCCGGCCTGGGCCCAGAAGCGCTCGGTCCAAGGAAGCCCAAACCCGCCGGGTCAACGTTGGCCGTGGTTACAGTCAGCGGAAGACCCGAGGCGAGGCTCACTATCCCCGAAAATTGCCATCCTCCGAGAATCCTTCCAGTAACACCTGCCTGGTTCTTGAAGAATGGAATTTGATACACGTAGCTCATGGTCAAAATTTGCCGCCGGTCAAACTGTGCCGGACCGTAATCCAGCGCACGGTTGTAGAAGTTCTGGGGTGCGGTACTGCGGTCAGTCTGATTGTCGGTCAGTGCTTTTGACCATGTATAAGCCAGTCTGAACTGCGAACCATCTCGCCACCGTTTCTCACTCGCCACTTGCAGAGAGTGATAGATCGAGTTAAACCAGGTCTGCGGCGCGTTGATTGAGATGAAGCCCTTAAAGGGTCGAATGGCGTTTAGCCTATTTGTCTGGGCGCCGGCAACGACCGGCTGCCCGGGTACCTGAATTCCCGCAGCGATCGCTTCGCCGGGAGGGACGAGGTTCAGATCCACAAATCCCAAGAGGTGCGTTCCCTTCGAGCCGAAGTACCCCACATCGAGAATGAAGTTCTTCACTACTTCGCGCTGAACGTCCATGCTCCACTGCTGAACATACGGCGTGTCGTAGTCAAACGGTGTGCCTCGAATATTTTTCGGTGCGGCAGAAATAGTCGGAACAGCTGAACCCGGATCGTCGAGCCTGGTCGCGCTGATCGAGATGCTGTTGACGTACGGCGGGTTCGCAAAGATGTTCTGCTCGATGATCCCGTAAAGCACAGTATCGTAACTCAGACCATAGCCGCCGCGAACTGACGTTCTGCCATCCTTCCATGGATCCCAAGCGAACCCTATCACTGGAGCGAAGTCGCTCAAGTCCTCACGGGCAATCTTGTTCCCAAAGGGCGAATTCTGGTCAGCTATGATAACCCCGTTCAAAGGATCCCCCGTGCCCGGAATAACGTTTCCGGTCGTCGGGTTAATCTGTACCGCGTTTGCCGGGTTATACGAAGCTGGATTGAAGTTCGTCAGCCGGCCTGACACATCGTAAGGCTGACGAAACATCGAGTAACGAAGACCCACGTTGACCGTCAAATTAGGCTTGAAGCGGAAGTCATCCTGGACATAGAACTCCCACGTCTTTGCGCGAACGTCAGGGAATATATCATCCGACACCTGTGTAAAGGTCGACACATTCCCCAACAAAAAGTTGGCCCACTGCTGCACGGTAACCGATGTTCCTGTCGGTGTTCCGGTCGACCCGAAGGCAAAGCTACCGACGTTATTTCCGGCGGCATTCTCGGTCTTCTGATAGTGGTGGAAGCTTGCGCCGAACTTTACCGTGTGGCGGCCCCAAATCTTGGTGATGTTGTCGTAGGCATGGTGGTTGCGGTTGAAGTCGTCATACGGACCGAACCCGCTCACGCCGCTAAAGCCGGGGGTGATGCTCGGTATTCGCGCCAGCGTTGGAGCGAACGGCAGTTTGATGGCCGCAGCAACATTCGGGGAGGCTTCCGTGCTGTTAAGCCCGATTGGATCGCTGATAATTGCCCCATACGAGAACGAATAACCGGCCTCATTGGTCATCGTTGGGCTTAGCGTTTGTACGCTGCGGAAAACCCAGCTATAGCCCGGCGAATCTGTCTTCGTCGTTGCTACGCCCGGCAGCACGTTGCCTGTGAACAATCCGCCCGGCTCTTCGGTTGGGATCTTATCGTGCAGATAGCGGACGGACAGGTTAATTTTTTCGCTGAAGTTATGGTCTACGCGAAGCAATTCCTGACGGTGATCGAAGATGTTTTTTACACTCGAGATGAGCGTGTTGCCAGTTTGCGGCAGCGGCACGTTGGCGTACACGTCTTTCAGGTAAGCCGCCGCCGCAGGATTGATGTTCGTGATTTGGGTCGCGGTCTGCGTGCAGGCGGTGCCCGCCGCATTCAACTGGACGCACACCGGTGTGGCGAATACTCCCGCTCGTTGTGCAGCTGTAGGGACCGTCGCGTTGAAGTTGGCGTAGGTGATCACCCGCCGGAATTCCTGAGACCAAAAGAAGAAGGTCTTGGACTTGTCCTGGTTGTAGACGCCCGGAATGTATACCGGACCGCCGAGCGTATAGCCAAAGTTGTTATATCGCAGCACAGGCCTCGGCAGACGCAGCTTCCCTGCGCGCGGGTCGCCAACCGGTACGATAAGATCGGGAGCTTTGGCAGTGGTATCGGTGGTGAAACGCCCGTTTGCATTGTTCAGGAATGTGTTGGCGTTGAGTTTGTCATTGCGGAAGAACTCATACGCGCTGCCGTGGAAAGCCGAGGTGCCCGACTTGGTGATCACGTTGACGTGACCCGCGGCGTTGCGCCCGTACTCGGCGCTATAGTGGTTGCGCAGCACCTTGAACTCCGCAATCGCATCGACTGAGGGGTAGTTGAGCAGCGTGAGGTTCGAACCCCGATCAACGTTATCGGCGCCGTCAATGGTCCAGTTATTCTGGCTGCTGCGCGCGCCGTTTATCGAGATGTTGACCGTGTTGGTCTGCCCGGAGGGATTTGTTGTGCCGATATACTGCTGGTCCGAAAGATTCGAGCTCACGCCTGGCATCAGAGTCGTGAGCTGTACGAAGTTGCGATTGTTAATCGGCAGCTCGCGTATCTCAAGACCCGAAACCAGGCCAGCCGCTGTCGCCGTTTGCGTTTCAATCTGAACCGCGCCGGCCGATACGACAACCTGCTCGCTGACCGCCCCGACCTCGAGGTTTGCATCAACTGCTATTCGAGAATTAACGTTGAGCTCGATGCCGGTCTTTACGAATTTTTTGAACCCCGAAGCCTCGATACTAACCTCGTAGCGGCCTGCCGGCAAAAACGGCACCGAATACAGCCCGTCCTCATTAGTATTGACGGTTCGCGCGACGGTTTTTGTATCAGCATTCTTGATCGTTGCTGTTGCGCCGGCTACAACTCCACCGCTGGAATCCTTCACGATTCCAGTGATGCTGCCTGTGATGTCCTGTGCCCTTACCGGAATCGCGCCAAGCGCAAATCCAAGCAATGCCAGGATGCTAATCGCCTTCTTTATTCTTACTGACATAGGGTTGCCTCCTCGTTTCCAATTATCAACTGTTGACCTGTAGCGAAGATCCACTGAGGAAAATCTCCGCACCGGCCTTATTCCCTGATATTTCGCTATTCCTTCTCAGTAGAGAGTTTCCGCCTGAAGGCGGGACTACGAAACTTTTCACACACTCTCAATAGAGAAGGTACTGTTGCCTGGTGCGAGCGAACTGTGCCAGCCCCTCCTGCCAAATCGCGGCGACCTGGGAGGAGGTCTTTCCTTCCTTTAGAGCCGTAAGTACCACCCGATGAGCCAGCAACCGAATGAAATCGTCGACCTTCCAAGTTCCTGAATGCAGCAGGTTTAGCTGATAAGCAATCTCAACACCCGTAGCCACCGGACGGAACGAACCGCGATCGGTGACCACTATGTTGACTCCGCCACATTCCTCGTTCGCAAACTTTGATGATTTCGGGGTGAATTTTACAGGTACAAACCGCACCCCCGCCAGCCCCGCGCGATTGAGCGCCTCTCCGAGCTTCTGACCATCAATCCACGGCGCGCCGATTACCTCGAACGGTGTGTCGGTTCCTCGCCCTACCGAAACGTTCGTCGTCTCCAACAATCCGATCCCCGGATAAAGAAGCGCTTCGGTCAGGCTGCGCATATTGGGCGACGGATTTACCCACGTAAGCCCGGTGCCGTCGAAGAAGTCTGCTCGGCGCCAACCGTCCATCTTGATAACCGTCAGATCCGCGCCGATCTTGCGCTCGGCGTTGAACAGCATTGCCAGCTCGCCGATCGTCATTCCATAGCGCACCGGAACGGGGTGATATGAAGTGAACGAGTAAGAAGGGCTCTCCGTCAATTCCCGATCGGCGACCGGACCTTCAATGTCGTAGCCGTTGATTGGATTCGGGCGGTCGAGCACCACGAACTTGATCTTGTTCTTCGCGGCTTCTTCCATCGCGTAACCGCAGGTTGTTATGTAAGTGTAGAATCGCGCTCCGACGTCCTGGATATCGAACACCAGTGTGTCGATGTCCTTCAGCGTATCGGGCATCGGCCGCCGCCGGTCTTTTTCGTAAAGACTGTAGACGGGGAGCCCGGTCTTTGGGTCTCGAGTATCGCCGACGTTGTTGTCTTCGATTCCCCTCAAGCCATGCTCGGGTGAGAACAACGCGATCAACTTCAGGTTCCTTGCCGAGGCAAGCACGTCGATCGTGGACCGGCCAGCCCTGTTGCGGCCGGTATGATTTGTTATCAATCCGATGCGACGACCCTCGAGCTGTTTGAACCCATCGCGCTCGAGTACGTCGAGCCCGGTTAACACCGAATGAAGCGGACCCGACGGTACGCCACGAGTAATCGCCGCACGCGGCGCATCGACGTAGATCGGCGGAGAACTCAAATGGCCGAGGACCGGGGCGTGCGGCGGCTCGGTGATCGCGCCGGCAACGATCGATGCGACGAAAGAGCGCAGCCGGGTTACGTCGCCCTTTCCATCAGGGTGAACGCGATTTGTC
>Ga0134127_10001701_pt1 | contig 16261 bp, 16 predicted proteins | sample KB31753_FD_96459 | JGI IMG/M metagenome (GOLD analysis project Ga0134127, IMG submission 96459) | Terrestrial soil microbial communities with excess Nitrogen fertilizer from Kellogg Biological Station, Michigan, USA - KB3-175-3 | ecosystem: Environmental > Terrestrial > Soil > Unclassified ...
GAGGATCGTCTCCAACCGCTCACCTTTCCCCAATCTCACGCCAACCGAGTGATTTCGACTCAATGCGCCCGTGCAGGTCAACACCAGATCGCCGAGACCGGATAGCCCGTAGAACGTTCGTGTGTCGGCGCCCATTGCGACACCCAACCGCACCATCTCAGTCAATCCCCTCGTGATCAATGCGGCCCGCGCATTATGACCGAGAGCCAATCCATCCACCACGCCGGCTGCGAGCGCCATCACGTTTTTGAGCGCCCCGCCGAGCTGGACACCCAGCACATCGCTGTCGGCATACACACGAAGAGCCGATGTCATCAACGCAGTCTGGAATGTCTTGACCAGTCCCTCGTTGCTCCCGGCTAAACAGAGCACCGCCGGTTTCCCTGCACAGACTTCTGTCGCAAAGCTCGGCCCGGACAACACCATAAGATCCTGGTGCATGGCAGGAGGGAGGACATCGGTTATCACCTGAGTCATCACATTCAACGTATCTTCTTCAATGCCCTTCGTCGCGCTGATGAACGGGATTGGGACGGGAAGGGATCGGACCAATTCGCGCAGGACAGGACGCGCCACGTGGGACGGCACCACGAACAGCAGTCCTTCGCTCCGCTCTATGAGATCGACCAACGATCCGGTGGCGACGAGCGACGGGGGAAGCGCCACGCCGGGCAAAAAGACGGGATTCTCGTGTTTCCCGTTGATCGCGTCTACGACCTCTCGCTCATAGGCCCAGAGCCGAGTTTCGAGACCTTTCTCCGCCAGATGTTTCGACAAAGCGGTGCCCCAGGCGCCTGCCCCAATGACTCCTATGCGTTGGATGGATGACATGATTGAAAAATGCTTCTAAGGGAAGGGGTGACATCACCAAGGTTTGAAGCCCCGCGGATTATAGGAACGGTTCATTCACCTGTCAATGAAGGAGAGGCCTTCTTTGAAATTTGTCAAGTCACACGAGGTTCAAACGCTCTGCCAAACAGGGTCGAGGGGACGGGATGGCACATGCCTTGCTCCCTTTATGTACGATTTCACAATTTCCTTCGTCCAGATGCGCTGGACAATTAGTATGAAATCCGGCGTCCTTACAGGTGACAGTGGGGGAGATGGCGATGAAAACCACCACCATGAGAAAGCGCTTCATGATGACGGGTCTGCTGGCGCTGCTGATCCCGATTGTTCTCTTCACGCCTCAGGCGTATGGAGAATCCTACGTGGCGGGGCAGTTCGGCGTAACCCTCCCGCAGAGCCTAGGCAACGGCACGGCCACACAAGATGGAATCGATGGACTCGATATCTCAGACCAGTCCTTAAAAAGCTCTGCGCTGGTGGGTGCCAAGCTCGGACACTATTTTACGAAAGCCCGTTGGATGGGCATTGAAACCGGGCTGTCTTACACAACCCCACATGTCGAAGAAGGTTCGATCACATTCTCAGGTCCAGGCGGATCGGTCACTTCGCCAACCCTGTCGGGCCTGAGCCAACGGATCATAACCTGGGATATTGATGTCATCTTCCGCTATCCTGGCTATCGGCTTCAGCCTTACCTGGGTATCGGCCCCTCGTTGTACTTCGCCTCATTGAATGGTCCCACTGCACCTCCAGGACAATCAACCACCTCAATCGGCTTCAATGTTGAGGGAGGCTTGCGTTACTACATCACACGCAGGTGGGCGCTGTTCGGAGAAGGAAAATATAACTGGGCACGCATGGACTATTCCTCTAACCATAGCGACCCAAATGCTGACCCATTTGGATTTCGTGCGACCTACAGTGCGCTTGGACTGAGCGTCGGCATCAGCTATCACTTCTGATCGACGAACCACCTGCTCTCGCTTGCTTCTAGCAAACCGACGCCCTTCCGTGTAGCCTAGGAGCCTGTCCGACATTGCCTTCGTGACGAGGCGAAGGAGATGCGGCCAGATGAGCGGCGCAAGGCCTGGAAAAACCGGAGGTGTATTCGCTGGAATACATCGAGGATTTTTTCGGGCTGAGAACGACGCAGATGGTCGCGGATCGTTCGCCGCAGTAGAACAGTGAGTGTCGGACAGGCTCCTCGGCACGGAACCGCCTATGAAACTCTGTCCATCCTGTCGGCGTGAACTCCCGGAAATTAGCCGGTACTGTTCACAATGCGGCCAGCGGCTTCATGCAGACTCAGTTGACCCTCCCCCGACTCCTCCACCACCCACAACACCTGGGCCAGGACAACTCAACATCGAAATCCTGTACGGCATGGTGGCGATGCTGTCCCTCGCGATCATTTTTCCACCCTGGGAAACCCCACCGTCGCAGGCTCCCGAATTCCTCGGCCTGCATTTCATCTTGAGCCCACCGACCCCCGACGCCATCGTGAGCCGACTGCTGCTGACGATCGAACTCGTCACCATCGCCATCGCGGGGTTGTACGGATCGTTCTTCTTCCGGAAAAAACTCTGAATCAACAAGCATCATCCGTCAAACGGAATTTCCCTCATTGTCCTGATTCCGCATGCGCGGACCAAGAGGCTGCTCAAAATGCTCCGCTCACTAGGTCGCAGGCGAGTGAACACCGGAGGCGTACCCTCCCGGGTACGTTGAGGATTTTCACGAGCCGAGAACGACGTGAGCGGGCATTTTCAGCAGCCGTGCGGATCAGTCGAGGGCGAGCGTCAGACACTTCGCCGAACCGCCGGATTTCATGAACTCATCGAGCGGGACTGGATGGGGAAGATAGCCGTGCGCGGTCAACAGGGATTCTGTTTCCGGACAGCCTGCAGGCAGCACAACGTGTTTCCCGACAGAGACAGCATTGCAGGCAAACCTGAGAGCCTCAGCTTCCGACACCACGAGACGTTTAGAAGGAGCGATCCGTTCGGCAAGAACCTCTTGCCCATAACGATCGAATGCGAGAGGAAAATGCAGGAGTTCGCCGCCGCTCAAGGGGCACAAGCAGGTGTCGAGGTGATAGAACCGGCCGTCGACTAGTTCGAGTGGAATGATCTCGCGGTGAAACCAGTCGCTGAGCGTTGCGTAGACACGGATATCCGATCGCTGCCGATAGCCGCCGAACCAGGTGTCGGGAAATCCCAAGAGATCCCCGGCCCCCTCGAAAAAACTCCCATGGTCCAACGTGAGGACTTCATACCCCTGCCCGCGAAACCAGTCCTCAAAGTACGCCTCTTCCTTCTGCCGTTCTGGATAACGAAAACGGCTCGGCACGGCTTTGCCTCCAACGACAATGCCGGCGTTCGCTGTGAACACCAGGTCGGGCAGTCCCGGCACAGGCTTCATCCGTTCCAGGACCGCGCCCACATCCTGTTCGAGTACCTGCATGAGATGGTGCCACTGGCTGACGGCTCGCTCTGAATCGACGGCGTTCGAACGGCGCATCCATGGATTAATCTCGTAGTCGATACTGAAATAGTCCGGCGGACAGACCAGCAGGCGGCTCATGGCCTCCACCCCAGCTCACGAGCCAGTTCGCTCAGAAACGATGCGGCGTCCATGACGATCCCGACAGCTTGAAAACTGCCTCGATCCGCGAGTTTTGTTGGGACGGACGGATTGACATCGACGCAGACGGAGGGAATCGTGGCGGGCAACAAATTTCCCGTCGCCACCGCATGCAATGTCGAGGCGACGAGCAAAGCCATTCCGATACCGGGGATGGCTGCACGCATGGCTGCCTGGGCTTCCAACGAATCCGTGATGACGCCGGGCAAGGGACCGTCATCGCGAATCGTCCCGGCCATGACGACCTGGACGCCCCGTCTGACGCAGGCCGCCATGATTCCAGTCTTGACGACCCCCGACTTGACCGCTGCCTCGATGCTGCCAATGGCTCTGATCCGATTAATGGTTCGCAGATGATGTTCATGCCCATGCGGCACAACGCGACCAGCCGCATGCCCATAGCCGAGAGACGTACCGTAGAGATCGACTTCCATATCATGAGCAGGCAGCGCATTCCCGCAGAACAAGACATGGATAAACTCTTCATCGATGAGCCATGCCAGCGCCTCGCGCCCACCGGCATGAACAATCGCCGGGCCTCCTGCGAGCATTACCTTGCTGCCAACTTTCCCCTCCCGGAATCCTGTCCGCAATTGCACGAGGCGCTTGGCAATGTCGCCGATGACACGCCCATGAGGGCGCTCGGATGAGACCTGCGATTCCATGAAACTGAACACATCGCGGTCACGAGGCCGTTGGAGCGGAATGACCCGTACGCCCTCACGACCGATCACGACCTGATCTCCCCGTTTTACGTCTCCCATCGGAACAGTTCTAGCAGTCAGGCTCACGGGGTCTACGCGAATTCCCAGATCCATCTCGATCCCCTCCACCTCCACCCACTGATCACGCACTCTAACCTGGGTGGGCAAATGGGTTGTCGCGTAAAACTCGTCGGGAAAGATGCCGTCCGCCGGTGCCGGCGCCAGGCGGCAATTCCGCTCACTCTCGACCGACGCACCGTGGGGTTGAATGGCATGGAGAATTTCACTGAGCAGTTTTGCAGAGGAGGCCCGTACGACAATCCTTGCCCGCGACGGCTCCTCGCGGGTCTTGCCGATCTCCATATCTTGAATGTCGAACGTACCGCCCATCATCAGAATCGTGTCCAGAACCTTCGCCAGGATCAACGAATCGATGATATGGCCCTGCAGCAGGACAGTTTCTTGGTCATGCATCATAGATCAAACTCTCATCCTGATAGACTCTGCACAGATTCTACCACCAGTTCACCAGCTGCAGGTCAGATCCTGACTATGCATTAATCCCTGCAGGCTGCTCAAAATGCTCCGCTAGCGAGGCCGCAGGCGAGAAGAAACCGGAGGCGTAGCCTCTCGGCTACGTTGAGGATTTCTTCGAGCCGAGAACGAAGCTAGCGGACATTTTCAGCAGCCTGCTACTCGGTTTTCATGAGTTCGCGTAAGACACTCGTCGCATACGCACCCGGGGGAAGCGAAAAAGAGAGCGTGAGCACTGTGCCTTCCAGAGTCCAGTCCAAATCGGCAAGGGGGATTCGGAATGAGCGCCGTTCACCGCGAAACCCACAAGCCTTCGCGGCTTCGGTAAGACTCTCTGGCGTGGCTCCACTCTCAGCGACCACGGCCCGTTCGATCTCGCCCGGTTCTCCGCCGGCCCATGAGGCGCGCGATCCGAACAGGATGCCGGTGGGACTGATCTCGAACCGGTCGGCCCGTGGCTGTTCCTTGGCGGCATCCTCGACCAGAAAACAGGCGCCGTTCTCCATTTTCATCGCCCAGTCTCCAACCAGGATACGATCGAGTCGGTCCAGGCGCCGGGCTAACATGCCATTAAAGAAATGTGATTGATAGGCGTTGAGATACCACATGCGCTTGGATCGACTCAGCCTGTTTCGGCGTGCCGGATCAACCAGGAGTTCAGCCCCGGTCTGGTAATTCTGTCCGCTTCGCCCTTGCCGTTGCGGGCCAAAATAGTTTGGCACGCCGCGCCTCGCCAATATGTCTGTGACCAGAGGAACCGTCTCGCGGGCATGCGTGGCGACATCCCTGATCACCAACCGAAAGCGATTGCCTGCATGATGTCCTGGACGCAAGCGGTTGCGATGCCGGCCCAGTACGTCCACAGACAAAAGTTGCTCATCCAATTTCAGCCGATCCAGCCGTTCGGGTGTGACACCAAGAAGCGAGATCATCTGCGTGGTCACAGCCCTGGCGTCTTTGAGGCCCGCCACACCGATCGCTTGCGCTTTCACCCCCAAGGCCGAAGAGAGTCGCAGCACGAGATCGGGAGTCGAGAGCAGGCGCTTTCTGACTTTGAGGTAGAGATGCTCGCCCTCTCCACAGGGGAGATACAACGGATGTTCCTCGACTTGAAAGTCTTCTGGCAACGCCCGCATCTGCCCGCCGATACCCGGCAATGCGGCTGTCAAAAATGGCATGGTCATGGTCCAATAGGCCCCTTCGTTGCGCGTATTATTACCTTCACCGACAGGTCCATCTCAATGAGAACTGAACGGACTCGCATGGTATACTTTTCCTATGTTTTTTCGCTCAGTGAACGTTCAAGGGGTTAAGGCACGCCTGTTAGCGACAGGAGCATTCTTCATCGTTCTGATCTGCGCACTGCTCCCTAGGAATTCATTGGGTGGAGAGCAGGCAGTTTTTCAAGAATTCACCCGACACATCGGCCAGCAGATCCACAAAGACAAACAGGCCTTTGCCCAAGCGAACACCTGCGTCTTATGGTTTTATAAAGCGAAGAAAACCCCTCCCTCAATCGTCCAAATCATCGACTGGAGTCCCACTCCTTCATCCCAAATCGAAGCGGATTGTCTTCGGCACTATCCCAGCGGAATGGACGATGCACGAGATGATTTAGCCAAGACACAAGCGTTGCTCTCGGTGAGTCTGACTTTCTATGAATTCGCCCTGGTCGCCGACCGGAATGATGATGCAATCTACAGCCCCGTCGAACTTCAAGACTTGCTCCGCTCCCTCACTCTCTCGTACCATGACGGGGAACCGGCCCCGAAGCAGGTCACCGCGCTGACGGAGCGGTTCGACAACTGGTATCGCAGCCGCAACATGGACGCCTTGATGCAAGGCATGAGCGATCTGTATGAACGAGGCTACCGTGTGACCCCCTCAGATCGTGTCGAGCTGGATCGGGTGATGGGATGACACGGCGCACAAGGTCCTGGCCCGATCACGCCCGCTCCTTCATCGGATATTGTCTCAGCGAGCCGCTCTATCGGCTCTTTAGTCTCGTTCCCCATTTGGAAATCGGCCTTTCCACACACGAGATTTCCCGGCTCACCTATGCTCACGGACCCTTGGCCGGCAAGCGGGCCGTTCATCTGAGCGATCTGCATCTCGACCGCTATCAGCCGCGGCACGATCTCATCGTTGCGACCATCGGCACACTCCAACCCGACTGGATCTTCATTACAGGCGACCTGCTCAATGTGCCGGAGGGATTGCCCCATGTGTTTCGATTTCTCACCGGCTTGCGCGAGATTGCGCCGGTCTTCGTCACCTTGGGCAACCACGATCACTACAGCGGCGTGCCGATCGATCGGTACTGCGAACTCGCCGATCGCCACAAAATCACCCTCTTGATCAATCAGGCCACCATCATTTCCACGGACTGTGGCGAGATCGCCATTGTCGGCGTCGACGATCCCTCGCTGCATCGGGCCGACCTGAGCTGCCTGCCGCCAAGTGCAGAGAACCGCTTCACGCTCTTGCTGGCCCATGCGCCGAATATCCTCGATCAGTTAGAAGGCCACCACGCCGTCGATCTGATCCTCTGCGGACATAGCCACGGCGGCCAGTGGCGCATACCAGGCGTGCCGACGTTTTGGCTCCCGCCAGGCTGCAATGGCCGAATTGACGGTCATCACGGAGCGCCTGGCCGCCGGCTCTATATCAATCGTGGACTTGGATGGTCGTTTCTTCCCCTGCGATGGAATTGCATACCGGAAATCGCCTGCATCGAATGGGTCAACGAGCAGGCGCAACCAGAAGGCTGAAGGGATTTCATGAACTATTTGATTCGCTCCAGCGCTTCCTTCGATCGGCTCCTGACAGTTTGATCCCAATCCTTCTCCATGGCAGCCGTCAGTTTCTCCTTCGCTTCACGGGCGCGCAACCGGCCCAATCCCAACGCCGCACTGGAACGGACATAGGCATGATCATCTTCCAGCGCCTTCAGCAACAAGGGAACGACTGTCGCATCGTTCAAGACGCCGAGGTGACTGGCCGCCATCCCGCGAACCCGGTGCTGCTTATCCCCCAGCGCCGACTGCAACGTCGTCGCGAAGAGGTCTCGTAACGCAGGCGTCACGGATTCCAACCCGTCGGCTCGATACCTATTCACTTCAATCAGTGCAAACGCGATTTCCAGCTTTTTCTCCTGTCCTGTAGCCTGTTCGAGCGCAGCTATTAACTTCGCTCGTTCACGTCGTTGCGTCCTGCGACGGTTGATCGCCCGAACCAATAGAAACAATCCCGCTGCAACCACCAATCCCACAAACGTCACGGGAACAGCTTGATCGATCACATACTCCTGGGTCTCAAGCGACAGGCGCTTCCACACCCAGACACCGGCAATCACGACACCAAGGAGAATCGCGATGGCAGCTAGATTGGTCTTGCCCGATTCAGAACGAGTGCTCATCATGGGGACAGCATCATAACAGGATGTCGAAAAAGTCCGCCAGCAATGCAGACGCCTGGTCGATCCTCACTTGCGCGCGTCGAACGAGCAGATTCTGATCGTGCGCGTTCCGCGAGCAGGGGACGACCAGGCTGCATCCCTTCCTCTGTTCCAACTTCTACTAAGGGGAGTGGCCCAGGTTGCCCTTCACTGCGCGCATCGAACGAGGCCCTTCTCAGGGCGCGCGTTCTGCGAGCAAGAAGGGCACCCGGCCGCTCCCCGCCTCTCCTATTGAATCTTCGTTCTAATGCGGACTATTCTCTCGGCATGGAGTTGCCAGATCTGAAGGACGATCCCTATCTGAAAGTGTTGCGGCCGCTCGTCGAGGCTTATTTGGCCTTCTGGCGCATCGACATCCGCCATATCAAATCGCTGCGCCTGACCCCCTCACAGTTCGATGTCATCGCCACATTGGGGGATACGGAGGGCATGACCTGCTCAGAACTCTCAGCCCATACGCTCGTCACGAAAGGCACGCTCACTGGCGTCCTCGATCGCCTTGCCTCCAAAGGTCTGATCCGGAGGGACGCCATGAAAAACGATCGCCGTTGTACCAAAATCTCGTTAACCGTGAAAGGCGATGCGCTCTTTCGAAAGACCTTTGCGGCCCACTTGGCCTTTCTCCGTCCATTCTTTGAGCGGGCGTTACGCCCCGAAGAAGCGGAGCAGACTCGCGTGTTGCTCCTGCGCCTGCGGGATAGCTTTCGCCAGAAGATTGAGGCAATCTGACCCATGCGCATCACCATCCTCGGTTCCGGCACGAATGTACACCCCGCGCGGGCAGCCGCAGGCTATCTCGTTCGCACCGACCAGACAATATTGTTGGACTTTGGCCCGCGCACGTTGGCGAATCTCCTACAAACCGGTGTGAACCGGCATCGGATCACCCACATTCTCTTCTCTCACTACCACGCCGACCACTTTTCCGACTTCATCACCTATTTTTTCGACGCGATGATCTTCACCAAATACGAGGGAGGAACCAGACCGCCGCTCACGGTGATCGGCCCTCGCGGGACCAAAAAGTTCTTCAGAACCCTCTTCGCTACCTTGCCTGGCTTTACACAAGCGCCATTTTCGGTGCATTTCAAAGAAGTGGCTGATCGGGCGTTTATGATTGGAAACACGAAAGTGATTCCTCGAACGGTGACCCACACGCTCAACCTCCATTGCCTGGGATATCGAATCGAATATAGAGGGAAAGCCCTGGCCTATTCCGGCGATTCGCAATACTGCGACAGCCTCGTGCGCCTCTGTGGAGACGTTGATCTCGCGGTGCTGGACTGTTCCTTCCCGGCGAGTCGGCCGAGCCCTGTTCATTTGCATGCCGGCCAATGTGGGCAAGTGGCGAGAGAGGCCGGTGTCCACCGACTCGTGCTGTCACACTTCTATCCGATTACCGACCGATACAATGTGCAGGAACAGGCAGGGGAAGCATTCGGGGGAAAGATTGTGGGTGCGCGAGACTTAATGACAATCAAACTTTAGCTGGATGCTGAAAAAGCCCGCCAGCGTCGTTCTCGCATCGTTCAGATCCTCAACGTACCCCAGAGGGTACGCCTCCGGTCTTCACTCGCTGCGGCCTTGCTGGACGGGTTTTTTGAGCATCCAGCTAGATTATGCTCGTTGAACTAGAAGCACCGGAGAACGAAATACGATTCACGTTTAACGAATTATAAGCCGCCTTCGCGGTTATCGCACCCGAGGATTTCGATGAATTTTGTCAGGCGGGCCTTCTTGAGGGGATCATCGAGTTTGGCGTAGATGGCCAGAAGGTTCTTGATCATGCGGGAGAGAATCGCGCGTACCGGACTCTCTTGTAAATATTTTTCGTCGAATCCATAGCCGGCTTCCGTGAGAAATCGCTGGCAATTCTTCTCGGTCAGTAACGCTCCTCCATTGAAGCAATCGACGAAGATCTTATAGCGATCCGATTCGTATTTCACTAAGAAATGGCCCGGCATCCCAATCCCATGAACCGGAAGGCTCAGCCGCTTTCCGACAAGGAGATACACGGTCGACAGGCTAATCGGAATACCCGTTCGCCGGTCGATCACGCAGTTGAGGTAACTATTCTCCAACTCATAATAATTCTTCGTGTTGCCTTTGAAGCCCTGCTCCGTAAAGAGATATCGATTCAACGTTTTAATCGTTTCCTCGCCCGATGCGCGCGGGCCGATCCTGTCTTGCACTTCCTGCGCCATTTCATCGAGCTGTCGCGTATACGAGGAAACCGTGAGCGCCGGGTAGGCATACCGGGCGATCAGGAAGGCGCCGCGTTCGAGATCCATCGGACCATCCGGCAGCGCAGCCAGCTGCGTGAGTTCATCTTCGAGGTGTCCACCGCGGATTTCTTCGAGCACCGAGACGAGGCGGTCGGCCATTTCCGGCTGTTCGATTTCTGCTTCCTGGAGCAGAGGAACCGCGGTGGGGCCGATGTCGATGAGCTTCCCGCTGATGGTTCGAACAATCTTCTCGTCTTCATCGGCCAGCAGCCGGATCAGAGCTCTGATTTGGCTTTCGTTTGTCAGCATGGTGGAACTCCTCGACTGCCCGCCCATCAACCCATCGCCCGACGGAACACTTTGGCGCTTCCGTAGAGACAGAGAGCGTCGAAAATCACCATGACGATCACCACCATTCCAACATGGGGAAGGGCTTCGGTCCAACCTGACAAGATCAACGGCCGCACCGCGTCGATCGCCCAGGTCATGGGATTGAAGCGCGCCAGAAATCCCATCCACGCCGGCATTCCCGTCAAGGGGACCAACGCCGAGCTCAAAAATATCATCGGGAGCGAGAGGAAGCCCAGGACGGAAAAGAAGTCGCCGTGACTCTTCACGGAAAAGGCCATCGCCATGGAAATCGCGGTGAGACCGACGCCAAAGAGCATCCCGATCATCAAAATCGCGGCAATGCCGAGAAGCCCTGTCGCCGGCTGGACGCCGAACAGAAACGCCACTCCGAGGATCACGAGCACTTGGAGCGAGGTAATCGTCATGACGAAGATGAAGCGGCTCAGAATCACGGACGTCCGATGGATCGGCGTGGTCATCAACCGCTCCAGGAACCCGTTTTCCTTGTCGAACAGCAGATCGACGCCCCCGGCAAGCCCATTGTTGAGCACGGTCATGACGACCACACCGGCCGTCAGGAAGCTGATGTAGTCCGGGGCCTGGGTCACTTGCACATCCGCGGCCCGCTGGAACAGGTTGCCGAAGAAGATCAGCCAGAACAGCATCGGCTGCACGAGCGTGAACAACATGCTGAACTTCTCGCGGCTGAGCCGCCGGACCCACCGCATCGTCAATGCGCTGATTTCTTGCCAATACTCGCTCATCCGCTTCGCTCCAGTTACGAGTGCTGTGTGCTGTGTACTAAGTATTCAGACAGGATGCCCATCATCATTCAACGCTCTCTTTTGGCAATTCGTCTTTGATCGACCGGCCCGTGTGAGCGATGAATACATCGTCCAACCGAGGCCGGTGATAGTCAATAAATTCCAGCTGGCAATCCAATCGATTGGCGGACTCGAGAATCGCAGGCAAAGCCTTCTCCGGCGACTCGACCCGGATATCCAGGCCGATCGGCGTCGCCTTGACCGCTCGCATGGCCGGTTGTTTCGTCAACGCCGCGACTAACGCGGGGATCTTACTCTGGTCCTTCAACGTCAAGGACACGATATCGCCGCCCAGCCCGATCTTCAGTTCGGCCGGCGATCCGAGCGCCTTGATTGCCCCCTTGTCGATAATGGCCAGCCGATCGCAGAGCTGATCCGCCTCATCCAAATAATTCGTGGTCATCACGATCGTCATGCCGCGTGCCTTCAGCATCCGCACGTAATCCCAAATCCGGAGCCGGCTCTGCACATCCAAGCCCAGCGTCGGCTCGTCGAGGAACAAAATTTTAGGGTCCGGCAAGAGCCCGCAAGCAATGTCGAGCTTCCGCTTCATTCCCCCGGAGTAGGTTTTCGCCGCGCGATCGGCCGCCTCTTCCAGTTCCACGAGCTTCAACAGCTCGGCGATGCGTTTCGTGGCTTCGGCTTTGGGCAAGTGGTACAACGCGCCGAGCAGTTCGAGATGTTCCCTGCCGGTAAGGAAGCGGTCGATGGCCCGTTCTTGCGGCACGTAGCCAATGAGCCGGCGGACGACATCCGCCTCACGCACCGTATCGTGGCCCAAGACGCTGGCCGAACCGGACGTCGGCGTCAGCAGCGTGATGAGCGTCCGGAGCGTGGTGCTTTTCCCCGCTCCGTTCGGCCCCAGCAATCCGAAAATCTCGCCTGCATACACCTCGAACGACAGGTCGGAAACGGCCGTATGTTTGTCATAGGCCTTCGTGAGCCTGGACACCTGAATCGCGATGGCGCGATCCATCAGCCCCAGCCCTTCGCACCGGATTGATCGTGCATCATGAACTCGATGAGATCGCTGAGACGGCGGGCGTGCTGATAAAGACTGTCGGCCTCCAATAAAAACTGCTTTTCCAAGGGCGTGCACTCCAAATACGTAGACAGGGTATTGACGACGATCTCGTCGCTGACTTCTTCCCGAAAAAACTCCTGCCAGGTGGGCGCGTCATCGAGGGACCGGAGATAGGACTCCAGAACGGTGAACAGGCGCCGGCGGACCGCGGGATCCAGCGACGTCTCTGCGCTCCGAACCGTAAGAGAAATTGTGGCTTCACGATAGGCTTTATCGTACCACTCACGTTCAATCACAAATCGTTCCAGCCCCTGCAACAGGATATTGGATCGACCGTCGGCCAACGGCTGCACACTGGCCAATCGACCGACGCAGCCCGTGGAGAACACAGGCGGATGACCATAATAGTCAGTTTCCCACCCTTCCTTGAGCAGGGCCATGCCGATGCACTGCCCGCTCATCGCCGCATCCGAGACCATGGCGCGATAGCGCGGCTCAAAGATATGCAGGGGAAGATAGGTCTTGGGGAACAGCACGACATTCGGAAGCGGAAACACCGGAATTCGAGCCGGAATGGGAAACGGCGTCGCACTGTGAGGTTGATCGCGTCCCGGTTGCTCTCGCTCGTGATCGGTCTGCATGGGTCACGATAGCTGATGGCCGACAAAATTGTCAACGGCGAGAGACAGGCATCCTTGACCCATCGAGTTGAAGAAAACCCTTATCAACACAGGAGATTTGTTCCGGCTGCCAGAGCATGATATAAGCGCATGAGACGATTCTTTCACCTTACGGACCGTCCTTTACCCATGCACAAATTTCCGTGCCGTCTTCGGTATCTCCTATTCCTTGCCAGCAGTCTGCTGATCGTCGCGCCAGGATTCTCAGCCGATACTGCGGAGGAGTTCCGCTTCGCGACGGAAGGTTATCGCTATGCCTTCCCGCGCGATCACGGGGCGCATGAGGAGTTTCGCACCGAATGGTGGTACTACACCGGTCAGGTCACCACAAAGGACGGACGGCCATTCGGCTATGAACTCACCTTCTTCCGTCGTGGCATGCCGCGCGAACAGACGAAAACCCTCCCGTCGAAGTGGGCCGTCACGCACCTCTACCTAGCCCATTTCGCCATCAGCGACCTCAGCAAGGGCCGGTTCCACTATGTGGACAAGATGAGCCGGGCCGGATTGGGTAAGGCCGGCGCGGCACATGATCGGCTCCATGTTTGGATTGATCGATGGAGCGCCGAATCGCCGCAGGCCGCTCCCAATACTCAACTCCTCCAAGCATCGGACGGCGACATGGCCATTCAATTCACGGTCTCGCCGGGGAAACCGCCCGTCGTGCATGGCACAGACGGGATCAGCCGCAAGGGTTCGGCCACAGGACAGGCCTCCCATTACTATTCCTTCACCAGACTGGCCACAACCGGCACTCTCACGATCGGGAACGAATCGTTCGACGTGACCGGCACAAGTTGGATGGACCATGAATTCGGATCTGCCGATCTCGATAAGGATTTAGTCGGATGGGACTGGTTCTGCTTGCAGCTCGACGACCAGAGAGAACTCATGCTCTATCGGCTCCGCCGGGCAGACGGATCGGCCCATCCGGCTTCAAGCGGCACGCTCATCGACCGCAATGGACAGGGGCGCCATCTTTTGCTCGAAGATGTCATCCTAGAACCAACCAGTTATTGGACCAGCCCGACCAGTCACGCGCGCTATCCGCAGCGTTGGCGTCTCACCATCCCTTCGCAACAACTTTCACTGGAAATCGTGCCCCGCATGGCTGAGCAAGAACTCTCCCCCAAACACAGCACACAAGTGCCCTATTGGGAAGGCGCTATCGAGGTGACCGGTTCCATTCAAGATCGGCCGGCCCGTGGACAGGGCTACATGGAACTGGTCGGATATGCCGAACGGATCATGCAGAAACTGTAACTGGTCTATCTGATCTGTTCGGTCGGTCTGTCTGGTCTATCTCGTATAGTTGGTTGGTTTGTTTTGTTTATTTGATTCCAATGCATCGTGCTGACGCCGTCGCCTTCAGGCTCCCTGCATGGCGTGTGTGCCGTGGGTGATCGCCGCACCCGCGCGCAACGCCGCAGCGATGAGAACGGCTTCGGCGATCTCCGAATCCGAGGCGCCCTTCTCCCGCACCTTGTTTGAGTGGAGTTCAATGCAATAGGGACACTGGGTTGTGAACGCGACGGCGAGCGCCATCAACTCTTTGTACTTTTGCGGAATCGCTCCCTCCGCGAGGGCGGCTTTGTCGAAGGCCACAAATGCTTTCATCGCCTCGGGTGCATGCGCCTCTAGATTTTTCAATTTGGCAAGATTCTTCATGTCGTACATGAGCACCTCCTGATGATAGATCGTTCAAATGAGTCAGATGGTAACTCGATTCGCTAGAACCTCGATGCCGTCAGCGTCACGTCCGTGCTTGCCCACGCACGGCGGAAACGCGCGTCCGCTGCGGCCGCTGCGGTGTTCTTTCCCTGCGCCTGGAGCGCCTGCGCAAGCCCGAATAGGGACCAGCCGTTCTCGGGGAACCGCCGGAGATCCTCGCGATACACCTTCTCGGCCTCGGCATGTTGTCCCGCCTGCAATAGCGCGGCGCCGAGCGAGTGCCGAATCGGGTAATACCACTTGGGCGGTTCGAAGTAGAGTCCCGCGTCCTCGATCGTAGCCGCCTCCCGGAAATGGGTGATGCCCGCGGCGAGGTCGCCGCGGCGAGTCGCGATCTCGCCGGACAGCGCGTGCACGGCGATCGAGAGGGCCGTCTTGCCCTCGGCTGCTTCGGGCGTCGCGGCGTTGCTCGCCGTTACCGTGTCGAGCGCAGCCTGCGCCTCCGCCCACTGCCCCTTCGCGGCGTGCGCCACACCACGGGCGTAGGACGCCAGGGCGTACGAGAAGCGGATGTCCGCCGGCGGCAGCGGTGCGGCCAGCACGTCGTCCCATTTACCGAACGTGGTGAGCGTGAGCGCGTGGTACGGCAGCATTTCTTGTAGCATCCCGACCTGGCGCGCGACGTCGAGGTTCACCTTGGCGGTGAGGGTCTGGGACGCCGCGATCGCCTGTGCACTGCGGCCCGCCATCGTGGAGGCGAAGGCGAGGAAGTGGATGTTGTGCGGGTAGTACGCGAGCGGATAGACGCCCATCGGGTGCTGCCCCTCGATGAACACCTCGTCGGTGTGGATGGCGTGGTGGTTGGCCTGGATGGCGTCGTTCCACCGGCCGACGCGGATGTAGATGTGTGCGGGCATGTGGACCATGTGCCCTTCGCCCGGCATGAGCCGAGCGAGCCGCTCGGCGCAGGGCACCGCGGCCTTCGGATTCACCGCTTCGACCGCGTGGATATAGTAATGGCACGCGCCGGGATGATGGGGATTGATCGCGATGACGCCCTCAAGCCGGCGGACGATTTCCTTTGTGCCGGGGTAGGGAGTCCCGTCGGGTCGCCAGTAGTTCCATGGGCGGAGGTCCATCAGTGATTCGGCATACAGGGTCGCGGCGTCGAGGTCTTTCGGGTAGGTGTTGGCGACCTGCCCCATTGCGCGCGAGTACACCGTGTCCAACCGGGCCCGATCAGCCGGTGGGTCCGCTTCGTAGCGCTGCGCGAGCGCCTCGATGTACGCGCGCTCAGGC
>Ga0134127_10001703_pt1 | contig 16239 bp, 10 predicted proteins | sample KB31753_FD_96459 | JGI IMG/M metagenome (GOLD analysis project Ga0134127, IMG submission 96459) | Terrestrial soil microbial communities with excess Nitrogen fertilizer from Kellogg Biological Station, Michigan, USA - KB3-175-3 | ecosystem: Environmental > Terrestrial > Soil > Unclassified ...
CTCGATTCGAACGTCTCTCACAACTTCTCAAGTACTTAGGCGGCCACCCGAAGTCAATTAGGTTGTTTAAACTACAGTATGATCCAGCCCTGAAAAGGCTGGCGGCGGCGGTTCAACTCCGTCTCTGGCCACCATTCTTTAAAGCACTTAACCCACTTTCTCGAAAACGGCTCAGTCCGCAGTTAGTCCGCACTTATCGGCACCATTGCTGAGAATTGCATTCAGCATGGCTCCTTGTGCTCCGTCCGATCCGATCTTCGCTCACGCTGTGCGATAGCGCTGCAGCGTGGTCTTAACATCGGAGCGTCGAAGCAAGGCTTGCACGGTTTTCACGTCGGTCTTGCTCCGCACAAGAAAGGACGCCAGCGAGTGCCGGAAGTTGTGAAACCCGAATCGGCCTCTTACGCAAGACCTAAGCGGATGACCTCTATGGCCGATGGGTGGGGGTGAAATCGGCCTTATGGCATCCACGAACTCTCGAGGCCTGATTCCTCTGGCTTCTATTGAGGGGCCTTGACTGAAGCACTGGGAGCATCAGTGTATGGAATGTTCCCAGAGCACATCAGTCCTGTGGGCAGATCTTTGATCAACACCCGTACGAGGCTGATTCCGGGCGTTGGCACAAGGGAAGCTCCGAGCGCTCCAAAAATTTACAGCTCCGATCATCCGACCACGGCAATCCCGGTCAGCCAGATCGCAAGTGAATTCTCAGTCCGTAAATGGAATGGCGGAAGGGTTGATCTCTTTCGTCATCTTGATCATCTTCGTCGGGATTGCAATTGTTGTGGCATCGACCCGGAAAAAGGACGCCTAATACCGCATGACGCATGACTGAGAGAAACCCAACGTTTGCCAAAAGTTGAATTGGCGCATTCTGGGAATCAACGGTTGTTCTTGCTGCCATCCATAGACTCGGAGTGAACCTAGGATGGCTCATTTGCCTTTTACAACAAACGCTACGGAGACCCGACAACCCGGGTGTGCCTAATGCCCACGTCATGGTTGATTCTGGCGACGAGAAGACGAAGCAGCACGAAGGATACAGTCCGCTTCATATGTTCGTGATCTATCTTCCGGCGTGGATCGTGCTGGGGGAATGGGTCGTGCTGCAATTTTTCGCGGGAGCGGCGTCGCGGTCTGGGCCACGTCGGAGGATTTGTCGCGGGCCTGATCATGATCAAGCTGTTCCCCGAGCGAAAGCAGCGGTACTCGTACGCGACGACGCGAACTCAATATTGAGGCGGCAATTTACTCGCCTGAATGCGAAAACCCCATGCTTGCCGGGAACAAGCACGGGGTAGACACATCTTTGCGCTTCTCGGCTCTTACTTCTTCGGGCGCGATTCCGGCGGCACCAGACCGACCAGGCGGTAGTACACAACCAGTTGCCCGTAGTGCTCTCCGCTGTGCTCGAGCAAGCCATAGGCTATATCGAGAACGCGTGTTTCCTGATGCGCATAGGGGACTGTAGAGTTCAGTCCCCTCTCGCCTTTCGACTGAATGGCTGCTGCGCCATCGGAGACGGATTTCTTCACGAACGCAACAATGTCGGTTTTCGTCTTGTAGTTCTCGCGCTTCGGATCTTCTCCGGCCGGAGGCTCCTTCCCCATCACCGGATTGGTGAAGAAATAGTTTGCTCCAGCTGCATGCAGCAACTGCTCGGCGAAGCTGCGCTGTGCGGGGGTGGGCTTGAAGTCGTATTTGTCCTCGGGGAAATCTTCGGCCATGGCGACGAGTTTGCGGCCGACCTCGTTCCAGGAGTCGAGCACGACCTTTAATTCCGGATCGGCAGGTTTGACCGCAGTGTCTTTCTTCATGGCATCCTGCGCATGAGCGGGAAATGCGAATGCGGCCGAGAGCAGGGCGATGGCGAGAAACGGAAGTCTCTTCATTATTTTCTCCACGATTGAGTTTCGCGAACGTTGAGCGGGAGACATTCTATTCGATGGGGATTGGGAAGGCGGCGGCGGGTTCAACTCCGTCCCGGCCACCACATTCCAAAGGCTTTAACTCCCCCTTCCCGAAAACGGATCAGTCCGCAGTAGCCCTGACTTGCAGCTCCATTGCCGAGAAGTGCATTTCAACATGGCTCCCTATGCTGCCATCCGGTCTTCGCTCACGCCGTGCAACTACCAAACTCGGAGAGGACCTCATGTTATGCTTCGCAGGTGCTGCCTGGATGGGCCAGAAGAACGCTTTTTTTGATCTTGCTCTTCTTTGTTGTGCCAATCCACGCAAGAGTGCTTCGAGTCGAAATCTCCTCACGAACCAATGTGCTGAACGGGAAATCGTTTGGCAACATCGGACCTTACGAGCGTATCTCCGGGCGAGTTTACTTCTCCGTTTCTTCGGAGAATCCACACAACCGTCGTATCGTTGACCTCGATAACGCAGTAAACATTAAGAATGGTGACGTCGAGTTCTCATCAGACTTCGTTGCTATTCTGCCGAAAGATCCCACCAGAGGGAATGGCTCGTTGATTCTGGAGGTCCCCAACCGCGGCCACGGTCGAATCACCGCCTTGGTTGAAGGCGGTGACTGGGACGTGGCGACCGACGCCGGAGACGAATGGCTGTTGCGGAATGGCTTTACCGTCGTGACCCTTGGATGGCAATGGGACTCCCCAGACGAAGACGCCCTGCGCTTGTTTGCGCCGATCGCGAGAGAGAACGGTAAAACCATAACCGGTCTGTTGCGTGGCGACTACATGCCATGGAAGGTAGTGCCGGAAATTCCTTTAGGTCATTTTTTTACTCGCAACACAATTGGCGGAAATGAATACCCGGTTGCCGCACTAGACGACCCGCGAAATGTTTTAACTGTAAGGGACTCGCGAGACGCGCAGCGGATCCTGATTCCCAAGTCGGAGTGGCAATTCGCGCACATGGTGGACGCCAATCTCCTGCCGAGCGACCGGTACATTCATCTCAAGGGTGGCTTTCAGCCAGGAAAAATCTACGAATACGTGTATGTTGTCGCCGACCCGATCGTTGCTGGGTTGGGTTTTGCGGCTGTACGCGATTATGCAGCCTACAGCAAGCATTCTCCCGAAGCGCTCACTCCTGCCGCACGTGTCTACGGTGAGGGTATTTCGCAGAATGGGAGATTTCTCCGCGATTTCGTCTACCAGGGCTTCAATGCAGACGAACAGGGGAAAATAGCCTTGGACGGAGTGCTCGCCCATGTTGCCGGAGCAGGCCGAGGCAGCTTCAACTACCGCTTCGCACAGCCCTCGCGCGACGCCCAGCCCACGTCATCGGTGTTTTTCCCCACCGACATCTTCCCTTTTACTGACTCGCCCGAGACCGACCCCCGTACCGGTGCAAAGGGCGGCCTGCTGGATCAGGCTGTCGCCGATAAAGTGGTACCTAAAATCTTCTTTTCAAACACCTCGTACGAGTACTGGGGCCGCGTTGCTGCCCTGATTCACACCAGCCCAGACGGAACAAGGGACATCTCCCCATCGGAGAACGTTCGCATTTACCTATTTACCGGATTGCAGCATTTCTCCGGCCCCTTTCCACCGGAGAAAGGCAAGGACGATCTGCTGGGACGGGAGCCCCAATCGCCGCTGCCGGTCAAGTATTTCTGGCGCGCCATGATCTCCAACATGGATGCGTGGGTGCGTAATAACATGCTCCCGCCGGAGAGTAGGTATCCCAAGGTTAGAGATGGCACACTGGTCTCGCTGGAAAAGTATGTCTTCCCGGCGATTCCCGGCGTGAACAAGCCGCATGAAGCGAATCAGGCTTATCGTCTTGATTACGGTCAGGATTGGCAAAAAGGAATTCTTAGTGTTCAGCCCCCGAGCGTCGGCACGGCATTTCCGGTGCTGGTTCCGCGAGTAGATGCCGACGGCAACGAACTCGCGGGCATCCGCCTGCCGGAACTCACAGTGCCTCTGGCCACCTACACTGGCTGGAATTTCAGAGATGCTTCGATCGGCGCACCAGAGCAGCGGATTCCGTTTGAAGGTTCCTATCTCCCATTTCCTAAGACGGCTAGGGAGCAGAAGAAAGCTGGCGATCCACGCACGTCCATTGCGGAGCGATATGCGAGCCGCGACGACTTCATGAAACGGTACGCCAGAGCAGTAGACGAACTGGTCAGAGAGCGCTGGATTCTTCCGGACGATCGCGAGACGATACTGCGGCTGGGGGAGAATGAGTGGTCACAGGCAACTGCCAAGTAGCACTCATTTTGCAGTGAACGAATAATGGGCAACTCGGGAACCATGGCATCTCCGGCCCTCACCGCTGCACAGCGGACATATCACTTGCCACTTCGATCGGGCACTTGATGTGCTAACGACACTCGTGCACTCGCAAGTTGTTGATGGTTCTGAATATTGATAACCCTGAAAAAGCCGACGCCCTCCGTGCAACTCCGTCCCTCGCCCCACATTCAAAGGCTTTCGCCGTAGCATGCTTAGGGAAGCAAATGGCACTCGTAAGGACCCTCTTTGATCGCGACCAGGATTACCTTGAACCTGCACTTCCGCCGCGTTTGAGAGAACTTTACGATGGCGATCTGCAGTTTCGTACATCACCATCCGAGCGGCCTTTTGTTATTGCGAATTTTGTTTCTACTCTTGACGGTGTCACCAGCTACGAAATTAAAGGCCAGGCTGGCGGCTCGACAGTCAGTGGTTCTGACCCAGCAGACCGTTTCATCATGGGCCTCCTGCGAGCTTCTACCGACGCAATTATCGTCGGCGCTCGCACTGTCCATGACGTAAACCCGGAAGGCCTTTGGATACCTGAATACACCTATCCCGATGCGAGGCTCTTGTACACGGAATACCGGGTAAACGTACTGCATAAACCCGAATACCCCCTCCTCATCATCGTTAGCGGCAGTGGCAAACTGGAGCTGGAGAGAGCAATTTTTCGAACCTCAGCGGTATGCACGGTAGTGATCACAACCCCGGCCGGGAGGGATGCCCTCGAGAGGGCAGGCGCAACGAAATTGCCCTCAGTTCAGATCCATGCTCTGGATGCGAGATGTGGAACCATCTCACCGCTGGAGATTCTGCGATTGCTGTATACGCAGCTCGGGGTAAGAAAGCTACTTCACGAAGGCGGGCCAACGCTTTTCGGACAATTCTTGGCAGCCGAAGCTTTAGACGAATTTTTCCTGACGCTATCGCCGCAAGTCGCGGGCCGCAGCGCAAACACAATTCGACCCGGCGTTGTGCAGGGATTCGAGTTTACGCCGGAGCGTGCACCGTGGTTTCGACTGCTCAGCGTCAAGCAAAGCGCTGAGCATCTGTACCTGCGCTACCAACGTAGCGGAGGCCGCGACGGAAGCAATGCACCGTGAAACAACTCGAATTATGACAGGACAGAATTGGCCGCAGAGCATTGGTGCGATGGGGAATACGTCAACCCACGAAACATCGAAAGGAGAACCAATGACGAACGAAAAAGTAATCATGCTGATTGAAGCAAAGATTCAGGCTCAGCGTCGGGCGGAACTTGTCGAGGCCGCTCGCCAATACCTGCCGCTCGTGCGGGCCGAGCCGGGAGTGGAGGCGTTCTACCTGACGGTGCGAAAGGATGACCCCAATATCTTCGTTTTTTACGAGATCTACAAGTCGCAAGCCGCACAGGATTTTCATCTGCAACAGGACTTTACCAAGAAATTCTTGGCGATTCTTAAGAGCGCGCAGGCTGGAGACCGAGTGCGAACAAATCTGGTCGAATTAGTCGCTGAAGCGCAGGAACACTCCAATTCGGCATGAGACCCAGAGAACCCGAGAGGGTCTAGTACGGCGATTTGCAATCGCCCAGCATTCGCTGTAAACCTTTCAGAACTCCATCCCCGCAGGTAGCGTAGATGAGCTCGGACAAAGCCACGGGAGGAGGATGGAATGAGCTTTCAAAGGCGCCGATTAATTCAAATCTTGTCATACGCTGTCGGGTCCAGCTTCATTCTGCCCCAGAATGAATTAGCCATGGCGGCACAAAACTCCGCACAGCCGGCTAACCCTGCTCCGCCTGCGAAGACAGCTGCTAAACATGAATCGGGAGGAACGGAAATGGAAAAAGTAGTCGGAATCGGAGGGTTGTTCTTCCGAGCACATGATCCCAAAGCGTTGGGGAGCTGGTACGAGCAACACTTGGGGATCGCGCTCACACCAACGAGCGAGGGAGCAACCGTTTGGCAGCAAGAGGCCGGACCGACCGTCTTCAGTCCCTTTCCCGAGACGACCAAATATTTCGGGGACCCTAACAAGGTTTGGATGGTGAACTTTCGAGTGCGTGACCTCGACAAAATGGTAGCCCAGCTACGAAAGGCGGGAATTGAGGTCAAAGACCCGGAATCCTATCCCAACGTTGGGCGCTTCGCTCGTCTGCATGACCCTGAGGGAAATCCCATCGAATTGTGGCAACCTTCCTAATTCGGCGCTTCACATTAAGGGCTTTTCCAATGCAGGGCTCTTGGTGGATAACCATCCGAGGGCAAGTTGATTACCAGATTAGAAACACACGACGAAGGGGAATCGAGCCGCTACAAGCGGCGCTGGAACTAGACGTTTCCTGGCACCCGTATCTCCACACGTTATCTGTTGAAACTGGCTCGTCAGGGTGATGAATCAATATTCCTGATCGTTCGTTTATCTCGGTTACCTTCGTTTCTGCCGAAGCGTTTTTCCAGGCGCTATTCCTCGCATTGTTGTGCCATTCTTCCGGCACAGCAAGCTCTTGACAATGAATTGCCCTTCGCCCACTTTCCATCGAGCCAAAAGCCTGACGAGACAGGAGGAAAGCGTCTTCGTCGAAGCCAGTGAACTCCCCTAGCTGCGACCTGAGCAATTCATAGCCGATCTGCAGATTTGCTTCCAACTATGAATTCGACACGGCATGGCCCTCGCACCGCCGCGTTTTAGGCTAGCGTTATCGATAGGTTCTGAGCACAATATAAGAGGATCTCCGCTTTTGGAGTAGGGATGCGATTTCTCAGCGTTAGATTGATAGCCTCTCTGATTCTGGCAGTCACACTGGTCTCACTTCTCTCCTCGTACTACGAGGTGAACGGCGAAAAACGTAATCTTCGCAAAGACCTCGAGCGCAGGGCGGTCGTGCTTTCGGAGAGTTTGGCTGGAACTGTAGAAGCCGGGCTCGAGAAGCAGTCTGTCAAAAACCTGCAAGACATTCTTGAAAACTTCAGCAAGCAAGACCATTTGGCAGGAGTCGCCGTGTTCGCCCAGGACCTCCAGCCGATTGCGCAGTCCTCCGGGCTTGCGGAGCGCTTACAGATGCCGCCTGCCACTCTTTCTTATGTGAATAAAGAAACCCCCACCGAGAGCAGATTCATCAGTCTGACGAATCGCGGTTCTTTGCATGCCTATTTGCTGCCTTTGAAGCAGGGGAATGGGTTCCTGGGAGCGCTCCTCGTCGCTCAGGACGCCAGCCACATTGATGCTCAAGTGCGTCGTGTTTGGCGAGAAACGTTTGTCCGGGTACTCGTTCAAGTTCTGTTGATCGTAGTCATCACCGTACTGATCATCCGCTGGAGCATTGCCGGTCCCATAGCGCGGGCGGCACAGTGGATGCGTACCTTGCGAACGGAAGGATCAGTCAAAACGCCAGCCATTACAGATTTGGGAGTGTTGCGCCCTTTGGCGAAGGAGATGACCACGTTTGCAGAGAGTCTCACAGCCGCGCGCTCAGCAGCGGAGAGAGAAGCGCAACTGCGCGAGGCTGGCGAGTCGTTGTGGACGGCAGAGCGGTTGTCTGTCCATGTGCGAAACAAATTGGGGTCCAACCGGCTTTTCATCGTTTCAAACCGGGAGCCGTACAGCCACGTCCACCAAGGGAAATCGATCCAGGCAATTGTGCCGGCAAGTGGGCTAGTGACGGCGCTAGAGCCGATACTTTGCGCCTGTGACGGAACCTGGGTAGCGCACGGTAGTGGCGACGCCGATCGTGAAACCGTTGATCGGCATGACCGCCTTGCCGTTCCTCCTGAAGAACCACGATACACACTGCGCCGCGTCTGGCTTACCAAGCAGGAAGAAGAAGGCTATTACTACGGCTTCGCCAACGAAGGTCTATGGCCGTTGTGTCACGTCGCTCATACCAGACCCACCTTCCGCGCACCTGATTGGGGATGTTACGAAGCAGCAAACCAAAAGTTCGCCAAGGCAATCTTGGAGGAGATGTCGGGAACCGAATCTCCGGTTGTGCTCGTGCAGGATTACCACTTCGCACTCCTCCCACGACTGGTCAAAAAAGAACGTCCCGACGCTCGGATTGCTATCTTCTGGCATATTCCGTGGCCGAGCTCAGAGACGTTTGGAATTTGTCCATGGCAAGCTGAATTGCTGAGCGGAATGTTGGGAGCTGACTTGGTTGGCTTCCACGTGCAGGCTCACTGCACAAACTTCCTGGAGACAGTTGACCGAACTCTCGAATCGCGGATCGATTGGGAACACTTTGCGGTCAATCGTGCCGGGCACCGCACCGTCGTCAAGCCCTTCCCGATCAGTGTGGAATTCCCAAAAACGTCGGTCGACCTCGAGGATGGAGATTCGCCCTATCTGGATCGCGCCGCTCTCCTTCACGAATTGGGGGTTGAAGCTCTGCTTCTTGGTATTGGGGTGGATCGTGTGGACTACACAAAAGGAATCATTGAGCGTTTCCTGGCAATTGAACGGATGCTAGAGAAATACCCGAATTATCAGGGAAAGTTTACTTTTGTCCAGATTGGAGCCCCCAGTCGTACGCACATTAAGCGCTATCATGACCTGCTCGCCGATGTCGAAGCCGAGTCGGACCGAATCAACTGGCGGTTCCAGAGTGGCAAGTGGAGGCCGATAGTCTTCTTGAAAAGGCACTACAGCCACCAGGAAATTGCCCGCTACTATCGTGCGGCCGATCTTTGCCTGGTTACATCTTTGCATGACGGGATGAACCTAGTCGCCAAAGAATTCGTCGCTGCGCGTCATGACGAACAAGGCGTTCTGCTGTTGAGCCGGTTCACCGGTGCCGCCCGTGAATTCGTCGATGCTGTTCTCGTTAACCCTTACGACATTGAACGAACGGCAGACGCGATCCGCTACGCGTTGGAGATGACAACGGAAGATCGAAGGGGAAGAATGCAGCGTATGCGCAAGCTGGTGAAGGAACAAAATATCTACCGCTGGGCAGGAACCCTGATCGCTGATCTTTGCGGGGTGCGCATCGATTACGCGCATGACTCTAATGAGAATCGAATCGGAAGAGCTGCCAGCCAATCATCTTGAAGAATAATCAGCCCGTAGCGTGGCCAGCGACGGCCCTTCCCTGGCATCGGGAGGCGAATCACCTAGCTGACACGAGCGCGTCAAAACCCGATTCTTCGAGGCGTTAATCCTGGATCTCTTCCAACGCCGTCGTGAATCCCATTTCGCCGAGTCGCACCTGGACATGCAACGCCGCGCTACGCGGAAAGTGATAAGCGTCACAAGAATCCACCGTGAGGCAATACTGAGTTGATGGAATACAACGCTTACCTCGAGCACTCACCAGCAATCCGGCGGCGCTGTGGCCTTCTTTGATTCGGACTCGATAAAATCTGTGGTCTCGCGATCCGTCTAAAGCTTGCATGGCCGTCCTGCGTCTTGCCCTACAGCTTGATTTGCGAGTGGCGGGGCACGAACAAGGAGCCCGTCGCTAATTTCCGACATTAACAGCGATACCTGAGTACAGAAAGAGCACGAACGTACAGGCTCTTTTTCTCGTGTGCTGAGGCTGGGGAGCGAGCGAAGTTCGATCGAAGGCATGGGCCGAAATTGAGGATGTCAACGGAGGCGCTTCTGGCGTCATCGCTAAGTCGGCCGTTGGGAAGTGTTCTGCCAACCCGAGAAACAATTGTCGAGATTTTGCCTCCGGTCCCGACCGGTCGGCATCGGGTGTGATCACGACCTCGCCAATCCCCGAGAATCGCCATACATTCTCCCCGGCAAAGCCTCGGGTTTTGGAACACATATATTAAGGTTAAGTCCAAGACCGAGATCCTTCTCAGCACCCTAACGTGCAATGTCCTCCTGATGCTGTCCCTCGGTCACGCGAGCGTTCCCTTCTCTGGAGGTATGCTTGAGATTGGGGCAGGTCTTCTGGGTCAACTTATGGAATGCCCATTTTGCCAAAGCCAAATCAGGGCGTACTCCAAGCGGTGCAACGGCTGCGGGAAGACGATTCCGCCTGGCCAATACCTGCTGGAAGAGTCTGGCGTGGTCGACGTCGTCGGTCAGGACACGAGCACAGCTGCTGCTGAATCTGCTCGCACTCAAGGTCGATATCGGTTTGCCAGATTGGGCGATCGCTTTATCGCCTTTCTACTCGACACTGCTTTCCTGTTCGGCCTCTTTGCCATTGTGGATGCCTGGGCGTTTACGCGCTGGGGTTCGGTTGAGGGTAGTGAAATGCGGCTCACAACTGCGTCCCTATTAATCGCGGTTACGCTGAACGCCACGATGTTTTTTCTCTATGGTTGGCTGCTGGAGGCGGTATGGGGAGCGACGCTCGGCAAGGCCATGGTGGGGATTCGGGTTGTGGGAGCCCGGCAAGGTCGATCCTTCTCGGCTTGTGCGGTACGCAATGTGCTCCGGATCGTAGACGGGCTGGGCTTCTATCTGGTTGGTACGGTAGTAGCTGCCTGCTCCGCTGCTCGTCAGCGCGTCGGAGATATGTATGCGCGGACGGCAGTCATAGAGGAAAGTTTTGGGGGCGGCGTCCGAATCGCGGCCATTGTGCTATGGATTGCAAGCCTGGGTGCGGCCGGGTGGGCAGTGCCTCGGATTTGTTCGGTTAACCGCTTTGTCCCTCCGCCGTACCTGAGCCAGGTAATCATCCGGGTGGGCAGGAGCGAACGTTTGGCTTACTTTCAGGTTGGCAGTCTCGCTATACACATTCAGGCTGCCTCTAAGTCCCCAGGCTCATAAGGTCCCGCGGGCTCTATGGCGTTATCAATTCTCCAACCGACGTATGGTGTGGAGAAGCTTCGTTCAGGCCCACAAGCTAACAGTGGTTCTCCTCAATACCAGACCGCCCCGGTCTCATAGAGAGGATCGTTGGTTCCGTTCCCCCAAAAGTTGTGATTGGTTGCTGCTTCCTGCCTACCACGGTTACTGCCTAATGACTCTCTTGCTCGCAAGGAAAGCCTCGCACGAAGGTATTAGACGGGTATGCCCCCCCGGTCACAGCTGGGAATGAGAATGAGTCGTTTAGGTTACCGGCACCCGGGTACTCTTGTTGCCGCGAGCCGCGTGCTGAACACTACGTGGAGTCTGAAACTACTATCTGAAGGCTGCATGGGACATACAGAGATGAGAAATACAGCGCATTGCTGGGTTGTGATTGGCCTAGTTCTTGCCTTATCGTTTGCCGCTTGCGGGCGATTACACGGTGCCCCGCTACCTGCAGATAAGGCAACAGAGACGAAACGTACGGACGCGACTGCGGACCAACAGCAGATGAGGGGCCTCGATGAACAGGTTCAGGAGGTCAAGTCAGACGTCCTCAGCATTTCGGCGGAGCTGAATCAGCTGGAGGAGAAGCTGCTGTACCCGTCCGGGACACAAGTCGCGGTCTTTGTCGCGCTGGCCAAAGGCGACCAGCTGCGACTCGACGCGGTGCGGCTCGAGATCGATGGGCAGCTGGTTGCGCATTACATCTACAGCGCCAAAGAGCTCGAGGCACTGCGTAAGGGTGGCGTACAGAGGATCTACGTCGGAAATGTCTCGACCGGGGACCACCAGCTCAACGTGCTGGTTGACGGAAAGGTTAAGACCGGCACGGACTTCAGCCGCACGGAACACTTCACGTTTCACAAAGAAGTGAAACCAAAATTGGTGGAAGTGACGGTGGGCGGACCGGACTCCGGCAAGACCCCCATCACGTTTGGGGAGTTGTAATTCATGCGAGCGACACGCGGACTCATCGGACTCTGTCTAATCCTTGGACTCGCTGCCCATCCGGCCTTGGGTGACGATTTGAAGGATCTCTTTTTCGGCGAGGCGCTCTATCACGCCGACCAGGGACAATATTTCGAGGCAATCCAGCGGCTCGATACCGAACTTGCCCAATACCATCGGCTGGACCAACCCGAACTCGATACGCTTCACTACCACGTCAACCAGGCCGAATTCTCAGTCGGCGATTTTGAGCTCGACTACCGTATGCACTACCGCGCAGGACGCGCCATCAAGCGTGTGCTCGAAGGCGCGGTTGATGATGCCGTACGAAATGAAGCCGCGTTCAGGCTTGCCCGCATTCACTTCCAAAAGGACCAGCTCGACGATGCGCTGCAAGCCCTGGGGCGGATCCGGGGTACCGTGCCCGAACAGATAAAGGACGATGTCGAGTTTTTGCGCGCGAATATCTATATGGCGACCGGTCGGCCCAGCGACGCCGTCGAAGTGCTCGGTCACCTGCAGAACGATAAAAGTTTGGCCGGATTCGTCGCTTACAACCTCGGTGTTGCTTTGTTGCAGGCGGGTCGGCAAAAGGAAGCAATCGCGCAACTGGACAAGGCCGGGCAGCTGACGGCAGACGATCCCTCCTCGCTCGCGATCCGTGACAAGTGCAATTTAGTACTTGGCGCTCTCCTGTTTGAGTCAGGCGACTTTGAGCGGGCCAAACAGACACTGGACCGCGTCCGCCTCGATGGACCATTCTCGAACCAGGCTCTGCTGCGAGCAGGCTGGGCCGAGGCCTCGGCAAAACAGTTTGACCGTGCGCTCGTTCCCTGGAACATCTTGGCAGAGCGCGAACCAACCGACGTCGCCGTTCAGGAAGCAATGCTTGCCGCGCCAAATGCCTACGCCAATCTGAAGTTGTACGGCCGTTCCGCCCTCATGTATGGTCGCGCGCTTGAGCTGTACAGCAACCAGATCAAAAGAGTGGACGCGTCCATTGATAGCGTGAACGACGGCCGTTTTCTCAAAGCGCTGATCCGGGAAGAGAGCCGTGAAGACCAAAGCTGGGTCATCCGCCTGCGCACCCTACCGGGTGCGCCGGAAACCTATTACCTGATGGAATTGATGGCATCTCACGACTTCCAGACCGCGTTACACAATTATCTCGACCTTGAGGATCTGCGCTCAAAACTCATAACCTGGCAAACCGGCCTGGACTCCTTCGACGATATCATCCGACTGCGCAAACAAAATTTTGAGCCCCTGTTGCCGGTCGTGGATGCGAAGTTTCAGGATCTTGATTCGCGAATGCGTGTGCGACTTGAGCAGCATAAGCACCTCGCCGAGCGCCTGCAGACGATGTTGACCGCGCCACGGCCCGATTATCTGGCAACGGCAGACGAGCGGGCTGCCGGTGAACGCATTGCACTTATCGAAAAACAAATTGGAACCTCTGATAGCGCCGAATCACTCGCCCTTCGGCAGCGCGCCGCACGACTGCAGGGTGTGCTCACCTGGCGACTCGAAACCGAATACCAGGAGCGGCTGACCGCAGCCTATGAACACCTCAACGAATTGAATACGCAAATCAATGCTCTCACTCGGCAATACGAAGCCTTCGTCAGGACAAGGCAGGCGGCGATGCACAGCTATGTGGGATACGACGTCCAAATTGCACAGCTTCGCGAGCGCGCGCGTCGCGCACTGGAGCATGTCGACACTTTGATGGCCCGTCAGGGACACATGATCGAGACCGTCGCCATCAACCAACTCCAGGCCCGCCGGGAACGCCTGGTGGTCCAGCAGACTCAGGCGCGCTACGGCGTGGCCGATAGTTACGATCGAACTGCGCGCGTCGAGCCCGGCGCGGAGGGACGATGATGCGCCGGCTAACCATTCCCGTCGTGCTTGCGCCCGCGCTCTTCGTTGGCTGTGCCGCGCATCACAAGCCAACCCGGGGGACGCTTGCAGACTTGCATAACATTCGCCCGGACGTCCAAGAGGTCAAGGTAGATCAGGGCCTCGATCAGGCCATGCAAAGTTATCGGCGCTTTCTTGAGGAGACGCCGGAGACAGCGATGACTCCGGAAGCAATGCGGCGCCTTGCAGACCTGCAAATCGAGAAGCAGTACGGCATACACACGGGCGACGTCAAGCCGCGGGAGATTCCCGCACCGAAGGCCGCTCAGGCACTTGCGGTCACCCCAGCCCACCCCTCCGATCAGGCCGCCACAGTTCCGGGCGCCGGCCCACGCGAATCCGATCGGGAGTTTGAGCGTCGCACAACAGCGGCGAGCTCCATTCTCACAAGCGGGGACGTGGACTCTTCCCTTACGGGCGTGGTGGGCGCTGATGCTGCTCCCAAAGGTCCCACCGAGGCAATCGCTATCTATAAGCGGCTGCTCACGGAGTATCCAAGTTACAAGAATAGCGACCAGGTTCTGTACCAGATGGCGCGAGCCTATGACGAACTCGGCCGCACAGATGAGGCCATGGAAACCATGGAGCAGTTGATCCGTGCGAATCCGCATTCCGAGCACTACGACGAGGTGCAGTTCCGGCGGGGTGAGTACTTCTTCACGCGAAGAAAATTCCGCGATGCCGAGAACGCCTATTCGGCGATCGTCAACCTGGGTTCCAAGTCCTCCTACCACGAGCTCGCGCTCTACAAGCTTGGGTGGACGTTCTACAAGCAGGAACTCTATGAAGAGGCTCTGCATGAGTACATGGCGCTGCTTGACTATAAGGTTTCGATTGGCTACGACTTTGATCAGAAGCACGAGAAGGAAGAGGAGCGGCGTGTTGCCGATACTTTTCGAGCCATCAGCTTAAGCTTCAGTAACCTCGGCGGATCCGATGCGGTCCGTGAATACTTCTCCAAGTTCGGGAATCGAGCCTACGAGGACCGCGTTTACAGCAATCTGGGCGAGCACTACCTGGCCAAGCTGCGCTACGATGACGCGGCAAAGACTTACAAGACTTTCATAGCGCTTTACCCTTTCCACCATGCTGCTCCGCGCTTCAGCATGCGGGTGGTGGAGACCTTCACCAAAGGCGGATTCCCCAAGCTTGTGTTGGAGTCGAAGCGGGAGTTCGCGTCCAGGTATGGGCTACAGGCCGAATACTGGCGACACAACAAGCCCGAAGAGTTGCCTGAGGCTATCGCTTACCTGAAGACGAACCTAAAGGACCTCGCGACGCATTATCACGCCGAGTATCAGAGCACGCAGGACGCGACCGAGAAACTCGCGAATTATCACGAGGCTCTCCGATGGTATGGCGACTACCTCCAGTCATTTCCGACGGATGCCGAATCACCCGCGATCAACTACCGCCTCGCGGACCTGCTCTTCGAGAACAAGGATTTCGGCGAGGCCGCCAAACAATATGAGCGCACGGCTTATGGATATCCGACCCATTCCCAATCGGCAGCCGCTGGCTACGCCGCGGTCTACGCCTACCGCCAGCAGCTGAAGGACGCAGGCAAGGAACAGCAGGAGGGTGTCAAGCGCGCCACGATCGCAAGTTCACTTAAGTTTGCCGATACGTTCCCGGACCATGCCCAGGCTGCAGCGGTCCTGGGAGCGGCTGCTGACGATTTATATGAGATGAAGGACTATCGACCGGCCAGCGATTCCGCCCAGCGCGTCATCGATAAATATCCAGGGGCTGAACTGCCCATCCGGCGCTCCGCATGGATTGTCATTGCGCACGGCTCGTTCGAACTTGCCGAGTACCCGCATGCCGAACAGGCCTACACCCAGGTGCTCGCGCTCACGCCGGAAGACGACAAGTCGCGCGCCGCGCTGGTTGATAACCTCGCCGCCTCCATCTACAAGCAGGGTGAGCTTGCGCGAGACGCCAAGGATTATCGTGCAGCCGCCGATCACTTCCTGAGGATTCGCACGGCAGCGCCTACGTCCAGCATCCGTGCGACAGCCGAGTACGATGCAGGTGCCGCGCTGATCGCGCTTCAGGACTGGAGGTCGGCCGCAGAAGTGCTCGAAGCGTTTCGCAGTGCTTACCCCAACCACAAAATGCATGGTGAATCCACCAAGCTGATTGCCCGCGCCTATCGGGAAAGCGGACAGTTGTCGCGCGCCGCTGGCGAATACGACCGACTCGCATCCGAGTCCGAGGATCCAGCATTACGGGGCGAGGCGTTGCTCGCGGCAGGCGACCTATACCAGCAGTCCAACACAAGCGACAAGGCTCTGGATGCGTACCGACGTTATCTTAACGAGTTTCCAAGTCCAGTCGAGGCGGCACTGGAGACCCGATTCAAGATCTCCGAGATATACAAGGCTACTCATGACGAGTCTCTCTATCAGAA
>Ga0134127_10001705_pt1 | contig 16229 bp, 11 predicted proteins | sample KB31753_FD_96459 | JGI IMG/M metagenome (GOLD analysis project Ga0134127, IMG submission 96459) | Terrestrial soil microbial communities with excess Nitrogen fertilizer from Kellogg Biological Station, Michigan, USA - KB3-175-3 | ecosystem: Environmental > Terrestrial > Soil > Unclassified ...
ATCTCGTTCGGCACGCTGTCGTGCTGCTTCGCGCAGATCGGCTCGGCCGCGACCGAGAGCGGCTTGAGCGCCGGGAGCTTGCCGTCGTAGGTGGCCGTGCCGCTGATCGTCCCCGCCTGCGCCGCCGAAGCCGCCACGAAAACGGCCACGCCGAGCGCCGCCCGGCCCGCGAAACTGCCTCGCATCATCGCCTCCTCGGCCGGTCCCGCCGGCCCCGAATCATGATTCCGAAGTGGCGCGGGCCCTTGCCTCCCGCGCGGATCTAGACGTTCTCGAAAGCCAGCGACTCCGACAGCCGCGGGTCGAAGGCCGGCACGAGCGGGCTCTTCACGAGCAGCCAGCCGAAACCGGCCAGGAACACGCCGCCCACGGTCGCGAGCGCCGCCACGTCGACGAGCCCGGGACGCGCCCCGAGGCCGTGGATCGACGGGATCACCAGCCAGTAGACGTCGACGTAATGCATCGCGAGCAGCCACAGCGCCGCAGCCACCAGTGTAGCGGGGTTTCGCTTGATCGCGCGCGGCATCAGGAAGAAGAAGGGCACGCCGAAGTGGCCGACGGCCAGGGCGATCGTGACGAGCTTGAAGCCGCCCTGGAGCCGCGCCAGGAAGAAGACCGTCTCCTCGGGGATGTTCCCGTACCAGATCAGGAAGAACTGCGAGAAGGCGATGTACGCCCAGAACACCGTGAACGCGAACAGCAGCTTGCCGAGGTCGTGCAGGTGCTCGGTCGTGATCGAAGGCAGCAGGCCGGCGCCGCGCAGGCCCACGGCGACGATCGCCAGGAGCGCGATTCCCGCCACGAAGCCGCCGGCGAAGGCATAGACGCCGAAGATCGTCGAGTACCAGTGCGGGGCGAGCGACATGATCCAGTCGAAGGCCGCGAAAGTGACCGTCAGCGAGAGCGGGACCAGGAGAAAGGCGCTCCCGCGCCTGAGCCTCCCGTCGGCCACGGGGTCGGCGGCCAGGTCCTGCCGGCGCGACAGCCCGCGCGCCCAGAGCGCGATCCCGGACCAGACCACGAAGTAGAAGGCCGCGCGCGCCAGGAAGAAGCTCTCGTTGAGGTAGGGCTCCTTCCAGCGCAGGAGCGCGTCGTGCGCCACCGCCTCCGGGTCGCTCCAGTGGTAGAGCGCGTGAAGGTTGAGCGCCACCGGAATGAAGAGCAGCGCGAACAGCGGCACCGTCGCGGCGGCGTTCTCCGCCACGCGCCGCACCACGATTCCCCAGCTGCCCGCCATCGCGGTGTGGATCAGCACGAAGAACAGGCAGCCGAGCGCGATCGTCAGGAAGAAGAGGAAGGCGACCAGCCACGCCGCCATCAGCCGCTCGCTCGACCGGCCGAACGCCAGGAGCAGCAGGCCGCCGACCGCGGCCAGGCCCGCGCCGAGCGCCGGCAGCCGCGACCAGGCGTGGGTGGACGGGATCCGCAGCTCGCCCGCGTGGGCCGTCTCGTGCGTCACGCGTTGATCCTCCTCAGTGTGTCGCTCACGCCGTCAGCCATTCGAGCCGCGAGGCGCCGGCCTGCCGCAGCAGCTCCGGCGTCGCGCTCGCGTCGAAGCGCGGGTCGCGCGACTCGATCGAGATGAAGAAGCGGTCGTCGCTCGCGCGCTCGAAGCTCGTCGACGCGAAGAGCGGGTGGTGGTGGCGCGGCAGCTTGTTGAACGCGAGGATCCCGAACACCGCGCCGAGCGCTCCGCCCAGCACTCCCAGCTCGAAGGTCACCGGGATATAGGCGGGCCACGCGAAGAAGGGCTTGCCGCTGAGCACCGACGGGTAGGCGACCGAGTGGACCCAGCTCTGGAGCGCGAACCCGCCCGCGGCGCCGCCCATCGCCAGCACGAACACGACCCAGGGCAGCTTCGAGCGCCGCAGCCCCATCGCGCGGTCGAGGCCGTGGACCGGGAACGGGGTGTGGGCGTCCCAGCGCGAGTAGCCGGCGTCGCGCACCGACTCGCACGCGCGATAGAGCACCGCCGGCGTCGTGAACTCGGCGAGCAGGCCGAAGCGCTCGCCCGCGGGCAGGGCCGGCACCGGCGGCGGCGCGCCGGGTCCCGCGGCCGAGCCGTGGTGGGGGTCGGCCTGGGGGAGCACCGTCTTGACCTCGGCGGTCGCCACCATCGGCACGAAACGCACGAACAGGCAGAAGAGCGTGAGGAAGAGGCCAAAAGACCCGACGAGGCAGGCGACGTCCCAGATCGTCGGCCGGAAATAGTCCCAGGACGAGGGGAGGAAGTCGTGGTGGAGCGACGTCACGATGATCACGAAGCGCTCGAACCACATCCCGATGTTCACGAAGATCGAGATCACGAAGAGCGCCACCAGGCTCTCGCGCAGCTTCTTGAACCAGAACAGCTGCGGCACCAATACGTTGCAGCTGATCATCGTCCAGTAGGCCCAGGCATAGTCGCCGGTCGCGCGGTTCACGAACACGTACACCTCGGCCGGGTTGCCGCTGTACCAGGCGATGAAGAACTCGAGCGAGTACGCGTAGCCGACCATCATGCCCGTGGCCAGGATGACCTTCGCCATGTAGTCGAGGTGGCGCATCGTGATGACCTGCTCGAGTCCGAAGGCCTTGCGGCAGATCACCATCAGCGTGATCACCATCGCGAAGCCGGAGAAGATCGCGCCGGCCACGAAGTAGGGCGGGAAGATCGTCGTGTGCCAGCCCGGCAGCTGCGACACCGCGAAGTCCATCGAGACGATCGAGTGGACCGAGAGCACGAGCGGCGTCGAGAGGCCGGCCAGCACCAGGTACGCGACCTCGTAGTGCTGCCAGTGGCGCTGCGAGCCGCGCCAGCCCAGCGCGAAGGCGCCGTAGATCCACTGCTTGATCTTCGTCGTCGAGCGGTCGCGCTGCGTCGCGAGGTCGGGGATCAGGCCGACGTACCAGAAGAGGAGCGAGACGGTGCCGTAGATGCTGACCGCGAACACGTCCCAGAGCAGCGGGCTCCTGAAGTTCGGCCAGACGCCCATCTGGTTGGGGACCGGCGCGAGCCAGTACGCGACCCAGATGCGGCCGACGTGGATGCCGGGGAAGGTGAGCGCGCACACCACCGCGAAGAGCGTCATCGCCTCGGCCGCGCGGTTGATCGACGTGCGCCACTTCTGGCGGAACAGCAGCAGGATCGCGGAGATCAGCGTCCCGGCGTGGCCGATGCCGACCCAGAAAACGAAGTTGGTGATGTCCCAGGCCCAGCCGACCGGGATGTTCAGGCCCCAGACGCCGACGCCCTCCCAGACCAGCCAGGGCACGCCGACCGCAAGGCCGCCGAGCAGCAGCAGCGCGAAGCCGAAGACGGCCCACCAGCCGAGCGGCGCCTTGCGCTCGAGGACCGAGGAGACGACCTCCGTGATGGAGTGAAAATCGTGTCCGCCGAGGATGAGCGACTTCGGTCCGGCGACCGGGTCCAGGGTGTCGGGCTTGGGCTGCATCATCCTCCAGCCACTCCGCTTCCGCGGGGGCGCGGCACGGCCATCGCTGATCGAAAAAGGGAACGATCGAGGCGAATCAGATACCACCTTGACGCGAGCAGGTCAAGGCTGCGGCCCGCCGCCTGGAATCGCGCGGCCGTCCGACGTAGCTTCATGCTGATGTCCCTGTCCATCTCCGAGCTGGAAACCGCCATCGACCGGCTCTACCAGGGCAAGGTCGCCGAGTTCACGCCGTCTCGAAACGCGCTCGCGGCCGAGTGCAAGGCCGCGGGAGACAAGGACGGCGCCGCGCGCGTGAAGGAGCTGGCGAAGCCGACCGCCGTCGCGTGGGCCGTGAACCAGGTCTACTGGCGCGACCGCGCGCGCTTCGACGCGCTCGCCCAGGCGATGACCGAGCTCGCGGCCGCCCAGCGCGAGGCGCTCGGCGGCGGCGGGGCTGGAGCGCTCAAGGACGCGACGCGCCGCAAGGCCGAGACGCTCCAGGCGGCCGCCCGCGCCGCCGAGCGCCGGCTCGTCGACAGCGGCGCCGCGGGCGGTCCCGCGATCGTGCAGCGGCTGAGCGCGACGCTCGAGGCGCTCGCGACGCCGCGGCCGCCGGGGACGACCGCGCCCACGCCGGGGCGGCTCGTCACGGAGCTCCAACCGGCCGGCTTCGACGTGGCCCTCGGCCTCGGCGGTCTCGACCTGCCGCCCGTACCCGCCCGCCAGGCGCGAAGCCCGGAACCGTTCACGCCGCGCGGCGGCTCGGGCCGCGTCGAGAAGGAACAACCCTCGAACGCCGAGCGCGAAGCCGAGGACGAGCGGCGCGCCGACGACGAGCGCCGGAGCCGGCGCCTGCGCGTGCAGCAGGCCGAGTTCGAGGTCGCGCGGCTGAAGCGGGAGGCGAGCTCTGCCGAGCGTGCGCTGGAGCAGGCGGAGTCGCGTGCGGCCGCCGCCAGGGCCGACGTCGAGCAGTTCGAGGCGCGGCTCGACAAGGCCCGCGCGCAGGCGGACGAGAAGACCAGGGCGGAGGACGGCGCCCGGCGCGCGCTGGCACAGACGCGCGCCGAGCTGGCCGCGGCCCAGGCTGCGCTCGCAGCCCTGAAAGAAGGAGCGTGACCTTGCGTTTCGAGACGCTGGCCGTGCACGCGGGCGGCGCGCCGGAGCCTGCCACGGGTGCCGTGATGCCGTCGATCCACCTCTCGACGACCTTCGAGCGCGCGAAGGACGGCTCGTACCCGTCCGGCTACGACTACATCCGCGGCGGCAACCCGAACCGGCGCTCGCTCGAAGCCGCGCTCGCGCAGCTCGAAGGCGGAGCGAGTGCCATCGCCTTCGCCTCCGGGATGGCCGCGAGCCACGCCGTGTTCCAGGCGCTCGCGCCGGGCGACCACGTCATAGCGCCGCTCGACGCCTACTTCGGCACGGCGAAGCTCCTCCGCACGCAGCTCGAGCGCTGGGGCCTCGAGGCCTCGTTCGTCGAGATGTCGGACGCGGCCGCGGTGCAGGCGGCGCTGCGCCCGTCGACCCGGCTGATCTGGACGGAAACCCCTTCGAACCCGACGATGGCCGTCACGGACCTGCGGGCGATCGTGGCGATCGCGAAGTCGCGGCGCGCGCTCACGGCCTGCGACAACACCTGGGCGACGCCCTTCCTGCAGCGGCCGCTCGAGCTGGGCGTCGACCTCGTGATGCACTCGACGACCAAGTACCTCTCCGGTCACTCGGACGCGATGGGCGGCGTCGTCGTGGCCCGGGAGGACGGCGAGGTCGCCGAGCGGCTGCGCGCGTTGCAGTCCGACGGCGGCGCCGTGCCCTCGCCCTTCGACTCGTGGCTGGTGCTGCGGGGCATCCGCACGCTGCCGTGGCGCATGCGGGCGCACTGCAGCAACGCGGCGGCGGTGGCGGCGTTTCTCGCCGGCCATCCGCGCGTCGAGCGCGTCCACTATCCCGGCCTGGCGAGCGACCCCGGCCACGCGGTCGCCAGCGCCCAGATGGCGGAGCCGGGCGGGATGCTATCGTTCGTCGTGCGCGGAGGCCGGGCGGAGGCGTTCGACGTGGCCGCTCGCCTGCGGCTGTTCATCCGCGCCACGAGCCTGGGCGGCCCCGAGAGCCTGGTGGAGCATCGCGCCTCGATCGAGGGCCCTGCGACCCGCGCGCCGGAGGGGCTGCTGCGGCTCGCGATCGGCCTCGAGCACCCCGACGACCTCGTCGAAGATCTGCGCCAGGCGCTCGAGGCGCCCGCGAAGCCTCGAGCCTGACGCGCCAAGGAGCCAGAATGCCCACCGCCGCGCGCCACTACCGCTGGGACGACATCCCGAAGGAGAAGCTCAACGACCTGCTCGACCGCCGGCTCGTGACCGGCGAGCGGATCATGCTCTCGCACGTCTACATGAAGAAGGGCTGCATCGTGCCGCTCCACCAGCACGAGAACGAGCAGGTCACGTACATCCTCGAAGGCACGCTGCGCTTCTGGCTGGGCGCCGACCAGAAGCAGCAGGTCGACGTGCACGCGGGCGAGGTGCTGACGATTCCCTCGAACCTGCCGCACAAGGCCGAGGCGCTCGAGGACACGCTCGACGTCGACATCTTCTGCCCGCCGCGGCAGGACTGGCTCGACAAGACCGACGCCTACCTGCGGGGACGCTGAGCGTGGAGCTCGGCCTCAAGGACAAGGTCGCGCTGGTCGCGGCCTCGAGCCGCGGGCTCGGCTACGCGATCGCGCACGAGCTCGCGACGGAGGGCGCGGCCGTCGTGATGTGCGCGCGCGGCGAGCAGCGCCTGGCGCAGGCGGCGCGCGAGATCGCGCAGGCGACGGGAGCGCGCGTGGTGCCGGTGGCCGGCGACGTCGCGAAGCTCGCGGACGTCGAACGGGTCGCGCGGCGCGCGCTCGGCGAGCTCGGCCGCGTCGACGTGCTGGTGACGAACTCCGGCGGACCGCCGGCGGGCACTTTCGACACGACGTCGCCCGAGGCCTGGAAGGCGGCCGTCGACGTGCTGCTCACGAGCGCGGTCGAGCTGATCCGCGCCGTGCTGCCCGGGATGAAGCAGCGCCGCTTCGGCCGCATCCTGAACGTCACCTCGATCACGGTGAAGCAGCCGGTCGAGAACCTGATCCTTTCGAACGCCCTTCGCGCCGCCGTCACCGGGATGGCACGCACGCTCGCGAGCGAGACGGCGCCCTTCGGGATCACGGTGAACAACCTGCTGCCCGGGTACACGCGCACGGAGCGGCTGAGCGAGCTGGCGGACGCGACCGCCGCGCGCGCCGGCGGGACGGCAGGCGACTTCTACGCGCGCCTCGAGACCGAGATCCCGGCGCGGCGGCTCGGCGAGCCGCGCGAGCTCGCGGCTCTCGCGGCGTTCCTCGCCTCGGAGCGTGCCGCGTACATCACGGGCCAATCGATCGCCGTCGACGGTGGCTGGATCCGCGGCCTGTTCTAGACCGCGCGCCCTACTTCGCGGCCTCGTAGACCCAAACGGCCGCCGGCTGCGTGCCCTCACGCCGCACCGCCAGGTAGAGTCGCCGCAGCTCGGGGGAGAACAGGCTCGTCCGCGCCCCCGTCACGGTCGAAAGCCGCGCCGCTTCCTCGTAGCGGTCGGGATCGAGCTGGAGGTAGACGACGATGGCGCCCTCGCCCCCCGACACGTAGATGCGCCGGGCGTCGCGGTCGTAGAAGACGTCGTCGGAATCGCCGACGGTCGGGAGCGTGGCGACGACTCTCCCCGAGCCCGAGTCGAGCACGACGAGACGCGCGGGGGCTCGGCAGACGACGAACAGCCGCTCGTGGCCTTCGTCGAGCGCCATCGGGAAGTTCTGGGTTGCGTTGCCGGTCGTCCAGCTCGCGATCACCGACGGCTGGCGTCGATCCACCACGGCGATCTTCCGTGCGTCAGGAAGGTTCACGAAGATGCGGCTCCCGTCCCGCTCGAGCTGGAATGACTCGGGGTGCGCCCCGAGCGAGACGCTCGCGAGCTTCGCCCCCGCCGCGTCGATCGCCGTGAGCGCGCCGTCGCCGTGGCCGATCCAGATGCGGCCCGTCGAAACGTCGATCCGCACGTTGTCGGCGTCCGCTCCGAGCGGCGCCGTCTTCCGAAGCTCCAGCGACGCGCCGTCGAAGAGCCGGACCGAGCCGTCCTGGCGGTTGGCGACGACCAGGCGGCTCGCGTCCTTGACGAAGAGGACGCCTTGCGGCTCGGCCAGCTGGCGGATCGTCTGGACGCGCTTGCCGGCTCCGAGATCGACGACTTCGATCGTGCCGTTGACGAGCGCGGCGACGAAGAGCCGTCTGCCCTCCACGTCGACGGACATGTGGTCGATGCGGCCCTGGACGCCGGGCAGCTCGATCTTCTGCGCGAGCCGCAGCGGGCTCTGGGCGCTTGCGGAAACGGCCCCGAGCGCGAGCAGGATCCCCGTGGCGACGAAGCGGCGTCCGGACATGGCGGCCTCGGACTAGGGTCGCACGAGCGCCTTCACCACCGAAAGCGCCTCCATGTCGGCGAGCGCCCGGCCCGCCTCGGCCAGGGGGTACTCGCGCGTCACGAGGCTCGACCAGCGGAAGCGCTCGCGGTGCCGCGCCATCATCGCGACCGAGCGGTGGAGGTGCGTGTACTCGTAGCCCCAGCAGCCGAGGATCGTGGCGTGCTTGCGATTGACGTGGCGGTGCGGGTTGAGCGTGATGTCGCCGGCGTCCGTGTACTGTCCGACCACGACGTAGCGGCCAGCGTCGCGCAGCATCTCGAGGCCTTCGACGACGGCGCGCGGGTTGCCGGATGCCTCGATGACGACGTCGGCGCCGCGCCCGCCGGTGCGTTCGCGCACGAAGCGGGCCCGCTCGGCGGAATCCGGGACTTCGGTGATGTCGAGCGTCTCGTCGGCCCCGAGCCGTCGCGCTGCTTCGAGCCGCGCGCGCGGCGCGCCGATCACGATCAGGCGCAGGGCGCCTTTGAGCTGCGCGAAGATCGCGGCGTTGAGCCCGACCGGACCGCTGCCTTGAACCACGACGGTGTCGCCGAGCGCGACCGCGGCGCGCTCGACGGCGTGGAAGCCGGTCGGCAGCCCGCAGCCGCCGCCCATGAACTCCTCCACCGAGACGCCCTCGGGCAGCGGCAGCAGGCGCACGCCCGGCCGCAGCTCGATGCGCTCGGCCCATCCTCCCAGCACGCCGTCCGCGAGCCCGGTGGTGATGCCGTAGACGCGGCGGCTGGGGCAGCGCGTCGCGGCCTTCGCCACGAGGCAGTGCCAGCACGAGCCGCAGACGCCGAAGACGTCGTAGAAGGTCACCAGCCGGCCGACGCCGATCTCCTCGCCAAGGACGTCGCGCAGCGGGCCGTTCGTCTCGAGCACGCGCCCGACGCTGACGTGGCCGGGGACGATCGGGTACGGCACGCCGGCGAGCTGGCCGTGGTGCAGGTGCACGTCGGTGCCGCACACCTCGCTCGCGACCATCTCGAGCACGGCGCCGCCCGGCGCCGGGCGCGGCGCCTTCACGCGGCGCACTTCGAGCGGCGCGTCGGGAGCGGTCATCAGGACGCAGCGGATCTCGTCGGCCACGGTTTCGGGCAATTCTAGCGGGCTATACTGCCCGCCTCGCCACCCGAAAGAAGGAGGCCCGCATGCCGCGTGACCCGCACGACGACCTCACCCGCCGGTCGTTCCTCCGCAAGGCCGGCGGAGGGCTCGCGGCCGCCCAGGCGCTCGGCGCGCTCGCGGCGAAAGCAACGGCGCAGCAGGTGCCGGAGCCGCCGGGGAAGAAGCTCGGCTGGGCGATCGTCGGCCTCGGCAGCCTCTCGATCAACCAGATCCTCCCGGCGTTCGCGAAGTGCGAGAAGTCTCGCGTCGTCGCGTTCGTGAGCGGCCACCCCGACAAGGCGCGCAAGCTGGCGCTCCGCTACGGCGTCGCCGAGAAGGCGATCTACGACTACCAGGGCATGGACGCGATCAAGAACAACCCCGAGATCGACGCCGTTTACGTCGTGCTGCCAAACGGCATGCACGCCGAGTACACGATCCGCGCGCTCTCGGCCGGCAAGCACGTGCTGTGCGAGAAGCCGATGGCGAACACGCCCGCCGACTGCCAGGCGATGATCGACGCGTCGAAGCAGGCGAGCCGCAAGCTGATGGTGGCCTACCGCTGCCGCTACGAGCCCTACAACCAGGAAATGATCAAGCTGGCGCGCGAGCAGGAGCTCGGGCCGGTCAAGGTGATCGTGGCCGATCACGGCTTCAGCATCGGGGACCCGACGCAGTGGCGGCTCAAGAAGGACCTGGCCGGCGGCGGCTCGATGATGGACATCGGGATCTACAGCCTGCAGGCGGCGCGCTACGTGACGGGCGAGGAGCCCGTCGAGGTCGCCGCGATGAGCTACACGACACCCGGCGACGAGCGTTTCAAGGAGGTCGAGGAGGCCACGAACTTCCAGCTGCGCTTCCCGAGCGGTGTGCTCGCCAACTGCACCTCGAGCTACGGCTACTCCGGACAGAACCGCTACCGCGTGGTCACGACCAAGGGCTGGTTCGAGCTCGAGCCGGCGACGAGCTACACGGGCCTGCGGATGCGCGTGCGGCGCGGCAACGCGATCGAGGAGCGCAGCCTGCGCGTGGTCGACCACTTCGCGGCCGAGATGGACCACCTCTCCGAGTGCGTGATGGACGGCAAGGAGCCGCTCACGCCCGGCGAGGAGGGGCTTCGCGACATGAAGCTGATCATGGCGATCTACGAGGCCGCGAAGACCGGGCGCACGGTCAAGGTGTAGCGAAGGTCACAGGCCGAGGTCGAAGCCTCCGCGGCGACCGGGATCCCGTGCCGCATCCAGAGGCGCACTTGGGGATGCGTCCCGGGAGCCCTCCGGCTCGCCGCTATCCGTGGCGACCTCGGCTAAGCGACGACGGGCGCCGCGAACGCCGGGCTGTTGACGAGCGCCGCGGCGCCGCGCAGGCGCGGCTGCTCGCCGAGCGGGACGATCACGATCTCGGTGTCGCCCGCCTCGCGCACGAGCGCCTGCTCGCGCATCGCCTGGCGCACGCAGGGCAGCACGACGTCCCAGCCGTCGGTGATCTCGCCGCTCACGTAGATGCGGCGCGGCTCGATCGCCTTCACGATCGTCGCGAAGCCCCGGCCGAGGAAGTGGCCGGTCTCGCGCAGCGTCTCGAGCGCGCGCGGCTCGCCCGCCTGGGCGCGCGCGATGATCTTCGCGACCGTGATGTCGCTCGGCTCGGCCGAGGCCGGCCAGGCGGGATCGGTGCCGCGGTAGCGCGCGATGATCGCGCGGACCGAGACGTAGGCCTCCCAGCAGCCCTTCTGCCCGCAGGCGCAGAGCGGGCCTTCCATGTTGAGCGACACGTGCCCGAGCTCGCCCGCGTTGTTGTTCACGCCGCGCAGCAGCTGGCCGTCGATCGCGATGCCGACGCCGACGCCGTCCGACGCGTTCACGAAGGCCACCGGGCCGTCGACCGGCGCGTGCCCGCGCACGGCCCAGAGCTGCGCGAGCACGCAGGCCTTCACGTCGTTCTCCACCACCACCGGCAGCTTGAGCGCGGCGGAGAGCGGCGCGCGCAGCTCGAGGTCCTGCCAGCCGATCGTCGGCGCGTTGCGCAGGCGCCCGCGGGCGATGTCCACGAGCCCGGCCACCACGAGGCCGACGCCGAGGCACTGGCCGAACTCCGGGTGGGCCTCGACCAGCTGCTCGAGCGTCCGCGCCAGGTCCTTCACGAAGTCCTGCGGCCGCGAGCGCATCGGGTATTCCTGGATGTCGAGCAGCGGGTGGCCGAGCGGGTCGGTCACCTGGACCAGCAGGCGGCTCGCGCTCACGTCCACGGCCAGCGCGAAGTTGCGCCGCGTCTCGATGTAGAGATGGCGGGGCTTGCGGCCGCGCTTGCTCTCGCCCTTGGCCCCCTCGAATACCAGCTTCGAGCGGATCAGGTCCTCGACCAGGCGGCTCACGGCGCCCCGGCGCACCCCCATGAGTCGCGCCAGGTCGGCGCGGGAGATGGGCTGGGTGGAGCGGACCAGGTTGAGCGCGATCTGCCGGTTGATCTCGCGAGACGTCCCACGCCGCGCGATGCGGAAAGCCGTGGGACTGATTCGGCGCATCTCAATGCCCCCTCGGACTGAGTGCGGGGGGGATTATGGTCCAAAATGAGGCAATCGGATCAACCCATTGTTCAAACGCATCAGTTTTCCCTCGGGCCTGAGCACTCCCAGGCCCTTCATCCTTCTATGTGTCGGGGTCTCACTCCTCGCTTCGGGAGCCTCGCCCCAGACCCCCTCGGCCGTCCCCGCGGCCGGTTCCGACCGCCCGGCGCTGCGGGAGCTTCGGCGCGCCGCGGCGGACCTCCTCGAGCAGGCCGGGCGCTCGGGAGCGTCGCGGGACGCTGTGCTTCGCCTGCGCAAGGAGGCGGCCGAGCGGCTCGAAGCCCTGGGCCGCGAGCCCGAGCCGGCCGGCTCGGCGGCGCTCCTTCCCGCCGAGTTGCGGGCCGAGCTGCGGGGCGCCGGCAAGGAGCTGGCCGCTGCGCCGCCCACAGGGGAGAGCCGCCTCGACCCGGCCCCCTACCTCGCGCTCCTGGAGCGCGTGCGCATGAAGCTCGAGGGCGAGATCGCGCTCGGCCTGAGCCTCCAGGGCAGCTACAGCCAGACGAAGGTGAAGGAGCCGGTCTACGGTGGCCACGCGTCGGCGATGGGGCCGGCGCCGGAGCGGGCGGCCGACGACTCGGCCAGCGGTCCGTCGCCCGCCGTCTTCGAAGAGGTCGGCGGGCTCGGCGCGAAGACGTACTGCGGTGGTCCGACGAAGGACCACATCCTCGAGTCCGGCGGCAGCGGCGTCGCTCTCCTCGACTACGACGGCGACGGCCGGCTCGACGTCTACCTGGTGACCGCCGCCGAGCTGACGAAGAGCCGCGAGCGAGTGCCGCACCGGAACGTCCTCTACAGGAACCTCGGCGGGCTCAAGTTCGAGGACGTCTCGAAGCGGGCCGGGGTCGACGCGGCCGCGTGGGGCAACGGCGTGTGCGCGGGCGACTACGACGGCGACGGCCGGCTCGACCTCTACGTCACGAACTGGGGCTCGAACTCTCTGTTCCGCAACCAGGGTGACGGCACCTTCAAGGACGTCGCGGCCTCGGCAGGCGTCGCGGCCTCCGGCTGGAGCACGGGCTGCACCTTTTTCGACGCCGACGCCGACGGCGACCTCGACCTCTACGTCGCGCGCTACGTGAAGACGAGCTGGGACGAGGTGGTCGCCGCTCAGCGAACGCTCGTCTGGCGCAACGGCCCGCACATCATGGTCGGCCCGGCGGGCCTGCCGGGCGAGCAGGACCTCTTCTTCCTGAACCGCGGGGACGGGACGTTTGCGGAGGCTTCCGCGGCCGCCGGCCTCTCGGACCCCGCGAAGGCCTATGGCTTCGGCGTGGTCGCGACCGACTACGACGGCGACGGCAAGGTCGACCTGTTCGTGGCCAACGACTCGAACCCGAACTTCCTGTACCACAACGTGGGCGGCGGCCGCTTCGAGAGCGTCGGCCTGCTGGCGGGCGTCGCCGTGAACGGCGAAGGCCGCGCGCAGGCGGGGATGGGCGCGGACTCCGGCGACTACGACGGCGACGGCCGTCTCGACCTCGTGCTCACGACCTTCGCCCACGACACGAAGACGCTGTTTCGCAACCTGGACGGGTCGCAGTTCGAGGACGCGAGCGCGGCTTCCGGCCTCTCGGCACGGACCTTCGACCGGATGGGCTGGGGCGTCTCGTTCCTCGACGCCGACCTCGACGGCCGACAGGACCTGTTCCTCGCCAACGGCCACATCTTCGCGGACATCGACGACTTCCCCGACCTCAAGGAGAGCTTCCGGCAGAAGAACCAGCTGCTGCTCAACGCGGGCGGGACGTATCGCGACGCGTCGCCAGCCGCGGGCGTCGGGCTCCAGGTGCAGCGGGTCGGCCGCGGCCTCGCGGTGGGGGACCTCGACGACGACGGCGATCCCGACGTGGTGGTCTCGAACGTCGACGACGTGCCGACGCTGCTCGAGAACCGCCAGCAGACGGGCCACCACTGGGTGGCGTTCCGGCTGCAGTCGGCGGGCGGGAACCGCTTCGCGATCGGCGCGCGCGTGACGCTCGAAGCCGGCGGCGCGCGACAGATCCGCGAGGTGCGCTCGGGCGGCAGCTACCTCTCGCAGAGCGACCTGCGGCCGCTGTTCGGCCTCGGAAGCTACGCCGGCCCGGTCGACGTCGAGGTCGTGATGCCCGGCGGACAGCGCTACCGCTGGCAGGGGCTCGCGAGCGGACGGCTGCACGTGCTCGATCTCGCGGACGCACACCGCGTGGCCGAGCGCCGGCCGTGACGCCGGCCTCGATGCGCCCGCCGTGCCGGCGCGCCGCGCTCGTGCTGGCGCTCGTCCCCGGGCTCGTCTCCGCCGACGATCCGGCCGTCTTCCGGCCGAAGCTCAAGCCTCCCGAGTCGGTCGAGCCGTTCCTGAAGCAACTCGCGCCCGGCGGCGACGCGTTTCCCGAGGAACGCGAGGCGCAGCAGTTGCGGGGTCGGTTGGACGAGCTGGGCGCCAGGCTGAAGGAAAGCCCCGAGCGTGCCGCGGGAGTCGGCGACTGGCTGCTGGCGCCCGCGTTCCACGGCGCGCCGCTTCGCGCGGCAGACGAGCCGTGGACGGGCGCGGACCCTGCGCTCCAGGTGCGCCGCTCGCGCTCGCTGCCCGAGCAGCCGTCTCTCGACGCCCGCGCCTTCGCGCGCGAGCTGCGCGCCCTCGTCTCCGAGTTCCGGGCTGTCACGCTGGCCGAGTTCCTGGTGACCTCCATCGACGTCGCGGCCGATCGAGCGCAGGCGACGACCGACGTGCGCTACGACCTCGTCGGCCCCGGCACCTCGGCTCACCGCGTCGAGACCGTCGGCGCGTGGCGGATGAGCTGGCGCCGCGAGCGCGACGCGTGGCGCGTGAGCGAGTGGAAGGCGACCGTGCACCAGGAGAGCCGGGCACGGGCTCCGGTCTTCAGCGAGATCACGACGGCCGCGCTCGGCGGGAACGAGTCCTTTCGCCGCCAGCTGAGCGCCGACTTCGACAGCTGGGTATCCACCATCGACTCGGTGATCGCCCGCGACTCGAACGGCCACCACGGCGTCTCGGTCGGCGACGCCGATGGCGACGGGCTCGACGATCTCTACGTCGCCCAGCCCGGCGGCCTCCCCAACCGGCTGTACCGCGCGCGCGGCGACGGCACGTTCGAGGACGCGACCGAGCGCGCCGGGCTCGCCGTGCTCGACGACACGGCGGCGTCGCTGTTCGCCGACGTCGACAACGACGGCGACCAGGACCTGGTTCTCGCGACCGCGAGCCAGCTGCTGCTCTTCCTGAACGACGGCCGCGGGCGCTTCGAGCGCGTGCCCGACGCGTTCCGCTTCGACAACCCGCTCGCGGGCTCGGTGATGTCGATGGCGACGGCCGACTACGACCGCGACGGCTTCCTCGACCTGTACGTCTGCGTCTACTCGTACTCCTACGGCGCGGGAGAGGACAAGCTCGGCACGCCGATGCCGTACCACGACGCGCGCAGCGGCCCGCCCGCCGTGCTCTTCAGGAACGACGGCCGCGGCCGCTTCGTCGAGGCCACGCGCGAAGCGGGCCTCGACGCGTCGAACGACCGCTACCACTTCGCCGCCGCCTGGGGGGACTACGACGGCGACGGCTGGCCCGACCTGCTCGTCGCCAACGACTTCGGGGCCAAGAACCTCTACCGCAACCTCGGAAGGCGGGACGGCAAGGTGACGTTCGAAGACCGAGCCGCGCAGGCGGGAGTCCTGGACTACGGCGCCGGCATGAGCGCCGCCTTCCTCGACTTCGACAACGACGGCCGCCTCGACCTCTACACCGGCAACATGTGGAGCGACAACGGGCAGCGAGTGACTGCGCTGCCCGCGTTCATGAAGGACGCCTCCGACGACGTGCGCGCCCTCTACCGCCGCCACGCGCGCGGCAACTCGCTCTTCCGCAACCTCGGCGACGGCCGCTTCGAGGACGTGACGCTCGCCGCGCGGGCGGCGTTCGGCCGCTGGTCCTGGTCGTCGGACGCGCTCGACTTCGATGGCGACGGCTTCGAGGATCTCTACGTCGCGAACGGGATGCTCACGCGCGCCGGGGGCAGCGAGGACCTCGACGGTTTCTTCTGGCGCCAGGTGGTCGCGCGCTCGCCGCAGACGCGCGTGACGGGGACGCCGTACGACGACGCCTGGCGCGCCCTCAACCAGCGGCTCGTCACGAGCTCGATCGCGAGCCACCAGCGCAACGTCATGCTCAGGAACGACGGTCAGGGCGGCTTCGACGAGGTGTCGGGCAGCGTGGGGCTGGACCTCGACCAGGACGGGCGCTCGTTCGGCGTGCTCGACCTCGACGGCGACGGCGACCCCGACCTCGTGCTCATGGCCGCGCGGCAGGCGCCGCAATTGCGCGTGTTCCGAAACGACTACGCGGGAGCCCACGCGGCGCTCGCGCTCCGGCTCCGGGGCGCGCGTAGCAACCGCGACGCCGTCGGCGCGCGCGTCAGCGTCGAGACCGACCGGATGCGGCTGACCAGGCAGGTGGCGGCGGGCTCGGGCTTCCTCTCGCAGCACTCGAAGGAGCTGCTGTTCGGCCTCGGCCAGAGCCGGAAGATCCTGAAGCTGACCGTCGACTGGCCGAGCGGGCAGACACAGGTCTTCAGCGACGTGCCGCTCGACCGCCGGCTGCGGCTTTCGGAAGGCGGCGAGATTGCCGTGGAGCCGCTTCGCGTGGCGCCGGCGATGGCCGTCGACGCGGCGCCGGCGCCGCGTGCCGCGC
>Ga0134127_10001708_pt1 | contig 16189 bp, 15 predicted proteins | sample KB31753_FD_96459 | JGI IMG/M metagenome (GOLD analysis project Ga0134127, IMG submission 96459) | Terrestrial soil microbial communities with excess Nitrogen fertilizer from Kellogg Biological Station, Michigan, USA - KB3-175-3 | ecosystem: Environmental > Terrestrial > Soil > Unclassified ...
CGAATCACAAACCACACGGCAGGTTTTCATGAGGTTCCCCTTGGCAGCTACATAGTTTTTTTGAACCAGCCGCAGCGCCAAAATGTGCTCACGCTGTTGGACCCGCAAATATATCCAAACAGGCTGGACGCGCTGGGTGAGGCCGAGCGGCCGTATGACGTCGCCGGCTGGACGCTACCAATGCAGATGGGAGTGGAAGCGCCGGGCGTCATGGCAATCAACGAGACTGCCGCGGAAAGGCGGTTAACTCTAATTCGCGATCCAAATGAGGTCCGCAAAGATCTGGCACTGCCGCTCGCCAACGGCAACTCTTCGCCGATTGCCAGTCCAATCAGAACGCCAGTCCGAATCGCTCTTTACAAGTCCTGGACTGGAAACATGGACGAAGGGTGGACACGTTTTGTTTTCGACACTTTCAATGTGCCTTACATCTCCCTCACAGATAACGACGTGAGACAGGGCGATCTCGGTGGGAAGTACGACGTGATAGTTCTTCCTTCGCAGCGGGCGCGCGAGATTACCGACGGCAATGCGGCGAATAGTTATCCGGTGGAATTCACTGGGGGCATCACGGCGGCTGGCGTAACGAAACTCAAAGAGTATGTCGCAGCTGGAGGGACCTTGGTTTGTTTCGACGCGTCCTGCGAATTACCCATCAAGCAGTTCGGCTTGCCGTTAAGAAACGTGCTTGACGGCCTGAAGTCTTCCGACTTCTATTGCCCCGGTTCAATCCTGGCGCTTGAGGTGGAAACAAATCAACCTTTAGCGCGAGGACTGGGCGCAACCGCAGATGCTTACTTCATCAACAGTTCCGCGTTCGAAGCCACCGATTCTTCAGTCAAGGTCATTGCCCGTTACGCCAGGGAAAATGTGTTGCGCTCCGGCTGGTTGTTGGGAGAGGAAAAGCTCAGGGGGAAGATTGCCCTCGCCGAAGTGCCGCTGGGAAAAGGGCGAGTAGTGCTATTCGGTTTCCGGCCGCAGCATCGCGGACAGACCTGGGGCACATTCCCGTTCATCTGGAATGCATTGGCCAAGCCAGGGAACTGACCGCTCCCGAAGCCCAAAAACCTGGAATTCTCTGCGAAAATCCAGGGTTAGCTGATTCGACGCCGAAGCGACCTCAGCCAATCAGTGTGACAATGTGACAGGCTCTGTCCAACTTGCCATCTCCCACCAAGGCGACTATTGTTCACTCATTGTTCCGCTCTCTTTCGTCCCCGAAAAACAAAGCATCTATTTCCGGAGCGGAGCATCCAATGTTGTTGCCGCAGTGGGACGCTGCCAACACCTAGGAGCCACAACCAATGAAAAAGATTTTCCCATACTTGGTGCTCCTCTCCCTGTTCACCCTGCAAATGTCGTCTGCGCACGCCCAATCGCGTCCGCGACGTGTAGGGCAATCCGCGCCGACAACATCACCGGGAACGTCACAAACGTCCCCAAACACCTCGACACCTGCTCGCCCGCCAGTTCTCGGCGGCGCCAACACTTCTAATGGACAGTCAGCTAGCCAGGATCCAAAAGGGACTGATGGCCCGGAAGAAGTTGAGGCCGGCGATGTCATTCGTGTTGAGACTACGCTCGTGACCCTGCCAGTCAGCGTCACGGACCGCGATGGTCGCTACATTCCCAACTTGACCAAGACAGACTTCCGTCTGTGGGAAAATGGCGAAGAGCAGCAAGTGGCGTTCTTCTCCTCCGTAGACAAACCGTTTTCGGTCGTCCTGTTAATCGACACCAGCGGCTCAACGCGTTTCAAAATCGAAGAGATTCAGGATGCTGCGATTGCTTTCGTGAACCAGCTGCGTGCCGATGATCGCGTCATGGTTGTCTCATTTGATGACGACATCAGAGTGCTGACTGAATTTACCAGCGATCGTTACCGAATGCGCGACGCCATACGTCGCACGCGAACCGGCAACGGCACTAAGCTCTACGATGCTGTCGATCTCGTAATCAACCAGCGGCTCAGCCAGGTTCAGGGACGTAAGGCGGTGGTGCTATTCACCGACGGCGTCGATACAACCAGCAACCGCGCCTCCTACGCCAGCAATGTGCGTGACGCTGAAGAACTCGACGCGCTGATCTATCCGGTGCAATACGATACCTTCAGCGATGTGGGTGGTGGCGGCGGTTCCTGGCCCGGCAGCCAACGTGTTCCAACTTCTCCGGTAGACATTCTGATTGGAATCCTTGGCGGCGGACGACGCGGACGTTCCGGACCGATTGGCGGCGGCGGTGGCATCGGCAACAGCCGCAGTGACTATGAGCGAGCAAACCGTTATCTGCGCGAGATGGCAGAGAAGACCGGCGCGCGCCAGTTTCATGCAGACAGTATGAGTAACCTTTCGTCAGCTTTTGCCGGCGTGGCCGAGGAACTGAGACGTCAATACAGTCTTGGTTATTACCCCATTCGTCCGCCCCAGCCCGGGGAACGACGACAGGTGCGAGTGCGCGTCAATCAACCGAACCTGGCTGTGCGTTCACGCGACAGTTATGTGTTTGGAAAGGATGGCGCTGTTCAAACGCAGAACACCGCGCAAGCGCCGGTGATGCGCAAGAAGCTAACAAGCGACCATCCCTGGCTGAATCAATGAAACAGTAGTCATTAGTCAGTGGTCAGTACAAAATAGGCAGTAGGCATTAGACAGAGGCAGTACAACTGAGGCAGCAAAAAGCGGATGAGAGACTTGGTTGTCTCCCATCCGCCTTTTTTATTGACCACTGACCCCTGCCCACTGCCTTCAATACGCCGGCAGTGTGACTGTTATCACAGCCCCTTTTCCCTCTTCGCGATTCGCAGCGCGCACCGAACCTCCGTGAAGCTCAACAAGATGCCGGGTAATCGCCAGACCTAAACCCAGGCCGCCATGCCGCCTGGTACTGGAGCTGTCTGCCTGGCTGAACCTCTCAAAAATGTGAGGCAGAAAGGATGCGGGAATTCCAGGACCATCGTCCAGCACCTCGATCTCTGCGTTTCCATTTTGTCTTCTGGCTTTGATCTCAACTGTCCCTCCAGCGTGTGTAAACTTCACGGCATTGGATAGTAGATTCCAGGTTATCTGGTGCAGTCGAGCCGCATCGCCGCTTACAAGCAGGTCATTCGCGTCAAACTCAGTCTTGATCAAGATGTCCTTCGCTTGAGCCGCTGGGCGCACCACATCGATCGCTGCTTGAATCACCGGTTGAAGTTCAATTGGAACCAATCCAATGCGTAACTTACCGGTGATGATTCGTGAGACGTCGAGCATGTCTTCGATGATCTGCTTCTGCGCCCACGCGTTTCGCTCAATCACTTCAAATGCATGTGACAGGTTACTGGAATCGAGCTGTCCCGACCGCAGCAGGCGTGCCCAGCCAACAATCGCGTTGAGCGGCGTGCGAAGCTCGTGAGAAATTGTTGCCAAAAACTCATCCTTTAAGCGGTTTGCCTGTTCGGCCTGTTCCCGGGCTTCGCGTTCAGCGTTCAGCAGAGCGGCACGTTCATCCTGCGCCTTCACGGTGGCCGTGATGTCCATGGTTACGCCCCGCATGCCAACCGGATTTCCCTGATCATCAGAAACGACCACTGACTGGGACTCGACCCAGATTTCGCGGCCGTCTTTCGTCATCCAGCGGAAGCGATTGATGCCCTTGCCGCCCGAAGCAAACGTCTGTGACGCTGAGAGGCCCGCAGCTTCGCGATCTTCTTCGTGCACGATCGTCCGCCAGAAATTGGGCGTGGAAAGCCACTCCTCGACGCTGTAACCCAACATCTTTTCCACGTAGTCGCTAACGAAGTCGATCCGCTGAGTAGCGGCCTCCGGTGCGCCCCACGCTTCCCAAACTACTCCTGGAACATGCGCAACGATGTCTTCGACGCGCTTCCTGTGAACTTGCACCTGAGCAGTTAATGCTGACTTTTCCGCTTCAGACCGCGACCGTTCCTGCATCACGGCAAATAGGAGAAAAGTCAGCAGCGCCGCAGTCCCAATGAACATTTGCAACAGCAAGAGCGACTCATTTGGTCCGCTGTGCACGAATGAGCCGTAACCCCACGACGTGCCCCAAACTGCAATCCCTGACAACAAGAGGATCGCCAGCGTTGTTACACGCTGGTCAAATCGGAGCGCCGCCCAGACCAGAAAGGGTAAACACATGTGTGCAACGGGATAGCGTTTGTCGCTACCCGGCATCCACCCACCAAACGTAAACATCGACACCAGCAACAACAGCAACAGAAGCACGCCGGCTTCTACGAGTTTGCTTGTTTGGAAGGGGCCTGTGCGTTCTCTGTCCCACGCAAGGATGAACGGCGCAATGATTAATGCGCCAAAACCATCACCTAACCACCAGGTCACCCAAAGTCTGGCGAAGTCGTTCCACTGCGCTTCACCTCCGAAGCACAGGCTTAAGTTGCCGATAGTCGCACTGACAATTGGACTGACAATGACTGCGAACAAGACAAACTTCAGAACGCCCCTGATGGAACCCAGGGATTTGTCGAAGTTACTGATGTAAGTCAGGAGGAAAAAGGCCGTGAGAGCTTCGAGAGTGTTGCCGACCGCAATGCCTGCCGCCACCGGCGCCGACACGTCTGTAAACAGATTCGCAGCTAAGGCTCCGATGAGAACGGCAGGCCAAAGCCTGCGTCCGAAAACCAGCAGTGCGGCAATGGCGATTCCGGTTGGAGGCCACACCGGAGAAACATTTGTATGAACTGAAGCGAGCGAAAGACCGAGTTCAGCGGCAAGGAAATAGGCGAGGGAGACAAGGCCTACCAAACCGACGTAGCGCAAGAAACTTGATCTCATCTCGTGTCGCGAAGGCTCGGAAGAGAGCCTTCAGGGGAATCGCTGACAGATTTTGGAAGAGACTATTGTAAGCGAAGTCTGTGGACGGAACTGACGAAATAAGGCGAGCCACTCGTAATCAAGCGGCCCGCCAGACTGTTATGCCAACCCCTTGTTCGTTGTACTGATAGTACTCAGGGGTTGTGCGGATTTTGTGTCACGGGGGACACATAATTTCGGCACATCAGAGGGCGATATTTTGGTAAGAATCTACGACCTGGCAATCGTTACAGCTACGCCGAGAGAGAAGGTTCAGTAGCGTCGTTCGACTGGGATTTTTCCAAAGAACTAGCTCCCGGTGGCATCGGTCTTGCGAAATACGACCATGAAAGACAAATTCCAGGCAATTTTAACCAATGGTGTTTTGAAACCGAGTGATTCGGCGATAAACCGTATTGGAGAGATACAGGATGCGCGTGTGCCGCTTTTCAAAGCTGATTGATCGCGTCTCCGCCAGGGAAAAATCAAAGGCCGCTAGTTCATGAGTGCTGTGAAGACAAAGTCGAGGCAGGCGCTTCCGTGGTGGCTACAGGCGGACCATGAGTCCTGTGCCGCCTGCAGCCACACCTATGCGCACCGCACGGAGATTTACTGTTTCGATTGCGATGCGCCCGTTTGCCCAATCTGCGTACAACGCACGGTTGAACTCGAAATGGTTTGCCCCGGCTGTCACGATTCGCGCACTAAGGAAACCGAGGGTTGATTACATGTCTGCTCGAGCGATTTGGAAAGGCATAGTAAAAGTCGGAACTGCAAAAGTCCCGGTGAAGCTTTATTCCGCTGTCTCTGATCGAACTGTCCGGTTTCACATTCTCGACGATCGGGCGAAGATGAGAATCAAACAACACATGGTAGCCCCGGAGTCGGGTGATGAAGTGGCGAGCGAGGAGATCCAGAAGGGATACGAACTTGAACCGGGCAGGTTCGTGATTCTAACTGAGGAGGATCTGAAGAGTCTCGAGCCGGAGCCGTCGCGCGACATTGAGGTTTCGGAGTTCGTAAAGCCCGAACAGATAAGTCAACAGTGGTATGAGAGGCCTTACTATCTCGGACCTGATGGCGACCAGAAAGGCTATTTCGCTTTTGCTGAGGCACTGAAGAACCGCGAACTTGAAGGCGTGGCCCACTGGGTGATGCGGAACAAACAATACGTTGGCGCCCTCCGCGCTGAAGGCGATCACCTCATGCTGGTTACGCTAAGGAACGCGCAGGAAGTGATCTCCGCCCGGGAACTCTCGAAACCTGCCGGGCCTGCCCCGACACCGAAGGAACTCAGCATGGCCAAGCATCTGGTTTCACTAATGCAGGGTGAGTTTGATCCGGCAGACTACAAGGATGAGTATCGAGAGCGTGTAATAGAGTTCATTGAACGCAAAGCCAAGGGACATGCCCCGCGATTGAAAGCGATAAGAACGAAACGCAAGACAGGCTCTCTCGACAGCGTGCTGGAGAAGAGCCTTGCTGCCTTGAAGAAGGAGAAACGCGCTGCCTAAGAGAACTGCAAAAACTGAAGAGCCGGATGAAGAGCAATCCGGTGGTCGTCCGTTTTGGTCAGGAACGTTGACCTTCGGTCTCGTTAGTGTGCCGGTCAATCTCTTTCCTGCGACTCGCTCAACTCGAACCTCGTTGCGAATGCTCGGGCCTGATGGTCAACCGCTTGCTCGTAGGTACTATTCGCAGAAGACCGAGAAGGATCTCGACGCAGACGAGATCGTTCGCGGGTATGAGGTCACGAAGGACAAGTTCGTAATCGTCACGGACGACGAGCTGGAACGACTCGAGCCCGAAAAGACTCGCGACATTAATCTGAAGTTGTTCGTTCCGGAAGAATCGATTCCACCAATCTACTTTGAGCGTGGTTACTATCTGACGCCTGCAGCAAATTCACAGAAGGCTTACAAACTACTTGCTGAAACGATGAAGAAGACCGGGCAAGCCGGAGTCGCGACCTTCGTGATGCGCGGAAAAGAGTATCTGGTGGCGATCTTCTCTGATAACGGAATCCTGCGCGCGGAGACAATGCGATTCGCGGACGAACTGCGGACGCCCGCTGATGTTGGTCTGCCGAAGAAGGTGAAAATACCTGCTGCAAGTGTGAAGAAGTTTGAAAAGCTAATTAGCGCTCGCGCCAAAAAGCAGTTTTCAACATCCAAACTTGAGGACGAACAAACGGAAAAACTCCTGAAGCTCGTAAAGAAGAAAAAATCTCAGCGCAAGAACATTGTGGAAGTGGAGGTCGAAAAGGAGTCGAGTGAGGAAGGAAAGGTTATTGACCTCGTCGCAGTGTTGAAGAAGAGTCTGGCTGGCAAGAGCAGTTGATCAATTTACTGACGAGTGTGGCTTACAGGCTCTGCCTTAAACCTGGATCCGGACAAAGCTATCGCTTCACCAGCCGATCGAAGTGCGTCTTGACCATTCTGTAGCATTCGCATGATGCAGCTTCAAGCCCAGGACGATCAATCACGGTTACCCGTCCGCGCGTGTAGCTAATCAGTCCGGCTTCTCTTAAATCATTTGCTGCAACGCTGACTCCGGCCCGACGACTCCCGAGCATGCGTGCAATCAGTTCGTGTGTCAGTTCAAGCTCATCTCCCTCGATTCGATCGTGAGTTAGCAATAACCACCGAGCTAACCTCTGGCTTACTGAATGTGCACGATTGCAAGCGGCAGTCTGGGCCGTTTGAGCAAAAAGTGAGTTGATGAACTCAAAGGTCTTTTGCCGGAATATTCCACCATCCTTCAGAAATGGCGGCAGCGACGAGGAAGGCAACCGTAAGGCAATGCCACTTCCCTGCACCAGGGCCAGACTATTTCCGGCATCAACTCCAAGCGCAATCGAGGTGCCCACGATCCCTTCCGAACCTATAAGCCCTGTTTCGACAGAGTCTCCGTTATCAAGAGCCGCCAAGAGTGAAACCAGACTGGTTGCCGGAAAGTAAACGTGTTTTATTTTCTCGTCGGGGGCGTGCAGTATTTGACCCAACTCCAGTGTGACTACCTGAAGGTCGGGACTCAGCGCACGATGCTCATCGGGCGTTAAGTGACTGAGAAGTAAATTATCGGTGTGTGGGAAGTCCTTATTAGTTTGCGACATAGCCCCCCAAAGCCAACCTGAATACTGCCGTCGGCCATGGGGCCAGCCTGCTGGTTAAAGGCCCATTGTCGATGTGTTGAAGAGTGCACCGGGCGGGTGTGCTCTTGATCGGTGGATCGAAGCTACTCTGTTTCTGATCTGATGTACAGTTCATAGGGTTGCGTGAACTTGAGTGTTGGCCGCATTCGTTCTAAATAATTTGTAGATCCTGACTAATCCGCTACTCGAGATCAGCCCAGATTTATCGGCAGGACTCTCTTGAGTAAGTTTTCCAATTGGTCGGTGGTCGTGATGTAGCTCTTATAATCGTTTGGCCCTACCACCTGATCTGACCCTTCTTTCTCAACTTCAAACTCCGACGGCAGCACAACGATCGGAGTCTCTTCGCCCAGCTGCGCCAAATCGCGGATGCGTCGGGCGGTTTCCAGGGCAACGTCGGAAACAGCAGCTTGATTTATAAGGATCAGCCTGATCGCTTGGTTGCCATCATGTAACAGCCGGAGCGACTCCTCCTCGGTGGCCGTCAACACAACCTCATAACCCAAGCGTTCAAGGAAACTCTTTAGTTCCCCGTGCGAGTCCTCTTCGTCTTCGAGAAACAGGATTATGGGAGCTGAAATTGCGATACGACCTTCTGCTCAGAGTTGGGAAACAACGCATCCTAATTCGACAGGCAACGGAATGTCTGTACGGTTGGAGACCACGGGCCAAAAAAAGTAGTTCGCAATATGACAGCAAAAGCCCAATGACTCTGAACTTTGCGAACGGCTCACTCAGTTGGTTGAAGGCGGTAAGGATCGCCCGGATAGTGGCGGCGTAAGAGAAAGACTAACCTCTAGCTTTGACGATGGCGGGTGACCCATATCACCTTCCTAAGACTTGAGAGGAGGAACTGGGGAGCGAGGCGGCCAGATCTTATAAAGCACAAGATTAACAACCCACAAAAGCAAGACTGTAATAACTGACAAAACCATCCAGAACTTCCAGTAAGAGGTGAAGGTCTGTTTCCATGCAGAATCAACCGCATGGGCAACGTTAACATTCAATGCTGCCGGCGTGATGAGTCGCGATAACAGTTGGATCGCGTAATACCATCCCAAGGCGTAAAGCCATGCAGTCTGATCCATCCGTACGCGGCGCAGGGCAAACGCACTCACAATGATCCCGCCCAGGTGTGCGAGCGTCGAGGTTAGAAAGATCCCCCACTCAAGTACGACGTAGACGAACCAAACGGCTAATCCCGGAACCATCCAAATCGCTGCGACTCGAATCAACTTCGCCTGGTTCAGAAACAGTCCAATCGCGAGCACCAAGTTGCCGATGTTGCACATCCAAAGCAGGTTGCCGAGTTCGTTTATTCTCCAGTAGTGAACAACCTGTCCCAGGAAAAACATTAACGGAAGGAAACCAAACAATCGAAAGCGAATGTTCGAGCTGAGCGCGCCAGCGTCGAGTTCTTCGCTTGTAACGGGAGCGTCCATGAGCAGGGATCAGGGCCGACGATAAAAAACGTTGAGTCTCGCGCAATTTCAGTTTTCAATTTAGAATAGCATCCGTCCGACGCGAATCAGAAGACTTGTAACGCAGCTGTAGCTTTGCGACTCGTGCAAACCGTTCAAGTAGTTAGGACCTAACATGCCGTCAGTTGATGACCTGCTAGCCAAATCGATCCCAGAGTTAAAGTACATCTTCATCGATCGCGGCAGGCGCGTGCCTGTCGGATTCGTAGAAGCATTGGAAAACGATTCGCGGCAGGGCGCTCATCAACTGGCTAAGAGGATTCGTGAGCGTCGCCGGAGTAATCGCGCCGAAGGACAACGATTGCATTCCCTCCTGCGCTTTGAAATCGAACTTTGGAATGAAGGTTACAAATTAGTCGCAGGGGTAGACGAAGCAGGAATGGCGCCACTCGCAGGACCAGTAGTAGCGGGAGCTGTGATTCTGCCACAGCACTACAAGCTTCGCGGCCTCAACGATTCCAAGAAAATCCTCGACGCGGAAACGCGCGAAGAAATGGCTAAGATCATCAAACGCGATGCGGTTTGCTGGGCGTTTGGCTTCGCCGAAGTGGAAGAGATCGATCGCATCAACATCTATCACGCCGGACTGCTTGCGATGCAGCGTGCATTTCAGGGACTGACTTGCCTGCCCGATTTCGTTCTGGTTGATGCCAGAAGAATTCCCAATTGCCCTTCTCCTCAACGCGGCATCATCCGCGGCGACGCCCTCTCCGCCAGCATTGCCGCTGCGTCCATCATCGCTAAGACTACGCGCGATGCACATATGCTGGAGATGGACACCACGTACTCAGGCTACGGCTTTGCCTCCCACAAAGGATATCCGACGCCGGAGCACTGTCGAGCACTCAAGGAGCTCGGCGCTCTTCCCATCCATCGACGGAGCTTTGCCCGCGTCCGAGAAGTACTTGGCCTCGATCCTGTTCAGACTGAATTATTCACGGATCCGGAACTTGTTTCTCCCGACGCGAATGAGTCTCCCGAAGTACTCGCTGCCAACGCCTCCTAACAAACGTGTCCATTTCGTCATAGTTGAAGAATCGCCTTAAGCCACCTGAATCTCATGGCTCTTACCGAATACAAGAAGAAACGCAAGTTCGACAAAACGCCCGAGCCGGGGCCCGAAGAGAAACGGACGAAGACGGGCCGAATGTTCGTGATCCAAAAGCATCGCGCGACAGCTCTTCATTACGACTTTAGGCTTGAGGCTGACGGCGTGCTGAAATCGTGGGCGGTACCAAAAGGACCTTCATTAGATCCTACAGTCAGGCGGCTCGCGATGCAGGTAGAGGATCATCCCGTTGACTACGCGAAGTTTGAAGGCGTCATTCCTGAGGGTGAATACGGCGGCGGGACGGTTATGGTCTGGGATTACGGGACCTACAAGCCAGAAGAGACGACCAACCCTTCTGAGGCAATTCGTAAGGGCGAGTTAAAGTTTTCCCTTAACGGTAAGAAGCTGAAAGGGTCTTGGGTGTTGGTGAGAACGAGGGATAGGCAATGGCTGCTAATCAAGCATCGCGACTACTACACCACCGAAGAGGAAGTTACTGAATTGGCGCCTGTCTCAATTCTCACGCGACGGAGTTTGGCTGAGATTGCAGAGGATGAAGGTGGCAACGTGAAGAAAGCCGCGACTGGTGATCCCAAAAAAATTCCACCGCGAACAGGTGTGAAGCGGCGGAAGAAAGCTGCGAAGAAGAAGGTCTGGCACAGCAACCGAAAGTGACTTGTAACCTAACTGTTAATTTGCGTGCTTTGGAATCAAGAGCGGGGGCAGGCCCCCTTCCTTACCTGCGAATTCCGCATCCTCAGAAGAGCCCTTCGTAATTTAGTTTCCCTTCCACAATTTTCGCTGCGCTGGTGTAAGGATGAACCTCCGTTCTTTTCTCATCAGCGATATGAATCACCTCTACTCCAATCGATTTCAAATAATCCGAAATCAGGCTGCGATGACAGCGCCACCACAATGCCTCTGCGCACATGATTGCAGTTCGTTTCGCGGCCGAGACCTCAAGTAATTCCTCAATGCCCTGCTTGAATTCCGGACTCTCCATGTGATCGGCATAAGCCCGAAACGATGGATTCTTCCATGCAGTGTTTGTTGACTCAGGTCGGGGTCTTCGCCTGCCGCCAAGTGCCGGAAGATGCAAGTAATCGATTCCAACCGCGGCGAGTGCTTGGGACAACTCTTCTTTGTTGAATTGAGGATAGCGGCGCGAACCGGGAAACGTTCGAACATCAACCAGGCTTGAGATCTTGTGAGCATTAAGGATCTGGTTGAACTCCGGACCGGAGCGCGTTGAATGACCGATAGTCCAAACGGTTTTCGTAGGTAGCGTGTTTGAGTCGGACAAGAGTGTTGATTCGGTTTTTGGTCTTTGGTCTTGGTTTCGGTTACATCGACGGTTGAATTGGAACTATCAAGCTCTCGGTTCAATCAAGACTCAAAGACCTAATACCAAAGGCCAGTCTTGAGAGAAGACATCAACTGTCTGCTTGCCGACCCCTGAAGTGATACGTCAGTTTAGATGCAAGGTCGTAGCCATCAATCCGTGGCAGACCTCAAGTTGGTTTAGGCATTCGAGCCCCGCAAGACGAACGAAGGGCAAAGACCCAAGACCCAACCGTTAAAGATATGCTTCAAGCTTGAACCGACCTCGCTTCTCAAGAAGTGGCTTCCAGAGATCGCCGAGACGCTTAACCCTGGCCGGCACGTTGTCCATACGAAAGTCGTCAATCTTCAATCCACGTTCCAACTCACTCCACTTAACAGGCGTAGAAACCGACGCTCTCGGTCGCGGACGCACAGAGTAGATCGATGCGAGCGTCCTGCCCCACGCATTCTGATTGTAGTCAACAAGCACTCTTCCCTTCGGCCGCTTTGCCACGACATAGATCGTGGTCAATAACTTCTCGTCCTGCGCCGTAACAGCGTTTGCAAATTCTTTGGCGAAAGTCCACACCTGCTTCTGCGTCGGACCCCGAACAATAGGCACATAGACGTGAATGCCCTTTGACCCGGTGGTCTTTGCGTAACAGGGAATTTTCAACGACTCGAGCGATTCCCTAATGAGAAGTGCTGCATCAACCACCTTTTCAAATGTGGCGCCGGGAACAGGATCCAAATCGAAATGAACGTAATCCGGGCGATCTACGTCATCGCAGCGGGCATACCATTGGTTTAAGTCGATGCAGCCAAGATTAATCACCCACAGCAGCGAAGCCAGGTCCTGAATCATGGGAAAGCCGATAACGTTTCCCGAAGAATGACGAATACTGCAGAGCTCAATCCACTCGGGGCGAGGCTCAGGGGCCCGCTTCATGAAAAAGAACTCGCCCCCAGCTCCATTTGGATACCGCTTCATTACCATTGCCCTGTCTGCTAGGTGAGGGAGCAGAACGTGAGCCACGTCAGCGTAATACTGAATTAGATCGCGCTTGGTAATTCCCAGCTCCGGCCAGAACGGCTTCTTCAGATTGGTGAGCTTGACGATACGGTCGTCGATCTCAAGTTCCAGGTTAACAGCGCTTTTGGGAATCTTTATCGACGTGCTTACGGGCTTGCGGACACGTGGCGTCTTGGAGGAGTGGATGGTAGCAGGATGATAATCACGCGTCGGGACCTTGGTCTTTGGCATTGCTTAAAGTAGAACCTCAGACAGGAATCATAGGAAAGATAATCGAGATGGGGAGGCAAAAATGGCTTCTGTTCTTAAAGTAAAACCTTAAGGAGTTAGCTCTCGGATTCGGCCTCAGACTCCGCGAGTATCTCTTCCATTTCCCTTTCGACCGCCTGGAGTCCTTTGAGCAAACCTTCGCGATGGGCTGGATGCTTCGAACGCTCCAACTGGTCAAGCGTTCGGGACCGCGACAGCTTCAACGATTCGAGACGTTGCATTCTGTTGCGCTGTTCGACAGTTAACCGGGGCGCGCGCTCCGCTTTTGCGAGACGCTGGCTCCATTCCTCCATCTGATCTTCATAAGACTTTCCCCAGCCAATTGCCATTGCTTCCCTCCCCTGCCTGCCCGGTTGCAGGTTGAAGCTGATCCGAATGCTTCACACAATAGTTCCGTCTTTGATCACAGCGCCCTTCGGCACGATGATAATCCCGTCGCGAATAAAATAGGAGCCGCCTTCACCATCGTGGTCCATCACTCCGGCTTCATTAACCAGTCGAGCCTTGCTGCCAATGCGCGCGTTCTTGTCGATGATCGCGCGTTTGATGATTGTGCCTTCGCCAATGCCCATGCGCGGTACGCCGCTCACTAGATCGCGTTGCATTTCTTCGATGGTTTGATAGTAGTCCGCACCCATCATGAGCGAGACATCAATCTGCACACCTTTTGAAATCCTGCTACGCACGCCAACTACAGAGTTCGCGATTCGCGCCCCGTCGATGATGCAGCCTTCGCTCATAATCGAATCGCGTATCTCCGACTCCTCAATCTTCGAAGGCGGCAGGAAACGCGCTCGTGTATAGACCGGCGCCTCCGCATCGAAAAGATTGAACTTAGGAATCTTCGAAGTGAGATCCAAGTTTGCTTTGTAAAAAGCGCTGATGGTTCCAATGTCTTCCCAATAGCCTTCGAAGATGGACGCTTGCACCTTTCCCCGTGCAATCGCGGCGGGGATTACGTGCTTGCCGAAATCTACCCAACTCGAATCCTCCGCGAGAAGTTCTTCAAGTCGATCGTATTTGAAAACGTAGATTCCCATTGACGCAAGAAATGGACGCGCAAGCGCTTCCTCGATACTGAGTCCCAACGTGGTGGTGTCAACGCGCATCATTTCCAACTCGGCGCCCGTGGGTTTTTCTTTGAACTCAATGATGCGTCCAGAAGCGTCGGCTTTAAGCAAGCCAAACTCGCTGGCATCTTTTGGAGTGGAAGGAATAACCGAAACAGTTACATCGGCATCACTTTCATAGTGACGCGAAAGGAACTGCCTGTAGTCCATGCGATACAGATGATCGCCTGACAGAATCAGTAAGGTATCAATGCCCCAATCTCGAATATGAGGCAGAACCTGACGTACGGCGTCGGCGGTTCCCTGAAACCATTGTGGGCTCTCGGGCGTTTGCTCTGCCGCGAGAATTTCCACGAAGCCGTTCGAAAAATGCGAGAAGCGATAGGTCTGGGCGATGTGACGGTTGAGCGAAGCCGAGTTGTATTGCGTCAGCACGAACATGCGCAACACATCCGAGTTAATACAGTTGGAAATGGCCACATCAACGAGACGGTAATTTCCGGCAAGCGGCACAGCAGGTTTCGATCGCTGTTGAGTGAGCGGGAAAAGGCGCGTTCCTGCGCCTCCGCCGAGTATTACTGCGAGCAGTTTGCGGCTGGCTGGCATTTAGAGTTTCACCGACTTTTGATTTGGAATTCAGAGGCAGAATAGACGCAAAGCAAGATCGCAATCAAGACTTTGCTCAAAAGATACTTGATTTGAATTAGGTAAAGAGGAAACTTAGTACGCGGCTGCCCCGGTTCCGGCGGGTTTTTGACCGGCAGCTTCCTGGGCGATCTTAACGCCAACGCTCGCGCCGATACGGGTGGCGCCGGCTTCAACAAGCTTGCGCGCATCTTCCAATCCCTTAACGCCGCCAGAAGCTTTGACCCCCAACTCTGATCCAACTGTGCGACGCATGAGGGCGATGTCCGCCACGGTAGCTCCACTCTTGGCGAATCCCGTTGAAGTCTTTACAAAATCGGCGCCCGCTTTCTTCGCTGCCAGACAAGCGCGAACCTTCTCATCGTCAGTCAACAACGCAGTCTCAATGATCACTTTGCACGTCGCGTCATACTCATGGGCGACTTCGACCACCGAACGAATATCGTGCTCGACTAAACAATCATCACCGCTCTTTAGAGCTCCGACGTTTATCACCATGTCGACTTCTGTCGCACCATCAAAGATGGCGCGCCGCGCTTCGTAGGCTTTCACATCAGCAAGTGTGGCCCCGAGTGGAAATCCAATCACTGTACAGACCGGCACACCGCTCCCACGCAAACTGCACGCGGCAACGCGCACCCATGTGGGATTAACGCAGACAGACGCGAAGCGATAGCGCGCTGCTTCATCGCACAGTCGTTTTATGTCTTCGTCAGTCGCTTCTGGCTTTAGAAGTGTGTGATCGATCAAGCTGGCCCAGTCTTTAGCAGAGGCGGTCTCGCCTAAAACCAATCCAATGCGCGCCGCGCCGGCGTCGACCACTCGATGCATGCGCTCCGGGCAACGATTGAAACACTCCGAAGTGCAACCACACATGCCGGCCTGATCGGCGCCGTCGCCATTAAGCCGAGCAACTATTGCGTCGGTGATCTGCTCAATGAGTAATTCGATATCGCCGTTAGGTGAATAGGACATGGACTAGCGCTCCGTGCTTACCCAACCTGGCAGTTGGATACAAACTCATTCTAGCACGCTGGCGCCTTCGATTGCCGATTGCCAATTGGCGAATGCCGATTGGCTTTTTCCTAAGGGCCGTGGCAATGGGCAATTGCGCCGTCGCTAGTGTCTCACGGGTATTTCCCAGAGCATCGCGGCATCGTTGCGCGCATTGGCTTGTGATGGTGCGCCGATCGGTGAGGACTACCGGTGATATTGGCGATCAATCGCTTCAATCTTGGAAACCCTTTTGCGGTGCCGGTCTTCGGTTATTTCAGTTGCCAGCCAGGCGCCGACAATCTCGAGCATCTGGGCGCTCGTAATGGTCGAACTTCCAAGCGTCAGCACATTCGCA
>Ga0134127_10001709_pt1 | contig 16187 bp, 20 predicted proteins | sample KB31753_FD_96459 | JGI IMG/M metagenome (GOLD analysis project Ga0134127, IMG submission 96459) | Terrestrial soil microbial communities with excess Nitrogen fertilizer from Kellogg Biological Station, Michigan, USA - KB3-175-3 | ecosystem: Environmental > Terrestrial > Soil > Unclassified ...
GAGGGAGACGATGGCGACGAGGGCGGAGAGGGCGGCGAAGACGGCCCAGGCGACGGCGTAGGAGTCGGAGCCCTCGAGCAGGAGGCCGAAGACGGGCGGGCCCACCAGGAGGCCGAGCACGATGGCGGCGAAGGCCACGCCGCTCAGGAGCCCGGACTGGTCGCGGCCGCCGGCCTCCACGCTGATCACGAAGAAGATGCCGACCCAGCCGTAGGCGCCGACGCCGGTGGCGAAGGCGAGGACGCCCGCGAGGCCGGCCGAGGAGGCGGGCCACACCGCATAGACGCCGAAGATGACCGCGCCGACCGCGCCGGTAAAGGCGAGCCAGAGCGAGCGCCGTCCCGCGGCCCACCGATCGCTGGCCGCGCCCAGAACGAGACGGGACACCGCGCCCCCGGCCTGCGAGGCGGCGACGAGGAGCCCGGCGCCGATCTTGTCGAAGCCGAGCCCCTGGATCGTGAAGAGCGGCAGGTAGCTCAGCACCGCGCCCTGGACCATGCCGAGCACGAGGCCGGTGGCGAAGAAGATGACCAGCGCAGGCCGGCGCGCCCACCACCAGGTGGACGCCGGCTCGCCCGCGCCGGCGGTGATCGAGGCCTCGCGCCGGCCCGCGTGGAACGCGCCGAGCGGTCGCCAGCCGAGCGCCACCGGCACCGCGACGATCAGCGCGCACGCGCCGACCGCGTAGCGCCAGCCCAGCGTGGCCGCGATCGCGGGCAGGGCCAGGGCGGCGACCAGGCCGCCCAGCGTGAGCCCCATCTGCTTCACGCCCATCGCGATGCCGCGCTCGCTCACCGGGAAGACGTCCATGATGGCCTTGCCTAGCGCCGGGTTCACGACGCTCCAGCCGCTGCCCGCGACGAAGAGACAGAAGAGGAAGGCGAGGAAGCCCGGCGCGAGCGCGGCCGCGATGAGCCCGATCGCCGCTACCGCGAGGCCGCCCAGGAACGACGGGCGCACCCCGAGCCGATCCGCGAGGCGGCCGCCGGGCAGCGAGAACAGGAGCCCGGAGAGATAGATGGATGGGACGAGGAACGCGACCTGGAAGCGCGTGAGCCCGAGCCCTTCCACGAGGCTCGGGGACAGAGGCGAGATGCCGAGCATGCCGAACGCGCCCGCCCCGTAGGACATGGTGAGGACGGTCAGCAGGCGCCAGCGCGTGGACAGCGCGGGCGCGGGGGGCGCGGGCTCGCTCACCGGATCCAGCGCCAGATCTGCTCCGGGGTGATCGGCAGCGAGCGGACCACCACGCCCAGGTGGGCGAGCGCGTCCTCGACCGCGTTCGCGACCGCGGCGGGGCCGGGGATCGCGCCGCCCTCGCCCACGCCCTTGGCCCCCAGCGGGGTCACCGGCGAGGGATGCTCGAGCCGGTCCACCTCGATGAGCGGCACGTCCACCGAGGTGGGCTTGAGGTAGTCCATGAACGTGGAGGTCAGGAGCTGTCCCTGCGCGTCGTAGCGGAACTCCTCGAGCAGCGCGGCCCCGATGCCGTGCGCGGTCGCTCCGTGCACCATGCCCTCCACGATCAGCGGGTTGAGCTCGCGCCCGCAGTCGTGCACCACGAGGTACTTCAGGATCTTCACGAGCCCGGTGCGCGGGTCCACCTCCACCAGGCAGCAGTGCGCGGCATTGGAGAAGACGAGCTGCGAGCGCACCCGGCGGTCCCCATCGACCGGCTGAGCGAGCGAATTCTGGTGCGCGTGCCGCGCCTCGAGCCCGGGCTCCTCGCCCGGCGGTAGTCCGAGCACGTCGGCGTAGGCGGTGCGCGCCAGCTCCGCGAAGCCGAGGCGCCGGTCGGGCGCTCCGCGGACCGCGACCGCGCCCCCGGCCAGCTCGAGATCGGCGACCGCCGCCTCCAGCCGGTGCGCGGCGATGCGCAGCAGCTTGGCCCGCACGCGCGCGGCCGCGCCCACCACCGCGCCCACGTCGGTGACCGAGAACTTGTTCGAGTAGTTGCCGGAGAGGTAGAGCCAGGGCGTGGTCGTCGAGTCGAAGCCGCGGGCCACCGTGATCGCGTCGGGGGTGAGGCCGAGCTCGTCGGCCACGATCTGGGCGAGCACGGTCTCGTAGCCCTGCCCGCTCGGCGGATCGCCGAGCGACACGCTCACGTGGCCGTCGGGCTCCATGCGCACCATCGCGGCCTCCGCCGAGCCCGACGCGGCCCGGCGTCCGGTGACGATCTCGTAAGACGCGAGGTTGGTGCCCGCCGGCTCCACCGAGGTGGCGATGCCGATGCCGAGCAGCCGCCCGGCGTTCCGTGCCGCGGCCTGCTCGTTGCGGCGCGCCGCGTAGCCGAACCGCTCGAGGGCGAGCCGCAGCGTGGCCGGGTAGTCGCCGCTGTCGTATTGCGCGCCGGGCGGCGTCGTGTACGGCATCTGGGCCGCGGTGACGTAGTTGCGCTGGCGCAGCTCGGCGGGGTCCAGGCCGAGGCGCCGGGCCAGCAGGGCCATCGCGCGCTCGATCGCGAAGCACATGAACGGCTTGCCGATGCCGCGGTTGGCCCCGCTCGGGCACTTGTTGGTCAGCACGGACCAGGCCTCGTAGCGCACCGCGGGGATCCGGTAGCCGTTGGCGATGTTGCCGAGCTTGATCAGGTTGTGCTGGGCCGGGGTGATGAGGTTCTTGCCCTCGTCCGCGATGTCGCGCACCGATAGCGCCAGCACGGTGCCGTCGGCCCGGTAGGCCAGCTCCACGTCCATGATCCCGTTGCAGGCGTGCATGAGCGCGGTGAGGTTCTCGATCCGGTCCTCGATCCACTTCACCGGCCGTCCGCTCTGGCGCGCGAGGAGCGCGCAGGTCAGCAGGTAGGCCGGGCGGCGCTTGTTGCCGAAGCCGCCGCCGATGTCCGGGCACGAGAGCCGCACGCGGGCCTGCGGCACCCCGAGCGAGGCGGCCAGCACCGAGATCGTGAGGCCCGGCCGCTGGTCGTTGGTCCAGAACTCGAAGACGTCGGTGCCCGCGTCGTACTCCGCGATGGCGCCGAAGGTCTCGAGCGGGGTGGAGGCGTAGCGCTGGATCGTGAATCGCTCGCGGAGCACGCCGTCCGCGCGGGCCAGCGCCTCGTCGACCGGGCCGTAGGTGAGCGTGTCGTGCCAGAGCACGTTGGTGCCGAGCTGCGGGTAGAGGAGCGTCGCGCCCGGCGCGATGGCGGCCTCCGGATCCACCACCGCGGGCAGCGCCTCGTACTCCACCCGGATGAGCTCGAGGGCGTCCTCGGCGGTGGCGCGATCGACCGCGGCCACCGCGGCCACCGGCTCGCCCACGTAGCGCGCGCGGTCCACCGCCAGGCAGTAGTCGGGCACCGCCGCGGTGGTCGGGATGAGCGGGCGGATCGGGCCGGAGCGCGCGGCCGCCTCCGCGCCGGTGAGCACCGCGAAGACGCCCGGGAGCGCCGCCGCCTCGCGCGTGTCGATCGCCACGATGCGAGCGTGAGCGTGCGGGCTGCGCAGCATCGCCGCGTGGAGCATGCGCGGGCGCGCGAGATCGTCCACGAAGCGGCCGCGGCCGGCGACCAGCCGCGCGTCTTCCTTGAGGGGCACCGGCCGCCCCACCCAACCCGCGCCGGGCTCGTGGCTCACGCGCGGGCCTCAGCCGGGCGCGCGGCGACCGCCTGCTCCACCGCGCGCACGATGTTGACGTATCCCGTGCACATGCAGAGGTTGCCGGAGATCGCCTCGCGGATCGTTTCGGTCGAGGGCGCCGGCTCCTCGGCCAGGAGGGCGGTGACGGTCACGATCATGCCGGGCGTGCAGAAGCCGCACTGCATGGCGTGGCAGACGCGGAAGGACTCCTGGAGCGGGCTCAGGCCCTCGGCCGGCGTGAGCCCTTCGATCGTCGTGACCGCGCGGCCGTCGAGCTGGGCCGCGAAGAGGAGACAGCTCCGCGCGCTCCGGCCATCCACCAGCACCGTGCAGGCGCCGCACACACCGTGCTCGCAGCCCACGTGAGTGCCGGTGAGCCCGAGGTCTTCGCGAAGAAAGTCGGCGAGCGAGCGCCGCGCCTCGACCACGTGCGCCCCCGGGCGGCCGTTGACGGTGCAACGCACGGTGACGCGCTCGCTCGGCGTGGTCATCGCGCGCGCCCCGCGAGCCGAGCGCTCATCTGGAGCAGGGCGCGTTCGACGAGCACCGAGGCCAGGTGCCGCCGAAACTCGGCCGACCCGTGCACGTCACCCGGCGGATCGCAGTCGGCGCCCGCCGCGGCGCCGGCCCGCGCCGCGGTCTCCGCGTCCACTCGGCCGCCCGCCACGATCCGTTCCGCGCGGATCAGCCGGATCGGCCGATCCCCGATCCCGAATCCCACCAGCCGTACCGCTCCCTCTCTCGCGCGAGAGGGAGCGGGCAGGGGGAGGGGGTGGCTTCCCACCGTTACCGCGACCCCGGCCAGCGCGAAGTCCCCGGGACGCCGCGCGATCTCGACGAATCCCCAGCTCGGCGGTGGCACGGGCACCTCGATCGCGGTCAGGATCTCGTCCGGCTCGAGCGCGGTCGTCAGCAGGCCGCGGAAGAACGCGTCCGCCGCGACCTCGCGCGCGCCGCGCGGGCCCGTGATGTGGACGCGCGCGTCGAGGGCCAGCAGCGCCGCGGGCAGCTCCGCGGCGGGATCGGCGTGCGCCACGCTGCCCCCGAGCGTGCCCTGGTTCCGGATCGCCGCGTGGCCCACGTGCCGCGCGGCCTCGGCGAGGAGCGGGGCGCGCTCGCGCACCAGCGGCGAACCCGCCAGCTCGGCGTGGCGCGTGAGCGCGCCGAGGCGGAGCCCGCCGTCGGGGAGCGGGGTGATGCCGGTGAGCTCGCGCAGTCCGTTGACGTCCACGAGCACCGCGGGCCGCACGAGCCGCATGTTCAGCATCGGGACCAGGCTCTGCCCTCCGGCCAGCAGCTTGGCGTCGCCGGGCGCCGCGGCCAGGAGCGCGGTCGCCTCCGCCAGGCTGTCCGCCCGCGCGTAGCGGAAACGAGCCGGCTTCATGTGCTACCTTCGGGGCCCGAGCCGTCAACCATCACACGCGGTAGGACCCATGAGGAGCCCCATGAAGATCCATCATCTCTACGTGGACAAGCAGGGCGAGTCGCACTTCGAGGACATGGAGATCCCGTACACCGAGTCGGGCCGGGCCGGGAAGCTGTCGGCGCGCCTCCCCGCGACGGGTATCATCTTCAGAGAAGTGGCGCCCGACTACGATCTCGACTGGCACCCGGCGCCGCGGCGGCAGTACATCATCAACCTCGACGCGGGCGTGCAGATCACCGCGAGCGATGGGCAGTCGCGCAAGATCGGGGCCGGCGAGGTGATCCTCGTGGAGGACACCTGGGGCAAGGGTCACCTGTCCAAGGCCCTGGACGGAAAGCTCCGCCACTGCATCTTCGTCCCGATCGAATAGCCGACAGCCGATAAAGGCCCATCTGCTTCGTTGGCGCCCTCGACCGCACGCTCAACGTACAGGGAGTACGCCTCGCGTGCGATCTTCGGGCGCCGCCTCGCAGCTGGACCTTTCTCGACTGCCGGCGCCCACATTGCGCACCTGCTCAGGTTCGGTTGGCGAGCACCAGGGTGCCGGCGGCCGAGAGCATGCCGCCCATGCCGTTGACCAGGGAGCAGCTCGCGCCGGGCACCTGGCGCGCGCCGCACTCGCCGCGGAGCTGCCGGGTGGCCTCGATGATCGGGAAGATTCCGTACATGCCGGAGTGGGTGTAGGAGAGCCCGCCGCCGTTGGTGTTGATGGGCAGGCGGCCGCCCGGGGTGGAGCGCCCCTCCGAGAAGAACTGCACGCCCTCTCCCGGCTTGGCCATGCCGAGCGACTCGAGCATGATCGGCGGCCCCGAGGTGAAGGCGTCGTAGAGCATGACGTGGTCGAAGTCCTTCGACGCGACACCGGCCATCGAGAAGGCGCGCTCGCCGGCCAGGCGCGTGGCCGCGCTGATCGAGAGGCTGTCCATGTTCGTGACCATCACGTGCTCGGTGGCCTCGCCGAAGCCGCGCACGTAGACCGGCGGCTTGGCGCAGTCCTTCGCGCGGTCCGCGCGCGTGAGCACCACCGCGCCGCCCGCGTCGGTGACGAGGCAGATGTTGAGCAGGTTGAACGGGTAGGAGACGGGCCGCGAGTTCAGCACGTCGGCCACCGTGATCGGATCGTGGAAGCGCGCTTTCGGATTGAGCGCGGCCCACTTCCGGGTGGACACCGCGACCTGGGCCCACTGCTCGAGCGTGGTCCCGTGCTCGTGCATGTGGCGCGTGGTGATCATGCCGAAGTAGCTGGTGGCGCCGCCGAACCCGTAGGGGAACTCGAACTGTCCGCTGAGCGCGGTGTCCCGGCTGCGGGTGACCCCGGTGCCGGAGCGGCCGGACTCTCCGTGAGAGACGACCGCGACGTCACACAGGCCGTGGTGCAGGGCGGCCACCGCGTGGCCGACCATGATGATGAAGGAGCAGCCGCCCACCGTGGTTCCGTCCACGTAGCGCGGCTTGACGCCCAGGGCCTCGCCGAGCGTGGCCGGGGAGTGCTGGCCCGCGGTGAAGATGCCGTCCACGTCCTTCACCTTGAGGCCCGCGTCGCGGACCGCGTTCGAGATCGCTTCCAGGTGCAGCGAGAGCTGGCTCGTGTTCGGCAGGGTGCCGATCTGGTCGCTCTCGTCCACGCCCACGATGCAGGCGGTGTTGCGGAGCTCGCGCTGCCGCTCGGCGACGGTGGCCATCGCGCTCACCGCCTCGGCTGGAACAGCGGCAGCGTCACGTCGTCACTCACCTTGGTGAAGACGACCTCCACCGGCATGTCGCACCTGATCGCCTTCGGGGACGGCTCCACGTTGATCAGGTTCGACATCATGCGCGGGCCCTCGTCCAGCTCGATCATGGCGAGCACGTAGGGCGGCTTGATCTTCCACGCCTTCTGGAAGGCCTGGTGGGCGATCTCGAACGAGTGGAGCTTCCCGCGACCGCTCGCCTGCATCCAGCCGACCCGCCGCGAGTGGCAGCGCGGGCACAGGATGCGGGGATAGAAGAAGACGTGGCCGCACTCCTCGCAGCGGGGGAGCATCAGCTTCTCGGCTCGGCAAGCCTCCCAGAACGGCTTGGCTTCCGGGGTGATCGGCGTGGGTAGCGGGCGATCGACGTCCATGAGGCTCCTCTCTCGCGACGACGGAATGACGACGAAACCGCTGAGACTGTACGCGGGGGCGGGGAGGGTGTCAACGAAGGCGGCGGCGCGCCCCGGAGGACGCGCCGCCGCCCGGTGCGGCGGGTCGCTATTCCTTGCTGATGCCGGTGGGCCCGTTGCTGAACTCGGACCCGGTCGGCATGCGGCGCGGGGTCGGGTCCACGGCGGCCCCGCCGGTGGGGCCGTTGCCGAACTCGGCGCCGCTCGGTACATGGTCGGTCCCGATGAGCTGGGCGCCGCCGCCCGCCGGTCCATTGCTGAAGTCGGCGCCGGCGGGCATCTTCGCGTCGGTGCTCTGGGCCTCGGTCGAGCCGGTGAGCTCGGCCGCGCCGACGGTGGCGTTGGCAAGACCCAGGGTGGAGAGGGTGAGGGCTACGAAGAGCAGGAAGCGCATCATGGCGTTCTCCTCCGGTCGGCGCGCACGACGGCGCGACGCCGGGGTCGGGGTCAACTGCAAACGGCTCGATCAGATGGAGAGAGCGAGCCGGACCGGAGGAGCGCGGGTCGGAAGGGTGGCGCGCGCGGCCGCGACGGGGCCGTCGGCGGTGTCGGTGGCCGCGAGACGCAGGAAGCGCGGCGGCCGGGTGTCGACCGCCGGCACCGCGGGGGCATCGGCGGTGCCGGTGAGGACGTGCTGGATCACATCGTCGAGGTCGCTGTCGTCGGAGAGGCCGGCGATCCAGGAAGGATCGGCCGGGCACGCGTGCGCGGCGAGCCTGAGCAGGACGACCAGGCCCATGGCGAGCGCCGCCACCCAGAAGGCGCGCATGCGAGGGCGCTTCATCGCGGGCAGCGTACCACCAAGACCCTCACGGATACAGTCGGCATGACGCGGAGCGCACGCGCTCAGACCGCGGGCTCGCCCGCGGTGACCGCGATGCACTGACCGGAGAGGTTCTTGGCCGCGTCGCTGCAAAGGTATACCGCGAGCGTGGCGATGTCCTCCGCGGTGGTCATCCGCTTGAGCGGTGCGCGCTCGACGAAGCTCCGGCGCATGTCCTCGACCGCCACCCCGCGCACCTCGGCCTGGCCGGCGATCACCCGGTCGATGCGGTCGCCCTCGACGGCGCCCGGGGCGATCGCGTTCACCCGGATATTGAGCGGGGACAGCTCGAGCGCGAGACCGTAGGTCATGCCGACCTGCCCGGCCTTCGCCGAGCAGTAGCCGATGCGGTAGGGCAGGCCGCGCCGGCCCGCGGTCGACGTGATGTTGACGATCACCCCGCCGCCCGCCTTGATCATCTCCGGCACCGCGAAGCGCGTGCACATGTAGGAGGTGGTCAGGCAGGAGTTGATCGTGTAGAACCAGTCGTCGGTGGTGTACTCCTGCACGCGCTTGGTCGGACCGCCGTCGCCCGCGTTGTTCACGAGGACGTCGAGCTTGCCGAACGCCTTGACCCCCGCCGCGATCATCGTCTGCACGTCCGCTTCGGTCGCCGCGTCGCCGGTCACCGCCAGCGCCCGCCCGCCGTCGCCCTTGATCAGAGCTACCGTTTCCTCGACCAGGTCGCGGCTGCGGGCGGCGCAGACCACCGCGGCCCCTTCCCGGGCGAACAGGCGGCTCATCACGCGTCCGATGCCCTTGCTGGCGCCGGTGATGAGCGCCACCTTTCCCTCGAGCTGTCCCATGGGTCTCCGTCCTCTCGGCGTGCGGTAATTCTTACCTCGGCGGGAGTGTACCTTTTTCCTCGCGGATGGGAGCGGCCAACGTGCGTCCGCCCCAATTGCCAGTACTTGCGCGCCACCGCGTGGCGCGGCGCGCTGGCACGCGGGTTGCCAGCTAGACCCGCAGGAGGTGAACCATGACAACGAAAGCCATGAAGACCAGAATCGCATCCGCCGTGATCGGCCTGTCGCTGGTCACGCTCGCCACGACGGCGTGTGGAACGCTGGGCGGCGCCGCGGTCGGCGCCGGTGCGGGGGCCGCGGTCGGAGCCGGGACCGGGTACGGAGCCGGCAAGGGCGCGCTGATCGGTACGGGCGTGGGCGCCGCCGCCGGCGCCATCTACGACATCACGAAGCATTAACCGGAGGAGCTCATGAAGCCGTACAAGGCATTGGCGGTAGGTGTCATGGTCGCGGTCCCGCTCTGGGCGGGATTCGCGGCCGGGCAGAGCAAGCCCTCATGCGATCAGATGAAGGCCTCCGCGCCCCAGAAGGTGGAGGGGCGGGTGGTGCGGGTGGACACCAAGGGCGGCAAGGTCGCGGTGGCGGAGGCGGACGGCAAGACGCACGAGTTCCAGGCCTCGAAGGAGACGCTGCAGGATCTCAAGGTCGGGGACAAGATCGAGGCGAATCTCCGCTCGGTTCCGGCCTGCTGATCTGATCGGTTCATTCGCCGGCGGGGCGGTTCCTCCGCTCCGCCGGCGTCATTTCCGTTTCCCCTCGGGATGCGCTAGGATTCGGGCCGGAGGACGCGCCCGGTCATGAACATCCTCAAGTCCCTGGCGGTGAAGAACGTCGAGGAAGCCACCCGGGACATCCCGGTCATCGACTTCGCCCCCGCGTTCGCCTCCGCCGATCCGGGCCGCCTCGAGGCAGTCGCCCGCCAGGTCAAGCGCGCCAGTGAGTCCGTGGGCTTCTTCTACCTGGCCGGCCACGGCGTGCCCGACGCGGTGGTGGACGCGGCCTTTGCCGCCTCGCGCGAGCTGCACGCGCTCCCGGACGCCGAGAAGGAGCGGCTCAAGCTCAACGAGAACAATATCGGCTACCTGGCCGTGAACCAGTCCATCCAGGGTGCCTCAACCATCCACAAGGCCACGCGCCCCAACTACAACGAGAGCTTCTTCATCAGCCACGATCGGGCCACCGATCACCCCGACGTGGTGGCCGGGGTGCCGCTGCGCGGCCGCAACCAGTGGCCCGAGGGGCACGAGCGCATCCGGACCGCGATGATGACCTACTTCAAGACGCTGGAAGGCGTGGGGGAGCGGATGCTGCCGGTGCTGGCCCGCGCCCTCGGCATGCCCGCGGAGCACTTCGCCCCCTTCTTCGCCGACGAGGCGCACATCAACCTGCGCTTCCTCCACTACCCGCCGCAGGACGTGACCGACGACGAGCAGTTCGGCCAGGGCCCGCACACCGACAACTCGTTCGTCACGATCCTGGCGCGGACCGAGGTGCCGGGTCTCGCGGTGCGGCTGCCGTCCGGGGAATGGCTGGCGCCGCCGCTGATCCCGGGCACCTTCCTGGTCAACCTGGGCAACATGATGAAGCGGTGGTCGAACGACCGCTTCCTCTCGACCCCACACGCGGTGCTGAACGAATCGGGGACCGACCGTTACTCGATCGCGTTCTTCTACAGCCCCAACATCGCCACGCGCATCGAGTGCCTGCCGAGCTGCACGGGACCCGACGATCCGCCGCGCTACCCGCCCGCGGTCTACCGCGACCTCGTCCTCGAGTTCTACAACGCGAACTACTTCCACCGGAAGGGCTTCGCACGTACGGATGGCCGGGAGGAGCGTGAGGCCCCCGGGGGGAGCTACTAGCCCGACGGCCCCGAGGAGCCACGGCGTACCCGGGCTCTCCTCGGTCTGTTCATCCCGCCCGCGCCGGCGCCGTCCGGCGACTTGATCGTGGACGCGTGGGATCGAGTCAAGCGCGCGATGGTGCCCGGCCCGGAATTGCGGGCGCGCGCGAAGCAAGGCGCGCAGGCGGCGCTTCAGGAGATCCGGCGGCGGGTCCCGCGCGGGGCCGTGACCTGGCCGAGGCTCTGGGCCTGGCTCAAGTGGAGATGGCGGCCGGTCACCGCCGGCGTGCTCGCGACGATGGTCCTCGTCCCGGCCGGCCACTGGGTCTGGAGCGTATGGGATGCGCGGCGTCTCGAGCAGGTGGTGGCGGTTCCCCGGACGTGGCCGACCAGCCGGATGGTGGACAGCGCCACCGTCGAGGTTCAGACCACCTGCATCAACTCCGTGCTGTCCTACGTCGTCGTCATCGTTCCTCGGATCGCTCCTCTGACCGACGATTCCCTCTTGGCCCGATTCGAGAGGACCGATCGCGGGAAGGTGATGACGGATGCGCTCCGGGAGCGCCTCCGCGCGATACACCTGCGGTTCGAAGACAAGGACGGCGCGCCGGCGGGCGCCCTTGACCTCGCGATCGGCGACTTCGTCAGGATGTTTTCGACGAGCGCGGAACGCCCCACGAGTCTCGAGGCCCGGGGCAGCGGGGCCTGCAGTCCCGCCCGCTACGTTCGCGCGGAGTCGCTGAAGGTGACCTGGACCGAGCGGTCGCCCTGACCGCTCAGGGGTCCTGCAGGACCATGCGGCGGTAGGACTCGGCCGCCTTCAGCTTCCGCCGCCGGCCCTGCTCGGCGGCCCACTGGGTGATCATCTCGGACGGGTCCCACTCGCCCATCTGGCTCTTGTGGGCGCGCAGGGCGGCCACCTTGACGTCGAGGGTCTCCGCGATGTCCACGTAGGTGTCCGGCCGCTCCGCGCCGTGGATGTAGACCTGCCGCACCTCGTGCGGCTCGAGGCCTTCGCCCAGCAGCTCCGGGAAGATCAGGCGCGTACCCGCGGAGGGGAAGACCGCGTCGAGGACCACGTCGGCGGCGGCGCGGTGATCGGGGTGGTTCATGTAGGTGGTGCCGTAGTAGCGCACGGTGGGATCGCCGGCCAGCACCGCCTCGGGACGGTGGCGGCGAATGAGGCGCGTCAGCTCCCGGCGCAGCGGGATGGAGGGCTCCAGCATGCCGTCCTCGTAGTCGAGGAAGATCGTCTCCTTCACGCCCAGGATGCGGCAGGCCTCGCGCTGCTCGTCTTCCCGGATCGACACCAGCGCCTTGCGGGTCATGTCGAGCGGGGTGTACTTGTTGGAGCCGGCGCCCCCGCGGGTGAGGCAGACCGTGACGATTTCGCAACCGGCCCGCGCCCACTTGGCGAGCGTCCCGCCGACCGTGAACTCCTGGTCGTCGGGATGCGCGTGGATGCTCATCACCCGCTTGGGTGCGGGCGGCTCGCTCGGCTTCTTGGAGGGCACGCGGCGGTGCCCGGGCTAGCGGGTGAGCGCGTCCCAGCAGACGCGCGCCATGCGGCCGATGACGGTGTTGGCCGCGGTGAAGCCGGGCGTGCCGTCGGGCAGGGCGGCGGGCACGCGGTCGGTGTAGGCGGTCAGGATGAAGAGCGGCCGCTCGCCCCGGTAGACGATACCCGCGTCCATGAAGCCGCGCGATCCGGTGCCGGTCTTGTGCGCGATCTTGGTGCCGAGCGGGAGCTGCGAGGGCAGGCGCGCCTTGAGCTTCTGCCACGACAGGATGTCGAGCGCCAGCCGGCAGAGGGCGGGGGTGACGCCCATGCGCGCGGCCACCGCGGGATCCTCCGCGCCCTTCAGGATCGTCTCCAGCAGCAGCCCCTGATCGTTGGGCGTGGTGCTGGTGACCTGATCGAGCGCGTGGTCGGGCCCGAGGCGCGGGGGGATGCCGAAGCGATGGATCGTGCCCGTCATGCCGACCGCCTCGCAGAGCCGCTGGATCTCGCCGAGCCCGACCAGGTCCACCACCAGCCCGGTGCAGGCATTGTCGCTGACGATGATCATCATCACGAGCGCGTCGCGGAAGGTGATCGAGAAGCCGGGCGTCAGGTGCTGGAAGGTGCCCGAGTCGTTGTCCTGGTACTTGGCCTCGATGGTGACCTTCTGGTCCAGCGCGAGCTTGCCGTCGTGCACCGCCTTGAGCGCGGCCATCAGGATCGAGATCTTGCGCGTGCTCGCCGAGGGCACCGGCACCGCGCCCAGGCGGTCGGCGCGCTGCCCGCTCGTGAGATCCTTCAGGTACCAGCTCGTCTGGAACGGGAGCGAGTCGCAGAGGGCGTTGAGACGGCCGGCCAGCTCGTTCATGGCGTCACTCTCCCAGTCCCGGCATGATGAAGGCGGCGCGGCCCAGCTCGGCCGCGAGCGCCGCGCGCTGCTCGGGCGTGAGCGCCACCAGGGGCGGGCGCACCGTGACCCAGGAGCCGTCGCCGCCGTAGCGGGCGATCACCGCCTTGAGCGCGGGGATCATCGGGTAGCGCTGCATGATGCCGCGGATCTCGTCGAGGCGCGCCTGCTGGGCGTCGGCCTCCGGGGTCTGCCACTCGCGGTGCAGCTTGGCGATGGGCCCGGGGTTCACGTTGGCGGTGGCGCTGATGCAGCCCGCGCCGCCTCCGCGCATGTTGGCGAGCAGGAAGGTCTCGCTGCCCGCGAAGACGTCGAAGCCGCCCGCCGCGAAGGCGTCCAGCATCGCCTTGGTGTTGCTCCAGTCGCCCGAGCTGTCCTTCACGCCGGCCACGATGCCCGGGTAGGCCTTGAGCAGCCGCTCGATGAGCCCGAGCGTGATCGGCACCTGGGACACCGGGGGAATGTGGTAGACGTACAGGCGCAGCCGCCGGTCGCCCACCCGCTCGATCACCTCCGCGAAGCTCCGGAAGAGCCCGTCGTCGGAGACGCCCTTGTAGTAGAACGGCGGCAGCATGAGCACCCCGCCCGCGCCCAGCTTCATGGCGTGCGCGGTGAGCCGCACCGAATCGGTGAGCGCGCAGCAGCCGGTGCCCGGCATGAGCCGCCCCGGATCGACGCCGCCCGCGACCACGCGGTCGAGCAGCTCGATCTTCTCCTCGGTGGACAGCGAGTTGGCCTCCGAGTTCGTCCCGAACACCGCGAGCCCCACGTCCTGCGACAGGAGCCAGCGGCACTGCTTCACGAAGCGCTCCGGATCGGGGGACAGGTCGGCCTTGAACGGGGTGACGACGGGGGAGAGGACGCCCTTGATACGGTCGCTGCGGTCTGGTGTGCTCACGCGTTGCTCCTCCATCCGATATAGATGGTCTACGGGCGGCTATCGTAGCACCGGTAGCTCTTGTGGCGCTATCCGACGGCCGGATCCCAGCCGAGACGGGCGCGCGCCTTCGCGTTCGACGCCGCGCCGCCGTCCTCCACGACGTTGTAGGCGCCCGGCTCGCCGCGGGCGACGGCCAGCGCGGTGGCGCGGGCGGCCGCGTCCACGTGCACCGGCGCGCTGCCGGCCGGCTCGGGGTTCCAGGTTCCGGGCCCGTGGAGCTGTCCGTAGCGCAGCACGAGCGCGTCGAGCCGGGGCACCGACCGCACGAGGCGCTCGAGCTCGGCCACGCCCCGCACTGTCACGCCGCGCCCGCCCTCGGCGCCGACGTCGAGAGCGTCTTCCTCGCGATGCGGCTCCCGACCGGGCGCGTAGGCCCACGCGATGGACTGGGCAACGAGCCGGCGCGCACCCGCGCGCACCGCGGCGGTGACGAGGTGCCGGGTGCCCTCCGCGCGGATCCGCGCGTTGCGGGCGGACATCTCGGCCATGCCCGCGGGATCGATCCGGTCCGGCAGGTCGGTGATCAGGTGGACGATCACCTCCGGGCGCGCGATCGCCACCGCGTCGGCGAGGAGCTGCGCGTCGAAGACGTTGACCACCAGCGGGGTCGCGCCCGCGCGCCGGATCGCGGCCGCCCGCTCCGGCGACCGCGTGGTGCCGGTCACCCCGTGGCCGGCCGCGGTCAGGAGCTTGACGAGGCGCTGCCCGATCACACCGCTCGCGCCGGCCACCAGGATCCGGATGCTCGCCTCCGCCTATTCCATCTCGATCAGCGGCTGGTCACCGTGCAGCACGTACTGAGCGGGCGGCCGGAGAGATGCCAGGCGGGCCGGCGCCTAGCTCCGCGCCAGCTCGGCGACCGACTTCAGCGGGGTCCCGTCCTTCCTGGTGACCTGCCGCCGCGCCGGCCAGGTCTGATCGCCGAAGGTCGGCTGCCAGCAGGAGTGCTTCCCCGCCCCGCCGGTCACGATCACGGTCACGTCGTCGGGAGACCGCACCGCCGGCACCATGGTCTCGGGCGCGTCCCTGGCCCCACGCTGGATCAGGTGCGTGCGGTACTCGTCGCCCAGGCGCGCGAGCGGGAAGCGCGCGTGCTCGAAGAGGAACTCCTTCACCTGCCGCTTGCTGTAGCCGTCGCGGGCGATGGTGGCCGCGTGCTCGGGACCGAGCGAGAGCAGGGGATGGCCGCCGGCCAGGATATTGTTGCTGCCCGCCTGGCCCATGGCACCCGCGATCACCTTGAGGATGCCGAGGCCGGTGTAGCTGAAGTGGTCCTGGATATTGTGCGGCCCCTCGCACGCGATCGCAGTGACCAGGCTCGCGTCGGCCGGGCAGCCCCATTCGACTCGCAGGGGCTCCCACGGATTTGCGTCCTCGTTCTCGGAGACGCAGTAGGCGATCTTGGCCGGAGTGCCCTGCGTCGCCCGGTCACCGGTGCCGGGCAGGCCGCCGCCCACGTTCATCAGCAGGAGGCGGATCGCGCGGCCGATCGTGAGGTTGGCGCGGAAGCCCTGGCCGAAGGCGTTGTAGCCCGCGTTGATGCCGATCTCCTTTGCGATGGGCCCGTTGACGATGATCAGGGGCGCCACCGGGTGGGTGGTGGCCTGGATGGAATCGAGGTTGAATGCGGGATCGGCCAGCGCCTCGACCGCGGTGAGGATGACCGGCAGGTATTCCGGCCGGCAGCCCGCCATGATCGCGTTGATCGCGATGCGCTCCGCCGTGGCCTCACCCTGGCGCGGCGGCAGCACCGCCACCACTTCGCGCGGGGCCCGATCGGTGAAGCGAAGGAACTCGCGGAGGTCGTCCTCGGTGGGCGGCACGATCGGCAGCCCATCCGTCCAGCCCTGATCCTGGTAGTGCCGGTTGATGGCGGAGTAGCCGCCCCCGACGCGAAGCGTCCTGGCCGCGGGCCCGAGCGCGCTCATGCGCGGGTGACGGCCTTGCGGACGATCTCCACCGCGAGCTCCGCTTTCTTCACGACCTCGTCCTCGCGGATGCCGCCGAGCGGGTGGGGAATCAGGGCCAGGGGCAGGTCGGCGAGCCCGCGGTTCTTCGACTCGAGCCGGGCGAGCTGCTCGAACTCATACGTCCCCATGACCACGGTGGGGATCCCCCGCTGCTCCAGCACGATGGCGCCGTGGATACTCCACGACGTGCACGACCCTCAGTCGGCGCTGCCGACCAGGACGAAGTCGCACGTCGTGAGCGCGGCCA